>ERZ1292632.945-Hain-H43-01um-R2-945-length-30749-cov-7_pt2 | contig 26377 bp, 19 predicted proteins | sample MGYA00564407_ERZ1292632 | MGnify/ENA primary metagenome ERZ1292632 (study PRJEB36523, sample SAMEA6512637) | groundwater metagenome | collected 2019-01-08 | study: AquaDiva: Metagenomics assemblies of 32 groundwater samples | reverse complement strand
CTTCAGACATCTCGGGGAAGTTTTTACCCAAATACTCGGTTATGGGAATAGCCCGCTCGGCGTTTTTGCTAATAATATAGTATCTTAACGCGTCTTCATAATCTCCGCGTCCGAAAACGTGACCAATTTTATTGGCGCTGGTTTTTAAAAGCGTCCGGTAGACCAATTCCGCGTATTTTTCAGCAAACCCCCAGGTCTTATAAAAAATAGCGATGTTGCTGATGTCCGTCCCCATAAACCGCTCAAAGTTGGGGGCGAGCTCTTCGGCTTTGGCAACGGCTTTTTGCGCCTCTTCATTTCTCCCTGCCAGCGCCAAAACAAGGCCGAGGTGATAGTGGGCGCGCGCGACTTGGGGCTGAAGATTAACAGCGGATTGAGCAACTTTCACCGCTTCATCATACTTTCCCTGCGCCGCCAAATTAAAAGCTAAATGATAATACACTTCTTGACGATAAGGAGCGCGCTTTAAAGCGTCGCGCATAAGTTCTTCGCCTTTTTCATAAATTTTAAGTTCTTTAATTTCCCCGTCGCTCATTCCCTTAGAAAATCCGTTCAGCATTTCAGCCAGGCGAATATGGACGCGCACGTCGTACGGCTCGCGCTCCACCAGCTCGGCTATCATGTTTATCAAAGTATTCCCCAGGGGACGAAATTTGGGATTGCTCACATACTGAACCTTATCAAAATATTGGCCCATATAGATGGTGTCCAAACCCTGGGAACGAATGTTGTACTGGGCGAAATTGTAGGGATTAATCGCCTGTTTTATCGCTTTTTCAACCTCATAAGCGTTTTGGCTCACGCGGGGGGATTTTTTAAAAGCTATTCCTTGGTTATAGGGAATAAAATTATATGAGTAAATTGAATAAAGCGATAGTAAAATAATTATAATCGCCGCGAACTTCAGGGCGGAACGGGTTTTCGGACCCGAAAAATAATCGGCGGCGGGGGAATCGGCTGACGCGACTTTGGCAGGTTTTTGAAGATATAAAATATAACCGATAAGAACGAAAAAGGCCGCATAGGAAACAACTTGGTCAAAAAGAACGAGATTTTGAACAAAGTAAGCGATAAGAACGGCAATTAAAATGGCGTTTAAATAAAAATATTCTTTATTCCGCCCAATTAATTTAAAAAGCGCATATATTAAAGCCGAAAAAAGGCCCAGATAAGCAAGCGTTCCCAACGCGCCCTGCATAACTAAAAGGTCAAAAAGAGTGTTGTGCGCCCTGTCAAGCCATGTTTCGCCGTAAAGCGCATACTGCGGATCGTAGTGCTTCTCATACGCCACAATATAATTTTCCGGCCCCCAGCCGAAAATCGGCTTTTCTTTAAACGCATCCCAGCTCAATCGCCAAGTAATGAGACGAAATTGGGTGGAAGGGTCGTTAATATCAAGCGCCGCGGTTTTGGCGAGGCGGTCAAGCCCGGGGACGCTTTGCCAAAAATCATTGGCGCGGGTCGTTAAAAAAACTCCGGAAAAAACAACGATAAATGCTAAGGCGCCGAGAGAGGCGGCGCGAAACAGACGAGGGGTCTCTTTTCTGACGGCGAAGTAAATAAAAAGCGAAACCAGGCCCGCGCCGACTCCCAAGACGGCGCCGCGCGTCCCGGTCATAAAAATAGTCGCCAGCGCCAGAATCAGAATAGTCAGAGAAAAATATTTCCAGAAACAGTTGGCCAACGAATAAACGTTTCGAAGAGCCTCGTTTGATTTTTTGAAAACCACTGAGGCGAAAGCGGAAAGAAAAATAAGATGCGTCGCGAAAAACGCCGAGTTGCCGATTAACGACTCCGGGCGCGCCTTCTGGGACGGGGATAAAAATAAAAACTTTAAGCCGAAATATTCTAAATACGCAAACCCGATGAGCGCCGCTCCGACTGCCAAAGAAATTTTGAAAAACCGCTCCCAGTCCTTCTCTTTAAAGAAAATCAGAGCAAGAATAATAAAAATGTAAAAATGCAGAAAGCCGAAGAGGCCGACGCCGCGCTCCACGTCCCCCCAGAAAGCCCGATAAACATTTTCCGCCAAAACCGCGCTGAGCGCCAAAGACAAAAAAAACAGAGACAAAAAAACAATTACCGGATTTTTCATTGCCTCTTTTAATTTAGAATAAAATCCCGCCAATAATTCTTTAAGGTCCGCGCGCGGTAAGGTTAAAAAATACGCCAGCGCCAACACCACGGCCATCTCAATTAGAATCCTGTAAAAAACGATTTTAGGGAAAACAAAGGGATAGATAGTGATATTGGAAACAACAAGCGGCGTTAGAGCTGTTGCCATCAGAAGCCATTTTATCGCCTTAGCAAAAAAAGCTGTTTTTGGCATAATGTTTATATAATAGTTTTATTGGGCGGAAAATTCAACCAAAAAGAGCCCCGAAGGGCTCTTTTTGGTTTTTAGAGCGCTAATGTCTCAAACCATTAGTTGCTCAAGGTTACCGTGTTTGAAGGTATGCCGTTCAAAAGGTAGCCGTTTGCCCAGTCAGCAGTTGAGGTCGCTGTCGGGCCCTCGGTGTCAGTATGAGTTGAAACCGAGTAATCAGACCAGACAAAGGACGGAGCCGCGTCGGTAGTGGTACCGCTTGAAGCCCGCACTCCGGTTACTGTGCCGGTAAACTTGGAAGTTTCCGTGCGGTGCACCTGAGCAACGAGGGTAGAGGCTCCTACCGTGCTGGACATGCCGGTGAATGCCAAGCTAAGCTCGTATTCTCTCTCTTCGCCCGACGGAATAGTCCGTTCGGCGTTAAGCAAGAGCGATACATAGCCGGTTTGTCCGCCGGGACTGCCCAAAGCAACTTGTTCGCCGGTTGTGGTTGAAGTTGAGCTGAAGGCCGAGGCGATATTAAGCTGGGTGCTTCCGCCTCCGGTAATATCCTTCAAACCGACATTTCCAACCACGGTGCCAGGCGCCGTTTCAACAGCGCTCATTGAGGCCTGCGTGACAGTTACTTTGAACTGAATCTGTTTCCAGGCAACCTGGTCAGGACCGTCCGCTTTAATCTTAAACTTCATAACCTGAACGGTGCCTGCGGTAAGCCTGTCGGTGCCTTTCACGGCTGAAGTTAATTTCGGAGCGGTCTTGTAAATCAGCTTTTCATTGCCGGTTGCGGCAGTGATAGTGCTGTCTTTAGCGGTCGCGCCCTGCGCTTCAAATCCGGCCGCCATAATGCTTGCCCAGACAGAAGTGCCGAAGTCAGCGCCTGAGCCGCTCTGGCCGATAGTGGGAATAACGCCCTTTACTGTTAAGGTTTTGCTGCTATCCCGTGAAACTACCCAGCCGAGGCCGCTCACTTCCGCGATGGACGTGGAAGCGCCGGTTGAATTGACGTTGTAGCCGGATGCCGCTCCAATCTGGGTTGAACCGTAATAGAGCTTTATGGTCGGCACATCGTCCACCACCGTGCCGCCGTCGGAATTGGCTATCGCCGTGCTTGAGCTGGCAATCAAGATATGCAGTTTATTAACCGTCATATCTTCGTCCGTTGCCGTGAACCGGAACTTGGCGAGAACCCGCTCGCCGTTGGCAAGCATCACGCCTGCTTCGCTCTCGGTGTCATCGCCGGCTTTAACAACCGTAACGCTGCCGACGCTGGCAACGGTAATCGCGACCGTTCCGGCAGAGTTTGCCGTTGCTCCGGTAATAGTTGCGCTATTGCCGTCGTTATCAGTCGCAGTTATGTCGGTTGAGGTGCTGTTGATTTTTACGTGGAACACGTCACCGTTTGTGGCGTCGGTCGCGATATTGCCTTTGACTGTAATGGTCTTGGTGGTGTCCTTCGCGATTGAAACACTCAGGCTGTCAAAGGTTGCCGTCAAGTCAGAGGAATTCAAAGATTTTTCATCCGAAACCTTGGTGTCGCCGTCATAGAGAGCAAGATTAGTTACTTCTCCAGAGGTCAGCGTACCGCTGGTGTAAGATGCGGTAATCTTTACGCTTGAAACCTTGATAGTATCAGCAACGGCTTTAAAGCCAAAAGCAACCAGCGCCTTTTTTGTAGAGCCCTGCACGTAGGTTTGCGATGAGGGGCTGGAAGAAAGCTGGATGTCAAGAGACGGAGCTTTAACTGTCATGGTGTTGCCTGAAACAGTAGCGCTTGGCACTATTGCCGAGGTAGCCACAAACTGGTTGTTTTCCGTGTTCTTGATGTCGCTTGCCTGGAACGCTAAGAGCGATACCAACAAGGTGTCGTTATCAGCATTGTCAGGGTCAACGTCCACTGTGGCCTTAAAGACCTTGGACGCGCCCGCTGCCATTGTGTAGACATCGGCAAAGGTTTGGTCTGTTGAAGTCGTGATATCAAACGCGCTCGTAATAACGCTGTTTGAGGTTGTGTCCCAAACTTTGAAATCGTTGAAGCCCTTGCCTGAAGCCAAAACGCTAGTCGTTGCGTGAAATCTCCAGTTTCTGATTTCAATGGCGCTCTTGGTCGCAATGGTGAAGTTAAATACTTCAACATCCTGACCGCGGCGCGCAATGTCGCCGGAAATCGGGCCGTTAAAGGTAATGGTTACATCGCCTCCTTTTAGCTCAACGGTGTGAGCTTCGGAAACAGTATCCATTGCGGTGATGTCAACTTTCACATTGAAGCCGTAGGTCTTGCCTTTGGCCTGCACGTCAGCCGCAGAATCGAAGTACAGCTTGACTTGATCGCCTGATTTCGCTGAACCAGACATATCAGCATATACTTTAAAGGTTTTTTGCTGGCCTTTTTCAATCTTGAACGGCGAGCTTAAGGCAAAGGTTATCAAATCCTTGCTGCCGATAGCGGCGGCAGTTGCGATTGCCACATCATTCTGCTTCAAGACGAAGTTGGAAAGATTGGCGTTGGAAATGGAACCGCCCTGGGTCACAGCGATAGACATAACCTCTACGTCCTCCTCGCCCGACACATCAAGACGAAATTCGGAAACCTGAACGTTTTTGGCGCCTACTGTTGAACTTGAAAGCGAGCCCACCTTGGTGGTGGTCGCCACTCCAGCCGCTTGACCTCCAATCTCAAACGTATTGCCAATTAAGGAACCGCTGATAGAAGGAGTTCCGACCGAAGAAACGAGCTCAAAATAGTTCTTGTTTCCGGCAGTCGCGCTTGTTGAAACATCAACCGCCAGCCAGAGCGTTCTTGTGCTCGCGACCGCGAGAGCAAGATTGACAAAGCTCACTTCGTGGCTCGTTGAATTCAAGCTTCTGCCCGAAGTCAAACGAGTCGCGTCCTCGTAAAGATAGACGCCGGCCGAAGCAATGTCAGCGGTTGCGCCGACACCCTTTCGCTTGAAGGCCAACTCAGTCAAGGTGCCGCTTCCTGAAACTGTAAACTTTAAGACATTAACAGCGGAAGCGCCTTTGGGGATAGTCCGTCCAGCTGGATTGTCGCTGGCTAAAGCCAAAGCCAAGCCAGTGGCCGGAACGGTCGGACCCGTTGTCGGAGCCGCTGCTAATGAAGCGACATAAGCTCGGGTTTTTGGACCGAAATAGCCGGCGGTCGGCGAAATGCCGACTGAGGCCTGATATTTTGCCAAAGCTGCTTGGGTTAATGAACCAAAGTAGGTGGTCTCATTGCCCGCGGAACCAGCGCCGCTGGCTGCCACGGTGAAACCCTTGGAGTTCAAAAACTGCTGCAATGCCTTAACATCGTCGCCTTTTGAACCGAGAGTGAGGTCTCGGGTGAAGTTGTATGTTACGGCTGCTCCCTGAGCTCCTGCTAATTGCGCTTGCAAGGCCTGAATTTGCGCCAAAAGCGCGGAAATCTGCACCTGCAATTCTTCAATAGTGGCCGCTGAAGCAACCGGCATTATCATTGCCGCGCCTGAAAGCCAAACAGCGGTTGTAACTGAAAGTCCGATTGACGAGATTTTCTTTATTGTATTACTCATTTTTTGAATTTAATTTATTTTCGTTTTTTAATGATTTATCGACCTAATTTTATTTTAAGTCGTCGACCTTTTTGTTAATTTCTGGAACATTATTTTCCGTTTTCGACCGACCGCCAACCTAGTGAGGATCAGCCAACGGAAGAACTGGAAAATAATGGTTGATATCAATAAAAAAACTCGCTTTTGAGCGAGGCAGACCATAAATAATTAAAAGATTGCTAATTGAAAGATTAATTATTCAATCTTTCAATTTTTCAATCTTGCAATTACATTAATGCGGTTCAGCCTCACTCCTGAACCAAAAAATTTTTAATCGTCTTCTTCCATTTTAATGGATTATAAACTAATTATTCTCCAAAAAACGGGCGACGTCAAGTTGCTCTCTGTGGATAACTTCTATTGTATATTACAACGATATTATTTCATCTCTGTTTCTCCATTAAAAGAGTTAAAGGGTCCAGCGCGAAGCCGCGGAAATGATAATCGCTGCTGCTATTAAAATCGTAATATTCCTCAAAACCAGCCGCCGATTAAGCGAACCCTCAAGAAGGTGAACGCTAAAGTCGCCGAGAATAAAAACAAAAGGCAGAAGCAGCGCCGCTGAATTCAAAAATCCGATAGGTAAAAGAGCGACCGCCCAGAGCGCCTGAACGACAATAAAGGAAAAAACCGCGGAAAACAAGAGCCGGCGCCGCGAAGGTCCGGTTATGAAAAACTTCAAAAATTCTCCGGTCAGAAAATACGAAAGGATAAAAACCAGAATGTATTTCATCGTCGGGAAACGAAAATCAACCCTAAAGAACGAAAGAAAGATTAAAAAGAAAAATAAATTATTCAACAAAAAATAGAAAGCCGGCCGTTCGATAAAAAACAAATTCTTGATGCCCAGAATCAGAAAAAAAGCCGCGCTCAAACCCAAAATAATAACCGTTTCAAGCAGCCAAAAATTCAAGGGCCAATAAACGATAAAAATCAGGGAAAGAAAAATGAGAATTAAAAAAGAGAAAAGAAGCTGGCGGGAATGAGTCGCTGAACGGAAATAAAAATAAGCGGCCGCTAAAATAAATAAAAGAATCGGAAAGAATCCGGTTGGAATAACGCCGAACTTAAATCCAGTTAAGAAAGCGGCGAAAACAATCGCCTTAAGTATTAATCGTAAGGGCAGAACCCTTAAAACCGAGTTTAATTTTCCTAACATTTTTCAGTTCGCCCTTAATTAATTTGTCAGCCAACTGGTCAAAAATCAGCCGCTGAATCGTTCTTTTTATGGAACGGGCGCCGAACTCCGGGTTAAAGCCGTTTTCCGCAATGTGTTTTTTCAACGAATTTTCAATGGCCGCTTCCATGCCCCGCTCCGCCAACTTCTGCCTGAATTGCGCCAGTTGGAGTTCCACAATTTTTTCAATTTCCCGGCGGCCCAAAGGATTGAAGATGATGATTTCATCCAGACGATTGAGAAATTCCGGCCTGAAGGTCTGGCGCAGGGATTCCTGAACCCGTTCCTTAAACGTCTCGGTTCGTTCTTTATCTATTTCCTCCGACGCTACGGTCGGAGCCCCGACTCCTTTAGGGCGTCGGGATTTATCAACATCAACATCCGTTGACATTTCAAACCCAATCCGCGAAATCTTTTTGAAATACTCGCTGCCCACATTGGAAGTCAGAATAATGATGGCGTTCCGGAAATTAACGAGCTTGCCTTTGCCGTCGGTCAAGCGGCCGTTGTCCAAAATCTGGAGCAGAATATTGAAAACTTCGGGATGGGCTTTCTCAATTTCGTCAAAAAGCACCAAACTGTAAGGCCGGTGCCTGACTACTTCTGTTAATTGCCCGCCTTCTTCGTAGCCGACGTATCCCGGCGGCGAACCGATTAAACGCGCTGTTGAGTGCCGTTCCATATACTCGCTCATATCTATCCGAATCAACGCTTTCTCATCGTTAAACATAAATTCCGCCAAGGTCTTAGCCAGTTCGGTTTTGCCGACGCCGGTCGGTCCCAAAAACATAAAACTGCCAAGCGGCCGGTTTTCATCGGCCAGTCCGGCCCGGGCCCGGCGCAAAGCATTGGCAACCGCCTTAATCGCTTCTTCCTGACCAACCACCCGTTGCGACAAAATTTCTTCAAGCCGCGACAATTTTTCCGCTTCTGATTCAAGCATTCGCGCCACCGGAATTCCGGTCCAACGGGAAACAACCGCGGCAATGTCTTCCTCTTCAACCGCCTCTTTGATAAATCCTTCCTCTAACTTTTGACTTTTGACTTTTGACTTTTGACTTCTTTCAATGTATTTCTTCTCAAACGCCTTAAGTTCCTTTTCCGCCTGCGGCAATTCTCCGTAAGTGATTCTCGCCACTTTTTCCAGATTGCCTTCACGCTCGGCCAATTCCGCTTCCCGACGCAATTCGTCAATTTTCTTTTTCAGGTTATGAAAATGCTCAAAACTGATTTTCTCCGCATGCCAGCGCGCCGAAAGTTCGTCGTTTTTTTCTTTAAGTTTCGCCAGTTCCTTTTCTATTTCTTTAAGCCGTCTGCCTTTTTCTTTTTCTTTTGAGAGCGCGGATTTTTCAACCTCCAGTCGGGTAATTTCTTTTCTTAATTTTTCAATTTCCTGAGGCAAGCTTTCGGTTTCCAAACGCAGGCCGGCCGCCGCCTCGTCAATCAGGTCAATGGCTTTGTCCGGCAGAAATCTGTCGGTGATATAGCGGGCCGAAAGATTGACCGCGGCGACAATAGCTTCGTCGGAAATCCGCACGCCGTGATGAACCTCGTATTTTTCTTTAAGACCGCGCAAAATAGCCACGCTGTCCTCTATGGAAGGCTCTTCCACCATCACTGGCGCGAATCTCCGCTCCAAAGCCGCGTCCTTTTCAATATAGCGCTGATATTCGCGGAGCGTGGTGGCGCCGATGGCGTGAAGCTCGCCTCTGGCGAGAGCCGGCTTCAACAGATTAGAAGCGTCAACCGCGCCTTCGGCCGCTCCGGCGCCGACAATCATGTGAATTTCGTCTATAAAAAGAATGTATTTGCCGGCTGCCTGTTGAATTTCTTTAATGAACGTTTTGAGCCGGTCTTCAAACTCGCCGCGAAATTTTGTGCCGGCAATCAGCAAGCCCAAATCAAGCATCACGATTTCTCTGTTTTTAAGCGGTTCGGGAATGTCGCCGGAAACAATCCTCTGCGCCAAGCCATCAACAATCGCGGTTTTGCCTACTCCGGGCTCGCCGATTAAAACCGGATTGTTTTTGGTGCGCCGGCTTAAAACCTGAATCACCCGGCGGATTTCTTCTTCCCGGCCGATAACCGGGTCAAGTTTTCCTTCCCGCGCCTGTTGAGTCAGATTAATCGCGTATTTTTCCAAAACCTGAAATTTAGATTCCGGCATTTCGTCAGTGATTCTCATTGAACCACGCAAGCCGGCTAAAATTCTTAACGCGGTTTCCCGACGCAGACCGAATCTTTCCAAAATTCCGCCGGCTATTGACGAAATTTCCAAAATCGCCAAAAGCAAATGTTCGCAGGAAATAAATTCGTCTTTCTGATTCTGGGCGATTTTGGCGGCCCGGTCCAGAATCTGCATCAGTTCCTGGGAGAGATAAAGCTGGCCAACCGCTCCGCCGCCGAAAATTTTCGGCTGTCTTTTTAATTCTTCGTTAAGCGCCTGACTCAACGCCTCCAAATTGACTCCGGCCCGAACCAAAAGCGGCCGCACCAAAGACGACTCGTCGGAAATCAGGGCGATTAAAAGATGGATGATTTTTAACTCGCCGTGATTTTCCTTGGCAGCCAAATCCTGCGCGTTCTGCAGCGCCTCCTGGGCTTTAATTGTAAAACGATGAAAATGGTTCATGGTCTTTCTTCTAATTTTGCCTTAACTTCTATCTCTTCTTTGTTTCTTAAAATCTTCAAAGCAATTTCGTCTCCGACATTGCTCCGCCGACAACTCCGCCGACAAAAGCAACGGCAATTATCAAAATAAAAAACTTTTTATCCATTTTAAGAAAATATATTATAGCACCGGATTTTCAGATTTTCAACTTATAAAAACACTATAGTTAATCTGAGCGCTATGCTATAGCATAGCGCTCTACTGGTATTAAAACCCCTCAAAAGGTTTATTTGGGGGTTAAGATTAAAACAAAAGAGTTAAAACAATCTCTGATGTAAAAGTTGTTCCTGTAAATTGAAAGGCACTTTTATTGGTTCAGCCGCGCCTTTTTTGGGTACGAGCAGATGTCCTTGTTTTTTGGCGAGTTCGTATAAGTCCTTGGTGATTTTTACGTCGTTCAGGCAATAATTTTTCAGTTCCTCAATTCTGCCGTCGCGGTATAAGCCGGCGGCTTCCAAGCTGGTGCCGTTTTTGCCGACGCCGAGATTAATTTTCGCCAATAAATCCAAACCAATCCGCCGGCCCAACGCCAGTTCAATTTCGTCCAGAATATCAACTCGCGGAATGGAAAAAATGTCAAATTCGCCTTCAGCCGGAAAATGTTTTCTTAGCACCGGCAAATCAAAATTGCTGATGGAAAAACCTATCAACAGTCCGGCGCTTTTAAGTAATTCGCTGACTTTTTCAATTTCGTCTTCTCCAAAACTAAAAAACTTGTTCTGATTATAGGAATAAACGCCGACCAGCGAAACCTCCAAGGCGTCAAAATTATCCTTCCCAACGTCGGCGAAAGTGTTTTTGGTTTCAATGTCTAAGACAATTTTGTCAAACATGTCTGTCCGCCACTTTTGACGCGGCGTAGCTTTCGGGTTTGGTGCGGGCTTCAAAATTGTAAGCCCGAATCATTCCGACGACTTCCTGAATCATTGATTTGGTCTCGCCGTTCTCGCCGATATCAGCGTGAATTTCAAAATCAAACGCCGGCGCCTCAAGAGTTTTAAGATGAACTAAAACTTCTTTGGCAACATCAATGGAAAACAAAACTTCTTGGATAATCCGGTCGCGGAGGGTATGAATTTTCGCCATTCCAATGCGGCGCCAGAAATAACGGCCGCCGTTTCCGACCCGGTGAACAACCACCGCTGTCACAAAATCCGCCATTCCGCCGTCGTATTTTTCCGAATCCGTTCCGATGACGATTTTATACCGGCGCTGTTCGTCGGCTCTCATAAATCGGATGAGTTCTTTCACCACCGCTTCCGCCGAAAGTTTCAAGCCGAAAGAACTATTAAATAAAATATCATTACTCATTTGTCGTTGGTTAATTTATATCGCTATTTATTAGTTTTGTCAATTGTTTTCTTTGTCTTATTAGAATTCTCTTGCTGTCAGATTCAATGCTTAAGCGGATAAGCGGCTCGGTGTTTGAAGGCCGCAAATTAAACCACCAGTTGTCAAATTCCATTGTCAGACCGTCAAGACGGGAAACGCGAGCTTTTAGCTTATAGTTTTTAGCTTTTAGTGATTTTTCTATTTTTTTAAATAATTCCTGACATCTAACACCTGGTATCTGATGTCTGATATTTATTTCTCCTTTTCTATAATACCGCGGCAGCAAATCAACAAAATCCGCCAAGCTGTAAGGCAGTTTTGAAACCGCGTTTATGATATGAATGGCGGCTAAAATTGCGGCGTCAGCGTAAAAAAAATCTTTAAAGTAGTAGTGCCCGCTCCGCTCAACTCCGAAATCGGCTTTTTTTTGACGCATCAGTTTTTTAATAAAATAATGGCCCACTTTACTTATACGAATTTTGAATTTTGCCTGCCCCGTAGGAAGCCGAAGGCTTTCCTTCGGGGATTTTTGATTTTTGATTTTTTTTACGAGCCAGCCGGTTCGGACATCAATAATCACTTTTTTCGGTTTTAATTGCCAAATCAAAAGTCGCGCAATCGCGTCCGGGTCAACGAATCTGCCGCGATTGTCAATGAAAAACACACGGTCAGCGTCGGCGTCAAAAATCACTCCCAAATCCGCCTTGCGTTTAAGAACGGCTGAGCGCAAATCGTAAATCGCCAATCGCTTTAACGGGTCGGGCCCGTGCGCGGGAAAACTCCCGTCCGGTTTTCCATTAAAAACTTTAAACTTTAAACTTTTAACTTTTAACTTTTTAACTATCGGCCCGGCGGTTCCGTTAGAACAATCAAAAACGACTTTCAACGGCCGTTCTATTCGGATAGAGCGCGAAAGAAAATCCGCGTATAATTTTATAAATTTCGCGTTTTTCATTTTTCTTTAACCTTTAACCTTAAACCTATTATACTATAAATATGCTGATAGATTCCCACACCCATCTCCAATTTCCTCAATTTGATAAAGACCGCGACGAAGTTATCAAGCGCGCCTTGGATAACGCTATTTGGCTCGTCAATGTCGGCGCGGACAAAGAAAGCTCAATTAAAGCCGTGGAATTGGCGAACAAATATAAAGAGGGGGTATATGCGACTGTGGGTGTTCATCCGCACGAAGCGGACAAAAACTGGGACTATGAATTTTTCAAAAAACTCGCCCATGAGCCGAAGGTAGTGGCGATTGGAGAATGCGGATTAGAAAATTCAAAACTTAAAAATCAAAATTCAAAATTACAACTCAAAAATCAAAAAGAATTATTTGTAAAACAAATTGAGTTGGCGAAAGAAATAAACAAACCCTTAATGATTCACTGTAGAGACGCCTTTCCGGATTTAATAAGAATTCCCATCACTCATAACTCATTACTCAATACTTCCCCCGGCATTGTTCACTTCTTCACCGGCTCTCTTGAAGACACCAAAAAACTTTTGGCAATGGGATTTTATTTCACTTTCGGCGGATTGATTACTTTTAACAGAAGCTTTGATGAGATTATTAAATTTATTCCAATGGAAAAAATTCTTTTGGAAACCGACGCGCCGTACGTTTCTCCCGCGCCTTATCGCGGCAAAAGAAACGAACCGCTCTATATCATAGAAACCGCCAAAAGAATGGCGAAGATAAAAGGCGTTTCTTTTGAAGAAATCTGCCGCCAAACCACGGAAAACGCGGGGAGGATTTTCGGGCTTGACTATAATATAATTTTCCGCTAAACTGTCAATACTGAAAGTCCGCTCCGAGCGGACTTTCTTATAATCACATTGTATGGATTTAAAAAACATCAACCGGGCGATTGAACAAATCGCTGACGAAAAAGGCATCAAACCTGAGGAGGTTTTGGAAGTTATTGAATCCGCAATCGCCGCGGCTTATAAAAAAGAATACGGTAAAAAAGGAGAACTGGTTAAAGTGAAAATGGATTTGAAAACCGGCGATTTGAAGTTCTGGCAGGTGAAAACCGTTGTTGACGAAACCGCGGTAAGAATAAAAGAGAAAGGCGAAGAGGAGGAAGAAGAACCCCGACGCTCCGCGACCGCGGAGGTCGGGGCACCGACCGAAGCGTCGGTGCTGCCGCTTTACAATCCCGACCGGCACATTTTGATTGAAGAAGCTAAAAAAATTAAACCCGATGTTTCTGTCGGCGAGGATTTGGAATTTCCTTTGGAAGAACATGAGGATTTCGGCAGAATCGCCACCCAGACCGCCAAGCAGGTATTACTTCAACGCATCCGCGAAGTGGAACGGGAATCAATCAAAAAAGAATTTTTGGGCAAAGAAGGAGAACTCATCAGCGGCGCGGTTCAAAGGATAGAGCGCGGCAATGTTTACATTGACCTTGGCCGGGCAACGGGCATTATGTTTTACAACGAAACAATTCCGGGCGAGCATTTTCGCATCGGCGAACGGCTGAGGTTTTATATTATGGCGGTTCAGGAGGAAACGAGAATTCCGGGTATCATTCTTTCACGTTCTCATCCGAAATTCGTTTCCAAGCTTTTTGAACTGGAAGTGCCGGAAATCCACGAGGGCTTGGTGGAAGTCAAAGCCATTGCTCGGGAAGCCGGCAGCCGGACAAAAATCGCCGCGACTTCCAAAGCCGAAGGCGTGGACCCGGTCGGCTCGCTGGTTGGTCAGCGCGGCACGCGGGTAATGGCGGTGACTAATGAACTCGGCAACGAAAAAATTGACATTATTGAATGGTCGGAAGACCCGGAAAAATTCATCGCCTCTTCTCTTTCGCCGGCAAAAGCCAGGGAAGTGGAAATTTTGCCTCGGCGCGAAGCCAAAGTTATGGTGCCTGAAGACCAGTTGAGTTTGGCAATCGGCAAAGGCGGACAAAACGTCCGGTTAGCCGCCAAACTGACCGGCTGGAAAATAGATGTCCGTTCGCAATCGCGGCCCGATGTGGTGCAATTTGAGACGGAAAAATTAGAAGAAAAAGCCCCGACGCTCCGACCGGAAGCGTCGGAGGCCGGGGTCCCGACCGAGAAGCGCGTCGGGAAAGAAGCACCGAAGAAAACCGTCTCCGAAAAATAAATGTCCAATCAATTGGACAGCGGTTCAATTAATAAAACCATAATGTCTATTTATTATTTCGCTATCCTTCCTTCTCTCATCGCAATTTTGTACAGCGCTTACATTATTTTTTGGCTGAAAAAACAGCCGGATGGCGACGAGAAAATGAAAGAAATATCCGCGGCTATTCGGGCCGGGGCTTCGGCGTTTTTGAACCGGCAGTACCGGACCATAGGGATTGTCGCTTTGGTTTTATCAATCGTTCTTTATTTCGCTTTTGACTGGCTTTCGGTTGTTGGATTTCTGCTCGGCGCCATTGCCTCGGCTTCAGCCGGCTACATCGGAATGAACATCGCAGTGCGCTCCAATTCCAAAACCGCCGAAGCCGCGAAAAAGGGCTTAGCGCCGGCTCTATCTCTGGCTTTTAAAGCCGGCTCGGTTACCGGATTTCTGGTGGTGGCTTTGGCTTTACTCTCTGTCAGCGTATTTTATTTTTTGACTAACGACGTAAAAGTTTTAATAAGTTTAAGTTTCGGCGCGAGTTTAATTTCGGTTTTCGCCCGGCTCGGCGGCGGCATTTACACCAAAGCCGCTGATGTCGGAGCGGATTTGGTCGGCAAAGTGGAAGCCGGCATTCCGGAAGACGACCCGAGAAACCCGGCGGTCATTGCCGATAACGTCGGCGATAATGTCGGCGATTGCGCCGGAATGGCAGCTGACCTTTTTGAAACCTACGCCGTCACTTTAACAGCCGCCATTTTATTGGGCGCTTTGATTGTCGGCTCTGCCGGAATCAATCTTCCTTTGGTTTTGGCTGGGCTTGCTATTTTGGCTTCGGTTGTCGGCAGTTTGTTTGTGCGGCTGGGAAACCCTTCGGCAGGCTCAGGACAAAATATAATGAACGCTCTTTATAGAGGGCTTTTTGCCTCGGTAATAATTTCCGCGATTCTTTTTTATCCAGCGGTGAAATTTTATTTTGTCCAAAATTATTTACAAATTTATTTTTGCGCCTTGATTGGTTTATTGGTGATGGCGGCAATGGTTATTATTACTGATTACTACACCGCAAAAAAATTCCGACCGGTGCGTTCCATTGCCGAGGCCTCCCGCTCCGGACATGCCACTAATATAATCATCGGCTTGTCAATCGGAATGGAGGCGACTTTTCTGCCAATTATTTTCATCAGCGCCGGCATCTTGCTGAGTTTTTATTTAGCCGGACTTTACGGCATTGCTATTGCGGCTTTAAGCATGCTTTCGGCCGCCGGAATGATTGTGGCGATTGATTCTTTCGGGCCGATTACCGACAACGCCGGCGGCATTGCCGAGATGAGCGACCAGCCGCAGGAAGTGAGAAAAATCACTGATGCTTTGGACGCGGTCGGCAACACCACTAAAGCCGTAACCAAGGGCTATGCCATTACTTCAGCCGGCTTGGCCGCTCTGGTTTTATTCGCCAGCTACACCGAAGAACTGTCAAGGTTTATCAAAAATATAACTTTTGAACTTCAAAATCCTTACATTATCATCGGTCTGTTTTTGGGTGCGGCGGTTCCGTATTTATTCGGTTCAATGGCAATGAAATCAGTGGGCAAAGCAGCCGGCAAAGTAGTTGAAGAAGCGCGAAGGCAATTTCGGGAAATTCCGGGAATAATGGAAGGAGAGGCAAAACCTGATTATGCCCGATGCGTTGATATTGTTACCAAAGCGGCTCTCAAACAAATGATTATCCCGTCGCTCATTCCGATTGTTTCGGTTTTGGCAGTCGGGTTTTTACTCGGAGCCGAAGCATTAGGCGGATTTCTAATCGGCGCGATTATTTCCGGACTCTTTGTGGCGATTTCAATGACCTCGGGCGGCGCGGCTTGGGACAACGCCAAGAAATTCATTGAAGACGGAAATTTCGGCGGCAAAGGAAGCGAGGCGCACAAAGCCGCGGTCACCGGCGACACCGTCGGCGACCCTTATAAAGACACTGCCGGCCCGGCGATTAATCCATTAATTAAAGTCATCAACATCGTGGCTTTACTTATTGTAAAGTTTTTGAAATAAAGTTATAATTTATGCAATGGAATACTTTGAGCCGTTTGACCAGTATCTAATACCGACCGTTATAGAAAAATCCCAGTTTGGGGAACGGGCTTATGATATTTATTCGCGCTTGCTGAAAGAGCGGATAATTTTTCTCAGCGGTATAATTACCGACGGCCTGGCAAATTCTATCGTCGCCCAGATGCTTTTTCTGGAGCACGAGGACCCGAAAAAAGACATCAAGTTTTACATCAATTCTCCGGGCGGCGTGGTGACCGCCGGAATGGCGATTTATGACGTAATGCAGTATGTTAAACCGGATGTTTCAACGGTCTGCGTGGGCTCGGCCGGCTCAATGGCGGCCGTGCTTCTGGCAGCCGGCAAAAAAGGAAAGAGAATCACTCTGCCGAACAGCGAAATTCTGCTTCACCAGGTCATGGGTGAAGCCGGAGGGCAAGCGATTGAAATTGAAATCACCGCCCGCCAGATTATCAAAATCAAAGAACGGCTCAATCAAATTTTGGTCAAACACACGGGCCAGCCGCTTTCAAAAATTGAAAAAGACACTGACCGAGATTTCTGGCTCACGGCTTCGGAAGCTAAGGACTACGGCATAATTGACGAAATAATAAAAGCAAAGAAGTAATGGAAATTTTTTATTGGATTCTCGGCGCCAGCGTTTTCGGCGGCGTGCTTTCTTTAATCGGCGGGTTTCTATTGTTGTACAAAGAAAATTTTGCCCGCCGCGCTTCTCTTTATCTGATAAGTTTCGCTGTTGGCGCGCTCTTAGGAGCGGCTTTTTTTGATTTAATTCCCGAGGCCTTGGAATTGGCTGGTTTAGAAAAGAAAAATCTCGTCTTCGGTTTAATTCTCTCTGGTTTTTTGACGCTCTTTATCTTTGAAAAACTTCTCCGCTGGCATCATTGCCACGACGAAAAAGAATGCGAGTTTTACTCCATCGGTCCTTTGGTGATTTTCGGCGACGCGATTCACAACTTCATTGACGGCGTTATTATCGCTTTAAGTTTTCTTGTTTCTCTGCCATTGGGCATAGCCGCTTCTTTGGCAGTATTTTTTCATGAAGTTCCGCAGGAAATCGGCGATTTCGGCGTTTTAATCCACGCTGGATATTCCCGCGCCAAAGTCATTCTCGTAAACATTCTTTCCAGTTTGACCGCCCCTTTGGGCGCAGTCATCACCTATTTTATTTCGCCGATTTTTATCGAGCGGTTGCCTTATTTTTTGTCTTTTGCCGCCGGCTTATTTATTTATATCGCGGCAACAGACCTTTTGCCGCACATTCACCGCCACACCAAGCCGTCAAATCTTTTCCATCTTTTTATCATTGTTTTGGGAATTCTTTCAATTTTAGGCGTAGGTATTCTATTGCCGGAATAAATCCCCACACTTAGAGGTTGGCTTTTAAACGTGAGGGTAAATCTGTATAATAAAGATAATGAAAATCACTTTTTTCGAAATTGAGCCGTGGGAAATTGATTACATCAAGCCGAAATTTTCCGACGTTGAATTGGTTTTCAGCGCGGAAAAATTAAACAAGGACAATTTGCCTCAGCAAAAAGATGCGGAAGCAATTTCCGTTTTCGTCGGTTCGGCGGTTGATAAAGAAACAATAAACGCGCTGCCGAATCTCAAACTTATTACCACCCGCTCTACCGGTTTTGACCATATTGATTTAAATACAGCAAAAGAAAAAGGAATTAAACTCGGTTTTGTCCCGGGCTACGGCGACAATACTGTGGCGGAATTCGCTTTCGGCTTAATTCTCAATCTTTCACGTAAAATGTACGCCGCTGTTGACCGCGTCAAAGAAGACGAAAGTTTTTCTCTAGAGGGCTTGCGCGGCTTTGATTTGAACGGCAAAACTATCGGCATTGTCGGCACCGGCAGAATCGGCTGCCATATGATAAAAATCGCCAACGGATTCGGAATGAATGTTATTGCTTACGACGCTTTTCCGAAACCGGAACTTTGCGAAAAATTGGGTTTTAAATACGTTCCCCTTGACGAACTCTTGTCGCAATCCGACATTATTTCTCTTCACGTACCTTATCTTCCTACCACGCATCATCTAATCAACTCGCAAAACATCGGGAAAATAAAAAAAGGCGCTTTATTAATCAATACTTCCCGCGGGGCAGTTGTTGAAACCGAGGCCTTGGTCAAAGCGCTCAATGAAGGAATTTTAGGCGGCGCGGGCTTGGATGTTTTGGAAGAAGAGGGGGCGGTTCAGGACGAAAAATCTCTGCTTTTATACGGCCATCCGGAAGAGCATAATTTGAAAACCATCTTGGCGAATCACGTTTTAATAGATATGCCGAATGTCATTATCACCCCCCACAACGCCTTCAACACCCAAGAAGCGCTTCAGCGAATTTTGGACACGGATATTGAAAATATAAAAAGTTTTATTGAAAAAGGGGAGGTAAAATATCCGGTGCCGGTAAAATAAAATAGGGCTGATTAAACTGTCAGCCCTATTTTATTTTTTATTTCCTTAATTTTTTTCTCGGCTTTTTGGCTGGCTTTTTTATTGCCGCGGACAAGAATCGATTTGATTTTGGAATGTTCGCGGCTTAGTTGTTTCTTTTTTTTCTGAAAAGGCGCGAGATATTTAATGACAACTTCCGCCAAGTCATTTTTAAATTCGCCGTAGCCCTTGTTTTTAAATTTAGTTTCGATTTCTTTAATTGTTTTTTCGCCCATTGCTTCGTAAATTTTCATCAAATTGGAAATCGCCGGCTTGTGTTTGGGGTCGTATTTTACTTCCCTGCCGGAGTCGGTGACGGCTCTTTTGATTTTTTCGCGGATGGCTTTCGCCGAATCATCTAAAAACAAACAGCCGGCCAGCCGCGATTTTGACATTTTCTTTGTCGGGTTGTCCAAGCTCATCAAGCGCGGTACATCGGTTAAAAGCGGTTTTGGTTCAATAAAAACTTTACCGAATCTGGCGTTGAATTTTCTCGCCAAGGTACGGGTAAATTCCAAATGCTGGACCTGGTCTTCGCCTACCGGCACAACTGTGGCGTCGTAAAGCAGGATGTCGGCGGCCTGAAGCACCGGATAATCAAAAAGCCCGATATTGATGTTTTGTTTATGGTTTTCGGATTTTTCCTTAAATTGCGTCATTCGCGAAAGCTCGCCCATCGGTGCAATCGTATTTAAAATCCAAGCAAGTTCGCTATGCGCCGGTATTTGCGACTGGATGAAAATTGTTGATTTTTGGGGATTGATGCCGGCCGCAAGAAAATCTAAAACCAAATTCGCAACCTGACGCGGTTTCTCTTTAGGGCTGAAATCTTCTGTTAAAGAATGTAAATCAGCGATAAAAAAATAACATTCGTATTTGCCGGAACCTGCCTTGCCGGCAGGCAGGTTTTGGAGCGCGACGAAGTTCTTGAGCGCGCCTAAATAATTCCCGATATGAAGTTTTCCAGTCGGCTGAACGCCGGAAATGAGAATTGGCTTCATACTTCAATAATAACCGGTAAAATCATGGGTCGACGCTTGGTTTTATTGTACAAAAATCGTCCCACTTGGTCACGCATCAGCGATTTGACGTAATCCGGCTCAACGGTTTGATGGCGGGGAATGCGGCTGATAAGCCCTTTAATTTTTTTCCTCACTTCTTCAACCAACTCCTTGTTTTCCCGAAGATAAATGAACCCGCGGGAAATGATGTCGGGATTTTTAAGAAAGCGGCCGCTGTGGCGGTCTAAAGTGGCAATCACCACCACCATTCCTTCCTGCGCCAGAACTCGGCGGTCGCGTATCACCACCTCGCCTACGTCACCGACTCCCAAGCCGTCAACCATTACGTAATAAGCCGGCACCGTGTGCTCGGTCATCTTCACTCTGTCTTTATAAATTTCCACCACCTGCCCGTTGTCAATGAGAAAAATGTTTTTCTTGTCAATGCCGACTTCCTGAGCCAGTTCGGCGTTTAGCGCCCGCATAAAATAATGGCCGTGAATCGGGAGCAAAAATTTCGGCTTCACCAGTTTCATAATCACCTTGAGTTCTTCCTGGGGTGCGTGCCCGGAGGAGTGAAGGTCAACGAGTTTTGAATGATGCACTTTGGCGCCTTGGCGAGCAAGGTTGTCTTTGAGAGTTTGGACCGCCCGTTCGTTTCCAGGAATTACCGATGAAGAAAAAATTACCGCATCGCCCGGCTTAATGGCGATATGCCGATTTTCGCCGTTGGCGATTCTCACCAAACTGGCGTTCGGTTCTCCTTGCGCTCCGGTGGAAAGCACCAGAATTTTTTCGTCCGGATATTTATGAATTTCTTCAAGGGAAATAATGACGCCTTTCTTAATCTTAATGTAACCGAGATTTTGGGCGATTTGGACGTTAGTTTTCATCGACAAACCGCTTAAAGCGATTTTCCGGTCGTATTTTTCAGCAATTTTTATTATTTCCGCCATTCGGGTAAGTAAAGAAGCAAAAATACCGATAATAATCCGGCCCTCGGCTTTTTTGATAAGGTCTTCAAGATTTTTTTCCACCACTCTTTCGGAAATGGAGTAGCCCGGCTCTTCGGCATTGGTACTGTCAAGAAATAGGGTGTGGATTCCCATTTTGCCGATGCGCTCAAACTCGTCCAATCCCTGCGGCTTGCCGCTTCTGTCGTAATCAAATTTCATTTCGGCGAAGTGGACCATATTGCCGACCGGTGTTCTCAGGATAACGCCGGTGGTGTCGGGAATCGTATGAGAGACGCCGAAAAATTCCGCTTCAAAATATCTGGAAAGTTTTACTTTATCGCGGTTTTTTACGATTTCAACGTTGAGTTTCGGCGCATTGACGAATTCTCCCTGGCGCTTGACGATGATTTCTTTGGTAAGCGCCGTAGTATAAATCGGCGGATTGCCGAGTTTTTCAATTAAGTAAGGGATGGCGCCGATGTGGTCATAATGGGCATGGGTGAGAATAACGGCTTTGATGTTTTGTTTTTTTGACTCCAAGCAATTGACATTGGGAATAATATAGTCAATCCCCGGCGTGTCTTCTTCGGGAAACTGAAGTCCCATATCAATAACAATGATTTCATCTTTGTACTCAAAAAACATCATGTTGCGGCCGACTTCCTCCAGCCCCCCAAGCGCGACAAAACGAACCAATTCGTCCTTGGTGTCTCCGGTTATTTTCCTACGATGTTTAATTGTTCTTGTGAGCATACTTAATAAATGTGGGCAGGGGGGGACTTGAACCCCCAAGGTCTCGCGACCATAGGCTCCTGAAGCCTACGTGTTTGCCAATTTCACCACCTGCCCGCGGCCCTTCATTTCTTAAACTAACTCTATAGGGAACGGATACCTGTCGTGCGGAATGTCTCGGAGCCCGACAAGATTGGTCTCGAGCGAAGCGAGAGTTGTCGGGCGAGAGTCAAGCGGCGGCGAGCCGCTGGAGCGAGCCGACCGCGGTTCCGTCAGACAGGTATCCGCTCCGCTCACTTTCCCCGGCCTTCATATTTTTCAAAAATCGTCCAGAAACTCAAGACTCCCTTTCCTTTATTGTGGACTTTATGAAAGTCGCCGGCTGGCACAAGCGCGACATCGCCGGCTTTTACATTCAATGTTTTTTGCCCCATCTCCATCATCCCTTCACCGTCAATAAAAACATAAACTTCATCCGCGCCTTCGTGCGAATGGCCGGTTGTTGATTTTTGCGGATAAAGTTCGGTCAGGGAAAGATTTAAGTCCTTTAGTTCGGCTAAGTCGTAAACTTTATAGATTTCATTGTCCCGAATGAGTTTGGCGAGTTGTTTATATTGTCCAATATCCATAGGAAAATTGCAAGATTGAAAAATTGAAAATTGAAAAATTAATCTTTCAATCAGCAATCTTTCAATTTATTTAAATACCCTTGCTGTTTTTATATACCATTTCTCAATATTGTCAAAGCGGTCGCTGGGAATGGCGATAAAATTAACATCGTTAAATCCCTTAAGCCGATTTTGGGCAATGTAAAAATAATCGGGAGAATAAAGGAAAATCGCCGGCTGGTCTTCAACGATTCGCGACTGCGCCTCTCTTAATTTCTGATTGCGCCTTTGTTCGTTTAAGTCCTTTCTGATTGCTTCAATCAAAATATCAACGTCTTTGTTTTCATAAAGAGACAAGTTTAAGCCCGGATAAAATCTTTCCGAAGAATGCCAGAAAGACATAAGGTCGGGGCTTCTGCCCAAATTATTGCCGAATAGAATCATTTCGTAATTGCGAGTTTTTATAATTTCCTGACTGATTTCGTCCAAGGGGAAAATTTTAATTTCCGTTTCCACGCCGATTTTCGCCCAATTTTCTTTAAGGAGCTTAGCAGTTTCTTTTAAAAAATATGTGTCCGGCGCCGTAAGAGAGAATTGTAATTTTTGCGTTTCTTTGTCCGCGGTTTTTTCTCTCGTTCCGCTGCCCGACCGCTGCCATCCCGCGGCGTCAAGCAGTTTATTCGCGTCATCAAAAGAAAAATTTTCTTTGGAATTGCTCGGAGAAATAAAACCTTCAATCCCGAGAACGAGCGGGCCCTCAACGCTCAATGCCCGTTGAGCAAAAACTTTATTGATAATGTCTTTTTTGTCAACGGCATAATCCAAAGCCAGTCGGACATTTTTATCCTGAAGCGGCCGGGAGGCGCTGGCGTTGAAAAACACGGCGTAATATCTCGGCATTATTAAATTGAAAACCTGATGACTGATTTTGACATTTTTTAAGTTTAGGGAATCAATCGCGCCGAAACCGCTGATTCTCCCCGAGTTAAAAGCGGCAATTAATTTCAGTTCATCGGAAAAAAACTTAAAATTGAATCGCCTAAGATAAGGTTTTTGATTTACGTAATTTTCATTTCTCTCCAAACGATAATCGGTGATAAAGCCGGAACGCTGCTTTTCCGCTGAAACGAATTTAAACTTGCCGTTGCCGACCGGCTCAAAATTATAGCTTGATAATTTTAAGTTGGCGGCCGGAACATCGACAAAAATGTGCTTCGGAACAGGATAAAAATCTTTTAACACGCTCTCAAAAAAAGCGTAGGAAATCGGCAGAATAAACTTGACCTCTCTTTCGCTGAGCCGCTCGGCAACAATGCCCTGCCAGTTGTTAAATAACGGCGAATTGGCATCGGGATTCTGAATGGTTTTTACGGTAAAAATCACATCATCGCTGGTAATTTTTTCTCCGTCGTGCCAAAAGGCATTCTCTTTAAGGCGGACGTTCCAACTTTTCCCGTCATCGGCTGTTTTATAACTTTCAGCCAAGTCAAAAAGATTGGCGAATAAAAGTTTTACTAAATCGCGGTCATTCTCGCCGCCGGCCAAGACCGGATTAATGAAGCTTAGCTGACCGACGACTCCTTCGGTATACTCGCCGCCAACCACCGGCACGAGAACGGTTTTCTGAGTAATAAATTGAATCGTTAAAAAAAGACCGGCTGCCAAAAAAATCAAAACCGACGCCGTGAAAATCAGACGCTCAAGACGATTGAAGGTTTTAAAAATCAAAACAGGTCCCTGAAACACCTTAATTAAATTATAAGTCTAATTATCGATAAGGCGGCGAAAATGACCGCCAAGACAACGGTGGCGATAAAGACGATTTTTTCCAGTCCCCGCCGCGTCTGATAGTATTGGGTTTCCCCGCCGCCCAAAACGCCGGAAAGACCCGAAGAACGCTCCTGAAGAAGAATCAGAACTATCAGAATAATGGAAATAATAATTTGAGCGATAGAGATGTACATCTTTTAGTCCATTCTTTTGGCAGTAAAGTGGATTATGATATTAACCGCGCTGACGATGAGCGTCGCGTAAAACAAGGGGATTAGTCCTTCAATACTAATCTGAGTTAAGGAAATGTCAAGAAGGTAGAGAGTAAAGGCATTGACCAAAATAATTCCCAGACCAAGAGTTAAAAGAATAATCGGACTTAAAATCATCTTGATAATCGGCCGTATGAAAATGTTGATTAAAGTAAAAACCGCGGTGACCAAGAGAAAACTTTCAATTTCCGGCGCGATTTCAAATCCTTTTACGAAATAAACCGCCGCCAGAAGAGCCGCTAAATTTGATAAAAAAGAAATGATTAAACGACTGATTAACTTCATTTTGTCTATTATAACCGAAATTATCGCTAATTCAAAAAGGTTATCCACAGCAAGAGGTGGACTATTCCTTGAAGTCAGATATAATAAGAATATAGGAAGTTATCCTTAAAGGTCGACAAATAATAAAATATCCAAATTATGACAGTTCAAAGTTGGACAGATGTGATTGTCAGTTCGCTCCAGAACGTCTGGGGGGGCGTCATCGGTTTTTTGCCTTCTCTTATCGGAGCTTTAATTGTTCTTATCATCGGTTTGATTGTCGCCGCTGGTTTGGGTTCACTGGTGGAAAGAGTGATTAGCACCCTCAAAATAGATTCGTTGCTGCGCAAGCTTGGGCTGGGAATCTATTTTGAAAGAGCCGGTCTCTCAATAAATTCCGGCAAATTCCTCGGCGCTTTAGTTTACTGGTTTCTGGTAGTTGTCTTTATCCTGGCCGCCTCCGATATTTTGGGACTCTGGGGTCTTTCAACCTTCCTGCGCGAAGTGGTAACTTACATTCCGAACATTATTATCTCCGTCTTAATATTGCTCGCGGCGGTGGTGGTTGCCAATTTCTTGAGCAAATTGGTCAAGGCCTCGGTGGTCAGCGCCCGGCTTCATGCTTCAAATTTCCTGGCGACTATAACCAATTGGGTAGTAATCATTTTCGGCATCCTGGCGGCTTTAATACAGTTGGGAGTTGCCGGCGTCTTGCTTAATACTATTGTTACCGGCTTAATTGCAATGCTCGCCATTGCCGGCGGCCTTGCTTTCGGGTTAGGAGGCAAAGATTACGCAGCTCACCTGATTGAAAAATTAAGAGAGAAAGTTGAAGAAAGATAGTTCCGAACCCTTAACATTTATACAACAAAATCCCGTTTCCAACGGGATTTTGTTGTATTATAATTAACCGATATGGATTTAAAAAATCTTAAAAAAAGCGACCCCCGGCTTTATAAATTGATTGCTTTCGAAACCCAAAGACAGAGAGAAACAATAGATTTAATTGCTTCGGAAAATTTCGTTTCAGCGGCGATTTTGGAAGTTCTGGGCTCAGCTTTGACCAATAAATATTCCGAGGGTTATCCCGGGAAGCGCTATTATCCGGGCAATTTTTACTACGATGAAATAGAAAAACTGGCGCAAAAACGCGCCCTAAAAGCTTTCAATCTAAGCCCTGAAAAGTGGTCGGTCAATGTCCAGCCCTATTCCGGCTCGCCGGCGAATTTGGCCATTTATTCCGCTTTAATGAAGCGGGGCGATATTTTAATGGGAATGTCTTTATCAAGCGGCGGGCATTTAACCCACGGCCACAAAGCCAGTATTTCCGGACAATTATATAAAGCGGTTCAATACGGCGTTTACCCGAAAACCGGCTTGCTGGATTACGACGAAATAAGAAAGTTGGCTAAAAAATATAAACCGAGAATAATTATTTCCGGCGCGTCCGCTTATCCTCGGAAAATAGATTTCAAGAAATTCGGTGAAATCGCCAAAAGCGTCGGCGCTTATCATCTGGCGGATATTTCCCACATCGCCGGCTTAATCGCCGCCGGACTTCATCCATCGCCTTTTCCGAACAGCGACATTGTAATGACAACCACGCATAAGACATTGCGGGGTCCTCGAGCCGCCGTAATTTTTTCAAGAAACTCAAAACTCAAAACTCAAAACTCAAAACTATCAATCGCCGAAGCGATTGATCGCGCCGTCTTCCCCGGAATGCAAGGCGGGCCGCACAACAACGTCATCGCGGCCATTGCTTTGGCTTTTTTTGAAGCGACAAAGCCGGGTTTTAAAAAATACCAGAAACAAGTTGTCGCAAACGCTAAAGCGCTGGCGGAGTCGTTGAAAAAATTCGGCTTCAAATTACTGACTGGCGGCACGGACAATCATTTACTAATTATTGACTTACGAAGTCAATATATTGATGCTTCGACTATCTCGGCATCAACCCTGAGCATTGCCGAACGGGTTGACGGATTGATGGCGGAGAAAAAATTGGAAGCCGCTGGAATTTTAACCAGCCGCAGCGCCTTGCCGGGCGATAAATCGCCTTATAAACCTT
>ERZ1292632.969-Hain-H43-01um-R2-969-length-30369-cov-17_pt1 | contig 26410 bp, 27 predicted proteins | sample MGYA00564407_ERZ1292632 | MGnify/ENA primary metagenome ERZ1292632 (study PRJEB36523, sample SAMEA6512637) | groundwater metagenome | collected 2019-01-08 | study: AquaDiva: Metagenomics assemblies of 32 groundwater samples | reverse complement strand
TCGCCGCGGAAAGCCACCCATTTCTCCAAAATCCCACAAAGCCATATTTAATTATACGAGAAAAATTTGTGAACACGTTGATAAATTTAAAAATTAATTCATTTAAAATTCATTGGAAATTTAGAATTGGAAATTGGAAATTTTGTCTTTAGACAAGTATATATTTCCCCCGTTCTTCGTCCCTTATTACTTTACCGTCTTCCAAACTGATGACGCGCCTGTTCAAGTTATCAACAATATCTTTATTGTGAGTCGCCAAAATCACGGTTGTGCCAAGTTCGTTTATTTTAATAAGTAATTTAATAATATCAGCCGAATTAACCGGGTCCAAATTCCCCGTGGGTTCGTCCGCAACCAAAACATCAGGATGATTAATCATGGCTCGCGCAATGGCCACCCTTTGTTTTTCTCCGCCCGAGAGTTCACGCGGAAAATTACTGGCCTTTTCTTTTAAACCAACCATATCAAGGGCTTGAGGCGTAAATTCCATAATTTCTTTCGGAGTCCTGCCCGCGACCTCCATAGCAAAAGCCACATTTTCATATGCGGTTTTATCGTTAAGCAATTTGAAATCCTGAAAAATGACGCCGATTTTTCTGCGCAGATAAGGCATTTCTATCGGCTTTAATTTATTGACGTTGTAAGAACCGATAACAACTTTGCCTTTGGTCGGCATATCTTCGCCTATTAAAAGTTTTATTACCGTTGATTTTCCGGCTCCGGATTTTCCTACCAGCGAAACAAATTCCTGGGGTTTGACGTGAAAAGTGGCGTCATCCAGAGCAATTGTCTCGTGAGAATTATTTTTATAGATTTTGCTGACGTTTTGAAAGATAATCATCGCTTCTCTGTATCGATGCCAATATACAAATAAATGCTAATTATACTAATAAATTCGTATTATTAGTAAATTAGTATATTCGTATCGATACTTCTCATTATAACTCCGCTTCAACAAAAATATCAATATCTCCGTCTAAAACCTTATCAACCTGCGTTGTCTCCACATTATTTCTGTGGTCTTTTACCAATTTATACGGGTTAATAACATAAGAACGAATTTGATTCCCCCATTCGGGTTTTACTTTTGTTCTAAGTTCGCTCAATTCTTTTGCCTGCTGTTCTTCCATTGATTTAATCAATTTTGACTTGAGAATTTTCATAGCCAACTGCCTGTTTCTGTCCTGTGAACGTTCGACGCGCGAAGCCACGGTAATTCCCGTGGGAATATGAGTTATACGGACCGCGGTCTCCACCTTATTAACATTCTGTCCGCCCGGACCGCCGGCGCGCATAAAATCAATTTTCAAATCATCGGGATTAATCTGAAATTTTTCTCCCTCAACATCCGGCAAATCAGGCAAAACCTCAACCAAAGCGAATGATGTATGCCGTTTGCCTTCGGCCGAATAAGGAGAAACTCTGACTAAACGATGAACTCCTGTTTCTTTTTTTAAATAACCGAAAGCGTACGCGCCTTTAACTTCAAAAGTTATGTTTTTAAAGGCGCGGCTCGCGGTTTTAGCCAATTCGCCTTCGCTTTCGTCCACTATATTCGTTTTCCATCCCCGTTTTTGAGCAAATTTAGAATACATTTCATAAAGCATTCCAGCCCAGTCCTCGCAATCCTGACCGCCGGCGCCGGAAAAAATTGAAATTGTCGCCGAACCATTGTCGTATTTTTCTTTGAAAAGATTTTCCATTTCCAATTGACGCATTTTTCTTTGAACTTCATGCATTTCATTTCCCGCATCCTTGCTTTTATCAGCGCCAATCAGCGTTTTAATCTGCGTTAGTCCACGTTCTAAGTCGTCAAATTTTTTAATTAAATCGTTAAACTCGCCGACTTCTTTTATTTTTGCGTCGGCAATTTCCTTATTCTTCCAAAAATCAGGGTCGCTGAATTCATATTCCAATTCCTTAACGCGATTTTTCTTTGCCTCAATATCAAAAACCCCGCCAAGACGGCGGATTTCATTTTCCAATTCCTCAATTTTAATCTTGATTTCATTCATCGTATTTCAATTATAACTTATGCGCCAACAAAATAAAACTTAGTAAAGTTTTTATTGTTTCTTAGTGTGATACTGTAGTATCACACTAAGAAATTAACTGCGAGAGATAAAATTCTCAAATTTAAACGATTACGTTCTCTTAATTGAACTGAATTTGGAAATTATACATCCCCATCGCGCAGCTGCCTTGAAGGATTGCACCGGATTTTTGCGGAGGAATCACAATATCCGTTTCACCTGCCGGAGGTAAATTTGCTCTATATCCGATACTCGGAATTAAAACAGCGGACGAGCAATCAAATGAACCTTGTGTTTTCATTCGTAAGATTGTTGGCATATCCGCTTTTGCCGATGACACTCCAGGAAAGTAGCCGCCCTTAACTCCGATTTCAACTATTTGTTTTCCATCCACGACCGATACGTTACTTACAGCAATGACAACATCCTGACTGCCGCTTTGGCCGGCTATTACAATAGCGCCAACAATAAGAACTGAAGCAATTATGATTGATATGGCTATTTTCATATTTTAGAAATTAAAAACAGGATTTATCAGTCCGACGACTACCAGACTATTAATGAGGTTGAAGAGGGCAAATATAATTACAATAATTCCCGCCGTTTTGAAGAAAATTCCCGCCTTGGAACTATTTTGGATGCTAAATGAACTGAAACTGATAAGCGCAAAAACCGGAAATGTCCCGAGAGCGAAGGAGAACATCGTAAACGCGCCATTCAAAAAACTTCCCGTTGAAAGCGCGTAGATTTGCATTGACTGAGTAAATCCGCACGGCAAGAAAAATGTCGCAATACCAACAAGAACCGGCGTAAGCGTGTGATTTATTTTTGAGACGCCCAGCGCGTGTTTAGCGATAAACTTTGGCATTGAAGGCTGGAATCTTTTCGCAAAATGGAAAATATCCAACAAGTTGATGCCTAAAATAAACATCACGGCAACAATAACAAGGCTCAATATAAACGCGCCTGCCACGCTTAATTGGAAAGCGGAACCGATTGCGCCAATTACTCCGCCTAAGGCGAAAAACGACACGAGACGACCCAGATGAAACATAATTTGGGGTTTTATTTTATCCCCTTCTTTGGCAAAAGTCGCCGACATTGAAAGCAACAGTCCTCCGACTATCGCCATACAAGTTGAAAGGGACGCGATAATGCCGATAACAAACGCGGTACCGTACGAAACATTGCCGGTGTTAATTAAATTTACAAGGCCGGCTTTTTGCAGTAAAACGAACAAAGCTAAAAATCCCAGCGCTATGGGAATCGCCAGTTTGAAATCGGACCAATTTTTGTCTTTTATTTTTTTCTCAACCGAGAGAGAGTAATTGTTTTTTTTAAGAACTTGCGTCAATTCTTCCGCAATAGTTTCTTGGCTCTTATTGCCAAAATCCCCCGAGATTTCCACGGAATGATTTTTAAGGCTTGATTTTGCGCGGGAAATGTATGGAATGTCCAGTAATTCGCTTTCAATCATCAAGACGCAAGCATTGCAATGCATTCCCTTTACATGAAAATTATAAGTTTTTTGTGTTGTCATATTAATTCATAATGGTTAAAGTTTTTTAGTTTTAAGGCGAAGCGAGTTGCCGACTACGGACACGCTTGAAAATGCCATCGCAAGCCCGGCGAAAACCGGACTTAAAAGCCAGCCGAAAATCGGATAGAACAAACCTCCGGCAAGCGGAATACCCACAATGTTGTAGATAAACGCCCAGAACAAATTTTGTTTTATTCCTCGCATTGTAATCTTTGAAAGCTTGATTGCTTTGACGAGCTTGGAGATGTCGCCGTGAAGAAGCGTAATACCGGCCGATTCAATTGCCACATCCGTGCCGGTTGCCATCGCAATGCCGATATCCGCCTGAGCCAGCGCCGGAGCGTCATTTACTCCATCGCCCGCCATTGCGACTATCCTTCCTTGCGATTGAAATTCTTTTATTTTATTTAATTTTTCTTCCGGCAACATTTCCGCGAATACATCATCAATACCAACAAGTTTACCGATATAAGAGGCGGTGTTTTTATCGTCTCCGGTAAGCATTACAATTTTGATTCCCAAACTATGAAGATTTTTCACGGCATCAATCGCTTCGGGCTTTATCATATCGGCTATCATAACTACGGCAATCACTTTTTCTTTGGTGGCAAGAATAACCGGAGTTTTACCTTCCAATGTTTCTTTTTCCAAGGATTTATAATCAAAAGACAAATTCAAATCTTTTACCAACTTCGCGTTTCCGGCAAAATATTCCACCCCGGCAATTATGCCTTTAACTCCTTTACCTTTTATGATTTCAAACCGTTCCATTTTTTCCGTCTGAAACCCTTTCTCTTTCGCGTGCGACACAACGGCATAAGCAATCGGGTGTTCCGACTTGTTTTCCAATGTGGCAAGAATACCCATAAGCTCGTTGTCTTTCATTCCGGAAAAGTTTTTGAATGAAACGAGTTCCGGCTTTCCTTTGGTTATAGTTCCCGTCTTATCAACAACAACCACGTTCACTTTGTGAAGTTTTTCAAGAGTGGCGGCGTCTTTAATAAGAATGCCTTCTTTTGCGCCCTTGCCAACGCCGACAATAATCGCCGTCGGAGTCGCCAAACCCAGAGCGCACGGACAAGCAATAACCAAAATTCCCACAAAAGATACCAACCCAAATGAAAACGCTTTCGCGAAACCAAGATACTGCGTACCGACAAGAAGCCATACCCCCAGCGCCACAAACGCCAAAACCAAAACAATCGGCACAAAAACGCTTGAGATTTTATCGGCAAGCGCTTGAATCGGCGCTTTGCTTCCTTGGGCTTCTTCAACCATCTTAATGATGTTTGATAAAAGCGTTTCTGCCCCGACTTTAGTTGCCTTAAAATTAAATGTCCCGGTTGTATTAATTGTCCCAGCAACTACGGTATCGCCAATATTTTTTTCCACGGGAATCGGTTCGCCGCTTATCATTGCTTCATCCACAAACGAAGACCCCTCGGTCAAAATTCCGTCAACGGGTATTTTTCCCGCCGGTTTAACAACAATCACATCGCCGTGGACAATTTTATCCGCGGCAATTTCCTGCTCCACTCCATTACGAATAACAGTAGCGACTTTTGCCTGTAAGTTAAGAAGTTTTTCAATCGCGTCGCCGGTTTTCAATTTTGACCTGACTTCAAGATATTTACCCAATGTAATAAACACAATTACGACAATTGCAACATCGTAGTAGGTCTGGTTCACGTTAACAAACTGCCTAAGCGGCTCTTCAAAAGCGTTGACTATAATGCTGTAAAGATACGCCGCGGAAGTGCCAATGCCGATAAGCGTATCCATATTCGCTTTTCCGTAGCGAAGAAATCTGTAGAATCCCAAAAGATACGGCTTGCCGACGACAAACAGCGTATACGTCGCCATAAGCGGCAACAACTTGGATAAAACATCTGCCCACAAACTTGGCATAACTGGGACAACATTAATCTGGGAAAAAATATCCCAGCCCATTACAAAAATACTGATGACAGCCAACGGAACGGACGAAATAAGTTTTGCCTTCATAGCCGAAAGCTCGGCAAGCTTTTCTTTTTTTGATTGGTTCAAACCCAGATGCGCCGCGTGTTCGCCGGCCGACATGCCCATTTCTTCCGCGGTGGAAACCATAAGTGAATAGCCCAGGGATTCAAGTTTTTCCGAGAGTTGTTGAGGATTTGTTTTTGTTTCGTCAAAAGAAATTTTAGCCGTTTCCGTGCCGTAATTTACTTCAGCGGAAACAACACCTTCGGATTTCTTTAATGTTTTTTCTATGATGCCCGCGCAAGAAGCGCAGTGCATTCCTTTTACGTTATATTTTTCTGATTTAGCCATAGTTAGAAGTTATTGTTAATTATTCAGATACAAAAAAGCCCTGCCAAAAACGGCGAAAATGCCGGATTAAAAAGCAGAGTAAGAGAAACTTTAATAAAGTTTGGGATTAAGGATGCCATTTGAAAAAGCATCCTGAAGAAAACTATTTGTTAAAATATATTTTTGACGATGAGAATATGAAAACTGCCGCGACAAATTTTTAGACGGCAAATATATGCGGTATATCCGGCCAATTCCGATAAAAAGCGCCAAAACAACAAGCAAAAGCAACCCTAAACTCTGTTGCTGTGGCAAAGAAGTAAACATATTCTGCCAAGCAGTAATATATTCAAAAGGATTCATATTGCAAACCGACATGCCGTCGGCAAACGGGCAATAAGACATTCCCATATCCATTCCAAAATTCGTTAACCCCAAAAAGCCCACAAAAAAGAACGCCAGGACTCCAAAAGCGAATATGATTTTTGCTGATTTTTCGGATGAGAAATACATATTTATATTGTATACGGTTTGACCGGTTTATCAATAGAAACTCTGGAGCCTCCTGTCAGAATCGAACCCCGCACAAATTACTTCGTAATTTAACGGGACACGCTGACTTCGTTTGAGCCACCTCCGAGAGTCGAACTCGGGACCTCTGCTTTACGAAAGCATTGCTCTACCAGCTGAGCTAAGGTGGCGATTGCTCACTAACAACCAAAGGCTACTTTTTCGGTTTGATTACGTCAACCGGCATAAACTTTTTCAAAACTTTGGGGATTATAACAGAACCATCTTTTTGCTGATAATTTTCAATTATCGCAATCAGAGTTCTGCCTATCGCATAGGCCGTAGCATCATTGGTATGCACAAATTGCAAATCTCCATTTTTTCTTCTGACTTTTGTATTTAATCTTCTTGTTTGATAATCAGTCATTGAATCCGAAGTATTCGTTTCCCGATATTTATTTTGACCCGGCATCCAGGTTTCAATATCAATTTGCCTAAAATCGGGGCCACCCATGTCACCAGTACAAATTGAAACAACTCTATACGGCAAATCCAAAGAACCCATTAGATATTCCTGAATAGCCACAATAAAATCTTGTTCAACCATGGAATCTTCCGCTAATGAAAAAGATTCCATTTCTAATTTATCAAATTGATGCACTCTTAAAATCCCTTTCATATCTTTGCCATATGAACCGGCTTCTCGCCTAAAGGCGGTTGAAAAACCAATATATCTTATTGGTAAATCTTTTTCATCTAAAATTTCATCCATATACATGGAACCAAGCGTATGCTCGGCACTCCCCACTAAATAAATATCGTCACTTGGAATATGGTATCTTTCTTCGCGCGGTTCTAATCTCGCCATTCTTTCCATTGTCCCGGGTTTTATTAATACAGGAGGAACAATGGGAATAAATGGTTTTGTACTGACTTTTAAATTATTTTTTTTCACGATTTTTTTCAAAATAACTTCGTTTGTTAAAATTGAAAAACAATATTGAATGAGAGCAAACTCCATTAATGCAAGTTCGCCTTTTAAATAATTAAATCGAGCACCGCTGACTTTTACCGCCCGAGGAACATCAATAACATCTAATTTCTCTCCCAATTCCCAATGTTCTTTGGGCTGAAAATCAAAAACCGCGGGTTTGCCCACCTCTCTCAAAACTTTATTTCCCGATTCATCCGAACCTACGGGAGTGTCATCTGAAGCTATATTGGGAACTTTATTTAAAATTACTTTGAATTCTTGGTTTATTTCTTCCAATCCCGGCTCAAATTTTTCCAATTTTTCTTTAATAATTTTACCTTTTTCAATTATTTCATCTTTTTTACCGCCTTTTTTCATTTCGTCGTTAAGGCGGTTTTTTTCGGCTTTTAACTCGTCAATTTTCAAGATTAATTCCCTCCTTTTTTCATCCAATTCCAAAAGCCGATCAATATCACATTTAATATTGCGATTTTTGCAGTTTTCTTTGATTGCATCCTTATTTTCTCTGATGAATTTTATGTCCAGCATAGTATTTATATTAAAGAAATTCGCGCAAAAAGAAAAGCCGCCCCGTTGTACATCGGAGCGGCTTTAAACACTGAACGCTTTATTTTAGCGGCTATCGCTTAATTCATCTTTCACCGAGACCTTCTTTTCACGGTATGAGATTTATACCTTTAGCAAAAGTTCTTGGATGGAACTTCTTATACTCTTGATTTGTAGTGTTTCTTTACTGTTCTGATTATTCCCGATTGCACAGACACACTCGACAGCACTTAACCGCATATCCCAATCACGAAGCGAAGCCAATGGAACAGCCATCTCGTTTTCTTTCAATGTCTTTTCCATAAGTACCTCCTTATTTATTTAAATAAAAACTGCTTAAATAATATCAAAAAAAACCAATAAATCAATGCTCTTTATACTTTTAATTTTCTACATTATACTATTTCAATGATAGCTATTTACCGGAAATACCGGCCCAAAAAACTTGAGGATGTTTTAGGACAGGAATTTATCGTTCAAATTCTTAAAAACGCTGCCAAAACCGACAAGCTGGCGCATGCTTATTTATTTTACGGCCCCAGAGGTTCGGGCAAAACCACAACAGCCAGATTAATCGCCAAAATCGCCAATTGCGTGACACGCCAAACAGACGCCAAATTCCGCAAGCTCGGCGAACCGTGCAATAACTGCACCGCCTGCAATGAAATAGACAACGGCACAGCACTTGACGTCATAGAAATTGACGCCGCTTCAAACCGCGGCATTGACGAAATCCGCGAGCTCAAAGACGGCATCCGCCTTTCTCCTTCTTCATACAAATACAAGGTTTTTATCATTGACGAAGTACACCAGTTAACTAAAGAAGCGTTTAACGCGCTTTTGAAAACTTTGGAAGAACCGCCGGCGCACGCCATTTTAGTTCTGGCGACCACGGAATTTGAAAAAGTTCCCGCCACTATCGCTTCCAGAACACAAAGGTTTAATTTCAAAAAAGTTTCTCTTCGCGAAATCGTTAATAAACTGAAAACGATTTGCGAAGCCGAAGACATAAAATTTTCCGAAGAAGCGCTTGAGCTTATCGCATCGGCCGCCGACGGCAGTTTCAGGGATTCGGAATCGCTTTTGGAACAAATCGCCGGGCTCAACGAAACAATTGAGGTTGAAAGCGTTGAAAGAATTTTGGGCAAAGTCAGCTCTTTGCGAATTGCCGCTTTAGCGGAACTTTTGCTTAATAAAGAATTGGAAAAATCGCTGGATTATATAAACAAAATCAGCGAAGAGGGCTACAATATCGTGCAATTTAACAAAGACCTGATACATTATTTCAGGAAAATTTTGGCGCTCAAATTCGCTCCGGTTTTGGAAAAAGATTTTCGCCAGCTTCTGACCGACAAGGAAGTGGATAAAATAAAAGAATACGCGGGCTTGTTAAAAACAGCCGAAGCCCAGCAAAAAGCCATAAATATTGTAAAATCTCTTATCCGCGCTTATACTGAAATGCGATATTCGCCATTTGCGATTGTGCCGCTTGAAATTGCAATCATAGAAAATCTAAAATAACACGGATTAATACGGATAGTTTAATTGGATTTCGAACAACGGTATGCTATAATTATAAAGTATAACCGTTGTTTTTTTATGAAACCAATTTTAAAAGAAAAAGCAATTAAATTACGCAAGCAAGGACTCACCTACTCCGAGATTTTACAGCAAATTACGGTGTCAAAATCGACCCTGTCTTTATGGCTTCATTCAGTCGGATTATCCAAAAAACAATTTCAAAAATTAACCGAGAAAAAATTGGCGAGTATGAAACGTGGCGCGATTGCAAAGCATAACCAAAGAATTCAGCTAACCGATGAAATTAAAAAGAAAAGTCGCGCCGAAATAAAATCCATAAGTCATAAGGAATTATTACTAATAGGAGCCGCGCTATATTGGGCGGAGGGGTCAAAAGAAAAAGAACATTCCATCGGGCAAGGGGTAATTTTCAGCAATTCCGACCCTCTTATGATTCAACTATTTCTCAAGTGGCTGAAAGAAATTTTAAACATCTCAAGAGAGGAAATAGTAGCGGAAATTTACATTCATGAGAATTCAATAAACAACATAAATGCCGTCAAAAAATATTGGTCCAGGATAACGGATATTCCTCTACCAGAATTCAACCATATATACTTTAAGAGAAATAAACTATCGACAAATAGAAAAAATATTGGTAAAAATTACTATGGTCTTCTTAGAATAAGGGTTCGGCGAAGCGCCAATATGAATAGAAAAATTTCCGGATGGATAGAAGGTATTTTACAAAATTGCGGGATAGTGCAATGGTAACACGGGAGACTTTGAATCTCCAAATCTAGGTTCGATTCCTAGTCCCGCAGCACTCGATATTTAATTTTTCAAAAACCGAGGAATTTCGGAGGGATGATTTTTATTTTCATTTACCTACAATTAATTGCTTTTTAAAATGATAATTTATTTATATTGATGCGGAAAGATGCGCGTTCAGTCTTTCATAAATTATGCCGGTCAATTTTCTGGACAGTTCTCTCCTTTTCCAAAATGAATTGCTTTCCGAAACATCTTTCTTCTGAATTTTACTCAATTCCTGAATAATCATATATCTTGCATGCCCCAAATCAATATTTGATTTTGTGTTTATATCTTCCAATCCTTGATAAATTTTTTTCAAATAATCATATTTGGCGGCAATGTCTAATTCTCGATTGGCTTTTACGCGATCCGAGAGGCCTTTGAAAAGAATCGGGTTGAGCTCAATATGCTTGATAAAGTCGTGGATGGCCACAAAAAAATCAAAGCTTGCCGGTGTTTGCAAAACTTTTTGGAATTTTTTATCCAAGTCGGATTTCGTTTTTACTAATGACTTCATACGCCTATAGTTTATCACGATTATGAGAAAATAGCAATTTATATATTTTTTTTAAAATTATGCCGCGCTTCTAACGGGATTTGACAAATTATTCATACGGGCGTAATTTTAAATCAACGCACTTTAAAACCCAAATAAGAAAGCATTAAAAGGAGGTGTTGATATGAAAAAAGTCCTCTTTATGATAATCGTTGCCGCCTGCCTGATTCCGATGGGCTTCATAAATCAAGGATACTGCGACGAAAAACCAAGAAGAATTATGCGCAACTGCGGAATTCAGAACGAAGGCAAAACCGACATAATGCCCGGACCCTGCGAACATCTTGACGGATTTACTAATGTGATATTGTGGCCGGAACAAACTCTTGTATGGGACGAAATGGTTTATTTCTCGCCTAAAGTTCCTGAAAAATCACTGATGGATTTTTTCGGTTTTGTAACAAGTTGCGATGAGATTGTCATTAAATTCAATGATGAAAAGATAAAAAAGCATTGTATCCGCAACGGAGAAAACGAAGAAATGCTGTATGCGATTTACAGCAAAAAATACATCTTGGACCTTTTGGAAGAAAACGATGACTTCTTCATACACGTTGAAATAAAAAACGTGTCTCAAAAAGCCGTTAATATCATCATAAAACGAGTGGAACCTCCGCCTGAATTGAAAGATAATAAAATATATTATGTAAAAAAATAAATTCCACACAAGTTTTGTGTGGAATTTTTTTAAAAACAAATAAAATCGGTTGGAGAAACTTTGGCCGCATCAAATACATATTTTTATTTAATTTATCTATAAATTATTTTTATACCATTTATTTAACGATCGTCATATAAGTGGTATATTATTATATTTTTAAAATTCCTCCAAAATTTTTTCATTGTCTATTTCCCCTACAGTTATCAAATTAACAAAATTTCCCAAATTTTTTCTATTGATTTCCCTAAACAATACGAGCCGCGCTATGACATAAAAAACAATCCCCCACATAAATTATGCGGGGGATTGTTTTTTATAGTAAATTTTACAGCGAGCTGTCCAAATCCTGAACGTCGGAATTGGTTTGCGTATCCAAAGCGTTCAAATCAATGGCGTTTAAGTCATTATCAATTAAATCAATGCTATCCTCCGGCGTTTGCGCTTCAGGCGCCGCGGCTTGCGGAGCCGACTGAACCGCTGGAACTTCAGTAATCGGAGCAGCGGTTTTTTTGGTTAAAAAGTAATAAGTTACTGCGCCGGAAACTATAATCACAAAAATAAGCAGAAAAATAATCCACCCTGTTTTTTTATTTGGTTGTTCTGGTATTGGAGGAATTGAAGCTGGTATTTGCCCCGGCCCTCCAACGCCCTGTTCTCCAACTTTTGACGAATCAAAATTTTGGGTCTGGATGTTAATGTCTTCGTTCATATTGTTTTACATTTGGCAGCGAACTCGCAAGGAGAACTAAAATTTTCCTTGCGGCGAGCGAACCAAATGAAAATGTACACTTTGTGACATTTTTATTGTTGAGTTGAAGCGCCGGGAATTGGCGCCGTTGAAGTCGCGATTGTTGAAGTAGCGGCCGCTGTTGGCTCTGCTTCTTTCCTTAAAATAACAATAGTGTCCACAAGCGCCTTGTGAGCCGCTTTTATTTTAGCTGTTACGGCTTTAACCAATTTTCCCTTGACGTTAATAAACGCTTTTTTGGGGCTGGCTGACGAAAGCATATCATCAACTCCCTGTTTCAATTTTGCCAGTTCGTCTTTTGCTTCCTGAATCTTTGTTTTGGCTTCGTTTAATTTCGCCTGGACCTTGGACATATCTTTTCCCTCTCCAACAAGTTTATCAATGCGGTTTTGAATTCTCTGCGCCAAAGAATCAAGATTGCGAATATGGACATTGAATCGATTTTCCATATTATCAATAAAACCTCTGATTCTAAGCATCTTTTCCTCCGCTATTTGAGATTTAACCTGAACTTTTGTTCCGGCTGGAGTGGAAGTGGTTGTAGTCGCCGCAATGGCTATAAGAGAAGCCGCGGCTAACCCGGCAGTCATAACGATTACGCCGGCAATTTTTATTTTTTTATTCATAAAAAAATTTAAAAAATGTAGTAGCGCGAACATTTTTTCATTTGGTTCGCTCGGACAAAATGTAAATAAATTTCCATTTTGCTCCTTGCTGCCAAATGTAAATCTTTCGACCTTTAAATTTATCAAATTATAACTCTAAATCCGCTAAATAACAAAACCTCGTTATTTCATTTTCATTTCCCCGTCTCCCCAATAAAAACCGGACAACAAAACCGAAATCTTGGCTTTCGCCCTTTCGCTTTTAAGCCACTCGTCAAATCCTCCGGTTTGTCCGCTGTTTATTGAATCCGCAAGAATAAATCTGCCTTCAAGAATTTCCCGTTTTGCTTGAGAAATTAAAACAATTTTTTTAAATTCTTCGGCAGGCAACCCGTAAAGAAGCTCCGCGCCTTTTTTGAAATTTTCGGAATTTAAATTTTCCCGGTTCATTTTCTCGTCAATCATTTGGGACAAATCCCTTGAAGACAATCTTTTCCCTAATTCGCTTTCAATCAATTTTTGTTCAACAAGCGAATCCAAAACCGCTCTCCTTAATTCTTTTTGAACTTCGTCGGATTCCAGAATCGCCGTATCCTGGCTTGTGGCTTTTAGTCCGACCCTATAATAATAAACGCTTACGGTGTACGCCTCCTTGAATCGTTTATAAGAAATCGCATTTGAATTGACAAAAACCGCGGGCCAATAGCCGTCAAATACCACTAAAACAACTGCGGTTAAAACCGCCGCAACCAATAAAATTGCTGAAAATTTTTTAAAAGACATAATTTTAGGGAACAATTATCATCATTTTTTCGCCGGCCTTGCGATAGTTAAACTTTGATTTTAATTCCTTCTCAAGATTTTCCCAGCGAGACAAAAAATTTATTTGCGAATCCAAGTCGGAATTTTCTTTGATGAAAAAATCCGTCTTTTTTTTGAGCTCGCTAAGTTCGGCGCTTAAATCGCTGTTTTTTTGAAAAAGCAAAAAAAGCTGAAATCCGACCGCAAAAATAAAAACGATTAAAATTGCAATAATTATTGCGCGCAACATGACAATTAACCAACAACTTATAACTTACAACTCACGACTATTAGAAAAACGCAATAAAATTATATCCTAAAAAACAAGGATTATAAAGCTGTCTTAAGTTATTAGTTATTAGTTATAAGTTTTTAGTTAAAAAATAATCCAATTAAATTGGATTATTTTTTAAGCAGTTCCTTAAACACATCCGCGGAAATCGTGACTTTTGCCATTCCTAAAAGTCTTTTCTTCCCCTTTTTTTGTTTTTTCCACAATTTCATCTTGCGCGTCCTGTCGCCGCCATAAAGATATCCGGTAACGTCTTTGCGCATGGCCGGAATCGTTTCTCTGGCCATTACGCGCGTTCCGACAACAATCTGAATCGCCTGACTAAACTGCTGCTGCGGCAATAAATCCTTAAGCCGCTCCGCCATTCGCCGCGCTTCGTATTCCAAATCCTTTCTTGAAATTATACGGGAAAGGCCGACCACGAGTTCTTTAGCCACTAAAACGTCTATTTTAACCAAATCGGCTTTCCGATAATCGGCAATCCGGTAGCTGAAAGAAGCGAATCCGTTCGTGGCGGATTTAAGCTTGTCGTCAAAATCTGAAATAAGTTCCATCAAAGGCATTGTTGTTTTCACCAAAACTCTGTCGCCTATTGTTTGAGTGTCAAAGTCACCGATTCTGAAATCATCCTTCATTCTGATGATACTACCAAGATAACTTGCGGGCATTATCAATTCCAAATCAATTATCGGTTCCCAAATTTCCTCGTATTCTTCCGGCAAATCCCTCGGATTGTCTATTGTAATTAAATCTTTTTGGTTTTGTTTTTTTATCTTATAAGAAACCGAGGGGAAGCTGTTGACGGTCTTGATGCCGAATTCTTTTTCCAGACGCTGGCTGGTTATTTCAAAATGAAGCTTGCCCAAAAATCCGACTTTAAATCCCCTGCCGAGAACGTCGCTGGAATCCGGCTCCAGACGCAAAGCTGGGTCGTTAAGTTTCAATTTCTGAAACGCCTTTTTCATTTCCTCATATTTATCGCTGTCTTCGGGGAAAAATGACACGAAAACCCTCGGCTGCGGCGCTTCGTATCCGACAAGCGCGCGGTCGCCGATGGTGTCGCCGATGCGCAATTTGTCCGGGTCCTTTATTCCCGTTGCGATGTATCCGATTTCGCCTTCTTTGAGCGTTTGAGCCGGTTTCAATTTTGGGCTGAAATAACCGACTTCTTTTATTTTAATTTTTTCGTTGGCCGCGATAAGTTTTGTGTTTTCAAACGCTTTAAATTCGCCGCCAAAAACCCTGACAAAAGCGATTATTCCTTTATGGTCGTCATATAAAGAACTGAAAACAAGCGCCGACTTGCCGTTGTCTTTTATTGAAGGCGCGGGAATTTTTTCAATCACCGCAGCCAAAAGTTCTTCAACACCCTGACCGGTTTTTCCCGAAATCCTAAATATCTCGTTTTCGGAACAACCGAGCAGTTGGGCGGTTTCTTTAATAACATTTTCAAGCTGGGGCGGATTAAGGTCAACCTTATTTACAGCCCCGATTATTTTCAAACCAGATTTTTTAGCCGTCTCAAAATTAGCCAGGGTCTGCGCCTGAATGCCTTTTGAAACGTCAACTAAAAGAATCGCGCCTTCAACCGCTTTGAACGCGCGTGAAACTTCGTACCCAAAATCAGGATGACCAGGGGTGTCAATAAGGTTCAAAATATATTTTGAACCTGAATTATGAAGTATGAATGATGAATTATGGGGGTTGTTTGATTCATTATTCTTAATTCTTAATTCATAATTCATCCTCACTGGGGCCATTTTGATAGTTATTCCCCGTTCGCGTTCCAGTTCCATTGAATCCAAAAACTGCTCTTTCATATCTCGCGGCTCAATGGTTTTGGTTATTTCTAAAAACCTGTCCGCTAGCGTTGATTTGCCGTGGTCAATATGCGCAATGATGCAAAAATTTCTGATATTTTCCAAATTCATATCTTACAAGATTACCCAAAAACCTGCCTTGCCGCAATGCGAGAAAAAAATTTAATTTATAATTTAAACAATTTGTGTCCGCTTATAAACGCGTGTAAACGCTAAAAGCGCGATAGTCGCCAAAACGGCAATAATGGCCGAAACAAAAAATGGCGTTGACGGGCTGAATTTATCCCATAAAAATCCGGCGGCAAATCCCGCGGGAAGCGCTGTTAAACCGATTACGGAATTATAAATTCCATACGCCTTGCCGCGGTGTCCTGAAGACACCATATCCGCCACAAACGCCTTGGCCACTCCTTCAGAAGTCGCGTAATAAATCCCGTAAAGAGCGAACAACAGCCAAATTTGATAACTTTTATCGGCAAGAGCAAATCCCAAATAAGCGATTATGTACGAAACCCAGCCGAAAAGAATCACTTTTTCCCTGCCAATTTTATCGGACAAGCTCCCCAAAGGTATTGAAGCCGAAGCGTAAATGAAATTAAACAACGCGTACACCAGCGGAATGGCAAGCAATGCCACCCCGACATTTGACGCCCGAAGTATCAAAAACGCGCTTGAAAAATTACCCAGCGAAAAAACCGTCATGATTGCCAAAAAAATATAAAATTTCTTTGGAAGTTTAGAAATTTCTGAATCGGCTTTAAAATTATTTTTTTCTTCTTGAACAATTTGCGGAATCGGTTTTGCTTCTCTGACAAATATCGTCAATATTGAAAGTGTAAAGAAAAGCGGAATCGCGGTTATCAAAAATATATAATTGTATTTGAAAACGCTGTCTTTAAACAAATAAAGAAACAAAACCAAAATAAGCGGGCCGACAACCGAACCTAGAGTGTCCAAAGCGCGGACGATTCCGAAACTTTTTCCGCGCGTTTCAATTTCAGTTGAATCAGCCACAAGCGCGTCCTTAGAAGAACTCTTAATTCCTTTTCCGGCGCCGTCAAGAAAACGAAGTCCCATAATTCCGCCGGTTGAAGCGATGAAAGCGAGAAAAAATCTTCCGACAAGAGAAAACGCGTAGCCAAAGAAAACGAGCGGCTTTCTCGCCCTGAATTTATCAGAAAGAAATCCGGCGACTATCTGAAAAATACTCGCGCTGCTTATCACAAGCCCCTCGGTAAAACCGATAAACTCATTGCTTAATCCCAGCACGCTTGAAAGATATAAAGGAAGAACAGGAATAAAAATATCCTGGCTTATTCCGCCAAAAAAACTCAAAAGTCCGATAAAAAACGTGTTGGAGAAAAATCGCGATTTTTTTTCAGTGTTTTTTTCCGATTCCATTTATATTATAACTTGGCGGAGAGGGTCTCCTTCGTTAAAACTACGGAAGACCGAAGAATAGATTTATTTCCGACTAAACTTTAAATAAAATGTTTGTTAATAAATGCTCTACCAGAGCCAGATTTTAAATATTTTTCAAATTCAAATGCTTTATATTTATCGCTGAATGTAATATATGTAATGAGTTCAAGAGGACGGCGATTTTCTGTCGCCGGAACATGCCCTTTATTATGCCTTTGTATTCTTTCTTCTAAATTTTCTGTGCAACCAGTATATGGTTTTCCATCAGCACATTTTAGTATATAAACTATATGCATAAAATTATTTATCCCGCCGTCACATTCTACTGGCGGACTTTGTCCCGGCATGCCTTGGCGGAGCTCTCCTTCGCAATCTACTGGCGGACTTTGTCCCGGCATGCCTTGGCGGAGCTCTCCTTCGCAATCTACTGGCGGACTTTGTCCGCCGTAGCTCGCTTCGGCGAGCGAAGGCGGAGAGGGAGGGATTCGAACCCTCGAGGGGATTGCTCCCCTAACATCTTAGCAGGATGCTGCCTTCAGCCACTCGGCCACCTCTCCAAACTAACAACCTACAACAATTTTAAACATAAAAATCAAAGTTTATCAATAAAAAAAGAGCGCGGGAAATTTCCGCGCTGCTATTGTAAATATTTTTTAATTTACTTTTTTGCTTCTACTTCGGTCTCCGGAGGAGGCGGATTTTTCTGACCAAAAACAACTTCCCTGAATCGCCCTGTTACTTTTTCTAAAACCGCCTTATTTATCTCTTCTTCGGAAGCCATATTGGTTGTGCCTATTGTCACGGAATAAGGCAATGTGTCGCTCCAGACAATTTTGCCTTCCTTAATGGAAATAAGGGAAACGGTAAACCTATACCATTGCCTGCTTTTTTGGCCGATAAATTGGCCCCATGCGTTCACGTCAGTTTTCCCCACGGCATTTTCACTGGAAACAATCGCGTCCACGTGAAGTTTTTTGCCGGCGGAAACCAATGCTTCCAATTTTTCTTCTTCGGTCATCTCGCTGAAATTACCGAGATTAACCTTCTTGGAAAACTCCGACGGAGTTACAACCTGCAACGCGGTATTTTTTTTAACCCATTGGACTAATCCCTTGGTAATTCCCAAATTACCGGCATTACTGGAACCCAAAGGAGTGGTAGAATCCGCCGGATTACTTATGCCATATTGGATTATGGCGATGCTTTTTAAATCTTTTAACTGCTTCGCGCATTTTTCATCGGGCAAAACCGAATTCTCAAACTCCCCGGTTTCCACCCCTCCGCCGGTTATGCTGACCACTCCTCCGCCCGTCATCGCCAGCGGCGCCAGCAACAAAACAGGACACCCGGAAGCGGCAATTGCGATAAATCCCAAAAAACATAACATTAAAAACCTTTCCGTCAATCTTTTCATGACCTGCCTCCTTTTTCTTTCCTTATGAAATTTTTAAAGATTCAATACTGCCAAAAGTATATACTAATAATATCAAATTTGTCAACCCCGTTAGAAATATATATATAAACATTATATTAAAGTATAAAGATAAATAAATACTCCCCAGTTTGGAAAATAGCCGCAGTAAAAATTTAATAAATTTTTACTGCCTTGGATTTCTAACGGGGTCAAATTTATTAAACGCTATCGCGTTTTTTATTTCTCTTTATAAAATTTGCGGTTAAGACGCCTAAAACCATCAAAAACGCCACGGCAAGCGGCCAATCGCCGAATCGCGTAAAGATTGTTTTTTTAGCCGAAGGAGAAAAATCAAAAATAATGATTTTATTTTCCGTTCCCTCGGTTTCGGCCGCCACTTTGCCGTCAGCGTCAATAAAAAACGCTTGACCGCCGTTAGCCGCCTGAAGGAATGGCCGGGCGTTGGCAATTGCCTGAAAACGGGCCATTGTTTTCATTTGTAAAACGAAAAACGGCCGATTTTTAAAAATAATCTGACTGGCGGAATTAATAAACACTTCTGCTCCGTCGTCCGCCAAAGACCTGTAAAGAAGCGGGGAAACAACACCCGAACATAGAAGACCTCCGATTTTAATGTTGTTGAAGCTAATCGGGCTTTCCGGTGTCAAAGCCGGTTGCATAGACCGCAAATAATTAAAATGTTGAACAGGTATGGGGTTTAAAAACTGGATAACGCTTTTAACAATTATTGGAAAATATTCACCCAAAGGCATTAAAAAAGATTTATCCTGAACCGCGATTAATTCGCCTTTTTGGTCGCGATAAATCATTTGTTCTTTTCGTTCTTTTAAATTCCCTTCGGCGGCGTATATGTTGCTGGTAATAATCAGACCAGGACGATTCTCGTCGGGAAAAATTCGTTTAACAAACAATTTTTCTTCATCTGTTAGAAACGCAAAAAACCGGCTCGCCTCCGGCAACACAATTAAATCGGGCTGATGAAAATCTTTATTTTTTTCAACTTGTCTCCAAAGTTCGGTAAAATTGTAAACGCCCAAAATACCTTGACTGTTATCCATGTGAACAAGCGCCGCTTTAAGAGTTTCGCCTTTCTCGGGAACAGAAATCACAAAAGGAAAAAATAAAAATAAAATAAATGCCGCCGAAAAAGTTAAATTTTTCAGTTGAAAATTTTTGCGGGAATGAAAAAATGAAAAAATTATAAAGTTGACGAGCGCGACAAAAAAACTTAAACCGTAAAGCCCGACTATCCGCGACCAGTAAATTGCCGGTATATCAATCATCGTGTAGCCAAGATTGCCGAAAGACCAATGCGCTCCCAATCGCGCTTCGGGCGCCCAAGAAAGAAACATAAAAAGCCAAGCACGAATATACTCCGAAAGAATAAAAAACGAGGGAATAATTAAAAGGCCCGCTCTGCGCTGAATAAACGGCAAAGAAAAGTACCCAAAAAATCCGGCGGCGATTCCAACAAAAACCGAAACGCCCAGCCAGACAAAAAGAAAAAGCGGAATTGCCACATAGGGATTATGAACGCCGGCCCAATCAGGCGGATAAGCGTAAAATATCCAGCGAAAAATCAACGCGAAAAATAAACCGCCCATCAGCCACCCGCCTAAAAACGCTTGTTTGTGGCTTTTAATTTTGGCTAAGAAAAAAAGAAAAGGGATTAAGCCGAAAAAAGACAACAGCCCCATATACGGACGCTCAAAAGACAAAGCAAGAATCAAGGCGGAAAGAATCGGCAAAATCCAAAGCATAACTTATTTTATAAATTTATAAATCTTTTAGTTCCATCTTTAAAGTTTCCGGTAAATATTTATTTTTAGAATATTTTTTGATTCTAATTTTAACAAATCCGCAATTTTCATAAGCCTTAATAGCTCTTAAATTACTCGGTCTTACCTCTAAATAAATTTTAGAAATTCCAAGAAGCTTTGCTTTTCTTATAAGAAGTTTAATTGATCTGGAACCATAACCTTTTCCCCAATATTTTTTCTCGCCAATAACAATTTGTGTTTCATGCCAATTATTTTGTCTTTTTGCTGAAGATATATGTCCAATCGTTTTTCCATCCGCAATTATCATAAAATGATAATAATTTTTACTTCGCAACATTACTAAAAAATACTTTTCTACCTCCTGATCTGATATCGGCTTTAAAATGCCACTAGTCAATTTTAATAATTCTTTATCTCTCCACCATTTCGCAAAATATTTAATATCTGATAATTTGATTTTTCTTAAAGTTATTTTATCCATTATTTCATCTCAGAAATTAAAATTATTTTAATTGTTTTTTCATTTTTACCATTTCAACAAATGTTTTATCCAGTTTAAATTTTATCATTTTTATCTTTTTAAACCCCAAATTTTTATAAAAATTTACTGCGTTTAAAGTTGAATTTAAATAAATTTCATTCATACGCCGCTTTCTAAAATATTTTTCAACAAAACCATATAATAACTTGCCATAATTTTTTCCCTGATATTTTGGGGAAATATTTATCTGATATAAATCTTTTTCTATGGGAGAAAACTGGCAAAAACCAATAATTTTATCGTTTAATTTTATTACATGCCATTTTGTGTTTTTAAATTGCTCTCTTGTATTTTTTATACTTATTTGACTTAGCCATTCTTTAATGACGCTTTTAGAATAAAACTTGGAATTCGTTTTTAAAACACAGCTCTTGTGGATTGATACTATTTTAACTATATCCTCATCTAAAGCTTTTTTAATAGAAATATTATTTTTATTTTGCTGACTATTCATAACTAAAATTATAACAAAATAAAAGAGGGGTGGGAATTTTAATTCCCACCCCTACTGGCACTAGCCGTGCTTTTTGCCACAGCCGCCGTTTTGAGAGCAGCAGCCGGGATGTGACATGCCCATTACTCTCGGCTCTTGCAAAACGGCCTTGAAAGTTATTATTACTTTCTTCATTAGACCCTCCTTTCTCTCGCTCTATCAGCAAGTTTTAAATTTGGCGTTATTATTAAAAACAACTTCCGCTATTTTCGGGTTTTCCACAATTTTTAATAACAGCGCCGGAATTAATTTGTGTTCTACTGCACAGGTAAAAGAAGATTTTCTTATTGGGATTCCAGACCTCCAAATATTAGCCATCGGACAGCCACCTTGACAGATAAATCTCAAATTACATCTTACACAGCTTTCTTGGTTTTTATAGTGGAACGACTGTAAAGTTTTAACTCGCTTTTTATTAACAACCATGCTTTTATATTCAATTTTTCCAAAAATTACTGAATTTGCATAAGGATCTGTTTCTTTTGATACTTCAACACAAGCCGTGATCAATCCGTCGGGAGTAATAATTTTATTATTTTGCGCAATCCCGCAATAATATTGATCCGATGGCTCCGTAAAATAACCCGTGTCTATCTTGATATTACCTAACTGTGCTGCATAATTTATCGCATCCAAAAGAGCTTCTGCATATTTTATTGGATTCGGTTCCATTTCTTTTACACCCCTAGAAATACTAGTAGCCAACATGGGCTCAAATTTCAAAACTTTAACTCCCATACCAACAACTTCATCAATCGTTTGGCACATTGTTTGTAACCCGCCTTTAGCCACTATACATTGAACAGTCACAGAAATCCCATTAGCTGTTAAAATTGTTATATTTCTCTTAATTATTTCTTCGGAATTAATGACACTATGGTTTGTACTGTGCGCAAATGGCCTTTGAATACGGTGCATTGGACCATCGTAGGAAATACGAATGTCAACTTTATTTTTTATAATCCATTGCAAAACATCATCACTAAATGTTCCGTTTGTTACAACATGTACAATCACCATTTTATAAATGGATTTTGCGAATTCTACAGAATTATACACCAACCCAAATGGCAATAATGGTTCGCCTCCACCAACCAAATAAATGTCTAATCGTTCCCGGCAATTATTATATTGTGCAACAGCTTCAATCGCAGACTTCGCGACTTCAAAAGACATTGTCTTTTTTATTTCACCACCCCGCGCATAACAATAAACACATCTTAAATTACAATCAAAAGTGGGCATTAAAGCAATTACCGGTGCGGATAATCGCATTGTGTTGCAATTTTCCTTTTTTAATTCAATATTTTCTGTATGTTTTTCTTCATCCGCTACCAATTGTTGTAATTCATTTTCAGAAGCATTTAATCCATATGCGATTCTGCCCGGTGATACAACCGCAAAATTATTTTGACCCGGCAAATTAATTACACATAAATTATTCTTTTCCATTTCTTTTTCCTCCTTATAAACGGCTTCGCCGTTGTTTGTTAAAGTGGCCCTTGGCTATTCTGCACCTATATTACGATATCAAAATTAATTGTCAATATCGGAAAACCCCCATAAAATCAGGGGTTTTTTATCCCTCACCCTTGTACAAGGGTGAGGGGTTGACAAATCGCCTTAAATTTGTATATAATATAGATACAAAATCAGTTCTTTTAAAAAATTCATTGGTGGCGGCCAATGATTTACATATAGAATAGTAACGACTATAAAAGATCGCCTTCGTTAAAACTACGGCGACCAAAGGAGGATAACAGATGAAAAACCTGTTTATCATAGGAGTAATTCTGATTTTTGCGACCCTCGGATGCGGAGACCCTCAAAACGTTCCCGTTCCCGAGGACAACGCGAATCCCAACAACTGCGTCAGCTTGGCAGGAGGACTGGCAAGCGATATTCCTAGCGCCTGGGAAGTGGATGCCAATTCAACCGCTTACCGGAAAGGGATATTCACCATCACCACCGATACCAAAGGTTACGGCGATGGATTGTGCGCCGGAAAGGGACCGTGCTATGATCCGTATGTTGAACAGTATACCGGCTATGAAGCCCTCTGGGAAGCCCGTTGGTCCGTATCGGGAAACACTATTACCCTTACCGATGGCAAATGGCGTCCCAATGACGACGGCCAGTTGAAATATTATGTGTATAATTCAGCAATCTACTACTGGGAAATCAAATCCGATACTCCCAACACCATGACGCTAGAGTATTTTGACAAACAATACAACAAGTGCGACACGCCTTACAACTCAACGCGACAGTAAGTCCCCCGCCAAGGGACTCATCCCGCCGGTCTATAGACCGGCGGGATTTTTATTTGAAGAATATTTTGCCCTATTTTATTAAGATCCTTCACTACATTCAGGATGACGAAGAGTAGCGGTTAGTTAGAGATGGTATTTGGCCTCCGCAAGACCAATGGCCTTGCGGAGGCCAAACATTTAATTCAAAAAGAGATTCTGAAATAAATTCAGAATGATAGGGGTAAAATTAGATTCTTCCAAAGCTCAGAATGACAAAGGTAAATAATTTCAGAATGACAAAAATGAGAAGTTTCTACGGCCTCACCTCTATGACAGCGCCGCCAGTCGGAGCGTCAACCGTAACTTTAGTCGTATAACTTGTACTTACACCCTCATTAGTACTACAAGTTAAAGTATAAATTGTTGTTTCTTTTGGTCTTACGATTTGACTGTCAGTGGTGTTCCTATTGCCGCTGATATTATTAAAAACACAACTGTCAGCTGATGACTTACCTATATATGGCCACAATGTGCTATCAGTATAATTACAATCCCAATATAAAGTTGAAAATTCAGGTAAAGTAATTTTAGTCGGATTGGCGGAAAAATCGCATCTCGGTACCCTTTTAACCTCGGTTCGGACGCTTGAAGCGGCTGTTCCGGCAACATTAGTGCAAGAGATATTAAAAACATAATTACCTTTCATTTTTGTTAAAGATTCAGTTAAAGGGCCGGGGATGGACGAAGTCGCTTTTGCGCCGGACCAATCGCCGGAAGCCGTGCAGGTGTCGCTGTTTGTAGGAGTCCTCCAATCAAGATTTATTTTATCCGGAAGTTCAACTCTCGCGGGGCCCTTCAATGTGACAGTCGGAAGTTCCCTAAATTTACCATACCAAGTCCAAACATTTCCGTCAGAACCGCTCTCGGCGCCAAAATATTTGGTTGGATTTGCGATTGAATCGGAAACAGCGCCTAAAAAGCCTAAATTATAAGTTTGGGGAGAAGTAAACTTCCCTTTATATTTATTAATCACATCTTGTGCGAAAATATTTAACAATTCATTCTGATCTGTAACCAATAAACTCGTAAGATTCGGAATTAATGTGCCGTTTGCTTCGCCGATATGGGCATTGACAATACCCAAAGAGAATACCGTTGCTATCCCTTCAATAAAGCCGCCGAAAAAATCCCCGAGATATCCATTGCCACTGCTATAATGATGCCATTGGCCTTGACCTACGCGGCCGTCCAAACTCAACCCCTGCCTCCAGCAATAAGTGTCAACGTAACTATGAGTCGCGCCACTGTCTGAATTAGTATGACAAACAGGCGCGTTGACTATAAGTATGTTTTCATTTTTTTCCACAGCGGAAACGACGGCGCTATTAGAACCGCCAAGGATTACGCTTTTAAACCAACCATATGGAGAATAATTCTCTTCGGTCATAATTGGCACAAATTGTCTTACGGTTGGCTGGTAATACCCATCTATGTCGTATTCACTGCCGGCAATTAATAAAAGCCAATGATATGTGTCCCAGTAGTATTGCGACAATGAGTCCGCCGTCCATGTCCATGCCCAGCTGGAATTAGCATCAGGAGTATTAGGAGTCAGTGTGTCACCTGTACAATGACCCATAAAACAAGTTCTTTGGCCGCCATTTCCTGCGCCGTTAACCGGCATAAGCCACTGAATTACATAAGTTTTCTCTTCGGCAGAATCATAAAAATAAGATTGACGATAGCAATTACGTCCGGCAAGACCACCATAAATAATATTATATTCATCAACGCAAAACTTATCAAGACGAGAAGGGCGTACATCGCCTGGTAATAATAAATCTACAACCTTGCCGTAACGGACATAATTTACTTGAAAATTGTCCTGAATAATTTCAGGAATAACTGTAATTTTCGTATTTTCAGAATCTATCGCGTTCAATTTTATAATTCTTTTAAGTTTCGTGAAACGAACTCTGAAATCAGCGGTATCAAAGTATGTCTGTTTGACATATGTAGTATCGCCGCCGGGATTAAAGAATTTAATATTTGAAGAATTGACGGCTAAATTTTCCGCCGGAGCGCCGGAGCCCGTTGTCTGGGCATAGGCCTTTTTATTAAAGATATTAAATCCAACAGAATCAGTAGGTTCAGCAGGAACAGGACATAGCGAACCGGGAATCGTTATATCCAAGTATATTTCCGTCATTGAACTTGTTCTATTATTGGCGTCTGCCGGCTCTTCGGGAAAAATAGTGGTAAAAAATATCGCCTCTAAATTGGTTGCGTAACTGGACTCTTGGGTTTGACCGGCAGACTTCCAATTGGAATAATTTTTCGCATTCTGAATAACAGCGCTGTTTGGAAAATCTAGCGGCAAAAAATTAGTAATAAAATAATTAGTAGTATCTGGATTTTTTCCGGTGGGACCATTGCCGCCAGAAAGCACAAGATTACATAGCACTTGGTTAGTGGTAAGTTGCGCGGCTGCTTTATTTACAGGATAAAACCCGAAAACAAGGACTATTGCCGCTAAAAATAAAAAATAAACAAATGGCAAAAATTTTTTCATTTCCTTATTTGGCTTTAGTTGAAATAATAATAAATTCCTTATAGTCGCTCAAAATTGAAACAGAAAGATAATCCCCCATATTTATATCGTCAAATGACGCCGAGGTTGAAGTCGCGGCTCCTTTAACAATAGTTGGGCGAAGAACCTTGTCCACAACGGAATTAAAGGGAATTGCGACCGGA
>ERZ1292632.1185-Hain-H43-01um-R2-1185-length-26463-cov-6_pt1 | contig 26463 bp, 34 predicted proteins | sample MGYA00564407_ERZ1292632 | MGnify/ENA primary metagenome ERZ1292632 (study PRJEB36523, sample SAMEA6512637) | groundwater metagenome | collected 2019-01-08 | study: AquaDiva: Metagenomics assemblies of 32 groundwater samples | reverse complement strand
GGTACGAACAGGCCACTCGGCATCTGACCGCCCATCTGATCGATGAGCTCCACCAGGATCTTGCCTCGAGCCACCCTCATGCTGAGAGGATTCATTTCGGTCATCATGTTTCCCTCTTCGTTGCGTGGTGGACTCCGGAATAGTAAACTCCCATAGTTGACGGGTCAAGAGTTGAGCACTCCTCAAACCTCTCATCAGACTAAGCAGCGTCCGAAACGCCGCAGGGTCGTCGGCGAGCCCGAACACGTGGGTCATCCGAGATCGATCCGCATCAGCCGGTCGAGACACGAACGCTACATGGATACCGCGGCGCGTCTAGGAATCCGGAACCTCTCTGATCTCATCCTCGAGACGCTCGACGCTTTCACTGGCATCGTGACGACCGGCCGCTGGGAGAGCCGACTCGTCCATCTTGATGGCGACAGGATCGTCTTCACTGGCGAGGTGCCGCCCCTTGACGTGACAGGTAGACCACGAGAGATCCCATCTTTTCCTGTTCTTGCACCACGTACCTTCTGGCGTCACATCGACGCCCTCACACGATCGTAGCTATCGACGGCGCCTAGCCTTCTTGATGTCTCGAACCTTGTACCACGCGGTCCAGACCGTAAGTCCGAGGCTTGCGATGGCTACGAAAAACGAGATTTTCGGACTTGGCCACTGCTCCTGAATAGCGACCTTGACAGGCTCCGGTTCCGCAGGCGAAAGCCGCGTGACCTCGTCCAACGCGCTCATCACGGCGAGATGCCGTGGCTCTTCCGTCCTCTGGCCTTCTACGGGGCCTCCAGCCTCTCCGAAAGCATCCTCGACGCTAGCCGGACGTCCTGCAGCCCCGTCCTGTTTCTCGAGCCCAAGGAGGCTCCAGAGGCCTTCTCGCCACGCGTAGCGCAGACGTTCCCAGCTGCTGATCGTATAGCGCCAGCCATTCGGCATCAGGTCTTCACGGAGCTCGGCGCCCTTAGGTCCGAGCGTCATGTACGGATCGGCCCCAGCGACCAACGGCGCCAACAAGGAGAGGGCAGCTGCATGCCTTCCCTCAGGTGTCAGTGTGGATTCCGACAGGACCGCGGCAGCCAGCAGGGCCTGACCGCCTTTCGGATCCGTCGGCGCGACCTTGAACGCTTCGTCGAGGAGCGCATCAGGTTCAGGCAGACTTGCGCCCTGCAACATCGGAAGATGCGCGATTTCGGCTTCAGGCAAGCCAAGGCGTGCCGCGAGCCTCACGAGGCGCCTCCTTCGAATCGAAGGCGCTACTTGCGCTTCGCACCCTTCTTGAGCCTGTAGACGGTCCTCGTGTATCCCTTGTGGCCGCGTCCTCTTGCGACCCGCTTCGTGACCTTCCTGTAACGGGGATTGCCCTTCCTGCGAGCCATGATTGCTTCTCCTTTCTGCCTCTCGGTAGAGGTATCGGGGACATAATCGTCCCTGAAGAGAAATGTGCTCCGATCGACTTGACCTGTCAAGTCCGAATGTTTGCTCGATCGACAGGAATGGCGACTTCGTAACCCGCGCGCCTCAGAATTCGTACCGCGAATCTGCGTTCATCGTCGTCCGAGGAATGGACATGAATCCAAAGACGCCCGTCGTGCTCGCCTACTGAGCATTCGATTCCTGCACGGTCCAACATGTCGTGAACATCGACGCATAGACCGGACGGGAGATCTTCACGATCTCCTGATGGTCGCACTTCGAAGGAAAGCGTAGGCACCGTCCTCATGCTGACCCTCGGTGTTCCTTCAGGAATCTGGATGCGAGCTTGCGGGCCGTGATCGTCTCGTGCCTACAGCTCTCACCGTCGTCTTCGTTCCAGCACCAAGCCGCGTCGAGCTGCCGCCCCCGAACGGCCATCTGAAGTCCGATGGGCAGCCTGCGCAAATCACGGTCGAATATCTGCGCATCGCGTGCATCAAGCGTGCTCCTGAGCATGGTGATCTTCGACTCGATCCTGCCTATCGCATCGCTCGTCTCCGCGTCCGGAACGAGTTCAAGAATCGCCTGGACGATTCCCGGCCCGACCTTTGGCGCCCCTACGAGCCACAGCGCGGCAGATCTGATGTCTTCTGGCGGGAGCTTCGTCTGGATCTTGTCGAGGATTGCTGTACAAACGAGAGCGATACGCATGGACAGGGTTCCGGCAGGTGGGGGCCTCACGAGAACTACCTTCACGATCCTGATGCAACGTCCGTAGTCGAGCGTACCGATCCTCGCGAAGATCGCCTGCGCGATGAGCCGATACACTTCCTGCGGCTCCTTCGCTTGCGGAATCCATTTTGACAGAAGATCTCGGTCCTCTTCTACGAAGGCCATCGCATCGAATTCTGTCATGATGTTACCTCCCGACAAATCTCGGCCACGGCGGACTCGAATTCTTTACGAGAATCAAAGCATCTCGCGTAGATGCCGAGAAGACGTGCCAACATGGCCTTGGTCGTCGTGCTGTGGCTGGCGACGATGGCAGCCTGATGCAGCACAGAGACCGTCACGATCTCCGGATCCACGTTGCCTGACACAGAAAGGCTGCTGTGCTTGCTTTCGCCATAGAGGAAGGCTTTCCACTCCTGGATGACCTCCTCAAGCGGGAACGGTCTCAGGCCCTTCTGTTCGCACGAGAGCAGCCAAAGTTTTTCCTTGTCATCGTCCGCAAGGCCACGACGAACGCTCGATTTTCCATAGGAGAGCAGTAGTTCGAAGTGGGCCCTGCCGGGTACCGCCATGGGTTTATGCACTTTCTCCGGGGACATCGTGACAATTCCCGTCACGATGCCCGCTTCGCCGTTTGTTCGATCCTGAACCTGCGGATTTCCTCGATCGGAATCACCTTGTAGCACGGGAGCTTCCTGCTCATGTCCGCGGGCCGAATCTTCCACCTAGCCGGATGATCCCCATGGACCTTGATGGCGTCCTCGAGATGCTCGTATTTGGCCTGGAAGATGACATCCTCTTTGCCACAGACCACGACATCCAGGAACGTCTCCCAGCCCTTCGGCTCGACTCGGACCAGCGCGTCCGTGAGACCCTGCTGGATGTGGAGATCGAGGAACTCGACTGGCTTGCGCTCACGCGGCGGCTCTTCGCCCTCGCCCTCTTGCGTCTCTCGCCGCGGAGATTGACGCTGGTACCTCTGCTGCCTCGGATCCGTGCGCTGACGTGACGCTTCGGGTGCATTCCCAAGTCCGTAGCTTCGATCGCCTGCCATATCTGCTCCTTGTGTTGATGCTTGACGCAAACGCGTACTCTGTAATACACCATTGACGCGTCAATGGCAAGTCAGCCTCTCCGCCCGCCGCCCCGAATCGACTTGGCCGTGCAGGTCAAGGGCCACCCCATCTTTCTTTGGCTCGTGGGTGAAGTAGGCGGTTTCATGGAAACTGCCAGAGTCCTCCGCTGTTCGAACTCGGATCTCGCCCTGATGCTGACTGAGAAGCCGAAAAACGCGAAGTGGTGGGGCTATCCGAATCCGTTCCCTCGTCTCGACGAGATGACAAGAATCCTCACTGGAACGGACCTCGGATTCCTTCCGCATTTGTGCCGACGCAGCAGCATGAGAATCATCATGCAAAAGATCCGATACCGACGCTTCGGCGTGGAAAACATAAACCCGAAATTCCGACCATGGAGACGTGAATGGCGCGCTGTCCTTGCGGCCTGCAAGACGACCGGTGTATCCGAGCGACACCGGAAGAAATGGCTTCGCGGTTGGAGCTACCCCCTGCGTCTGCGCAAGCTCGACAGGCTCGTGTCCTTCCTAGGATTCGAGTCCTGGATCGAAGCCGTGCTCTCTCTTGACACGAGAAGACTTCGACACCGCGTAGCTCCACAGGCCATCGCGTCTTTCATCAACGACCACGTTCGTCAGATTGTGGAACAGGGATCCGCAGGCTACGGTTCCGCCGACGTGGAGAGCAGCAGTGCCGACAGGCGGACAGGACAATTATTTTCTGCAGTGGGCAGTCGAATCCGTTGACGACGACGTCCTCGAGAGGGCGCTCGCTGAGTTCCTGAACTGGTGGAATGCACAGCCATCTCTTCGCGTCCATGAGCTTGGCGACCTCACGATCACGATACGAATCCACGGCGTAGAAACGAAGGTCGAGATCACAGACAGGCCCACGCTCGACAGATTCAGAACGGAGGGCGCCAGCGCCCTCATCGAGGTTCTCGCTGGTATGACGGGTCTTCCGATCGACGAAGCAAAGGCCGTTCTCGCGGAGGCCGGAGGCACCGTCACGTCGCAATCCATCCGCGATCCTTCGAGAGTGGACGCCTGGAAACCGTCGCCAGACGCAGAGCCCAAGGAAAGTGTGCAGAAATTCATGCCACAAGTTCTTGGGCAGATGATCGCTGATATCGACCGCAAGGTGCGACGCGCTCCAGGGCAACCGCGGACCGACGAAGCCGAACGACTCATGCGATTGGCCGTACGATCCGCGCAGGTCCTGAAGTTGTCGGACGCTGAACTCGCCCGCAGGACGAATATCCCGCGAGAAACGCTTCGCGATGCGCGCAAACGCATCGAGCGTGGCCAGAAGATCGCGAAACAGTTCGCCGTTCGTGTACCCGGCCGTCCGTTCACGATCGAGCAGCGCAAGATCATCCTGGACACCGTCAAGGACACGAAAGGAAACGCAGCTGAAGCGGCCCGAAAGCTCGGTCTCGCAGAACGCACCGTCCGCGAAATCAGAAGCCGTGCCGCAGAGGAGCCGCGTCCGCGCAAGCGATACACGGATGCTGACAAGGAGAGGCTCTTCCGGACGATGGCCAGGAGGAGACTCACTGTCAGCGAGACAGCGAGGCGTCTCGGAATCCCAGAACGGACGGCCCGGCAGTGGTCCAAGGCCAGGCGCGACAAGGAACTCGAATAATGAAGTTGCAGGTCCAGGTTGTCTATAGCTAAGAAGGTGAGTACCCTTTCGTCGGAGCAGAAATGACCCACTTCGTCCTGAATCCGGAGCAGTTTGAGACGGCGGTGAGCCGCAATCAGCCCTATGGCACGGCCATCTGCGGCAGGGCATGCTGTCGCGCGGACCTTACCCTTCGTCCTAGCCTCGTTGATTGCCCGCACTGCGTGGAGAAGCTCAAGAGCGAGACACCGCAGGCGGGCATGAGCACCGAGGCAAAGACCTTCCAGGATCTGCACAAGCTCGCCGCATCTGTCGTGGGCTCAATTGCTTCTGGCAACCAGGATCTCGTCGTCGACGCATCTGTCTGGCGTGGTTGGCTCGATCCGGCCTCCGAGAAGCCCGCTTCTGCGATCTCGTCGCCGGCCTCACGCAGAATGCTGGCCGAACTCGGAACCGTGCTCGTCGAGGCCCAGGCTGAACCTGTCGCTGCTTTCCTCTTCTCGTGCATCGAACGTCTCGTGACTGGAGTCGCCCAGCCAGCAGACGCGCCAGGAGATCCATCAAACGGAACTCCAGACGCCGAAGAAGCGCCAAAAGATACACAGGCGTCCACGGACACGACACCCGCGTAGACGATGCCAAGCGTCACGGATTCGCTCTCGATGAGGCTCGCTGCCATGGGCGACCTCATGTTCACTCGTCTCGTAGAGATGCGATTGGCACGCGGGGGTCTTCCACCAGACAGGCCACTCGAGATCCACAATGGTCGCATCGCGAGCGAAGACCTGGTTTTTGCCGTCCTCGAGGCCGCTCTTGTGCTCGAGCAACTCCGCCTCGAACTCAAAGAGCAGGCCGTTTCCGCAGCCGATTTGAGCCTGCATCAGGCGTTGGCACTCGTCATGTCCTCCGAAAGGAGCGTCTATGACCTCTTGACGATGTCTATCGAGCTGAACCGCCTGACCTCCCCCATGCCGGCCGCTGAAACCAACGAAAAAAAGCCGCTATGAGGGCGCCACATACGGCCGGGAACATCCGTCCTGAGATGCTTCATGTGGCGGCCGTCCTAGCTGGAAAGATTCTGGTCGGTGGAGAACGGTTCGACCGGATCCCATGGATGACGTTCGCAGGTCACCACATCTACGCGATGCGCAAGCAGGACATCGATGCCTTGCTCATCGATGCTGCGTCACGCGGATACCAGATCCTCGAAGGATTCGTATCCGAGCGGCGTGGACTCCGCGCGTTCACGGTCGCGATCGGAGCATGGGCCTCCAGCGGCCGGGTCGAATGCAGAGCTCTTGACAGCTGGGCACTTTACGCGGATGACGCTGTGTATCGCGAAGATCGGGATCGAGAGACGGTCATAGAATCAGAAATTACGCGACTCGAGGCTGCTCTGCGCGCAGTCTGCATGAGGCTCGAATCGGAGAAGGTGAAGTTCAACCCTAGCGCACATCGATGGCTGAACGCGCTCTACCGATACTATTGCCTCCCGCTCGAACCATATGATCATTCCATTCCTCTTTCCAAAAGCGTGCTATGTCTCGCAAGGATGGCGCACATCGGCGGGCCCATCGTCCACGTAAGGAGCTCGCTCGAGCCCTACGTAACAGTAGATCGACATCGCGCCTTCGGCGAGGCTCTGAGACAGGAACTGCCGTCTGGCGCCGCCATTCCTGTGGACATCAAGGGTAAGGGACTACACCGCTGGGGGCCCCACGATCTCATGCGCTCGTGCGGAATCGCGAGTGCCACTGTACGCGTCGAGACGGAATCCCGCGTGCCTCTCCTTCCCATCTCGAAGCCCGATCCACAACCCATGCGCAACATCGTCATTCACCCCATCGGGACTTTTCGCGGCACCTGGTGTCTACACGAGCTCGCGCATCTTGAATCATCCGGACATGGATACGTCGAGGCTATCCACAAGGCGGTCGTCTTCGACTCGAGGCCCATCTACAGACCGCTCATTGACAAACTGCGAAGTATCGAGAAGGACCTCGCACCCGTCCTCGTGAAGCGTCTAGAGCACGTCGTATATGGTCGATGCGCGAAATCTCCAATCCTCAGCCGGATCGCCTCGACACCTTCCTGGCACGCGCCTCGGATTGCCGACATGCTCGACGACAGGGCAGCTCTTCGAATCGGTAAGGACTTCGTGATAGACAGGTTCAGGATCGGCAAGAGCGAGACGCCGATCCGTGGCCCCTTCGCACATGAGCTCTCGCACATCGTCGCACGAATCGAGGGTAGGCCTGAAGCCGGAGGCTCCGAACGACCTGATCGGAGCGCATGGGTCACCGCAACAAACAGAATCGCAGTGTGGGATCTCGTCGATCATGTCTCCAGGCATCTCGGCAGCGCACGTATAGGAGACCACGTCGGCCGCATCTACGTCGACGGCGTCGACTTCGAGGCTACGCCAGAGCAAATCAATCTCCCAGAAGGATGTGAGCTACGCGATCACGGAAGGATGATGCACGTGCTCCGCGCAGGAGTCATCGTCGCGGAGTCGTCCAAAGGGGTCACGCGCATAGAGGCTGCCGGAATTCCTACCGATGACACCGACTTGGACTCGCTACGAATGGTCCTCAAACTCGCCCCGCAGAGCTTTGTGGAGCGCAGCTACGAAGGACGATCGTGGCCAGAAGGAGAGGACGACCCGCGTCTGGCACCAGGAGCCGTATCAAGCCCGATCGAGATGACGCTCGAGCGACAAGCGGAGATGGGATTTCCGCTTGTTGGCGCATCTCCGTGAATCGACGTGTTAGACTCCACGCATGATCGTCTTGGTCCCCCTCGTTTTCGTAGCTCTCGCCCTCGCAGCCGAACACAAGGCGTCTGCTCCGGTCCTCGTGTCATGCCCAGACCTACGCTACAAGGAAGGTGTGTGCAGACCCGTTCCGGAGAGGTTCACACACGCCATCACCGCGGTCGAGATCATTCAATTCCAGTACCCGGAAGGCTAGCCTTCGCCGTATTTCTTGACGACCCAGCGACGTAGGCTCCTGATGCGAGCCTTCTGCGTAGGCGTGAATGTCCTCTTGCCGAAGTTGGCGATGGCCTGGAGCCTTCCGAGCGTGCTCCTGTAGCCTCGACGGCTCTTGCCTACCGACTTCGAAAGCAGGCGCTTCTGCGTCGCGAGTGGCCTCTTGAGAAAGCCTGGGCCCCCGAGCTTGCCAGCCTTCAACTTCGGTATGACCTTCGGTCCACGACCTGGTTTTCCGCGATCCCTGATCATGAAATCTGAGGATGCGACACGAGCCGCCGCGACCCTTGTGCCGTCACTCCTCGTGTAGCCCTTGCGTTCGTAACCTTTCCTATGGACGCTGATCCTTCCCATTCGAGCCTCTCTTTCCTCACGTTCGAAGGTGTCACACAGGAGGAACGTACGTCCACGCCCAGGTCCCGTCATCGAGCTGGATCCTCCGACGCGGCCAGTAATAGCCCTCAAACGCGTCCATCTGCTTCAAGGTTACGTCGGAGACCTCGTAGACCTCACCGCGCACGCGACCCAGACCCCGCGTGATCGCAGGTACTCCATGGCGCATGACCCGCACGTACCCTTCGGCATGCCGAACTCCGTGGTACGGTGAGGTCCGCAAGCGGTAATGATTGGGACCTCCACGTTTCGCCGTGCCGTACACGAAGATAAAATGCTTGCCCTTGTATGTCGCAGACTTGCTCTTGCGCGCAGGCTGACCCTCTGACTTTTTCGCTTCCTTGATTCCAAGACCGCGTTTCAAATCGTTCGCAATACGTTTCGTATCGAGTCTCAAGCCGAGCCTGTCGACCCAGGACCTGCGCTTCCTACTGCGCCTCGTCTTGCTCACGAGGTCTCGGTCCAGACGCACTTCTGGCCATCGCATCGCAAGATGTACTTGCGCGCAGCAGATGCAGAGACCTTGCCTATCTGTACGTAGTCGCTGCCGCCACGACGCGCCCACACGCCGAAGATTCCTACCGGGATGGAGCCCGGATAGAATTGAACGCCAGGCGCAACCTCTGGCTCGAGATAGGCTTCGGCTCCTTCCGCCTTCCATCGAGCCTCGTCGGGTGCGACTGCCGATTCCTGGCTCGTTGGCTCAGGAACAGGAGACGACCTCTGCGGCACTGGGCGACTCGGAGATCCTACTTCCGGCGCAATCGGCCTATCCTCTGGTCCCCGCTTGGAGATCTCCGGGAAGAAGAATGCCCAGGCCGAATCCAAGTCTACAATGTCGATGCCGTGATCAGTCAGGAACTTGTTGATTTCCGATACGATCATACCCACCACAATGCCGAGCGTGAGCGGTCCAGTCCCCTTGAGAGCGATCTTCGGCAGGAACAGTAGCAGTCTGAACAGAATCGAAAAGAAGAGACCGAATTTGCGCACGATCTCCTTTGGCCAATCCTTCTTGAGGAAGCCCAGACACGTACTCATGTTCTGTGCCAGCGACGCCGAAGCCTCGGCCGTAACGGCCTCGACGTAGGCAACCTTGCTGGAGAAATCTCCGATAAAGAAACCGATGAGGAAGATCGTTTCCGCAAGAATCTGGAAGGTCGGAGACCGACCTACGAGCGGCGAACGCTTGATCTCAGCACCGAGCCTCCGAACCGCGCTTGAGGCAGCGACGTCGATCTCCTTCCGCGCGACGTTACGGAACGTCATCTCTCCGACACCGGGTCCGCCTGCAATCTTCACGTCCGCAACGAGCTGTACGAACTTCATGAATATGGTGTGCGGAGACAGCATCCACGCGCAATCGCGCCCGATCTTGAGGCCTGCCTCCGAGAGTTTTTTTTGCACATTGTCGAGTCCCGTCTTCCAGGCTTCGCTCTCCTCGGACCAGACGTCTGGCGCATACCCCGTCAGCCAAGCCATGGCCCCCTCGTCGCGCAGGAGCATCCGCGCAAAATAGGCTGTAGCGCCAATCGACGCCATCACGTCGACGAGAGCTTCTGCTCCCAGAGCTATTGCCGGTGCTGCTTGACCAAAATGCTCCCCGCGAGTCCGCTTCCTGTCCGCTCGAGCCTTCCTGACTGTCGGATTCCTGGCTTGTTCGCTGGCGCTCAGATACCTGAGCGCACCGTAGATTCCGGCCAAGAGATCAGGATGTATCGTCGCACCGCTAGGTCCGAAGGCCATGTTGAGATCCCAGGCAGCGCCAGCCTTGTGCGCCACGAAGACGGCGCCGCGGTCCGAATCGAGATCGGCAATCACGAAGATGCGGTGTAGGCCACGCCCGGTCCACTTGGCCCAATCCTGGAGAGGCAGGTCGAGCAGGACGCCGGCCTCACGGACGGTCTCCGGCGTGAGCAGCTCGTGCACACGGAAACTTCCCTCCTCGAGGATCGCCCGGATAGAGAGCGTGTCGTCTTCCTTGGCCCGCTTGATCTCTCCACTGACGGCGGCGCCAGCTGCGAGCGCCGAGATCAGGCCCACGAGCACTTTTCCCGCCGCGTCTGCTTTCGCCATGATTGCCTCTCCTCGTGGCCTCTGAAGCTAGTAGTGCCGTCCACCTGCGTGGCGCCATTGCGCTCTTGAGATTCCTGCGCCGCGTTGACTCGCGGGCCTGAATGAATCGAAATCCGTACTGAACTCTCCCCGATTCCAGTAGCTGTAGTCCGCCGGATCCATGCCCCTCACTTCCTCCTTTTCCGGAAGAGCGTACTCAGGGATGAGGGACTCGAGAGAGATCTCACCTTCCGGGATCTGGAGCTCGATCCCGAGGAGCTCCATGCCGCGCTGGACGAAGTCGCGCATGTTCTCAAAGACGCCGACAAGAGCCGACCAAGCGGCCTTGTCTTCGCTTTTCACAGCGAGCTTCGAAGCCCAGATAGCAAGCTGTTCCGCCTCTCGTAGGGCCCGATAGATCTCGTTCCTGTTCTCCTTGATCGCCTCGCGAATGAGATCGGCTTCATTCTGACGCATCTGCCATACTGCGAGAATGAGCGCGCTCTTTTCTTCCCAATCCTCGAAATGATCGTCGGCAAGCGCCCTCGCCGTGATCTTGCCCTCATGTGCTTCACGGAGATCCGCCATCCGCTGCAGATACATGTGCTGAGCCAGCGCCGTGTAGGCTTCTCCTCGCAGCTTCATCCCGAGCGCGCGATAGAACTCCTTGAGCACGCGCTGCTGGATGAGCGCATCGACCCGGCGCGGATCGTTGTTCACGGCCTCGGAGAACATCATGCCCGAGAGCACATCACCGCCGTTGTCGATGCGAACCCATAGGTCCGCATCATCGAGACCGCCTTCGGCGCCTCCTGCTGGCATCTCGGGTCTCCTGCCCTCGACGAGATAGGCAGCGGCCAACGAGAGAAGGGCTGGAAGAGCGACTGCGACAGGCATTGAGATGTCCTCGCTCCTCCTGTTGTAGCCTATCGGCGCGAGATATTCCACTGGCGGCCAGCAATCGTCAAGTGTTCGGCATAGGATCAGGACGTGCCCTCCGACCTGCCTTCGAAGCTGCCAATACCAGGAACGACCTGGACTCGTGGAGGCGCTACGTGGTGGGCCACAGCCGTCACGATCCGCGGCGTCCTGCTCCACTCGGAGCATGGCGAGGAGATCACGATACCCGCCTGGGTCTGGCCCGAGGAATTCAGGCCTGAGACCGCAGAGGAAGAAAAACGCGAAGTGCATCGACCGCACGTCGCCCTGCTCATAGGTGGCGATGCGGGCAAGTGGTTCGACCTCATGTACCGCGCGGCGGAGAACGTCGGGATCGAGATCCGACACCACGTCTCCGGACGACAGCGCCGCCTCGGAACGATACCTGTCGATACCGAGATCATCGTACTCATGACAAGTCATGTCGGGCATCCGATGGCGGAACAAGTCCGAAGGACATCGAAGCAAGAGGGCATTCCACGCCTCGACACCCATGCGCAAGGATTCGAGCGACACCTCGTAGAGGGACTCAAGCGGCTCGGTCTCTCGGTGCCAGAAGGCTACGGCGGCCTCCACCTGAGCGGGATCTACTGGGAATGGGACGGAAAAGCCTGGCACCAACACGAGGTCGGAGAGGACACATGGGACGCTCCATGTGACGGCTACGACACAGGCCTCGCCGGATTGCTCGCGTTGACCACCATCATCCTCGCGGCCCGAGGCTGAGACGATCCCATGGTAGGACCCATTGCCGCAATCCTCATGACCGCCGCCATCGGCTCCGACGACAAGAAGAAGCGAGCACGGCTACAGGAATTGTCGAACAGGCTCGGGCTCACGCTCGTCACGCGGACGAGCGGAACGAAGGCGCGTATCGACTATGTCGAGAAGATCCATGGACCCGACGTAGCAGATTATGTCGCCCTGTGGCTCGAGAAGGACGGCTTCGATCCAGAAGCCAAGGAGCCACAGCACATCGACACGATGATTGCGTGGGCCGGACTTCAGGTGAGTCGCAGCCACGAACTAAGGGAGGCAGCCAGCGAGCCTTTGCAGAAACGCATGGCGCTCCTGCGGGCTTGGCCAGATCTCCGATACCTGCATGACTGGGCGTGGATCGAGCGGCCCACGAACCTGATGTCCATGAGCATCGAGGAAGTCATTCAGGCTGCAGACGCGTGGCATGCGCGTTTCGGTGACCAGATCGTCGAGAAGGCCGAAGGAGCGCCGCACCAAGGCCGCGTCGTCTACCGGTTCGACGACGGCTGGACAGTGCAGAAGCTCACCACACGCAAACAGGTCGAGGACGAAGGCCATTACATGAGCCATTGCGCCAGCGTGTACTGGACAGAGGTAGCGGATGGGAAATCCCTCATCTACTCGATGCGAGACGAGAGCGGGTTTCCATTCGTCACCTTCGAGGCGTTGCCGACCGAAAATAGAGAGCCAGATACCCTCGTACAAGCGAAGGCCGAGCACGACCATGTGCCGTGGCTCTACGATCCTGAATCCGGCATGGAAGGATCCAAACTCGGACCGAAAGTCATCGAGTTCGCACGATTCCTCGTCGGCCCGAATCCAAGAGACTGGAGTAAGGACGTAAGAGGCGCCCTCCTCTGGCATGGCAGCGACGACGAGGTAATCGACTACGTCGGCCTCGACCTCAACTCAGTCGAGGCATCAAGCGATGACAAAGAGGCGAGAAACATCTACGAACGCGCCTACAGGAGCGGCAGCCTCGATTACGTCTCGACGTGGTGGCCCATAATTGCTGACATCAACGAATTCGTCTATCTTCCGCCAGAACTCGCTGCGACGCAATTCTGGTTCATGAAGAACGCGACCGAGGAAGGCTCGCCGTGGAAACGCCACGAAGAAGACGTAGCCGACATGCGGAAACGCTACGAGAAGGAATACGGCACGCCGCTCAGTAAGGACATCGAAAGCTCACTCGTTGAACGCGCCGCGTGGCCGACCGTACGGTTCCCCGAATATGCCGAAGTCGTCGAGTACGAAGCATGGCAGGACTCAGACCATGTGCCGCTACTCGATGTCGAGATCGACAGAGCTTCGAATCAATTCGGACACTGGCTCCACATCAAAGCGCAGGCGATCCTCTGGTATTCAGGAACGTACGACGACGGCCAATGGCAAGTCGGAATCCGCGCCGAGGGCAAGTACATCGACCCAGATGGCACGGTATACCCGACTGAAAGGTGGCCGCTCGAATTCCACGAGACAACATGGTCTGGCGCGAAGTACGTCAAACAAGATACGAAATCAATCCGTGAATTCTTCGAGTATAGCAGGAAAGATCCGCCTGACGAGCAGTGGGAAGGAACATCCATCACGGAGGCCATCGAACAGCTTCGCACTTTCATCGAGACGGACCTCATCGGCATCATTGCCGACAAGATGGATCCGAGGTCCACCGATGTCGTGAAGAGGAACTTCTCGCCGAGCATGTTCGTCTCGGGCGGAGCAGCACAGAAGGAACTACAGGAGTTCCCCGAAGAGCAGCGGACCTTCCCATGGTACGAACGCAAGGACGAAACAGAGAAAAAAGGATAGACTGCTGCGAACCTCAAGAGGAGCACCGTCATGGCGAAGAAGGTCAGCTTCAGGACGAAGAGCGGCAAGAAGATCAGCTTCACGGCGAGGGCGAAAGGACGCAGAACGCATCCTCTTTCCGCCTACAACTGCTTCGTGTCGAAGCGCGCAAAAAAGTATCTACGAGCTGGCAAGAGTCCAACGCAGGCGTTCAGACTCGCGGCGAAGGACTGGAAGAAGCGCTGATCACGCTCATGCTTTCGAACTAGCTCGAGCGCCAGCGCCATTCGTCCTGACCGACTCCGCCAACTGGAGACTGCCACACGACTTTGCCGTCGAGAAGCACGTCCGCAAGCAGGATGAGCACACCGTCGGTTCGGGGCGCGCCGAAGGTATGTCCGAGAAGAGCCGTAGTGCCGAAGAGCGACTTCGCGTTCACGAGACACGCATCGAGACCGACCCTGAGTTCCTGAGTCGCCCGGGGAGAGAGCACGATCCCGGCCATCGGACGTACAACTGGCTCTGCGTAGGTCTTCGCCTGGATCTTGATGTCCTCGATGGCGAGGACGGCCTTCGCGAAGGACACGCGGAGCTCGTCGATACGACGACGGGCAGCATCCGCGTCCACGAGGCCCTCTTCTTCACTAAGTCCTACAGCCGCCAGCTTCTCGCCGCAGTCGTGAACAGCGGACATCACGCGATCGAGGGACGCGCAGAAGCCGAGAGGCCGTAGCGTCTCCGGAGACCCCTCTGTGGCCTGATCTGCCTTGTCCTGTTCCGGTGGCATGGTATTCGACGCTCCATCAGGCTATTATGCATGAGAAGTTGACACGTCAAGATATGTGGATCCCCGGAGCATCCCATGGCCCTTGCCCTCTCCGTCACGCAGATCCTGCCGATGCAGGTCTTTCGCGCGACTCTCGCGGACCTCAACGCGCTCGAGATAACTATCGGCGCCGGAATCCGCCTCATCTACGTGGTCACCGAGACCGTACCTTCCCTTTTCAGCCACGCCGGTACCGACGGCGGTGCGCTCAGCGCTAACTTCGCGACGATCCCAGTGAATACCGCCCTGCCGGTTCCTGTCGGTGGCGACATCGCGGGATTCAATCGACTGGCAAGCTTCTTCATCGCCACCTTGGCACCTCCCGCACCAGTCGCATTCATCTGTCTTACAGATGAGGCTGGAGCGAGGCCATAATGGCAGGCTGGACCTTCGGCGTTCCTGTCTTCGGAGACTGGAAGAACTCGGTACGCATGGGAACGCTCGTTGCGCTCCCGGCCAATACAGCGAGCAACGGAGGCAGGCGCCTCACCGCAGACGCGAATGGCGCCATCCCAGCCATCGACGGAATCGCTCCTGCACTTACCAACAGGGTCCTCGCCAAGAACGAGGCCGGCGCTGCCGAGCCCAACAACGGAATCTACAGCATCACGCAGCTCGGGAACGCTGGCGCGCCGTGGATCCTGGATCGGGTCCCTGATGCAGCGACCGCCACCGATTTCACGGCGAGGCTCACGGTAGCCATCGAGGAAGGGACCCAGGCGGGTCAGATCTGGACATGCACGAACACTGGCGCCATCGTCATCGGGACGACCGCCATCACGTTCGGATCTCCGAGCTTCGCGAATCTGCTCCTCGGACCGTTCCGCCAGATCGCCACGGTCGTCGTCTTCGCGCAGTCCCCTTATACGGTGCTCGCGACAGATGCTGTTATTGATGGCAACACGGTTGGAGGAAACATCAATCTCCTATTGCCCGCCGCAACAGGAAGCGGACGCTGGCTACCCATCAAGAAGATCACCGACGACGTGAACACACTTTCTGCAACTCCGAACGGGGCCGACACAATCGACGGAGTCGCCGCAGCAGTCGTGCTCGCGAATCCTCGCGCCGCGCTCTGGCTCCACGATGCGGCTGCCGCCCGCTGGGACATCTACTAATGTCGTACCGTTTCCGTTCCGAATGGGACCGGTTCACGCTGGCGAAAGTCACCGCGCTAGGTGGCTTCCATTGGGATCCGTTCAACGTCGAAGACCCTGGGAACCGCTTCGTCGATGCTGGCGGCGCGATATCGGGCGGCCTAGTCAGCGGAACGGCTACGACAGATCCCGGTGATGCCTGCGGGTGGTCTATTCCTGCGAGGGACATCTTCGAAGGATCGCTGACAGGCGCGCTGCTCTTCCAACTGTTCACCATGCTTCGCGAGATTACCCCTCCTGCACCCTTCGACGATACCTTCGTTTTTCTCGGTCTCGGCAACGAAAGCTCGCCAAACAGCGGCACGGCAGACGGGTTCGGGATCTCGTTCAGGTATCCTGCAGCTGGCACGCGGGTAGCTGGCATCATCACAATACTGAACGGTGTGGCAACCCTATCGAACGACGCTGCTCCAGCGGGACTCTTGCGACGTCTCTTTCTTTCCGTTACTCGCTTCGGGACAAGTGCGGGAAGCTGGTACAGAATGGTAGGCACCGGACTGACCGATGCCGGTGGCTTCATAGGCGGCCCTTGGGATACCATAGACGGCGGTACCAGCATGGATATTGGGACTGGTCCGTACTGGTGGTGGCTTGCTTTCGGGCGTCTCGCGGTTGGCGTCGGAAACGTTTCCATAGCTCACAGCGCGTTCACTTTCGCTTCCCCGCCGCCGCGTCAGGGCTTTGTACCAACATAGGAGCTAAGGAGAACTACATGCGGGCTCCGTGGAACTCCCCATCTGACGGCAAGTTCTCCTGGACCACGCTCTGGCTCAACGTCGCGTGCTTCGGGACCGTCCTGCGCTTCGTCGTCGGGGATGGCTTCACCATCGGCACGTTCTCCTGGCAACCAGGAGACGTCGAGGGCGGCACCGTGGCCTCACTCCTCGGAACAATCGGTGGCCTCTACTGGGGCCGCAGGCACCAGGAAACAAACGGAAAGGCTGCCTAAGATGGACGCCTGGATCTTGACTGTTTTTGCTGGCAGCGCGCTTGTCGCCGCATCCTTCGTCGCGCTCTTCCTCGTTGTCGGAAATGGAAGATGTGCACCAGCCCGAAAAATCTCGGCCATCGTGGCCTCGATCGGTGGCCTTCTCACGCTCGTCGGCCTCCTCGTGATTCAACGCAGAAAGCCGGCCAAGACGAATCCCGCGCGTCTCGTACCGCCACCGAAGGACCACGAGGGAGAAGCCAGAAGAATCATAGACGTCGGAAAGATCAAGGCCGAAGCCGCCGCGGTCCACATCCGCGAGGCGGACGACGACAAGCTGGCCGAGATCGCGGCCGACCGATTCAACCCGGATCGTCCCACAAACCCGAAATAGCTGGGAGCTACGTGACCTCGATTCTTGCCAGCCTCATGCTTCGTCCAGGTGCGATGGCGGCGAAGACGGACACGACCGAAGAGGGCACGATCGTGACCGTCCGGCCAGAACCCGGAGAACGCATCCTCGTCCTGGATCGTGCAAGCAACACCGTCAAGCTCCCAGTCGAGACGGAGCAGTTCTGGATCGTGAATCCGGAGGCATGGCGCCGCGCAACCGAAGAGGTCATCCGGCAGGACATCCTCCTTGAGGGCTGCGAACAGATCCAGACCGTCGTGACTGCGTGCCAGACCGATGTCATCAGCATGCACAGCCGGGTCGCAGATAGCCTTCAGCGGCAAATCATGGCCGAGACGCGTGAGGGCATCTACAGGAGGGAACGCTGGACCTGGGCAGCCTACGGAGCCGGAGGAGGCGTCATCATCGGAGCTCTCACCGCCCTCTGGCTCAGCGCCGAGTAACCTGCACCCGTGGCGTCACAAGATTCGCGGGTCCAGCAGAACCACTCCCATTCGAGGTGACATCTTCGGTCGAGGTCTTCTTCGCCCGAGGCTCGAACGGTGCCAGAATCTCCAGCATACGGTCAACGCCCCCCTCGCACCGCGACAGGAGTTCATCGATCCTCTGCGCTCGATGTCCGGACATGAAATCCTCCTCGATACCTCGATATTACCTAAGATCCGTCCGACGGTAAAGCGTCGCGGAGTGCCTGACGCAGTTCGGAGAGCGACGTACGGATGCCCTTTACCGTCTCCTTGAGTTCTGCGATGGCCACATCGAGCTCATGCACGCGCTGAAGCTCATCGAAGACGTTGGCCCCATCGAGCCTCGCCGCGAACGTCTCCAGCACTTTCAAGCGCAGGCCCAGGTCCTCCCGCTGCTTCTCGTCCTTCTCGTCCTTCTTCTCGCTCCTCTGGATTCGCAGCTGCCAAGCGAAGGTACCGAAGGCAACGAGTACGGCAACGATCGAGGCTGAAACCTCGAAGATATGCAGGATGTCAGTCATCGTAGTGGATGGCCTGTCCCATCCTATCCCAACGAACGATAAGTACGCAACAGGACTACTGAATCGTCACGCCACGAGCCAGAAAAGGCGGTTTGAGATCCCAGTTTCCCACTTCAGCCAGAAGAAGCAGGGCATCCGCCCGGTAGACGGTCTTCCTCACAAGAGCCTCGTGCCGAGCCTTATAGGCCGGTTCCTTGAAAGAGCTGACGAACGAGGCAATCCAGTCCCTCCGCGCACGCATGAAGGCGAGCGCCCATCGGATTTCGTTCCCACCCTTGACAGGCGGAAGTTCCGGAAATCTCCTACGGATGATTCCGACACCTCCCGGACCAGATTGAACGACGACGTCGAAGACCGCAGCCCAGGAGAGCGGAAGCTCGATCTCCATGGCGTTGCACTGTCCCTCGCAGTGCACCCAGTAGGCTTCGTCGAATACCTGATCCTGTGCCGCGTGCATCGCCGGGTCCGTGCCTGCCCGACGGAGAAGGTCCATGAGATCTTTCGCGGACTGACTCAGATTCGCGGGATCGACCTTCGTTGTGAAGTCGCGATCGAGATCATCTAGGAACGGCCGCAGATCCGTACCGAGCGTGCCCCCAAGGTCGACGTACCTATGCACGATCAGATCGAGCGTATCGGCCCTGTCCGTCGCCTGAAAACGGCCATAGCTGATTCCAGCCCTGTCATTGAGAATGGAGACGGCGCCGTAGTCGGGTCTCGCCCTGCCCGTCTCGAAAGATCCTACAAGAGCCTGCACGACAGACTTCTTCACTGGTGTCAGCGACATGGAATTCCTCGAGTCGGAACGATCCCTATTCCGGCACTTCCCAAGTGGCACCGGTCGCCGCAGAGGGAATCGATGGGATCTGCGACCGGTCCGCCGACTCCACGTAGGCGATCTCATCTTCGGTCTCGAGCACCCCACTCTCAGGGTGCTCGACATCGATGAGAGTCCACTCCACAGGCCACTCGCCATCTGGAAGTTCCGTGGAATGGATGAAGACCTGTCCGCGGAAGGTCGAGAATGCTCCCATGACCTTCGCGAGATTCGACGTCTTCCACATGCGGTCCTCGATGATGATCAGACGAAGCGGACCTGCCCCCTGTCGCCCCGATTTCTCCCAGAGATCGAACTCGCGTTCGCAGATGGCCATCGCGATAGCCGCTGTCGTCGTCGCCCATTCGACCCCGCCCAGCGCCGTGTAAAGAACGCCATCCACCACGACTCCCATCTGGAAGACGGCCCGCTTCTTCTCTCGCAGACGGAGATGGAAACTCCAGCCGTCCGGCATGTACTTCTGGACGACGGCCTTGAAGGTCTCAATGCGAGCATCGAGGAGCTCTTCCATCGCGGCCAGGCAGGCCTTGCTGAGCCCGCTACAGGCATGTGCCTTCCGCTCATGGCCCTCAACTTCGTCGCGCGCCTTCTGGACCTGATCCCACGAAGCTGCGACACGTACGAGACGGTTGACTTCCAACCAGGCGCTTTCGACCTGCTCTCGCGCAGCGGACGCTGCGATCCCAGGGTTCTCCGGAGGCGGACCCGATGGAGCTTGAGGCTCTTCCGAGACGGCCACAGGTAGCACAGTAGCCGCAGACGGAAACTTCAGATGACCCAATGCCTGACGAGCGCCATCGAGCGTGGCCGCCCATTGAGCCTGATTCCGACGAGCCTCGGAGAGTCGTCCCTCGATCGCGGCTCGACGCTGCTTCTCGCCCTCCCGTTCCTGCGTGACCTGCTGCTGCTGCCGCACGTAGTAGTCAAGACAGGTCTGCAGATGTTCCGACCCGATCGGACTCGAGCAGATCGGACACTGACAGATGCCTTCCTGTACGCTCGTGGAGAGAATCTCTATAGCGAGATCTGTGCGTTTTGCCAGCGAACCGCCATGAGCCGGAACAAGGAGCACGAGATCGGCCTCGGCCGCCTGGAGCTGTACGCCCCATCCCTGGATTGCCTGCTCCGCCTGCAAGATCGTAGCTTCGCATCCTCGGCGCTTCTCTTCGATGGCACTCATCATCGAAGCCGCATCCGGCTGATGACGCGATCGATCTACTTGTGCTCGACGAAGAGCTGACTCGTATCCCTCCCACGCGTTCGCCTTTGCGAGCCTGTCCTGCGCAGCAGTCTGGACAGTCTTGACTGCATCGATATCGGCGTCATTCGGACGCGGCGCGAGATTCTGCTTGAGTCTTTCCACGAGACTCTCAGCCGTCTTCACGGCACGTCCTTCCGCGAGCTTCTGCTTCCCAGCGTACTGTGCAACGGCCGACAGGCGAGCTACCGCTGAGGTATTGGCCGATGCCTCCACGCCGTCACCGAAGAGGTCCTCTTCATCTTCTGTACCAGCTTTCGCATTCACGAGGGCTTCCCCGATGTTCTTGTACGAGGTGCGCAGCGTGGACGGGAGACATGCCAGTACGTCATCATCGGAGAGACCTCCGCAGGCCTGCTCGAAAAAGAACTTGCGCCCCGTCTTCGCGTCCCCACCAAGTCCAGCGCGCACACGCCGCAGCGGGAAGGTCGGACTCGGTCGCTTCGAATCGCCAGAATCCTCGCCCGCAGGAGGATTCGGAGGCGCGTTCTTGACGACCGTGCCTTCTCTGTGACATCGCCAGGAACCCTTGCGTCCGTCCGACGTCTCGATCTGGGAGATCGCCCATTCGCCATGCTCACCGCGACCCGGAGCCAGACCGATGAGCATGGCCTCGTCACGTACGCTGTCACGGCCCTGGAAATCGTCAGCCGCACCCGTGAGTGGAAGCTCGACGGCGTGATTGAGAGTCGTCTTACCGGTCCCGTTGTCTCCATAGACGAGGTTCAAGCGGCCCAGCGTGTGCTGCCGGACCTCGACTTTCTGCGGCTTCAGGTTGTACGCCACCCTGCGGATGATGGCAGGACCGTCAGAAGCATCTTCGGGACGCTTCGTGGTCTTGATCTCGTCACCGTTCGACTTCGCGCGTTTGACCTTTTTCGTGACTTTCTCGCTGGCCATGGCCACCTCCTCAGTTTCACGTTTCTGCACACCGAAGACGCTCCAGTGTGCTACGAATGTCTTCCCCACGCGTTTCTGGCGCCTCATCCCCAACGCAGTCCCATCCTGACCGTTGGCGTCTGGCGAAGAGCTCAAGGCGCCGAACATCTGGAAACATGCGGTCGAGCGCGTCCTGCACAACTTCAGGCTTGGTGGAATGACCCATGTTCGGAGATAGAAAGACGTTGCGTTCCGATCGACTAACGACCATCTTGTACGGAGAACCGCGAACACCGACCAACGCCTTCTCGTCGCAGTTGCGGGCAAGACGCCCCATGCCAAACCCCATATGCAGATCGTCCGGAATGTCCCCACTATCGAGCCGGCTCTCGCGCTTGGCCGTCTTCAGCCATGCCCACTCCTGAGTCTGCCTGAAGCCCCAGGCCTCCATGACGCTCAGCGCCACGGAGATGAGGCTGTCCGGCCGCCAGAGCAGCAACACAGCGTCCTTGGCCGCAAGATCACAGACAGGGAGTCCCTTCAGCTCGTCGGTGCTGAGCGTTCCGTAGTTTGATGCAGAACCGCGCTTCACCGTAGACATGGTGAGCTTGTCGCCAAATGCCCATGGGCAGTCCGCTACGATAACGACATAGGGAGGACCCGTCATGGCCACGTCCTTAGCGTGACTGGCCCCTCACTGGCAACAGACGCGCCCACTTCTTGAAACCACCCTTCTGAACCCGCTTGAGTTCCCCTACAAGTGCAAACCGTATCCCCGTGTCCCAGTACATCACGTGCCTCTTCGTAGCCTTGAAACCTGACACGAGATCAGCGTTGCCCTTTCCCACGACAGGACCCTCGAAAAAGAGAGCGTCTGTTGCTTTTGCGCTGTCCCACGGAATCACGATCCCGCAGAAGAGGTAGGTACCCTGCCACGTGCGCGCATTCACGATCTCATCGATGTACGCGTTGAAATTCGCAGCATCACCAGATTTCGCGTTCCACTCGTCCCTCGCCGAACGCACGACGACGTCCCACCCGGGTGCACTCGCCTGCAGAACTGGCTGCAAATCGCGTTGCCAGCGATCGATGTCTGCATCTGCATCGTACTTCGACGTGCCAAGATACCAGCGGGCTTCTGGCTTCACAGACTCAGACATCGTAGAGCGTCCTCCCAACCTTTGGAGTCGACGTGATCGGCACGGGCCAGCCTGGAATGGTGAAATTCATGCATTCGCGAAAGACGCCCTTCGCCCATTCCGCGAGATGTTCCGGAACTTGTGCACTGACATGATCATGTTCCTGATGGATGAGACCCGTACCCGGACCCCAATGCTGATGCGGAAAGGCGGCACGAAGCCCGACCTCAGCGAGGCTGATGAGAGCAACCTCTGCGCCGAGAATCGGGTTGTTGATAACTTCATTCTTCTTTCCACCACTCAACGCTCCGCTACGTCTACCGAGGATCGGCTCATCCATAAATCCGTTTTTTCCAAACATCGCGAGCATACGGGCCCATGCGTACTCCCACTCTGGTTCCGCGCGCAGCCAGCGCTTGTGGAAGAGCGCAATCTGCCTAGGATCGTAATGAAGATACGGGAGGTGCCCGCCCTCGCCTTCCGTGCTCGTGACGACCTGGTAAATGACACTCTTGTCCGCGCCATAGATGCTGTTGTGAACGAACACGCCAGCACCAATCGCGAAATTGCTAGCTTCGTGCTCGACAGCGATGTCCCACACTTCATGCTCACCAGCAGATTCAACACGCTCGACCCGGACATCTGGCGACCATGGCGCTGACATTAAAGAATCGTATTGCTCGAGATCGCGCGCGTGTGCGTAAGACCCATCCCGCAGCATGAAACGGTGGTCAGAAGTAAACACAACAGATTTCGGTTGACCACCTCCATCATGGAGCGTGACGGCCACGCAGTCTCTCATCCCCACACATGTCTTCTGTACGATCCTTGTTGCAGTCGACCGCCTACCATCATGAGACCACGTCCAGTCCTTCCCAGGCTCGATCTCCTCGATTGGTTTCCCGTGTCCAGGCAACACGGCCACGAGCGTGCCACGTTTCGCACAAGCGTACCTAAATGTCTTAATCACCTCGCGCTGGTCCTTAGCATCCCCTTCCTTGGGCTTTATCTTCAGAGAGAAGCCTTCAGGCCCCCAACCCGAAGCGTTCTTGAAGTCGTCGCCGAACACGTCCAGTGCGAGCATGTTGTGCGGATCGATTCCCTCCTCAAAGCACCGGAGCAGACGCGAAATACGCCAATAGTTCGCACAGACGCGCACGTGCGCCTGATTGAGGTCGGCACCTACGAGTACGTAACCCGGAGGCGCTGCGAATATCTTGCGGAGATGACCCAGTCCCTTGCGTGAGGACACGTTTTGAAGATTGGGATTTGAACTGGACAATCTCGCAACGCTTGTAATCGCCTCGGACCAGGAGCTTCGAACACGGCCGTCATCCCACACGAGACCGTGCTCTGAATCCGCGCTCTTCCTCCGAAGCGGAACGAGTAGAGTACCAAGCACCTTGTTCTTCTCACGCCTGTAGAGACGCAGTTCTTTCAAGAAATCTGCTTGGTCCTCGGTAAGCTTTCCCGCAGCGAGATGGGCACGGAGGACCTTGTCAGCCGTCGATGGCATACCGCTCTTCGTGTGGAAGTCGCGCTCCTCCATGAATGGCGGAATCGTGAGGCGCCAGCCATCATAGAGCAAGTCACGCACCTGGTTCGCGGAACCTGGATTGAAGCCTGCAGACTTGGGCCGCTTCTTCGGCTTCTCCTCCTCCGGCTCATCGATGCCCCACTCGTCATCCTCGTCGTCCTCCGGCACGGTTTCCATCACCTCCTCGAGGGGCGCTACCTTGAGCCCGAACTTCGAAGCAAAGCCGAGCAGATTCTTGTACCTCTGAACGACGCTGCCCATATAGAACTTCTCGAATTTGGCCCGTGCCTCCTCATCGACGTAGACGCCGTTCTCGTGCAGGTTTGCACACATCTCCTGACGCTCGTGGTCGAGATCGAGTAGGGTCCACGGCTTGTCTTTCAGCCAGCCAGCCGGCTTGAGGACTTCCGGAAGAAGCCCGAGCTGCTGTCTCGATTCGCACGCATCCACGAGAGGAACGAAAATGCGCGCGTTTACGCAAGCGTCCTTCATGCAGTAGGTCACGAGCTCGAGATCTGTCGCTGCGTCGACTGCGATTTTGCGCCCGTCGAAGTCGTTTTTCCACGCGTTGACATCCGTCAGTTCCGTACCTATGACACCGAGCGCCTTCGGAGACTCCGGGGAACGCATCCGCGTGAGCAGAATCGTATCGGTCGTCCCTAAAGGCTTCAGCCCCAACCAACGACGAGTCACGGGGTTGTCGTAGGTCACAATGTTGTGCCCGATTTTTGGCCTCGAGCCATCCAGGAACCATTGTCTCAGAATCTCCTCAATCCCGAGACGCTCGCCATCAGGATATTGTCGCGAGACTCCATCTCTGCCGAGGATCGTTATCCCCACCGCCCGCGACTTCGTCCCTACAGGCCCGTCGCGCCAAGCTCTTCCGTTGACACCGAGATCTGGGGTCGCGATGGCGACACAGCGCACGTTCGCGAGCAGCGGTTCGATGGCATCCGTCTCCAAGTCGTAGGCCCAGAACGGAGACGGGACTGCAAGCCACTCCCGAAGCTGATCCGGATTCGGCTGCAAGAGCATGTCCGGATCGATCCAATTCATCGTGTCCGTGAAGAAACGGAACGCTTTGCCAAGATCCGAAACAAACGTGTGAGCCCATCCCTGAGCACGCATCACGAACGCAGGATGGAACGTCGGCATGACCCTGCGCGGAGGACCTTCCGTACCATCCGGATTCCGGGAGGGAACCTCCTTCGGACCTCCCCTCAACGCGAAGATGCTCGATGCCGTATCGAGAACCGTGCGCGTCGAGCTCGAGCCCAAAGTGAGGATATTCCGATAGGGCGTCAGCTCCTTCAAGAGGCGCGGCTTGCAACAGACCAAGGGATGTGGGACTCGCTGCTCCGCAAGCTGCCGAGCCTCGCCCTTCTTCAAACCCTCTGAGACATACTTGGCTTCAAGATTCCGTCTGGCCTTCAGGATCATGTTCGAGATGCGCTCGACCGCACCTGACGCGTCACCTGGAGGCTTGCAACAGAGAGCGTTCAAAAGATCGACCTCCGGCCTGTAATGGCCGGTCATCCCAAGGTATACGTTCCAGGCATGGCCCGATCTCCCTACGAGGGGCCTGCCTTCGCGCTCTTCCTCGTTGCCCGGAACCTCAGCCACAGCGACATACTTCGCATTGACATGGAATTCGCCAGGAACCGGAGCCCAGGGCTTCGTCTTGTCTCGTATGAAGCCATTCGGACCAAGCGGACATACATCGCACAATGCTCCGAGAGTCCTCGGATCGAAACCGTGCAGCGGCCTCAGAGCGGTTCGTGACCGCCCCAAGACCGCTGGTACGGATTCATGTGCCGAAATCCCCTCGGGCCCTGGAACTGCTCCGCGTGTACTGCTCATCACCGCGAGCCCGAGGAGAAAACCAACTGCGCAGCTCTACCGAGCCATCCCAGCGACGGTCGTCGGGAGCGGCGGAGGCGTCGAGTAGGCTGTTCCTGTGCCATTGTTCGGCACCACTCCTGGCGGAAGAGGCGGAAGGCCCTGACCGCCACCGGGGATCGGGGCGGTTCCAGCCTGAGTTCCCGGCATCGGCGGGAGCGCACCGACCGCACCACCGCCTACTGCGGCTGCGAGGTTCCCCTCCTGGAGCTGACGGAGCGCCTTGATGTACTGACGCGTGTCCTGCGGTACCTGGTTGTTCGCCTTGTACCGCGCGCAGTCCTCCGGCGTGATGTAGCCCAGAATCGCACCGTAGTCCTTCACCTGACCCACCGGCTGGCCGCCCGTGCTGGGAGCCCATGCCACGAAGACGCTCTTGCCGCCGTTCTGGCTCTTGATGAGCCAGTTCTCGCCCTTCTTGTTCACATGGTCGTTGATCTGTGCTTCGTTATAGCCTGCGCTCAGATACACGCTCTTCCACTTTGCGCGGCGGCCGTTGAACTGGCGATCCTCGAGACCTGGCCAGCGTGTTCCGTCAGCGGCCCTGTACAGGTTGCCCCAGTCCAGCGCCGTGTAGCCGCTCGGCAGCAGCCTCACGTCGATCCGGATCGAATCGGGATCGTCTCCATCTTCGCGGTACGTATCCAGGATCTCTGCCTCGTAGTACCCGAGCTCCGGAGCCTGGGCACCGAAGGCGCGCACGCCCTCGAAATCAGACCCGTCGAAGAGTAGGGTAGCGTGCTGGCGATTTGCCATGACTCATTTTCCTTCCGTTTGGATTGTCGTCGAACGTGACACTCTGACAATGCACAATGCAGTATCAGGTGCCTGGACG
>ERZ1292632.1124-Hain-H43-01um-R2-1124-length-27559-cov-8_pt2 | contig 26477 bp, 32 predicted proteins | sample MGYA00564407_ERZ1292632 | MGnify/ENA primary metagenome ERZ1292632 (study PRJEB36523, sample SAMEA6512637) | groundwater metagenome | collected 2019-01-08 | study: AquaDiva: Metagenomics assemblies of 32 groundwater samples | reverse complement strand
GAATGCGCATCATTATTGGTGATGCTCCGTATGTAAAGGTCAGCACCCATCGTCCTGCCCCTTCCCAGTCGTTGCGTTGCGTTGTGTCGTTGCACGTCACTATTAGTATAGTTCATGCGCGGCGCGTTGTCAAGAGGAAAACGTGACCCCCTTCCGCGCTTGCCATAGGAGCGTTTCTCCCTTGCTCTTGAGAAGTCTTCTGGCGTCATTGAGATCGCCGACGTTGAGCGTTCGCGAGGAAAGGACGAATCCGTAAGCGATGAAGTACAGAGCGCGGTTCAGAACCGTGTCGACTGTCGAGACCCGTGGCAGTGTAGGAGCAATCATTGCCTATCCCTTCCCTTGCGTTGCCCTAGCATCAGACGTGCTAGGGCTGTAGTGACGTACTGCCGTATCAGTGTCTATCACCGAGGACGCGCAACAATGCATCGTTACCGTTAGAGTAGAACGCATAGGGATTTTCTGCCGCCCATCGAGCGACCCAGAGGCGCGGAAACGGCCCGATGACTGCTTTGTACGGTGGAAAGTGAGTCGCGCACGTCGGAACAGTCTTTGACGCAAATACGGTTCGACAACCGCCATCACAACCGATCCAGTACCGATTTCGTTTCGTTTCGACTTTCATCGTGCTTGCCCTTCCCTGGCGTTGCGTTGCGTTGCGTTGCCCGCCACTATTAGTATAGTCCAAGCGCGGCGAGTTGTCAAGAGGAAAACGCAATTCCCTGCTATCGGAAGCGCGGCATATCCTGCGCGACGCCGTTTCGCATGGGAGGAAACTCCGTTATCCGTATCTCAACAGCGCGTTCATGCCGTAACGTTCGCAGTCGGGATACTCCGTAACCTTTGCCCTGTAGCGCGTCAACGTACTCCGAAAACGTCGCGTCCATACAGGTCGCAAACGGCGGAACGTGATTAGACGTAACGTGATGCCAGACTATCTCGGAATCAGGAACCGTCCCTTGAGATACAGCGATCATCGTCCTAGACCTTCCCAGCGCGTTTCCGCGCTTCGTTGCGTTGCGTTGCGTTGCGTTGCACGTCACCTTCGATTATCAGTTTGCCGCGAACGTACCGCCGCTCCCCTTGACGGCTTCCCACGTCTTACCAGCGGGAAGGTAAATCCGCCACACGCCCGCAAGCGGGTTTTCAACGCGCAAACCCTTCGCAAGCGCGATCTCCACGTCTTTCGGAACCAGACCGAGTTTCGCCTGATAGATCGGTTGAACAATCACTTCGACCTTAGCGCTGCACTTCATTAGACCCGCCCTTCCCTTGCGTCTCGTCTCGTTGCGTTGCGTTGCGTTGCGCTTGCGTCTCGTTGCGCTTGCGTCTCGTTGCTAACGGCTAACCTTGCCGTATCGGTATCCTAGCATGTAGCGTTCATCATCAGACGCCGTAGCCGCGCGTCCGGCTTTAGAATCGTAGTACCCTAGGTAGAATGATTCCGCAGCCTCGGAATCCGATTCCGCGTAGCATATGAACGCTAATGCACCGATAACCTTGATGTCGCCTCTCGTCGCCTCTCCGTACCGTCCTTTAGCATCGAGTTTCATCGTCCTAGTCCTTCCCTGCGTCTCGTTGCGTCTCGTCTCGTTGCACGTCACAAGTAGTGAAGCAAGGTGCGTGCCAGTTATGCCAGAACCGCTAGAACCGCATGAACACCGGATTCTCTCGTTTGACCACTTCGCAAGGGTGACGAAAATTGAGCAGCCTGCTCAACGGTATTGAGCAACGTGCGAAAATATCGTCACTTCCGACACTCCCGAAACGAAGACGATGGGCGAAACGGGAGCAGGTAAGGATACTATAAAAGTTGGTAAACCGCCACGTGCCTTACTAGTTTTCTTAGTATCCGGTGTCTGCAAGTTATCGAGTCAATGCGCCTTCACTGCGCCTTCGTCAATGCGACGATTTGCGACGTAACACGACGCACCGTCAAGCGCAATTGCGACGTAACCCGACGTAACGTAGTGGCATAGACGGGCAGAATCCAGTAACGGCGCGGGTTCCGGTCAAACGTGTTGCGACGAAGTTAGTGACATAAGATACATTATCAGAAGTTCCGCGTCACTCGAAGCGAACGCCGTGACCTTGCGATCTTCGCGTCCCCCCGCGCCGATCTACCCCCTATAGCACCCCTGCGGGAGTCCCACGCGGGCGCGATGGTTCCATTAGATGGAGTCTCGCCCACGTGTGCTAATCTCGCCTCGTTTTCGGGAGCCGGTAGAGTCTGTGGTCGTTTGCGAGGGGTCTGGGGATTGGGTTGGTTCTGGTTCTGCATGAACGCGCGCCTGCGCGCTTCTGTACTTCCTCCAGGGACCATATAAGGAGTGATACGACACTGGTGTCTTATCGGGATTGTTCTCACGGGGTCTTGAAAACGTGGTTTCGTTGAGTGTTGGTGTGGGTTTGCGAGATTTGCTGATACGACACTGGTGTCGTATCGAGGACGTTTTCGTAGAGGGGGTCGTTTACTTTACGGTTAGTGGTGCGGTAGCATGGTAGTGAGTGGGTTGAGGGCGCGGGTTTTCTTAAGAATCGGGGGGGTCTTATGTGGCGACTAGACGCGAGGATGAGCGGGATAGCGGGGCACCCCGTCGCTGTGAAGGACGGGAGAAGCGACCTCCTGTTTGTCGGGAGGGGGATGGAGGACGTGCAAGAGATTCTTTCAGCGTGGAATGCGGGCTTGAGTACCTGCGAAACGGTGTTCACGCGGATCGGGGTCGTTTCAGAGACCTTCTACGTGGACGGGAGTCGGCTAACGAAGGAGCGGTTGAACGAGTTGCTTTCTCTTGCTGGTGAATCGGGCAGAACGGAGTAAGCAGGAGTCTCTGGAGTACGTTCTATCGCGCACAGAATGGCACGTACACGCAAATCGAAGCCGTTTCGATAGTCCTACCACATGAAAGGGTTTTCAATCGCTCTACGGGGCTTTTAGGGGCATTGCTGAGGGTGTATCAGGAATCGCGCGTGTTTTCAGGAGGGGAAATCCAGATGGGAGAGATACCGGAGTACGTGACGCAGATGATGGCGGGCGACGAGGCGGGGATGGGGGCGTGCATGGGGGATCACGGGCGTTGGGTATACGGCAAGGCGTATCGGATACTCGGCAATCACGAGGACGCGCTGGAGGCGTGGCAGGACGTTTTCGTGAAGGTTTGGGCGGGGATTACCCAGTGGGACAGGGAGAAGGGCACGTTCGCGGCTTGGATGAACTGCGTCGCTCGCAACAGCATCATTGACTACTACCGGAAGCGGAAGCGGGAGCGGGAGCGGGAGCATGAGTTCCTCGCTTACGAGGACGACGGCTACAATGCCTATCTCGCACGCACGGCTTCGCGGAGGAAAGCGTTGCCTGATGAAGAAGCCGCATCCGCGGAGTTCGCGCAAGCCGTGGTGGATGCGTTGCCGCTACTCCGCAACAAGCAACATTCCGTCGCGTGGCGGTTACGGCATCTGGAACACCTGCCCACGAAGGACGTGGCGGCGGTTCTAGGCGCGCCTGAGAACACGGTGAAGGTTTGGATACACCGCGCGAACTTGGAACTACGTGGGTATCTGAGGGAGTATGCCGCGTGAAAGGAGAAACGACGTGCCACTGAGCATCAATCCGAACTGCGGTCGGGACAGGCAGGGCGAGTACGATTTGTGGTCGGTACACTGGGAAAGCGTCCCGAATGAAAAGCACGACATAAACAAGTCTCCGACCCCGCTTATCTACGGCGTCGTCTCGAAGAACGCGAAGAAGAAGATACAGAGCGGGGAGGTCATCGAGGAGTTCAATCGAGAATATCCGCATCCCTGCCATGTCAGGACGCCGTTGAAGTCGTGGGACGATTACTACGCGCTGTCGGATGAAGACCGCGCCGTGTTGTTCGCGTCGGAGAAGGAAGTCCTCGTCGCGGAACTCAGCGAAGGTTTGAGGAAAGGGCTGTGGTATGGACGGACTCTTCACGGATGACCCGACAGTTCCGAAGGCGGCTTCGTCGGGGCGGTGGTACTCGGAAGCCGAAGTGCGCGAGATGTGGGAACTCTACGTGATGCGCGTGAAGTGGGCGACGAGAGAGAGTGCCGCGTACCGCGAGTATTGGCGGCTTATTGGCACGGCGGCGGGGTTCTTATTTGGGTGCTTGATGACCTTGGCTGCCGATGTTCCACATCGCTTTTCTCTACATTTGGCGGCAACTGTCGCTTTCTATGCGTGGTCGTTGACACCGCTGGCTATCGAGTTGTGGAAGGAGATTCGTCATCGTGGGGGTGGGTCTAGCGGTGTCTAGGAACTTTCGGGCTTCCGCAGTGTCGCGCGGAAGGTCGCCCTTCCAGAGGCGACTTGACGACATGACCCGCGGGGTCGGGGTAACTCGACCCCTCTTTCAGAGAGGAGATCACTATGACCCCGGAGCGGAGCGTATTTCGAGTTGAGTATCGCCGCGAGAATCGAAGCCGCGACCCGAATAGCGGGTTATTCACGATTGTCCGGCGGGACACGACTATCCCTGAGAACGACGGCGGGATGTACGGGAGGGACATGCAGTACGGCTGTGGAATCACGTACTACGCCGCATTCGTTGCGTTCCAACGTATCGCGGACGCGAGTAAGGGTCGGGGGCAGGTAATCGAGTTCACCGATGATCGGCTCGTGATTGACTACGACCTCGACGCCATTGCCACCACGAACGCGGGGACGTGATTCTTTCAGAGAGGTTCTTCGATGGAGAAGCAACTGCCGCTGTTCTACCCGACCGAGAGCCTGAAGCCCGAAGAGAACCCGTACGCGCACTGGACGTATGAGGCGTGCAGGCTGAACTACCAAGACCAAGCGCGATCTCATGCGGGCTACTGGTCGCCTGAGTACAAGTCGTTTGAGGAAGTAGATGCGTACCGCCATGCGAACAGCAACGAGCGGAAGTCCATCGGGTACTAAGGCTCAGGTATTCCGAACCCGTGAGTCCAACATCGTGACTGCGATAGCGGGCTATCTGCAAGTCATGGAACGGATGGGGAAGTGCGTCTATCAGCGGAACAACACGGGGGGATTCAAGGACGACCGCAATCGTGTCTATCGGTTCGGTAGAGAGGGCAGTCCCGACTTCTACGTGTTCCTTGCGAATGGCAGGACGTTGCACTTGGAGGTCAAGAACGAGAAGGGTAAGCAGAGGGAGAGTCAGGTTCGGTATCAGGAGGCGGTGGAGAAGTTGGGTCACGAGTACTGCCTTGTCCGGTCTGTGGACGAGGTGATGGAGATGGTAAAATGACGGTAGAGTTCTGGGCAAAGGGGACGATTACCCCAACGGTGCTAGGGTTTCGGGAATGCGACGAGCCGCGTGATGGAATAATGGAGGGTTCTGAGTGGCAAAAGTTCTCGTTCTTCCTGCATCCCACGACGCCGCCTTGGTTTGCAATAGAACTCCGTGGCGAGGTGTATAGAAGAGGCAGTTGGCATGTGTATTGTCACATACGTCATTACGGTCATGCTGTCGCCTTGGTGAAGCATCAGATAGGGCGCGGCAGTGGCTACGAGACAGTGGAGCGGGCACTTCTCGCGGCAAAGCAATGGGTCGAGCGGGAACTCGATGACGCGGATTGGGCAAAAGCCCGCGAAATGGAAAACGGGTTTCTCAACACTCTGACGAGCCGGAGTGATGAGTCACGACAACGTGACGAGGCTCCGACATCAATCGTAGGACGTGGGTGGGCTTGGGGACACCACTGATGGAGACTCGCGTTGACGGGTGATGACCTTTCTGGCGGGATTGACGACTTCCGGTGCGCCTTCGTTCAGGGCGATGCGCGACGCATCCCACTGAAAGATGAATGCGTGCAGATGGTCGTCACGTCGCCGCCATACTACGGACTCCGACAATACGGAGTCGACGGTCAAATCGGACTCGAAGAGACGCCCGAAGCCTACATCTCGGAACTTGTGCAGGTATTCCGCGAAATCCGCCGCGTCTTGAAGAAGGACGGGGTAGTGTTCCTTAACTTGGGTGATAGTTACGCTAGCGCGGGCGGCGACTTGTCAAAGCCGCGAATCATCAACACGGGAAACGCTAGAGCAAACGCTTCGATGAAACCGCATCAACGAATCCCGCCTTTGGGATTCAAGCCTAAAGACCTGATGATGATTCCTCATCGGGTCGCTATCGCCCTCCAAGAAGACGGCTGGTGGGTCAGAGCCGACATCGTTTGGCACAAGAAAAATGCCATGCCCTCGTCAGTCAAAGACCGACCCTCACTCGCCCACGAGTACATCTTCCTCTTGGCGAAGTCGGCTCGCTACTACTACGACGCGGACGCGATTCGGGAACCGCTCGTACGCCTTTGGGATAAATCAAATGGTGGCTCATGGAGTCATCCAGTATCGAACGACAAGCATGGGGTCACAGGATATGCTCACAGCGGCGCGTACCCGATGCCAAATCCACTTGGGCGCAACAAACGCTCCGTCTGGACGGTCAGCACCAAGCCCTTCGCCGGTGCCCACTTCGCTACCTTCCCACCCGACCTCATCGAGCCGTGCGTCCTAGCAGGCTCCCGTACCCACGACATCGTTCTCGACCCGTTCTCAGGCGCAGGCACAACCGGAATCGTCTGCGCCAAACACGTAAGACGATTCGTCGGCATCGAACTCAACAAAGACTACATCCGTCTCGCACAAGACCGCCTCGCCGTCGGCGTGCAATCCGCGATGTTCTGACCAAGAATCGTCATACCTGACGTAAGATATTTCTTGCAAACGCCGTCTATATACATGTAGGGGGCGTTTTCGTTTGACAGACCACATCACGACACCGGACTGGGAACTCGTCGACTACTTCGCCACGCAGATCGCGCTGGTGCAGGGAGCCGACCGGCACGCAAGAGAGGAGGCACGTGCGCGGATACTCCGCGATTACCTGCTCTTTGTGGAGAACTGCCTATGGATTACCACTCGGAAGCGTGAGACCCGCCTGCTCAGATACTTCCCGCCGCAAATGAAGTTCCTCGCCGCCGTTGACGAGTGCCGCAAGGCGGATGAACCCGTCTTGATCGTCGTACTAAAAGCGCGGCAAGAAGGCATCTCCACCGCAACCGCCAGCATCCTGTTCCTCGATACCATCATCACGCCCAACACCGCAAGTAAAGTACTCGCGCACGAACGCTCAAGCGCGAGTTGGATTTTCCAGATGTACGAGCGGTTCAACGACTACCTCTTTCACGGTGTCCACGAGGACAAGCGCGAGCGGTACGCGCCGTTCCGTCTCAAAGAGGGCGTCGGCGGCAGGTCAGGCGCGATGCTGGTGTTCGGCGAGGACAGCGGCGACCGCTCAAAGGGGCTTGCATCGTCTATCGAGGTTCTTGTCCCCAGAGAAGCGGGCGGCGACACAAGCGGTAGAACCGCGTCCGGCATGACCGCGCAGAATCTACATCTGTCCGAAGTCGCAAAATGGCAAAACGCGGACGCCACCCTATCTTCGCTCATGCAGACCTTCCCCGACGAACCCGGCATGGCAACTATCGTCGAGTCCACCGCGGAACGCGCGGGCGACGCCTTTCACGAACTCTGCGACGCCGCTCGTGGGGGGGATATTCCTTACAAGTTTGTATTCCTCCCTTGGACAGACATGCCCACCTACGCGCGGGGCTTCGACTCTCCGAAGGAACGCGACGAGTTCTGCAAGTCCCTCAATGCTTCAGCCTCCGATACCTACGGCAACGAAGCCGAACTTGTCGAATCCTACGGACTTTCGCTGGAGCAACTGAACTGGCGACGCCGCACATGGAAGGTCAAGTGCCGCCGTTCGTGGCAACACTTCATGCGAGAATACCCGCTGACGCCGGAGCAGGCGTTTCAGTCCACCGGCGGCAACTACATTGACCCTCAGCGCGTCAGCATCTACCTCGCAAAATCGAAGCCGTCTGTGAAAAGCGGGTATCTCCAACCGTCTGAGGCGGGCAACATCCCCTATCACGAAGCCTCGACGTCGCTTCCCTTCGTGCATGTGTGGGAGCCGCCCGTGCCGTATGTCGAGTACATCATCGCCGCCGACATCGCGCTGGACGAAACCGCGCGCGACTTCTCCGCCGGTGTGGTGCTTCGCAGGATGCCGCTGAAAGTCTGCACCCGAATACGCGGCACGGATGACGTGCGGACGAACGAAAGCGAGTTCGCCGCGCAACTGGCTCATGCGGGATACTGGTATAACACCGCGCTCCTCGCCCCCGAACGCAACTTTCTCGGTCACAGCATCATTGAGAAACTTCAAGTAGATCACCGATACCCGAACGTCCTCAACGAGCTCGACATCACGCCCGACGCCGTGACTCGCACGGGGCGTTGGGGCTTCAACACGTCGGCGTCAAATCGTCGACAGATGCTCAGCGCGCTGAAAGAACTCATCGAGGACGGCGAGATTGAGATATGGGACGAAATCCTTATCCGCGAGATCGGCGCGCTGACCGCCGGAAAGAGCGGCAAGCGCATCGAAGCCCCGAAGAAGGGCAGACCGCGCGGGAAAGGAACCCCCGAATCGGGTTACTACGACGACCTCGTAATGGCATTGGCAATCGCCTACTGGGTGCATCTGCATCTTCCGCCGCCCAAAGCCCCGCAGATCAAGCAGGCGGAGGCGGAATACCGATACCGCAACCAGTCCAGATTGCCGAATCCTTGGGAGAACCCAAGCGAGTATCGGATTGATTATGTCTGAGACGGTCGAACGTATATGGGGACTCGCGGACATACTCGACGAGTATCTGTGGTTAAGAGACAAGATGCGGGTGGGGGCGTTGCAGGTAGAGGACGCGACACGCATGGCAGACCTTCGCGCATTGCTCAACGGGTTCACAGTGACCTCCACGGAGCAACGCCCCCCGACGCGCGTGGATGTCGTGACCGATTACGCGGCGATGAAAGAGTGGCGCGAACACAAACTACGGGTCAGGCAAGGCATCGAACAGGCGAGCCTCCCCGTCGTCTGACTTGCAGAGGAGCGCAAGATGGACGTTCGTTGGCAGACACGTGACCTCGTTTCCATTCGCGGCGAAGAGACGGGTATCCCGCTGAATCAGCCGGTTCGCATGGAGCACCACGTATTCGAGCAGTGGGATTCTCATGGCAAGTATGACCACAAGAAAAGCCTTCGGGAAGCGTTGTGGTTCGTGCAAAGCGCGGTGATTGCGGGCGCGGCAACGTTCCCTGTGGAACTGACGCCGAAGTCGGGCAAGATTTACACGATTCGGAACCGCGACCATTTGCGCGAACTCGTGAACAAGGTCGGCGCGGATGCGGAGAACTGCCCCGAATACCTGCGTTACCAGTCCCCTTGGCAGATGAAGGGGCTCCCTGACGGGCAACACTTCAAGCAGGTGCGCCCTGAGCCGGTGCGCGTGATATAGGAGACACAGATGCGAAACGGGGTCAAGCCGGGTACGAAGCGACAACCGAAACCTATCGAAGCCGATCCGACGGTTTGCCTCGACGGGAAGTTTCTCACGGGAACCAAGATAGACGACGAGCCCGACCCGATTTTGCGTATCGAGCGGCTTCTGCGAAGCATCGCGGATGTCGTCACTGCGCCCGACCTCCGCCCCGTCGACCTCGTGACGATACGGGTTCCCGCGTCGAATCCTGTGAAGGCGAAGCGCACCTACGTCACCTCGTCCGGTGATGTGGCTCCGGGCAATCTCGGCTCCACGTCCGATGAAGTTGCGGCAGAAATCTTGAAGATTCTCGGCGCGCGGGGATGGCAGGTCATTGACTCGTGGCGATACCAGCAGACGGCGAACTACGCGGAGTTCGAGGAGGGCTACTTCTCTGAGTTCACGCTTTCGAGGCAGTCGCCGACGGAGCAGGAGATCGAGGCAGAACGCTTCTTCTACACGAAGAAGGAAATCGCCGCGATGCTCGGCGTCACCGTCCCGCGTGTCGAACGTTGGATGGCAAACAAGAACAATCCGCTGACTTATGAGGTAGTCCCGCACCCAGACCCGCGCTATGCCGAGCGCGTCAACATCGTGGTCTTTCCGAAGAAGGCACTCGAAGAATGGGTGATGACGCAACTCCCCGTCATTGACGAGGGCATGAACTGGCGCATGAGGGCGTTCAACGCCTTCCGCAAGTGGCAACTCAATAACGGCGGCTCTTTCGCTTCCGATTCCCCCGACGCCAAAGAGTTCAGCGCGCTTTTGGGTGAGAAGTTCGATAGTGACGAATCCGACCCCGAGCCCGACGACAGCGAGGAATAACCCCACATGGCGAAGAACACGCGCAATCTCCAAGACGACATCAACGCCATTGCGAACGTGAGGCGGTCGCCAAAGGCGTCTGACTACGCCGACGAGAAGCGCGTGGAAGAACTCGACAAGATCAGCGACGAAGACCGGATCGTTTCTATCGTCCAAGCCGCCGCGCACGAAGCGCAAGCGGACGAACGAAAGGAAGCCTTCGACACGCAGTACGAAGAAGCGTGGTGCATGGTCGAGGGCGACCAGTATCCCGAATCGCAGTTCGAGGAGTCGCCCCCTTGGCGGCTCCGCGCGACGCGCAACAAGGTCTTCGGCGCGATGCGCTCCATCGAAGGCTTGCTCATGGACGCGGTTCCCGTTCCTTACATCGTCGCGGACTATCCCGGCACGACCGACGAGGAACTACGCATGATGCGGGAACAGGGGCAGATTGGCGAAATCCCCTTCATCGGAAACCGCATCACGACGGGGGCTCCGCTCACTAACGATATGGTCGCCAAGAAGTTCAGCGACCTGATACATGCCCAACTCGAACGCGACGAAGAACACATGCTCCTGTCCTACGTCGTGTCGGATATGGTCGTCGGCGGTCTCGCGGTGGTCAAGATGTTCTGGGACTCGAATAACAACGCGCCGGGGATGTACCAATACGACCCGCGCGACGTGTTCGTTGACCCCTATTGCACGGACAGGCGACGCCGCACCGCGAAGTATCTCCTCGTCCGCAAAGAGATGGACGCCGACGACGTGAAGCGGCAGTACAAGGTCGGCAAGGAGCGCATGGATCGGGTGCTGGAAACCGCTAAAATCAAGACCTTCGACGAAGAGGGTCTCTATCGAAGACGCAGTAAAGCACCCTACGACGGCACGAGCAACCCCTTCGATTCGCGCAAGACCTTCTCCTACGAACGCCCGCGAATCGAAGTGTGGGAGATGTGGTTCCGAAGAGGCTCAATCTACGAACTGGAGCATGATGACGACAAGGGTGCGCGGCATCCGAACGGTCGCGTCCTCGTCGTTGCCGGAGATGTGTTGCTTTGGGACGCGCCAAACCCGTATGACCACGGCGAAATCCCGTTCGTGTTCTTTCAGAGTTATGGGAACCCGCGCGACCCCTACGGCTTCGGATGCGTGAAACCGATTGCAGGCAATCAAATCGCCCTCAACGTCTTGACTTCGCTTACGCTGATGAACGTGGCTCTCATGTCGAATAGTCAGTGGATTGTTGAGGAAGGCGCATTGGCGCACGGCGACCCGTCAAACCGACCGGGGCTCATCATCGAAGCCGTGCGGGGCGCGATGGATAAAATCCGCAAGATTGAAGGAAGCAACGTTCCCGGCTCGGTGTTCAACATCATGGAAGTTCTCAGCAACGCCATCGAGGAAATGACCAACGTGAACGACATCACGACGGGGGGGATGCCGAAGTCGCACACTTCCGCTGAGGCGATCCAACTGCAACAGAACTCCAACTTCGCTCGCATCCGCGAACTCTCTCGTTCGTTCGAGTCCTCGTATAAGGCGAAGTCCTATCTCTATGCGCGGTTGTTCCAGCAGTTCGGCTCCTTCACAGACCCGAACTCCACCGGACGCTTCGACATGGGCGAATGGCTCGCGTGGGACGAGAAAATCCGCACCTTGACGTTTGACGTGAAGATCGAGAGCAAGGCGGAAGTGCCTGCCGGATTGATGGGCAAGTTGCAGTTCGCGGGTAACGCGATGCAAATGGGCTTGATGGACGCATACGCCGCCGCCAAGTTTGTCGGAATCCCGATGGATGACCGTAGCCTGCAAGACCTCGATCTGTCCGCGCAGTTGAAAACCGCACAAGTTCGTCTGCAACTCGCGCAACTCGAACAGCAAGCGGCGAGTGCAGGCAACCCGCAGGCTCCCGTGCCCGAAGGCGCGGGACAGCCCGCGCCGCCCCAAGACGAGGGCGGCGCGCCGATGCCACCGGCGGAAATGCCGATGGCGTAAATGGAGGAAACCATGCAAGACGCACGCTTAGACCAAGGTCAGGCTGACGCCAACCGACTCCAAACGATGATTGACGCGATACGGGTGTCCGATACCGGCGACGGTACAGCGACCCGTACGGACAATCAGGGAGTCGAAGAGGGATCGCCTGAAACAGTCGCCAGCGACGTAACGGATGAGTCCCCCGCCCCGTCGTCAGACCCTGACGACGATGCTTTCGCGCGGTATCGCCAAGAACTGGAGGACGATGCCTCTGCCCGTCTTCAAGCCATTCAAGCCGCCCTCGACACTGCGAGGGAGCGCGAATCGCAGACGCAGAAGAACTACGACAACCTCCAACCCGCCTATACCCGCGCGACGCAAGAGCGAGCCGCCCTGCACGCGGAGAACGAAGCGTTGAAACGGCAAACTACCGAATACGACGCCCGCCTCCGCAAGATGGAACAACTCTTGGGCACCGAAACCGAAGACGAGGAACCAACCATGTCGGCACAGCCCGGCACGTCCGAAGAACTCGCCTCCCTCAAAGCGCAACTCGAACAACTCACCGCCGCGCAAGCGGCTCGCGCACAGCAAGAAGCCGCCATGCAACAGGCGCAGAGTTCCATTGATGAGGTCAATACCATCGCACGGGAACTCTACGGCGTCGAAGTGCCGGGGCTGAACGACGACCAACGCGCCTTTATGACCGCGTGGGCATCCGCCTATCTGACGGGAAAATCGCGCGAAGCGTCCTCACTCCTCGCTTCGGAAGCGCGGCGTCAAGGTGTGGCGAAGGTGGCGGAGTTACGCGCGAAGGCGGCGGAACAAGACGTGTTCGCGGAAGTCGGCGCGGGCGGAACCAAGTCCCGTACGCCCAACGGCAGAGCCGTCAAGCCCAAATCACTCGACGAGGGCATTGACTGGCGCGCATCGGACAAACTCTCCATCCCTCAGCAAGAAGAGGCACGCCTCGAAAACATGCTTCGGATGAGGGAAAACCTGTAGTGCCTAGCGGTGTCTGGGAGGGGTTTCAGACACCGCCCGGTACTGCCCTCGTGGGCAGTGCCTAACCCCCTGTGGCTATGAGCAACCCCGCTTGACCCGAAAGGGAAAAAGCGATGGCGGCACAAAGCCTTCTCGCGGAACTCAGCAACATCACTCGGTCTGCGTACGTGCAGTCCAACAAGCAACTCATTCAGCGGACATCGCCGCTGTTCCAGTTGCTCGTCAAACGCGCACGGCGCGATGCCGAAGGCGATCCGATTACCTTCGGCGTCGTGGATAAGCGGAACACCGGCGGCTTCCTTGCCGCGCCGGATTCGCTGTTTCCTGAGCCGCAGATGTCCTTCACCAAGTTGGGGACGCTTCAATGGACGACCTTCGTTGAAGCCATCCGCATCACTGGTCGGGAAATCCGCACTCAGCACGGCGTTGACATCACGAGCCTGCTCAACAAGGCGTCCCTGAAAGAACTGCCCGAACGGGAGCAGGTCACGCTTCTGAGCCTCGTCAATACGAAACTTGGTCAGGCGATTGACGACCAAGCGTTTCAACTCACCACGTCGCTTTATGAGGGCGTCGGGGTGCAACGCACTGAGTTGACGGGTCTCAAGGCGATTGTCGACAACAGCACGTCCGCGTACGCGGGTCTTGCGATTGCGGACTTCGACACGGATTCGGTCACGAACACCGGCTGGTGGACGCCGAAAGTTCTGTCGAACAGCAGCACGAATCGCGCGCTGACGCCGAAACTCGTTTCGCAGATGATTACCGCCGTGCGGCGTGGTGTCGAATCGCCCGAAGACATCATCATGGTGATGAACGACAACGTGTGGGAAGCCGCGAACCTGATGCTTTCCGGTTCGCAAATCTTCTCCAACGAATCGAAACTCGCGGATTTCGGTTTCGACGCCTTCAAGTTCGGGATGGCAACGGGTCTCCGTGACCCGCTCTGCCCGAACAACGCGATCTATTACCTGAACCTCAACCACATCTGGTTGCAGATTCGCAAGAGTGCCGACCTCGATAACATGCGCCCGTTTGAGACCGTCCCCAATCAGGACATCATTCAGGCGGCTATCGTGAGTGACATTCAAGTAGTCTGCAACGACCGGCATCGTCAGGGCAAGATCGCCGACGTTGCTGGCGTTAACGACTAAGGAGGGAAAACCATGTTTCTCCCCCTCTCCGGCGCAAAGTGGAATCAAGAGTCGCAGTACCCTGCCTCGCGTGCTGGCACGATTGTTCGAGGCTCGGACGGCAACCTTTATCGCCACATGCAAGCGTCGGCGGCGTTGGTTCTCGGCAACGTCACGACCCTGTTGAGCGCGTCCGGCATCATCATCAACGCGGATGTTGACGCGGCGGCGGCGGCTGATACTGTCACCGTCACCGGCACGGGCGACTTCACCTACGGAAGCGGCAACGCCATCGTCGACGCGGATTTCGACGAGTCGTCGAACGCTTCCAAGATCGCCTCGCTGGGACACCCGCTTCTGCTCTGGTCGGATGCGGGCGCAACGCAGGGTCAAGGCGGCTGGATCACGCGGCGCAACTCGAACAACACGGTGGATGTCTACTTCATCCACTCGAACGACGGTAAGATTGACACCGCGTTCACCGCGTCGACCGACTACGTTGTGGTCAACCAGACGCGCACGCAGTTGACGACCGGGCCCACGGATCGCACTACGGGCGTCGCGCAGTACGCCGTCACCGACGAATACTGGTATTGGGAACTCATCTTCGGCTTCGGAGTTGCGCTTCTCGATACCTCCGATTCGGATGTCAATACGTCGGACTTCGCGCTCATCCCGTCGGACTCGACGGATGGGTACGCCGAAGGCACGACGGGAACCGAAACTGCGGTGGAAGTCCTCGCGGCTTTCGGTCGCGCCTGTGGCTTCGACCAGACTGCGGACGGGCTGATTCCGTTCAATGCGTTCTCGCTTTGGACGCACCCGTTCGTGAACAATGGCAACCGCGTTCCGGTCGACAAAGACGCCGGTTACCCGGCTGTTGCGTAGCCAATATGGGGGCGGGCTTAGCCCCGCCCCTCTCAAAAGGAGAATACGATGGCTACCTACAAGTTCGGGTCGGCGACGCCGGAAAACTGGACGAAGGAGCATACGAACCGGAATCCAGTACGTGTTGACGACCGCTGGGAAGCCTTCGGAGCCGATTACGACGAGACGAATGATCGCGTCGTATTCTGCGCTCCGGTGGGTCTCTGGGGCAACACGAACAACACCGGAACGCTTTTCCACGTCAACCAAGACAACAACAACATATCCATTGATATTGACACCGAAGCGACCTCTGCGGACGGGATCAACATCTCCGCCGCCGTGATGACCGTCGGTACTATCGTGGATATTCCCGATGCGGACGCGCTCAGCACCGGCAAGGCGTTGAACATCGTCAGCAACTCGTCGGCGACTGGCACGCGCTCGCTGGTCTATCTGAAGAACGACCACACGAGCGCGACGGGCGCGACGGTGCTTGAGATTGCTCAGGATGCCGCCGTTGCCCCGTTGCTTCTCACCGTGAACGCCACAGTACCCGCCATCAAAATCGGGGGTTCGGGAACGTATATGCAGACGGGCGTGGGAGCCTCTGGCACAGCAACCGCTGTGCCGTCGAACCCGACCTATTACCTTCAGGTAACTCTGTCGGGAACGGACTACGTGATTCCCGCGTTCGCCGCATCCTAAACACTAACGGGGCGGGGGTGTCCCCGCCCATCCTACTTCGGGGAGACAATGGCGTGGCTGAATCAGCAAACGTGAAGGTGGTCATCGGAATCCCGCTTTCGTGGGGGCATATCCCGTGGAAGTTCTTTCGCTCCTATATCGAGATGTTGAAGCCGCCCGAAACGGTGGTTCTCAGGGCATCCTCTTACAGCGTCGCGGACATGCGGAACATGTGCGCGGCTTGGGCGGTAGAAGCGAACGCTTCCCACCTTTTGATGCTCGACGTGGACATGATCTACCCGCCGGATTCGCTCGTCAAACTCTTGGAGGCAGACCGCGACATCATCGGCGGACTCGCGGCGCGGCGTAAACCGCCTCATGCGCCATCGTACACGGTGTTTGGAGAGGACGGGGCACTGACCATAGCCGCGCCGCCTGTGGGAGACGATGTTATTGAGTGCGCGACGGTCGGAGGGTGCGGGATGCTCGTCAAGACTTCCGTGTTCAAGAACGTCCCGAAGCCGTGGTTCACGGACACTGCCACCACGAAAAAGGGCGGGTCGTTGTCGGAGGACAACTACTTTTGCTTGAAGGCAGGAGCGCACGGATTTCAGACGTTCTGCCACACAGGTCTCGTATTTCCTCACGAGGTAGACGTTTGCGTTTCGTTGACAAAGACCGTCACCGGACAGTGGCAACCCAAGTATGCGGAGGCAGAAAATTATGCACGCTAACGCGCAAAAGGCACGCGCCCTGCTTGGCATGGATGCTTTCCCGCTGAGTAAGCCGCCTTTTGAGCAGGGAACCCTAAACGAGCTCCACTTGGATATTCCGCCGGAGCGCGACGAGGATATTCAGCGGGATTTCGGCGACCTTGTGAAACGCATGGACGACATCTTGAGTGGGGAACTCCGTATCGTCATCGGGATTCTTTGCACTTGGGATACCGTCCCCGTGCCGTTCATGCGGAGTTACGAGGACGTGATAAAGCCCGCTGGCACACGCACCGTTTGGGCGACTCGCGGGAACATCGCGGACATGCGGAACTTCCTCATCAAAGCCGCGCTGGACGCCGACGCGACGCATCTTTGGATGCTCGACGCGGATATGGTCTACCCGAAAGAAGCCCTCTGGCATCTCATAAAATCGAACAAGGACATCATCGGCGGACTCGCTTGCAAGCGTTTCCCGCCGCACACCCCGCTTCACCTGCAACTTCCCAAAGACTCGCCGAGTGTGTATATGGTGAAGCCGTCCATACCCCCATACCCGCCTAGCGTCGAAGAAGTCGCGGCAATCGGCGGCGCGGGGATGTTGCTGTCCCGATTCGTTCTGGACACCCCGTCGCTCCGATTCAGGGACGACCGCTTTTATGAGGGAACCCGTGTCGGCGAGGACATCGCTTTCTGCGCGGACGCCCGCGCCGCAGGGTTCCACATCTATCAGGACACGCGCGTTGGCTTCGGTCATATCACCCCCTGCGCGGTCTACTGGGCACCGAACACGGAAACCGGTAAGTGGCAACTCCGCTACCAAGCGGCGGGAGAGGAGCCTGCAGATGCCGTTCACCCTTGACAACGTGGCTCGCATCATGGGTTGCACGCGGGACGAGGCGCGGGAACGCACAAAGAGCCTGCCTTGGATAGAACAGACGACGACCCGCAAGGTGGGGCTGGGGACGCTGATAGAACAACTGATTAACTGCCAATCCGATGACGAGTTCAACACGGCGTTGGATGCGCTGAATCAGATGGAACTCCGCGTGCGTAAGGGCGATACGGTGCACTCGCTTCGTAATCCGAACGTCTTTCATCAGTGGTGGGCAAAGAACAAGCCCGCAAACCCGCTCGACGATAGCCTCGTCGAAGCCTCCCCAATCGAAGGGGAGTTTGCCTAGTCTCCTCCGCGTGGCGGGGTTCTTTCAAGCCCCGCCACCTATTTCAACCAAAGGACGATCCGATGTCCGTATTCTACGACGTTGAAAAAGGCGTGCTGGTCGCGCAGACCGGCACGAAGAGCGCGAATACGACGCACGATCCCTCGACGCTTCTCAACTCGCCTACGGAAGTGGTGTTCAACCTCGTCGTCGGCACGCTCTCCTGCACGACGGCTCAAGAGATAGACTTCTATTTCCAGACCACGCACGATGACGGGGCGACATGGCGCGATTTGGGTAACATCCATTTCGCCGCCGAAGCCGCGACTGCCTCAAAGAGTTTCTCCCATGTCCGACCGCAGGTTGGTCAGACGAACATTGCCGCGTCGGACGGCGCGATAGCGGACAACACGGTCGCGTCGACCGTTCCGGTGGGCGATCAAGTGCGTCTCAAACTGTTGCTTACCGGCACTGCTTCTGCGGACTACAACGCCACGTTCTACGGACGCCGGTAGAGGGGTAGACCATGCCGACGACACGGCTCGAAGCCCGCACGCGGGCTCGCATGTTCATCGGCGAGCCTTATGCTTCCGGCGTCACCTCGCTCGACGGCACGTATCTGGACGCCGAGATCAACACCGCGCTGGCTTCTGCACAGGAGCGGGTCTGCATTGATGCACAGCACCCCAGCGGTCTCAGCCTTGTGCCGAAGGAATCGCGGCTTCGTGCAGTCTCCGGCAAGCGGATTTACGAACTCCCCGCGGATTGCGTCAAGGTCAATCGCGTCGTCGTAATGAGTAGCGGTGTGCAACAGGAAATCCCTGAAATCCCGCTCATGGAACTCATTGACCAATACGATGAGGTCTCGACGGCAAGCCTCCCCAACGGTTGGCAACTCTACCCCCGTTCCCGCTTCATCATCACAGAGGGCATTGCCACATCGGGTTCCGCCACAACGGTTGTGGACGCAGACCGCAACGCTGATGCGACTTACGGCTTCGCGGCGGGAACAGCCGTCAAGGATGACGAGGGCGGCGCACTCGCGGCGGGCGATGTCGTGGTGAACGTCACCGACGGTTCGGAAGCCGCGATTTCCGCCGTGACGAGTTCAACGACGCTGACGTTCGCCGCGCAGTCTGAGGATGGCGGTCTCGCGGGCGGCACGCGCAACAACTTCGAGTTGGGCGACGAGTATCAAGTCGTCGGCGTGGAACGCACGCGCCGATCCCTGTATGTGGCATATCCGCTGGGCGCGAATGACGACGACGTGTTCGAGAGCCACACGACGGATACGAACACCGCCGAAGTCGCGGTTGGCACGGATTCCAGCGCACAGAACACGAAGCAGGCGCAGGGATTCATCCTCGACCGCGATACGGTAATCTCGGCGGTAGCGTTGTATTTCGGCGCAACGACGGGAACCCCGCTGGGTTCTGCGGTTGTGCGGATTGAGACGAACAGCGCAGGCGTGCCTTCCGACACGCTCGCGGACATTCGCGCGAAAGCCGCGCTGGAAACACCGTCGGCAAGCGGCTGGAACATCTTTACCTTCGCCTCGCCGTTCCGCCTCGCCGCGAACACCGTCTATCACATCGTCGTTGCGATACCCGCACAGTCGGGCTACTACGCCGCCCCGTCGTCCAACTACTTCACCGTCGTCGGGGATACCGATTCCGGCTACACCGACGCGGCGGCTTCCGTGTGGACAGGTTCGTGGGCGGCGGCTTCCCGCGACCTGCTGTTCAAGGTTTATGCCGCGGAGAACAATGAGTCCATCCGCGTTTTCTACACGTCGTCAGGGCGCATCCCCTCTGGAGATACCGATGTCTATGACATACCCTCCGAAGCGGAAGACGCCTTTTTCACCTACGCGGAATACCTGCTCACCAGCAAGGTGAACCGCGACAAGGCGGCAGAGAAACTAAGCATCTATAAGATGCTTGTCGAAGAACTGAAACTTATCCTTTACAGGAACTCTCGTAACGCCTACGGATACGTGCGCGACTTCACGTATCCCGTTTCGCGCCGCACCCTCAACTATGTGACGCCGGTAGTGGTTCCGTAGGAGACAGACATGTCCTTTATCTCGGACGACGCGCAATCCCGCATCAAGGCTCTCGTGGACTATCGTAAGCGTCTCGCGGAGCAGTTCAACGCGCTCCGCATTTCCCTTGAACTGCTCGATATTCAACTCCGCGCGGAACTCGACGGCGTGGCGAAGGCGTGCGGGAAATCCGACATCAGCCTCGACGTGGCAACCGGCGAGGTCGTCGTGAAAGAAAGCGCGGTGGCAGAATGCACCGATGGTTCGGAATCCTTGCCGCACTCACATTAGCGGGCTGTGGCGGCGACAGCGGAGAGCCGCCGGTAATCGAAGTCTACCCCGCGAAGCCCATCGTCAACCTTTCGCTTCCTGAGACCCTTACGGTCAAGGACGGTCGCCCGTTGGTGCGCGTGGAGATGGAGTATGCCGACGTATTCCGTTCCAACAACGGCGGGCTGTATTTGCAGATCGTCGGCGACATCGTAAACGACAGCGTGGATACCGTCGCCGTCGAGGGGGTCTTGCTGTGGGTTGATGTCGGGAACGGGCGGGAACGGATGGACGCGGAATACTCGTTATTCCCTGCCACGGTGGCTCCTGCGATGCGCGCGAAGTGGCAACTGGCTACGGTGGACTTCGCGGACACGAACACCATCACCTACGACCTCACGCTCCGAATCGTGAAGAAGTAGCCGATGCCTCGCATTACGTTGTCGAACTTTCGCAAGGGCTTCGTCGGGAACACCGGCTTCGAGAGTTCCGACGCGGGCGGCGCGCTCCTGACGAACTTCGTCATAGACCGCGACGGCAGACTCGTCGCCCGCAACGGCACGGCGCGACCGGGCACTTATACTCCAACGGGGGCACAAGGCTCGCTTGCAACTAGCCTGCACAGGCTCACGGTGCAGAACGCAAACGTTTCTGCGGCATCGCGCGTTACCCACACGGTTTTCTCCCTTGTCTCCGCAACGCCGGTGAAGTTCGACACCACCCCATCAGCCGTTCAGGTCAAGTACTCTTCGGGCAACGTCGAGTTTTACCGCAGAGTCTTCGAGGATTCGTACATGCCCGCGGTGCTATTCAAGGGCAGGGCGTTCTTCGGCGGCTCTGATAGAACCTCGCAGGTAGGCGCGAATAGCGTCACCCCCGTAATGGCGTGGATGGATTTTTCCGACACTACCGGCACAACCTATACCGTCGGCTCCGACGTGCCGCAGATTTCGCTTGCGGACCTAGCAGGCGGAAGCCTCACGGTGGCTAAGTATTACCGCGTTCAGGCGACGTGGTATAACTCGACCTACGACATCGAGACGAATGCTGTCGGGGCTACACTGCTTTTAACTGGTAATGACGCATCCATCCGCGTAACGATTACGAAGACCACCAACAGCCAGTATGACAACGTGCGGCTCTACATCTCCGCCGCGCAGGACACCGAGGCGGCGGGTGATGCGGCGGCGACCTACCTCTACGCGACCGTAGCGCACACGCCCGGCACGGGCACGATGACATCCGATATCACGGCGGTATCTACAAGCGGGACGGAACCACCGGACGACCACGACTGCCTTGAATCGCCGTTCTCTGCAAAGATCGGGAACTGCCCCGTCTTCTTGTCGGCTTATAACGACGTGCTTTGGGCGGGGTTCTGGCCCAACCGAGTCCGCTTCTCGAAGTGGACTCCGACGGGGATATACCCCGACGCCTTTCCGATAGAAAACGACTTCACGGTGGGGTCGTCGGGCGAGTCCATTACGGGCATGATTGCGTCGCCGAACAATTCCCTGCTCATTTTCACCCCCGACGCGATGTACACGGTGCGCGGCAACTCGATCAACAACCTAGATCGAGGGCAAGTGAACCGCACTATCGGGTGCGGGTATCCTCGAAGCCTCGCCATCGTCGGAAACCTCGTGTATTTCTTGGGTTCTGATAACCGTGTGTGGGCGACGGACGGAACGCAGATGACGCCCATGTCTGAGCGAATTGACCACCGGCTTTCGCATATCGAGGAGTCGTGGCGTTGGCTCCCGTGTGGCATCGGCTACGGGAAGTTCTATTACCTTTCGTTCCCGTCCTCCACGCCTGTTGTGTCGTCCTCAACCGGCACAACCATTGCATCCGCGACGACGACCCTGTTCGACAAAGACAGCGGGCATAAGGTGACGGACGGTTCCGCGTGGGACTTGTCCGGCGTGCGCGCTGGGATGTGGCTCCACAAGAACGGCGACCCCGCGATGTCGGGGATGATCGTCAATGTGAGCGACGCTTCTGACTTCGTGGAGGTGGACGGGGTTCGCAAGACGTTCACGACGGGGAAGTACGATGTCGTGGCGAATCAGCGGACAGTCGTGTACGACACGCAGTATCGGTATTGGACGGAGTTCGACAAGGGCGCGAACTGCTGGGCGTGGTTCAACAACGATCAGGGCGAACTCTACGGCGCGTTGGGGACTTCCGACTTCATTGACCAGTGGGACACCGGCACTACGGACACGGGAAGCGTCGCAATCACGGCGACGTGGCGTAGCGGTTGGATTCAGATAGGGAACCCGCAGAAGATTGTCGCGGTTCGCGTGTACATGGAGTCCGGCACGGAGTCGAGCGTCACGGTCAACGTGTACAAGGACTTCTTGACGACCGTAGACTCGACTGCGACGGTAACGCCATCTCGTGAGACTGGCTTCCGCATCGGGGTATTCTCCGTCGGTCACGCGCATCAGATCGAAGTAACCGGCGCGACCATCGGGAAAATCGAGCGCATCGAAATCGAGTGGGAGAAGTAGATGCCCCTTCCGCGAATAACCAGCGTTCAGGACTTCAACGCGCTGGTATCGCAACTGAACTCCGTGATTGCGGCGATAGACATGCTGTTGACGCCGACTATCACTCAGTCCGCGCCGCCGACGGGAAGCGGTAGCAGGGACGGTCTATACGGGGAGTCCCGCATCTGGGCGAACGCCGCCGCGACGCGCTTCTACATGCGCCTTGTCGGAACGGACTCGAAACCGCAGTGGAAGAAGTTGCTCATCCGCCCCGTTACGGAGAGCGGCGTCAGCGATAATGACCTCCTCGCGTACGACTCGACCACCACCGAATGGATACCTCAATCCGCAACGGCGGCGGGTCTTGTGCCGGATACCCGCACCATCTCCACGACCACGCCTCTTGCGGGCGGCGGCGACTTGTCCGCAAACCGCACCCTGACGCTTGCGGGTCTCACCACGCTTGGCACGGCGAACTACGTCGTGGGCGCGAATAGCGGCGCAACGGCGTGGGAATACAAGCAGATACTCGGCGTGGCAAATGAGACGGACGTAACGCACGCGGCGAACTCCATCACGATAGGGCTTGTGAATCCGCTGATTGTGACAAAGGGCGGTACGGGATTGGCGACTGTTGCCATAAACAGCCTGTTGTATGCAAGCGCGGCGGACACCCTTGCGGCAATAACTCCGGCGGCAAGTTCAGTTCTAGTGTCAAGTGGAACGAATGTACCGTCGTGGGCAACGGACATCCCAACAGCCGTTACCATCGGTTCTGCCTACATCTACCGCGTCGGCGGAACGGATGTCGCGGTCGCCGATGGTGGCTCCGGCGCGTCCACGTTGACGGGGCTTTTGCTTGGCAACGGCACGTCGGCGTTCACGGCGATTACGACGAGCGCGGGTATCGCGGGTGCGCTCTCCGACGAGACGGGTTCCGGCGCGTTGGTGTTCGGCACATCGCCTACCTTCACGACGAGCATCGTCGCCCCATTGGTTCTTGGCGGCATAGGCACGACCTCGACGCTTACGCTACAACCCACGTCCGGCGTTGGCGCGTCTGGGGCGGACATCATCCTCAACGTCGGCAACAACGGCGCGACGCTCGGCATGAGAATCCTGAACTCAGGGAATATCGGCTTCAACACCGCGACCCCGAACTACACGGGCTACGCGGGGCGGACTGTAACGCTTCTTTCCACCACATCCGCCGCGTTCGAGATGGCAACAAGTCGTGCAGTTGCCGACGCCGCGTCCGCGGGGGCGTACGCGTGGGCGGCAACGGGGAATACCGAAAGCGGCTCTGCTTCGAGTTACCAGATTGCCAAGATCGAGGCGCGTATGCACGGAAGCGACCTTGATGACATCGGCGGAAAGATCGAGTTTTACACTCGCGCCGATAACGCGGGAACTGGCGCGGCAACACTTCGCGCCCACATAGACAATGTGGGCAACGTCAACATCGCGGGACTCACTGCGTCGCGGCTTTTGGCTACGGATGCGAGCAAGAACCTTGCGTCCGTGTCCGCACTGACTTCGTGGGTTGCTGGCACGACGAACCAAGTCACGGTAACGGACGACGGGGACGGGACGCTTACGCTGTCAACACCGCAGAACACCCACACAACGGCGACACCGCAGTTTTCTACAATAGGTCTTGGCGGGGTGGCGGCGAGCAATACGCGCATCAACCAAGCGGCATTGGCTCCCGGTGCTGGGACACCTTACTGGTTCCTACTTGGTTACGGGGCAAACACGTCCTGGCCCGTTTCTCTCTGTGGGATATACGACGGCTCATTCGTGGATACCTACTATACCGCTAACGCCTACATTGATGGCGGCACGCGGGGCGCACCAACGTTCACAGGCGGAAACAATGGCGGAATGTATATCCGCCGAGATGGTGACGGCGACCCCGCGTTTGAGGTCGGAACCATCCCGAATGGGTCGGCGCAGTCGCCGACGGGTAGGTTATTCTTGAATAGCGGCGGTTCGTGGATTATCGGAGCGGCGGCGGCGTTAGCCACAAATGCAACAGGAGGATTCGTTTACATACCTACATGTGCAGGAACCCCGACTGGTACGCCGACCGCCGTTACAGGCAAGGTTGCGCTTGTTTATGATACGACAAATGATGAACTGTATGTCTATAACGGGAGTTGGAAGTCCACGACGGCGTTCTCGTAACCCTTCACTTACAGACTGGTTGCCCCTATGCGAAATGGTGATGGAACCATCACGGTAGCGAGCGTATTCAAGGCTGTGCTTCCCGGCATAGTCATAGCCGTATTCGCGGCTGGTCTTTCGACTTGGGTTTTGGCGAAGAACTCGATGTCACGAGAGGATTTTTTGGTAGCGACTTCCAAGATGCGTGAGAAATACACAGAAGAGCTCGAAGACCTACGCATCGAAAGCGCGTTGGCGCGTCAGGAGAGAGAGGCGATACGCGCCGTGTTGATTCGTGTGGAGGCGAAGATAGACTCTCTCATGGAAAACAAGCGATAAGGTCGCCAACAAGAAAGGGCAATCCCATGCACGCTCAGAATCCTCCGCGCCGCAAGGCTCCGAACACTCCTCCGCCGGGTCGTCCTGTGAAACCGAAGAAGGTCGGGGAGATGCCGATGTCGCCACAACAAATGCAAGCTATGATGGGCTCGAAGAAGAAGCCCCGTCGGAAGAAATAGGAGACCGCAAGATGAAGTGGGTGCTTCGTTCCAAGACGATGTTGGCTGTGTCGGGCACGGTGATACTCGCCATCGTGGATGTCATCAATAAAGACTATCAGGCGGCACTTGAAAAAGCGAGTATCGCGCTGGGTCTTTACGGTGTCCGCTCGAAGCAAGAGCGCGACGGGAACCGCGCGGGGCAGTAAGGAGCGCAAACGATGCCAGTGCAGGTAAGCAGTGAAACACAGCAGACGGTTGCTAGTCTCCTGCGGAACAAGAATGGGCTCCCCCGTGTGCTGACGCCGGAGCAGTACGACCGTTTGCTGTCCGCGTATGAGAACTGGAACCCGACGGTCGAGATTTCAGCACTGGCTAGTGAAATCCGCAACAGCATATCGAACCTGCCGCTCCTCGACCAGCAACTTATCGTCCGCGACCTCGAAAGCATTGCGGTTGACGCGGCAGGGTGGGAGGACGGAAAGCAGGAATGGGCGCAGTCATATCGCCCTGACGATGCGCGGACAAAAGGACTTCAATCCCGCGCGGAGGTTCGCGCCAAGGTGCGCGCTGACCAGAACTACAAGCCTTGGCAGTGGACGTTTGATGAGGCGGTCGAGGCGAATCTGACCGATACACAGAGAGCGGAACGCGCCGCGAATGACGCGGAAGGAACTCGTCGCGTCAACGAAGCGAACCAGCGTATGCAGGAGTTCGCCCGCGCGAACAATCTCCAACTAGAAGGTTGGCATCAAAGCGAGTTAGCCGACGTTTATTTGTCGGGCGACGCGGCGAAGATTTCGGAAGTTGAAAGCCGCTTCAACCGCGAACGAAAAATCCCCGCGCCCATCTCGCAGACGGGTCTTGGTAACGACATTGTTGAGGATACACCGCCTTCTGCTGAGGGCTTGAAGATGGCGGAGGACTTCGCGGCTAAGGCGGGGATTGCCTTGACGCCGGAGAAGCGCGACGAGATCGCCCGCGCGTGGGATAACGGCTCGCCGATACAGTCGTTGGTTCAGATTCTTTACGACAACAGGCAGGCTTCCACGACTGCATCTCAGCCCGCGCAGAACGAGGTCGTCGTCGACCAAGTCCTTAAGCACACATCGCAGGTGGGTCTTGGTAACGACACCGCGATTCCTGTTGACCCCCGCGCAACGGGGGGCGTCGTCGACCAAGTCCTTAAGCACATCTCGCAGGTGGGTCTTGGTAACGACACCGCGATTCCTGTTGACCCCCGCGCAACGG
>ERZ1292632.548-Hain-H43-01um-R2-548-length-41272-cov-7_pt2 | contig 26494 bp, 47 predicted proteins | sample MGYA00564407_ERZ1292632 | MGnify/ENA primary metagenome ERZ1292632 (study PRJEB36523, sample SAMEA6512637) | groundwater metagenome | collected 2019-01-08 | study: AquaDiva: Metagenomics assemblies of 32 groundwater samples | reverse complement strand
AGTTATAATGAATTATAAGGATGTTATAACGATTATAAGGTTATAAGGATTATAAGGATTAGTTTTTTAATGTGCCTAGTTATAAGGATTATAATCCAATTCTGATTGACAAAGTGTAAGGATTATAAAGATTGGCTATTTCAGATGGTCTCTATGCTAGAGCCTCAAAGAAAATGGAGGAGCAGAGCTACCAGCTTAAAGGACAATGGTTCTTTAAGAGTGATGCTTGCGAAGCTTGTGGAGTCAGTAATCGCCCCGAGCATAAGGATTATAGAGAAGCAATCGGACAGGTTCTTTATAATTGGGTTCATCTTAAAAAACCTGTCCTGGAGCAACAAGGTAAAAGATACCGATTTATTATCAAGGAGTTTAAGATTATTAAGCCCGGCAATCCTGAGGGCAAAAGATTTGAAATGTCTTGGCCAAGAGGGATAAAAGATAATAGTTCTTTTGGCTTTGCCGATACACTTGTTATCACAAAGGGGGATGTCATCGGATTGGGTGGTGAAGGGAATAAAGGGAAGAGTTGCTTTGCTTTGAATCTAGCCGTAGAGAATATGGATAAACATAAAGTCACTCTGATTTTAAGTGAAAATATCCAGAGACTAGATGAACGGTTGTCTCACTTTGATTGGGTCAATATATTTACACCAGAAGGTGATTGGAAGTTTGAGGCAATTGAAGCTCGGTCAGACAGAGAGTTCTTGGATATTGTCAGAGAAAGGAAGGATAATCTTGTTATCATAGACTGGCTTAATGTCTCTAAGGATGCCTACTTAGTAAGTAATTTCTACGAGGCGCTCACGAATATACTAGGGGATGGGGTCGCTGTAGCTGTCCAGCAAAAAAGAAGCTATAAGGATTATGTGGTTGGTGGAGAAGCAGCTCTTGATTTCTCCTCCGTCTTTTTTTATCTGATGGAGAATAAAATCTCGGTGGCTAAAGCTAAAGTCTGGGATTATCAAAACCCTAACAATACTATGTTCCACTTTGATATTATTAAGAATGGTAGCCAATTCAGCTCTATCTTTGAAATAATGGACTGCCCCCAGTGTAAAGGGAAGGAAACCTATCGTGGAGATACATGCGGTAGATGCTACGGGAAAGGGTATCTTGAGAAAAGGGAGGAATTTCAATGACGGACAAAGAAAGGGCATTAGAGATACAGAAAAGGTTTGAACGCAATGAGGATATTTCCCCAGAAGATATAAACTGGTTCAGTAAATACTTTGTTGAAGGAAGAGTGAAAGATGAGATTAAAAAAGAGCGTGTCTCAAGGGATATGAAAAATCGCAGGCGCCGTGGACGCTATGGAGAGGTCAAACTAGCCAAAGAAGTTGGGGGAAGGAAAGACGGTAGGGTAGGTCGTAGGGATGTTGGGGCAGGTATGTTTTCGTATGAGGTTAAGACTGTCCAAAAGATTCCATCATCAATCATTAAATTGATGGCACAAGCAGAACGGCTTAAAAAGAGGGATACAACAGCTGTTGGGGTTTTTAGATGTAATTCGCCAAGAAAGGAGTTTTTTATAGTTGAGAGAAACGATTGGCTTGACATACACGGAGGTGGTAAATGAGAGAGAAAATCCTGCTTTACTGGCGCTTCTTTAGGTGGTATTTTCTACTAGAAATGAAGACACCCTTTAATATGAAGGGGGAACTGCGAAGAATACGGAGGGGCAGGAACTAAGATGCTTCAGTATACTGTTGAGTGCCCAAGCTGTCATAAAGACATTCATATTCCGTTTATGAAAGCATTAGAAGCAAAAGCGATAGAGGAGTTTGATATGCTTGAGAGAGACGCTCAAGAGGAATTGTCATGCTTCCAAAAAGCATCTCTTTGGCAATTATTAAGATTTTGGTGGGAAAGGGAACATGTTTAGTTCAATCAGAGAGTTCCTAGAGAGAGGGCAGAAGGGGTATTGCTACAAAGACCTTTGGTCGTTTGATAGTTTTCTAAGCGATTTGTTGGTTCGTGGTTTAACAGAATTGAAGCAGAATTGTCATTCTTATCCCAATGATATAGACGATTGGGATGAATGGATGCTTATACTTGATGAAATGATTGAGTGTTTTAAGGAGCAAGAAAGGCGCATAGAAACAAATATCTCTGGCGATATTGTGGGTGTTTGGAAAAAGAGAAGGGAACACCAAAAAAAGAAACTCCACAGAGGGCTAGAGTTACTTGAAAGGTATTATTACGACCTCTGGGATTGAGAGGTAGTATAAATTAGGAGTTTGGAGGAAGGGGGAATGAGCGCTGATAATTTTCTAGGGATTTATCAAGTAAGCAGTCGGAATTATATTGCTAGAAATTGCTGGGCTGAATGTGAAGGAAAAAGCTGTGAATATTGTAACAATAGAATTGTTTTTACCGTTAAATCAATACCAGAAGCAGTAAGACTTGCCGAGAAAGCCTGCGGAGAAGATTTGTTTGAATACGGCTATCGGTTTCTGAACTTAGATTAAGGAGGGGAGAAATGAGTAAAAAAACCTTTTTAGCAAACTTGCTGGTGGTAATAGCAGGTATCGTTTTTATTGTTTTTGTCGCATTTGTGATTTTGATGTTCGCCATTTCTTTAGCTGGTTATGTTTTTGACTTAAAAGTAATTCATCCTATATGGGGAGTGAAATGAATAATTTATATCTAGCGTGGATGATTGGTTTGGGTGTATGGGTTATAGCCGATGGTGTGGCGAGCTTGTGGGCTTATCACGGTAAGGAAAAGTGGTGGCGCAATCAGAGCTTTAGAGCGCTACGAATGATAGTCGGCGTGATGATAATTGTTTTAGCTAGTTTGCTAATGAGGAGTTGATGAAATGAAAAAAGGATTAAGGGTAGTTTGTATAATAATAACTTTACCAGTGTTTCTTTTTTTTATTGGAATATCTATTTTCCACTTTGCTGTAACTGGTAGGTGGGAAATGACATGGGATTGAAGGAATTAGATGCCCTATAAAGATAGAGAGAGAAGACTAGCATACTTGAAGGATTGGAGAAAACGCCACAATGAACTCAAGGGGATTTGCCGAAGATGTTATTCTAAAGTATTCCCTGGTTTTAAGGTTTGCTCTAAACATCTATACGAAAGTCAATTAAAATGGAAGAGGTATTATCAGAAACACGGAGATACGGTAAGAGCTAAAGTTATTGAACGCTCTAATCGCTTACAGAAGGAGGGGAAATGTCGTAATTGTGGGATAAAACTCATTGAAGGCGAAGGTATTCTTTGTGTTAATTGCGGAGGAGTCGGAAACGGGAATTATATTATAGGAGTATTAAGATGAAATTACTAGCGAAAACTTTACCTAACTCGCATAATCTTTTTATCTTCGGAGACCTCCACGATGGCTCGGTATTGAGTTCGCAGAAGGGCTGGGATAAGCTCATAGAAGCGATGAGTTCAGAGTATGAGGGCTGTTCCAATAACTACGGGATAGATGGTGGGGATATGATTGAAGCTATCTTAGTTGATGACAAGCGGTTCAGCCCTGAGAAATTGACCGAGCCTCTACCCCTAGAACAGATGGGCAGAGCCATTGAATTAAGAACACCTATTAAGGACAAACTGCTTTTTATCTTAATGGGAAACCACGAAAGGAAATTGTGGCGGTTTGGTGATATTACAGCTAAGGTCTGTGAAGAACTAGGCGTAGATTACGGCACTTATACAGCGAAATTGACGGTGGAAGATACTAAAGGTAAGTTGATGTATAAACTCTATGATGCGCACGGAATAAAAAACATCACCTCTACCGCTGATGACCCGAAACGGCGTAGAGCTAATATGGAGCTTATTCTGAAAAGACATCTCAGGGCTCAGGCTGGTGATTGTGCGGTGATGATAAAGCACCACACTCATAAGCTCTTGGTTTGTAAGCCTGACCCAGAACTCTATCTAGTGGATGATGGTAAGAATATCAAGCAGGCTTATACTTCTTACGGGCAGACTGAAAGCTACATTCACCCTGATGCTAGATGGTATGGTAACGCCGGCTCATTTCTGAAATTATTCGGTAAGGATATATCGGGGTATGCTGAGATACTAGAATATAATCCTGTGGAGTTGGGGTTCTTAGTCCTCAAAGTCCGAGATAGAAAGATTATTTCACTAGACCCATATTACTTGAAGTTGTAGGATATGAAAGTGAGAGATTTTATTCAGGACTGGATATTAGGGAACGATTATTGTAAAGGATGCCTCCATTCTTACAGAGATATTTATGGCAATATGTGTTTATACGCATCTCCTATTTATCCTTTGACCGAACCATTTAAGCAGGAAATTATTAGAAACCCCAAAACGCATAAGAGCAGGTGTAACCTCTATGCCAAAAGAAGAGAAAAGTAGGTGCGGAAAGAAGCCCTTGCATCTTACAGACGAATGGTGAAAATCTCAAGGAATAAAAGGAGAAAAGGAGAGTATTATGCCAGGAAGATTAACTAATTACGAACAAGAGACCATCATAAACTTCAACAAGGCTGAGGATATAGCACATATCTACACCTGCGAAAAGACCTGGCAACGGCATCTGGAAAAGAAGCTAGGATTGAAGCCGACTTTAGATAATGGCTTCGGTGGTAAAGGATACGAACTACCCAAGAGCAGAATTAAGCCACCAAAAGCGCCCAGAAAGCTATCTGATTCCGCTAAGAAAAAACTGGCTGAGCAACTAAGTAGAAACCGTGTTTTAAGCGCTCAAAACCTAGTTCCTGTGGGAAAATCAGCAGCGGAAAAGCAAAACACGGGTAAATCTACAAAAAGAAGTTCCCCAATGCCCCAGAATTAAAGAGGGAGGACATTCTGGTATTTAAGAAGGAATAAAGAAGGTATTCCCCAAATGTTGAAAAACTTAGAATTTAATATAGAGAATGATTGTTATAAAAGATGGAAAAGAATAAAGATAGGACTTTTCCTGTTTTGTATTTCTTTATACATAGCATTTCTAGTAGCATTCCTCATAGTAAAGTCTGAACTTTTCTTTTTTCTTTCAATTTTATGTGGTTGTTTATCTTGGTGGTTTTATGAGGGAGTAGATGATTATTATTATGGGGGTCCTGGTTGTGGGAACACAGGTGAAACTGTCAGCGATTAAAAATAATGAAAGTTCCATTTTAAGGAGGTAAAATGACTGGATTAGGAGAGTTTGTATTATATATTTTTATTTTATTTTATATTATTACTTTATTTTATTTATTTGATTTTTTTGATTTTCTGGATTTTTTGGGAACGGGAAAACGGGGGAAAGTGGTGGCGGTGGAGGCAGCGGGGTTGGAGGTGGAGGCAGCGATGTTGGAGGTAAAGCGCCGGCAAGAAGAGGAAAGGAGACAAGAAGCCTTCTCTTTACTCAGGAAGAACCCTCCCCAAATAACTGACAAAATAACAATCCCTGCCTCTCTGAAGGGTCTACTTTGTATTAGACAATGGAAGTTTGAGAACGACCCTCCCCTTTTTTTAAGGTCAACCAATAGTAGTTTTGTATGGAAAGCCAATAATGTGGTTGCGGATAGAATTCCGGCGAAGGAAAACGAAAGTGGCATTTACGCTTATCTTTTGGGGGCACAAATACCTAAATGGACGGACCACATCGGTTTAATTGAATTAACTGGTAGGGTAATAGTTCACGCTGATGGAATTGTAAGAGGAGAAAAGGCTAAAATAATTGCTCTTATCTCAAGAGATAGCGGGCACTGGGGAGTAACACCTGAGGATTTTTCTTCTTCTTATAAAGTTCCTTGTGTTATTACAAGAGACGAGGCCTATGCTTATTACGCTAGGTGGTTTCTATCCGAGGGATGGATTTATCTAGAGCATAATAGCAAACTTTTGAATAAAAAGAGTGATTTCTGGAGTGAAATAGAGGAAATACTAAAAGGGAGGGATTTATGACTACAGATGCCGAGGTTATTTTTGATGTTGAGATAAATGTTGAAGAAGAGTCCCTAGAGCCTGCTGTGGAAACGGAGGAACCTGCTATCTCCAAAAAGTAAGGGGAAAATGAAAAATAAAAGATGTCCTCATTGTGGAGGGTTCTTGTTACTGGAAAATGATGGGTTTGAGGATTATCAGACCTGTCTTCAATGTTCTCGGCGGGCTACGCCTTATGGCATTGTCGGGTCTCTTGACTATAATTTGCTAGAAAGATTATACTATAAACAGAAGGAAAGTAAATACAGTGAGAATTCTTATCACGGGAGCTTCAATAGGGGAAACCCGTAAAGGTAAAGAAATCGGGCAACCCGCTTCAAGGAATAAGTTTATATGGATACCATGCCAAGATTGTGGTAAATTGCGGTGGGTTCTTTTAAGGAAATACAATCAATCTAAGGTTGGGAGGTGTTGGAGTTGTGCAAGGAAATCACAACGAGGCAGTAATTCTGCACACTGGAAAGGTGGGCGGACAAATAAACTCGGATATAGAGAAATTAAAATTTGGGCTGATGACTTTTTTTATTCAATGGCGAGTCAACGAGGTTATGTCCCCGAGCACCGCCTTGTAATGGCAAAGCATTTAGGTAGATGCCTTCATCGGTGGGAAATAGTCCACCATAAGAATCATATTAGGGATGATAACCGAATTGAGAATCTTCAACTTGTAACAGATGATAGATATACACAAATCACCATTCTTGAAAATAGAATTGCCATATTAGAGAAACGTATTACCTTATTAGAAGCTGAAAATATCACACTCCAAAGTAGACAGGAGGTGCAATATTAAAGTTCTCATCACAGGCGCCAGCGGGTTTGTAGCCTCACATCTAATAGACTATATTCTATTAAATCATCCCGATGTAGAAATCTATGGGACGAAGAGGTGGCGTAGTTCTCTTGAGAACATTTCACATTGCCTGAATAAAATTACTCTAATAGATTGTGATTTGAGAGACTTGAGTTCTCTCATTTCTGTTTTCCAAATCAAGTTTGATAAGGTATTTCATCTAGCGGCGCAGTCATTCGTTCCCTTTAGCTATCAAGCACCAGCAGAGACTTTAGCAATCAATGTAATTGGGACATCTAATTTATTAGAAGCAATCCGCATAACTAAACAAGACCCCCTAATTCATATCTGCTCTTCATCAGAGGTTTATGGTCAACCGGATTATACTCCGATTGATGAGAAGCACCCACTTAATCCTATTTCCCCTTATGGTGTAAGCAAGGTAGCTGAAGACAGGCTGGGCTTTGCCTATTATAAATCTTATGGGATGAAGGTAGTTATTACCAGAATGTTCACTCATACGGGGCCGAGACAGCACGAGGCTCTAGTTACCTCTAATTTTGCCAAACAGGTAGCTTTGATTGAAAGGGGGAAACAATCCCCGTTTCTTAAAGTTGGTAATCTTAAATCAGTGAGAACTTTTGCTGATGTTAGGGATACAGTTAGAGCTTACTGGATGCTTAAAGAAACTATGTCTGGCGAAGTCTACAATATCGGCGGGCAAGAAACAATGACTATCTCCGAACTGATTGAGAGACTACAAGAATTATCCACCAGAACTTTTGTAGTTGAGGAAGACCCCTCCCGTCTTCGTCCAGCAGATGTTACTCTTCAAATCCCTGATTGCTCTAAGTTCCAAAAGGAAACAGGTTGGAAACCAGAGATACCTTTTGAGAAAACGCTGTTGGATTTACTTAATTACTGGCGAGAGAGAGTATAAAACAGAAAGGAGATATAAAGTGGCACTAAGTGAAAAGCAATTGGAGAAGTTGAGAGATGCTAAGCTGGATTGGGATAGAGCTTTTGTTGCCTCGCCTTGTTCTAAGAGATGTCTTTGTATTCCGTTCAATGACGAACTTAATGCCTTATACAATGAAAAAGTCAAGCTAGAGAGGGAAATTGGCAGTCTACTTTATAAGGTAGGATTACCCTTAAATGATTATAACTAGGACACCTTTTCGTTTAAGTTTTCTTGGAGGAGGCACGGATTACCCAGAATGGTTTGAGGAACACGGAGGTGCTGTTTTAGCAACCACGATAGATAAATACTGCTATGTGATGCTTCATAACGGGAAAGTATATCATACCTTTGATTTACCGACAAAATCGGGATTAGGCACGAGCTCTGCTTATACTGTTGGTTTACTAAGAGCATGCACAGCCTTTGATAAGGAGATGATAGCTAAACTAGCAACGGAGTGGGAAAGGGACAAACTAGGAGGGAATGTGGGATGCCAAGACCAATATCTTTGCTCTGTGGGTGGATTTCACTTACTTCATTTCTATGCAGGTGGAATAGTAGATGTGCCTGTAAATATAATAGGGTTTGAGGATTGCTTGATGTTGTTTGATACTCACCAATCCCGCTTAGCAGGTAACATAGTTTCTTACCAGTTAAAGAGAATAAAGCAAAATAAAAATGCTCTTCTAAGAATGATGGGTATGGCTAAAGAAGGTATGGGGTTGTTATCATTGAGGAATTTCGTTGGATTTGGTGAATTGGTCGCTGAGTCCTGGGAGCTAAAGAAAAGCCTTGATAAACATATTTCAACACCTTTTATTGATAATATCTATTCAAAGGCTCTAGCTAATTGTGCTATTGGGGGTAAATTGCTTGGTGCTGGTGGTGGGGGATTTATGTTATTCGTTGTTAAACCAGAGAACCAGCAATCTGTTAGAGATGCTCTTAATGAGCTAACTTATGTTCCATTCAAGTTTGAAACGGAAGGAACTGCTGTGATTTATGATGAAGGAAGAAATAAAGACAGTTAAAAAGGTCTGGGGGAAGGAAGTAATTATCGTTAATCGGGAAGAGTATTGCGGTAAATTACTTCTCGTTGACTCAGGGGCACAATCATCCTATCATTACCATAGGCGGAAAATAGAAACCTTTTACGCATTAAAGGGCACAATAGCATTAACAATAGACAAGAAAGATTATATGCTAACACCCTTCTCTCGTCCTAAGACGATTATGCCTAATCAATTACATATGTTCACATCATTGGGAGTGATAGATGCGGTAATCCTTGAAATCAGCACGCACCACAATGAAAAGGATGTGATTAGAGAAACGGAGTCAAAATGTTCACCAACCAAAAAGTTGTAGTAACTGGTGGGACTGGGTTAATAGGGAGAAAGGTTGTTGACCTCCTTTATAAAGATGGAGCTATCATTACTGTTCTTGCTAATCAAGGTGAAAGGATAAGAGAAGGTGTAGAATATACCTTCGGGGATTTGTCCTCTGATTTTGAGTTCTGCCAAGTTTGGACCGAGAAAGTAGACTATGTGTTCCATATAGCAGGATTAAAAGGCTCGCCGGTGATTACGAAAGGAAAGCCAGCAAGTTATTTTGTGCCTCTTATTCAAATGAACACGAATATACTAGAGGCTTGTCGTATAAATGAGGTGAAGGGAGTTGTCTATACCAGTTCTGTCGGAGTATATTCCAATGCGATAAAACTAAAGGAAACCAATAAACAGGGAAAGCCGATGGACACCTTCCCCGGATATGCTAAATGGATGGGCGAACTACAAATAAAAGCTTATAAGATAGAATATGGATTAACCAATTATTCTATTGTTAGACCTAGTAATGTCTATGGGGAAGGAGATAACTTTGACCCAGAGACAGCAATGGTCATTCCTGCTCTTATCGGCAAGATTTTAAGGGGTGATGACCCCGTAATAGTTTGGGGGGATGGTAGCGAAATTAGAGATTTTGTTTATAGTGGAGATGTCGCTCAGGGAATAATACAAACTATGGAACACGGAACAAAGGGAGAGTTTATCAATCTTGGTGGGGCTAAAGCATATTCTATCAAGGATGTTGTGGAAATCCTAAGGAATATAACTGGGGCTAGATTCCACTTTGACTTAACTAAAAAGGCGGGATTTCCCAAGAGAGTAATGGATATTTCTTTAGCTCGTAAGTTGATTGGATATAATCCAACAACTACTTTAGAGGAGGGATTAGGAAAAGTATGGAAGTCTGTAAAACAACATTAAGAGATGTCTGGCTTATCAAACCTGATATAAATACTGATTTCAGGGGCGATTATGTAATGACCTACAATGAGGAAATTTACAATAAGTATCCTCTTCCCCCTATTAAATTCGTAGAACACGATATATCAACTTCCACAAAAGGGGTCTTGAGAGGTCTCCATTATAGTCCTAACTGCTGGAAGCTAAACCAGTGCCTTTACGGAAAGATTTACTATGTTTGTGTGAACTGCGATAAGGAGTCTATCGGATATGGGCAGTGGGAGGCGTTTGTTCTGTCAGGAGAAAACCACCATCAGATATTTAAGCATCCCAGATATGGGACTGGATTTTATGTGTTATCTGATTTTGCCGTATTCCATTACATACAATCACAATACTATGACCCGAAAGCGCCTGACCAAGAGACTTTCAAGTGGGATAGTATGGGAATCTGGTGGCCGACTAAAGACCCCATTTTATCAATAAGAGATGAGGAAGGACATTATGAAGCAGAGTAAGATTAAAAGAAGAGAGAAACAGACGAGGAAGGAAGCACGAATCCAGAGGAATAAAAATAGGAAGAAGGATAAGGATGAGAATCTTACTCATTAGCCCGATGGTGATACCAATAACCCCAGATACCCGATATGCTGGGATTGAAACATTAGTTTATCAATACAGCAAGGAACTTGTGAAAGAACACGAGGTTTCGGTAATAGGGCATTCTGATAGTGCCTATCCAGAAGGAGTTAAAACATATCTATGCCGACCAAGAGGCGATTTGTTCCTAGATGGGGAACTCTTAGCGTATCAATCATATCAATACATCCTAAGAACCTTTGATGTAATACACGATTTTAGTCATCAGCACTTTGCGTGTAGATACAACTACAAACTACCTGCCTTGAATATCTTTTGGCACGCTCCCTCGCTAGCTCAGTATCCAAAAGCACCTTATAATATCATAGGATTAAGCAAATGGGCTTGCCGAGAGTTCAAAAGAGTTTATAATCAGGAAGCAAGATATATGCAATCTATTGTGATTGACCCTGAAACATATCATCCAGTAGGGGAAAGGGGGGATAGATTTCTAACCTTCGGTGTAATGACAAAGGAAAAGGGAAATCTAGCAGTAGCTATGCTTTGTAAGGAACTGGGATTTCCTCTGGATGTAGCTGGGGCAAAGAGTGATGATGAATATGAGAAATTAGTTAAGTTAGCTTGCGATGGTGAGTTAATTAAATATCACGGAGAGGTATCTGAGGAGGAGAAGATGAGATTGCTCCAAACCTGTAAGGCGCTTATTTATATGATGCCTCAAGAGTATGAAGAGGTTACCTCTCATAAATTACAGGAAGCTATGTTCTGTGGCGCTCCAGTTATAGTCTCTAATGTGGGCGCAGTCCCAGAGATAGTAACTCACGGAGTAAATGGTTTCTTATGTAATACAGAGGGTGGTTTTAAGAAAGCTCTAAGGGATATAGATAGCCTGAAGCCCGACTTTACTGATGTAATAGGAAACTACTCTATTCAGAATGTTATTAAGAATTATGTAAAACTCTATGAGCAAGTAACCGGAGGACTACATTGGTGAGTAGGAGAATATATGAGACGCCCCCGCAATTATAAAGAATGGTTTGAGAAAGAAGGAGCGATTGAGCATCCTACCCATCTTGAAACTTTACAGAAACCAGAGCAGAAAGCCCGAATAGATTGGCTTAGGAAACATATTCCTCCAAGAGCTAGCGTCTTAGATATAGGGTGTAATTGGGGATATGTTTCTAATATGATTGGAGCTTCTTGCGGAATGGATATTAACCTTGAGAATATAAACAAGGCTATGCGAGAGTTCCCTCACATCCATTTTATGCAAGGTGATATTACTGAGAAGTGGCAGTTCTTTGCCGGGCATTATGATGTGGTAGTGATGGCTGATGTATTAGAACACATAGACGGCGACAAAGTAGGACATGTTCTATTTGAAGCAGATAGAGTGGCAAGGCAGAAAATCCTTATTACTATGCCGTGGAAAAAGGATGAGTATTATGCTTTTTGTTTTAAGCATAAATGGTTTCCATCACCAGAACAGGTAATGTTGGTTGCCCATTTCTTTTGTGGAGTGCCTAAGATAACGATTGAATGTGATAGTGTTTTTATGTATATGGAGGTAATAAAATGAGGGAGATGAGAATAAGCAAAAGGAAATATGATATGGTCAGGTTAAACGCTCCAATTGCTGGAGTAGAACTAATTATTCATAAGGATAAACAAGTCCTTGTGGGCAGAAGAACTATATCGCCAGGGAAAGGTAAGTGGGCACTAATTGGGGGTAGAATCCTAAAGGGAGAAAAAATGATAGATGCTGTTCGGAGAACCGCACTCTCCGAGACTGGGCTTGCTATTAGAATAGAAAAACAAGTTGGAATAACTGAATGTTTTTTTCGCAAATATCATTATATTACTATAGAGTTTTTAGTATCCCCAACAGATAACACACCAATAAAACTTGATTTTCAGCACAGCGAATATAAATGGGTTAATTCAGGCGAATGTTTATTTGAAATACGGGCTCGTGAAATTGTAGAAAAATGCTTGATTTAGTGTTAATAACTCTTCCTGACCCAGTGGATACAAATCCTAAGATGTATTTCCCACTTGGGATACTTTACTTGGCTTCTGTGGTTAAAAAAGAGGGATTTATAGTAGAGATTATAGATATGAGAGATGGGGAGAAGCTTTTACCAAAAGCTAAGTTTTATGGTTTTTCAAGCACCACGCCTACGATTAAAAAGGCAAAAGAATTATCTCATCAAGTTGAGGGTAAAACGATTATAGGAGGTCCCCATGCCTCATTATTACCGGAAGATTGTAGGGAGTTTGATTATATCGTCTCAGGAGAGGGAGAGGAAGCTATATTAGCTATTCTTACAGGGAAAATATCAGCCCCAGCCCACATCTTTGGTAAGAGATTAGAAGATTTAGATGCTATTCCTTACCCAGCCTGGGATATGACGGATTGTTTTTCTCAGGAACTTTTCCCTGGCGAGAGATATGGTAAGGGCGAAAAAGGAATGACTGTTATTGCATCTAGGGGATGTCCCTATAATTGTCATTTCTGCGGGAATGTCTATAAATCACCTATGGTTTATCGTAGTGCCCGAAATATCATTGGGGAACTAGAGGAATTAAAGAAAAGGGGGGTAAGCCACATTCGCTTTGAGGACGATAATTTTACTATACATCCGCAATTAGATGATTTATGTTTGGATATTCATAAATTAGACATTTCGTGGAAGTGCCATACCCGTTCCAAGATACTTAGATTAGAGCAAGCTAAAATAATGAAATGGGCTGGGTGTGAGGAGATGGGGATTGGTGTAGAGAGCGCTGATGATAAAGTTTTAGAGATAAATAATAAACAAGAAGAAGTCTCCGACCATTTGAGGGCAATTAAAATACTCAGAGAAGCAGGAATAAGGTCAAAAACCTATTTTGTAGCAGGTCTTCCTGGCGAGACAGATGAAACGCTGAAAATCAATCAGGCTTTTTTTATCGCATCCAAACCCGATAAGTGGACTCTATCTACTTTTACACCCTACCCTGGGTCAGAGATATACAAACATCCAGAGCAATTCGGTATCACAATTAAAGACAAGGATTTTGACCACTGGTGGAACTTCGTTGAGTCAGGGTTTGTTCATAAACTAGATTATGAACCTTCAGAAAAAACCTTTCAGAGATATAAAATCTTCTATTACTGGCTGGTGGGAGAGGAATGGAAAAAGACGAACTAATATCATTTGAAACAGAATTAAAAGATGTCTTCCTTGATGCTCAAATAAGAGCTCCCATTCATTTAAGTGGTGGGAACGAAGACGCTTTGATTGAGATATTTAATCTCATTAGGAAAGAGGACTGGGTATTCTCTACACACCGTTCTCATTATCACGCTCTCTTGAAAGGTATTCCTAAAGACTGGCTCAAAGCAGAAATCATTAGGGGGAATAGTATCCACATAATGAACAAAGAGTGTAAGTTTTTCACATCTGCGATTGTCGGAGGTATCTGCCCAATTGCTCTCGGTGTGGCTATGGCAATCAAGCGAAGAGGAGAGACTAACACAGTGTGGGTTTTCATTGGGGATATGGCTGCTGAAGCAGGTATTACCTATGAGTGTATGAAATACGCTAGAAACTTTGATTTGCCTATTCGGTTTATCATTGAGGACAATGGATTAAGCACTAATACCCCAACTAAAGAGGTGTGGGGCGGGTCTAGCCTATTCCCAGACGCACTGGGATACAAATATAAGCGGGTATATCCACATATTAACATAGGGACTCATGTGATTTTTAGGTAAGGAGATAAAATGATAGAATATTCAGACGAAAACAAAAATGCTTATTGCGCTGGTCTAATTGATGGTGAAGGTTCTATTCAAATAAAAAAGTCAAAGGGTTATCATGGGGAAATTAACCCATCTTACTGCCTTCTTTTATCAGTAGGAAATCGCTATTTATCTATGTGTGAATGGTTAAAAGTAAATTTTGGTGGCTCTATAACAACTTATAATCATCGTGATATCCCTATGTATAAATGGCAAATAGCATCTAACCAAGCTGCTAATTTCCTATCTCGTATCCAACCTTATATTGTCTGTAAAACTCCTCAAATAGCAGTAGCTTTAAGATTTCATTCAATACCTCCTACTAAATATTGTAAGGGTGGCACACCGCTTGATAAGCAATCGGAAAGGGAGGACTGTTGGCGGGAATTAAAAAGGTTACACAAACCTTGGAGGGTTATATTCAGATGAACTATAAAGAAGAAGTGACTAAAGCAATGACAATACTTGGGCGGGATGAGAAGACTATCTTCTTGGGGCAAAGCATCCGATACCCAGGACATGTGATGTTTAATACGCTTGTGGATGTGCCAATGGAGAAGAGAATAGAACTTCCTGTTATGGAAGATGCTCAGATGGGTATGAGTATAGGATTAGCTTTAGAGGGTTTTATCCCAATTACTATTTATCCAAGAATGGATTTCCTTATCCTTGCCTTAAATCAGCTGGTTAATCATCTGGACAAGATTGAGGAGATGTCGGCAGGTCAGTATAAACCTAGAGTGATTATTAGAACAATGGTCGGGAGTAAGAAACCGATGAACCCTGGTCCCCAGCACTGCCAAGACCATACTGAGGCATTAAAACTGCTTACTCCTAGTATAAAAGTTATTAAGTTACTATATCCATCTTGTGTTATCCCCTTTTATAAGAAAGCATTGGAGAGAGAGAAATCCACAGTAATAATAGAAATGGGTGATTTATATGCTTGAAGAAAAGGCTAAATGGGTTAGACAAAAAACCCTTGAGATGATAACTAGGGCTCAAAAAGGGCATATTGGGGGTTCTTTATCCTGCGTAGATATTCTGGTAGCTCTTTACTACTCTATTATGGAGAAAGGAGATAAGTTTATTTTAAGTAAAGGGCATGCTTGCGCTCCTTTATATGCTATTTTAGCTGATAAAGGATACTTCCCAATAGAAGAACTAAATACCTTTAATCAAACTGGTAGTAAATTAGAGGGGCATCCACATATTGGAATCCCAGGAATAGATGTTAATACAGGTTCATTGGGTCAGGGGCTAGGTATTGGTTGTGGATTAGCAATGACTACCGATAAAAGAGTCTATGTGCTTATGGGAGATGGAGAATGCCAGGAAGGGTCAGTCTGGGAAGCGGCTTTATTTGCGTCAGAACACAAATTAGGCAATCTTATTGGGATAATTGATTATAACAGGTTAGGAGCTACTAGAGATACCAGCAACTTACATCCGCTTATATCCAAATGGGAAGCCTTTGGCTGGCAAGTAATAGAAATCTTTGGACATTCCTTCTCGGAACTAAATAGCGCTTTGAAATGGTATCCATCAGACCAACCTCTTATGGTAATCGCTCATACAATAAAGGGTAAAGGGGTGCCGTATATGGAGAACAAAGTGGAATGGCATCATAAGGTCCCAAATGATTAGAGACGCTGTTTTTGATACAATTTATGAGATGATGAAGGAAGACCCTGATATTTATATTCTAACAGCCGATATGGGGGCGTGGGGATTGGACAAGATAAAAGAGAAATACCCAGATAGATTTATCAATGTCGGGTGTTCGGAACAAAATATGATTAGTATAGCCACCGGTTTAGCTTATGGAGGGAAGCTCCCTATTTGTTATGCTATATCAGCCTTTCTAGTTCATAGGGCTTTAGACCAGATACGGATGATGCCTAACCTACCTATTACCCTGATAGGAGTAGGGGCGGATATGTCCTATGGGACAGATGGATGGTCTCATTGGTCTTTTTATGACCATGATATATTAAGTTTTTTTGCCTTCACGGTATATCATTTAACTGATGAGAATACAGCTTCTCAGATGACTGAAAATGCCGTTAAAGCAAGAGGTCATGCTTATCTTAGAATAGAGGGGAAATGAAATGTGGACGGATAAAACAGCTAGAAAAACAATCATAAAACTACAACAAGACTTCTCCATTCAGACTGTTATAGAAACAGGAACTTACAAAGGGGCGAATGCCGAATGGCTTCGTAGTGTTTTCCCTTTCGTTTATACCGTAGAAATCAATCTTGATTACTGTAAGATAGCTGAAGATAGATTGATTCACTCAGGTTTTACGAACTGGCAAATTGTTCATGATGATAGCCCTAGTTTTCTTAGCCAGATGGTCAAGAATAATGGCTTTTATTTCTTCTATTTAGATGCCCACTTCTATGACCCTTCAAGGAAGCAAAAATGGGTCGTTATTGATGAATTAAAGGCACTTGAAGGATTCGGGGATTGTATCATTGCTATCCACGATTTTGATAACGGAGTTTTTGACCACCTGATTTATGATGGTGAACACTTGGGTTGGAATGTGGTTCACGAACACATCAGAAATGTTAATCCTAATTTCTTTTATTATACTAATACAGAGTGCGATATTTACACTGAAGAAACAATTGAGGGGCTTACTGTTGATGAGACTATATTGGACAATCTCAGACGCTACAAAGGGAAAGATAAGAGGGGTATTCTATACGCCGTGCCCAGAGAACTTGACTTGAGTAAGTATAAATTAAGGGAATTATGAGAGCTTTAATTACTGGCGGTTCACACGGAATTGGTTTGGCAATTAAACAAACCCTTCAAGATGAAGGATACATAGTTACCTCCGTGTCTCGGAGAGAAGGGCTTGATGTATTGGATATTCCAGCAGTAGAAACATATTTAAGGAATTATAACAAATTTGTTATATTGATAAACAATGTCGGCGGTGGAGGTAGATGGGGGAATGAAGACCCTCTCAAAACAGACCCGATTGTTTGGGAGCAAGTATATCAAAAGAATGCCGGGGCTTGCCGAATGTTTACTATGGCTTTATTGCCCTATATGCTTGAGAAGAAGTGGGGGAGAGTAATTACTATCGCTTCTATTTATGGGAAAGAGGGTGGCGGAAGACTCTGGTTTGCTATGGCTAAATCAGCTGAAATTGCCTTAATGAAATCACTAGCAATCTATTATAAGGATAGCGGGGTTACCTTCAATACCATCTGCCCAGGGATGATTGCTATACCAGAGACAGGGAATGAGACCATAGGCGGTAAGCCAGAGGATATAGCTGGTTTGGTAGCCTTTCTTTGTTCGGATAAGGCGAGATGGATAAATGGAGCTTGTATAACTGTGGATAACGCCGAGAGTAGGAGTTTCTAGGAGGGAATATGAAATACCGTTTTTATAAGTTTCTACATTTAGAAAGGGAAGATTGGAAAGATGTATTGTTTGAATATGGATTTTTGTTATTTATCGGTATTGCTGGTTTCTTTGTCTCTCTACTGATGAAATGGCTTCGTTAATGGGAAATATAAAAATCTCAATTTTAACAGTTACAGCACGGGATTTAGGGATGATAAATTACCAGAAAAAATATCTGGAAGCCCAATCATTTAAGGACTTTGAATGGGTAATCGTTGATGATAATGAAATCAAACTTAAAATAGGCGAAACCCCATTCCCAGTTATCCATGTAGCATCAAAGGACAGAAAGCCTTACTTTTGTGCTGGGACTGCGATGAATACTGGTTTTATCCATTGTCAGGGTGAGCTAGTTTATTTTATGGCAGATTATATTCTGCCTCATCCTGACTGCCTAGCAAGACATTGGCAGACACACTTACGATATTCCAACGCTTTCATTAGTGGCAGGTGCTGGGAGGTAGATATTACGGCCGAGGAGTTCCAACAACCAAATAAGATAGCCCATTACAATGATTACCGGTTAATTTTATTTGAACATAGCTATTTTGCTTGGTCAATGATTGATGATAATATCTATGCTTCTGAAAGGAAAGGAGTCCAAAACTTCTGGACAGGGAGAAATGACTCTGCTCCCCTAGAAGCCATCCTAAAATGTAACGGAATAGACGAGGAGTTTGACGGGGCACACGGATACCACGATGAGGATTTAGCCCAGCGAATGGCAATACTGGGATTGGATTACATTATAGATTTAGGCTCTCTTTGCTGGCAGTTCCCTCATAAATTGGACCCAATACCTCAATTAAGGAGCGACCTTGAGCAACACAAGAAGTTCAAATTAGGAGTTATTCCTGATAGAATAGAGAAGGGTATCTATCGGGCTAATCCATATAAGAATTTAAGGAAGGAGAGAGAGAAATGCCTGAAAGTATTGGCGTAGGGATAATAGCCCGAAACGCTGGAGCAACCATCAAGGAATGCATTAAGAGCTTTGCCCCCTATGTAGACCAGATAGTTGTAGTCTTGGCTGGTGAAAGCGCCGACAATACTGCCAAAGAAGCTAAGAAAGGGTCTAAAAAAGTAGAGCTTTATAAGTTTGACTGGATTGACGACTTTAGCGCTGCTAGAAATTTCTGTTTTTCTAAGCTGAAAACCGATTGGTATCTTTGGGTAGATGCGGATGACTGGGTTTATCAATCTCAAAACCTAAGAAGTTTGATTGATGAAGCCAAAGAGGAAGTAGGGGCGGTATGGTTTCCCTACCATTATGCTATTGATGAGTTTGGGAATGTAACAACCGTGTATGAGAGGGAACGCCTTTTAAGGGCTAAATATCAGTGGATTTGGAAGGGTCGGCTGCATGAAACCGTAGAACCTCTTAAACCCTGTGTCTTTGTCAGAAGTGATGATGTTATCGTTAAGCACAACCATTTGACGGGAGGGGAGAGAAACACACGCAATTTTCGTATTCTGGATATTATGTATTCTGAGAACCCTGATGACAAGAGGGTCTGGTTGTATTACGGGCATCAGAACTTTGCTATTAGACGCTGGTTGGAATCCTCTAAGTGGTATCTGAAGTTTGGAATAGATAAGGGGGCTTTGCCAGTAGAGCGTTATCAGGCGTTATGTTATTGTGTTAAGGCTTTAAGAGAAATGAGAGACCCGCAGGCAATAGATGTTGCCTTAATGGCTATTGAGCTTTTTCCTAATTATAAAGATGGCTACCTTGAGTTAGCTCACTCCTATTTAGTATTTAATGACCTTGATAAAGCACTACACTGGGCTTTTATAGCTGACACAAAGGAGCTTATAAAAGAACCGCCAAGACTTATCTTTGTTAATCCATTGGATTATACATTCAATAAGTTCTGCTTAATTGCCGAATGTTATCTGAAAAAGGGGATGTTTAATGAGTCTCTTCAGTATCTAGCAAAGGCAAAAGAGGTAAGACCTACTGCTGATATTAGCAATAATGCTCAGATGGTTCAAGCCCTCTTGGTGAAAGACAAGGTTTCCACCAGCATTAAGACTTTAGCTGTTCAATTACTAAATAATAGCGAACTGATTAAACTATCCCACTTAGAAGAGGTTATTCCTTTCTGGTTTAAGGATACGCCTGATTACCTGGAGCTTAAAGGGGGGATAGACCACTATACGAAGGATATGAAACCCTACATGCAGTTGACAGAAATTGAAGATTCAGCTGAGGTTAATTTAGATAGCATCTTTGACATTCCTAAACTACTGAAGGAACTGGATAAGAAATACAATCGGATTAAAGTTAGCAGCTCATTCCCATCTCCAGAAAAGAAACAGCTTAATGTTCTTTCTCAATATGATATGGAACGATTGATAGCCAGTGGAGAAGGAAGGCACATCATCAATTTACAAAGAACTGAAAACGGCGTATTCTGCGAATATGACAAAAAAGTTCCCTCAGACCTTCATATAAGAATGTATTTGGGGCAAGGGCTGGAGTATTGGAATCCCCAAACTATTAAAGAAAACGGATGTGGTGGGTCAGAAACAGCAGCCTCTTGGGTCTGCCGTGAATTAGCCAAACAAAATTGCCAACCTATCATTTACGCTATGGATAACCAAGTATGGGATGGGGTGATTTATAGAGCGCATAATACCTTTAGACCTGATTCCATTGGGTCTCATCTATTTATTTCTTCTCGTGTCCCTGAATTATTTAATCAAAAAGTCCCTGCCTTACAGAGATGGTTATGGTTCCACGATATTCATAGATGGAATAGATTTACTCCTTTTGTGGCTAGTCAAATAGATGTCCTTCTGCTATTGAGCCGGTGGCATGTTAATTTTATTAAAGCAACCTATCCTTTCCTTAAAGATGCTGAGATAATAGACCTAGATAATAATGAGTTGACCTATAATGACTGCGTAGCTCCTGAAGTTTGGTTCGCTGATGAGAAGGCAGACCACTTACCTAAATTGGCTATTATCGGTAATGGCATTGATACGGAAAGGTTTGATATATCCGTAAAGAGAATCCCTCATAGGTTTATCTGGTGTAGTTCCCCCGATAGAGGGTTAGAACAAGTTTTGGAGTTATGGTCAATGATTAGAGCTGAAATCCCTGACGCTGAATTGAAGATATTTTACGGATGGGAATACTTTGACCATGTTCTCGGAATCCCGTCTTATAGGGAGTTCAAGGAGAAACTTAGAAAGCTAGTTGACCAACCAGGGGTAGAATGGTGTGGTAGAGTAGGACAAGAGCAAGTTGCCAAAGAACTCCTAAAAGCGGATATAATGCTTTATCCACCGCCTCACGATTTCAGGGAAACTTACGGAATAGCATTTCTTGAGGCTCAAGCTGCTGGTGTCTTATGTTTCTACCGCAAGAATGGAGCGTTAGGAGAAACCATCGGGGATAGGGGAATACCACTAGAATTAAATGCTACCAGAGCGGAGATTGTCAGAACGATAGTTGAAAAAATGAAGGATAATACTCTATGCTATAATATAAGAGAAAGAGCCAGGGAATATGCGAGGAAGAGGACTTGGGGAGTTCAGGCTGGGAAGTTCCTTGAGCTTTATAGGAGAATAAATGGACAAAATAACGGCAATCACATCCGTATCCCGTAACCTCCGAGATTTAATCGCTGATACAATACCATCATCTTTAGCAGCAACGCACATGCATTCTGCTAATCTAGTCCACCCTGTTACTGACCAGTTAAAAGGAAAGGATGCTTATATTTATAGCGGTGCTGCTGCTGGGCAAGAGAGGATAGTAACCGCATTCACCCCCCGCTCAGGAGCAGTAAATGGCATTTTACAATTCGCTCAACCTTTTGGGAGTGTTCCGTCTGTTAATTCCAGATTCCTTGTCTTTGACTACTGGACAAAACCCGAATATGATAATGCCATTGATAGGATGATTGGCTTATCCGAGCTGAAATACCTTAGAGAGACAGTCGCAACTATCTCCATTGTTCCTACTCAGTATGAATACTCCGTTCCATCAGGATACGAATATATTAGCACCCTCCGTCTTGTTCCTTCTGGAGGGTCTAATTATAGTGATTATGATGCTGATGACGAAGTTCAGAGATTATTTGAACTCCCTTCAAGATATTGGCGTATTGAAGCTAACCCATTAGGAACTTTTGTAATTGCCTTTGACCCTCAGAAGATAGACCTTGATGATTTTGATGGACAGGCAATTAGGATAATGGGGCAAGCAAAAGCCGATGCTATTGGCACAGATAACGCTACCATTCCCCGTGCGTTAGAGGAATACCTAATTGCTGGTGCTAGTATGATTCTGGCTTCGCAGAGGATTGGAGAAAACCAGGAATGGCGGATTAAGTTCGGGATGTTCAGAGATATGACACAAGGACTTGAGGACTCAATCTTTAGACCGAGACGAGGCAGAAGAGTTGGATGAACATTTTCTTAGATGGGCACAGATTTGAACTAGAGCCTGATACGGGGGTTCTAAGAACACCTTTAGTTGAGTGGCCTCAAAATACCAGACTGGATGGACAACAAAGAAGAAAAGACCGCTCTTTACTCTCCTCCTATGTTATTGACGATTGGTCTGGTGGACTGGGAATTGAAAGACAGAATGTAGAAAACCCTAATCATACTACCCGCTTATGGGATGCCGAGAATGTAGATACCAGATTTCCTTCTCAAATTGTCCTCTCACCAGCTTTTAATTTCGCTACCATTGTTCCCTCCAGAGGAGACCTTAATTTAGCATTTATTTTTGATAATAATCTTCAATTTTGTGAGACAACAGCTACTACTAGGGGAGGGTTTGCTTATAGATTTTCTGCTCCGTTTACTATCGGCAGTTATTATCAGCTTGTTACAGGTAGTAATTCAGGTGTTCATTTTGGCTCAGTCGCTGGAATTGGAGTTGCTAATAACAGAATAGGAATACTCTGCCGAGGTTCAATGGGAGCAGGGAATCAAGACCTATTTATTTCAGTTGGTAGCATTGGGGGGAATGAACTTGCATGGTCTGAAAGAGGACAACAAAACAACATAAGATTGGCGCAGTTTTCGGATTTAGGGGGGACTCCCCATTCTATAGATTACGGGTCTGACGGGAGAGTCTATTTCAATGTTTACGGTCAGGATTTTCTTAGTAGAACCCTACTAACTACGGCTATTAGAACAAGTGTTGGTTCTTATTTAGCTCCTTTAGTAAATGATGGATTAAAAATGTATGCCTATTTACCAGAAGGAATTTACGACTTTGATATAACACCCAGCGTAATCATTTCAACAGACCGCTCTAAAGACCAGAATGCCAACCAAGTTATGTTCAAAAACGAACTCTATTTTAAGAATGCTAAATCTCTTATCTATTATGATGGTGTAGACCTGAAGAGTATTGGATACGACCTTGAAGACGGACTTCCATCAGACAAGGCGGGTGAAATTACAGCAATGACATCTAATTTCAAGTGGATATACGCTGCCGTTAAAGGGGCAACATATTCTCATATTCTAACCAGAGACCAGGGGGGGAATTGGCAATACTACGCTAGAATACCTTCTGCTGGATTATGGGTCAGGGAGATGTTTCTTAGTAATTCCCCTGACGCTATTGATAGGCTATGGTGCTTATTTGACAACTATGCATACCCAGGCTACTTCTTAAATCCAGTAGTTAATCCTTTGCAAGCAGGAACTTATAGTTTTTCTTCTGATGGCTATTTTACAAAACCCGTCTTTGATGGAGGCTTACCCGAAGTAGATGGGGTCTTCCTTGACATAGGATTGACCAGTAAAGCAATGGGAGGTTCTAATAGCAGTTCTATTTTTTACGGGTTAAACGGAGCTTCCCCAACAACTTCTCTTTTAGGGAATATATCAACAACCTTTGGTAATATAATCTTCGGCAGCCCTTATGGAGTTCAGGGCAGAAGAATACAATCTCGTTTCTGGCTCACTAATGGGCTAGGGAATATGGGAACAACCCCTGTGTTTCAAGACGCTCTCTTCCATTATCTTAAAGACCCTGATAAGAGGGAGACATTTGACTTTACTATTGATGTCAGAGAAACTGCCAGATACGCAGGCTTACCCCAAGAAGCTATAATCGGAACACTAGGTGCTATAATGGATACTAAGACCTTACTTCCTTTCTATTACGGGCTAGTTGCTACAAGACAGGTAAAGGTTTTAGATATTCCTGCTCAAGAGGACATAATAAAGGACGACATTCTCGGTGGAGAGAGGAGTGCTTCTATAAAAATGAGAGTTGCGGAGATATTGTAATGAAAAAAATTGATTGGAGAGTAGCCACAGCAGCTATTATCTGTATAACCACCGTGGAAGTAGTTGCGTTGCTCAAGGAGATGGATGGTGTTCTTTTTGGTCTGGCATTAGTGGCAATTGCTGGCATCGCTGGTTTTAAGCTAAAGAAATGAGGGGTCAAACTATGCCTACCCATATCCAGCTAACGCTACAATCAATTTCTGGGGGCATTGCCAGCAAGGTGAGACATAATCACTTTCCCTGCTTATATTACAGATATTTTGGGGACAAAAAGTGTTGGAGTATGACCAAAAGTAACTATAATAAACATCTGAGCTACATCAGCATACAGTGGAGTTCCTGAATCAAGGGTCAAATCACATCTTACGCCAAATTGTAGGGCATCTATATCAGCCCAAGTCCAAGCTACCCCTGTTGCTGGATTTGTTGTCCAGACTTTACCTGCCAATCCCCAACTAGCACCACCGATTGGGTCGCTCTGATAATCAGTGCCACCAGGCACAGGCCTGACCCGAACTCTTATCTCACCACGGCTAACACGGCAATAAGCATCTACCTCAACCTGACTTATAGCTCCGCTTTGATTAGTGTGGTTAGCAAAGTGATATAGGTCAATGCCGACATTCCCGTAACCGGACATATAGACATAATCGGTAATATCAACAGGATTTTCGTCTACCTTATCATAATGGGTTGTTGGGCTAGTAGGAACAATAAGACATGTGCTAAGTTCCCCATCAGCATTAGGATATTGCCCCCAAGATGACATTAAATCTTCTCCAGAGTAATTTCACAATAAAGCCCGTAAGGAGCTGTGGTTTGGACACCATCTACATCCCAGGTAAATTGGTCTCCTGTGGCAACATCGTCATAAGCAGTGTCTATCACCGCTGCTGTAGCTGCCGTTAGACTATCTTTCTCTCCGCTATCTATTGTAAGTTTGGTAGAAAGGACATCCACGCCATCAGTTACATTTCTTAATTGGACAGTTGTTAGTCCTGTCGTGCCTGCTGTCCAGACCTGAGCAGCAACAGCAACAATAATCCATCCATTAAAGATTGCTGGTATTCTAAAGAAGTTTCCATTTAGAGCATCACCTATCGCTAATTGAGCATTACCAGCTTCTACTAAAACACCAATAACTCTTTTCCCAAAAATAGAACCAGCTAATCCATCTGGGGTTACTGCTCTAGTAGCATCTGTCCCAGTATCGGTCTCGGCAATAGTGGCTAGTTCAACCCTTCCCGATTCTGTAACAGTGGCAACTATTATCTGTGTTGATGGGATTACCCCTGCGGAATTCAAAGTGGCAACCCCTTCGGGTTGCCCTTCATTTCTCTTGGAAAGTTTTATCCTCTTAAGTAAGGAACGCAAGCTTTCCCGAATCTCGTCTAACTGCTGCTCTAGGGAAGTAGCCATTTTACTTCCTCCTTACATCTCTTATAAGCCTTTCAATACCTAGTAGGAAGATAGGCACTCCCATAAATAACTCAATCCGCCTTATTATGCTATTCTGCTCCTGTCCATATTGCCCTAGAAGCTCAATTACCACGAAGATATAAACTAATATAATGCCGAAGGCTATCAGCAAGAGGTCTCCGATAATTTCCCAACGACTATTCATTGCCAGCCTTCCCCTAAAGTTTCCTCAATAACATCACTATCGCCCACGAAAGAAGCACAATAACTATGCCTCCAAGTGCTAATCCTAAAACCGCTACTGGGAAAAAGTCGTATTCCATTTTTCATTTTTTAACCTTTTCTATTAGACGCCAGAATACGATTTCATCTATTGTGGCAAGCCCAAACCAAACTACGGAAATTATTATTGCCCGCCAATAAAGGCTGGCATCCAAAGATAATGCCGTCCAAATCCCCGCCACGAGGAACACATAACTCAAAACTATCCTTATTCCTTTTAGATGGAGGTTCTTCATCTTCCCTCAAAATAGTAAAATCGCTGTGTCCGATGTTTTCTTTATGCCACTTAACCCAAACCTTATCACCCCGCTTGAAACAGATATTACACTCTATCATTTCCATCCCTCAAGAAAGACCTTAGGTATCTGATTGGGCTGGCATCTATCTAATTCCTCTCTTAACCAGTCTATCCAATCAAACTCATTAAGAGGGAATGCCATAACCCCAAACGGAGTAACTGCTCCCAGCCAGAGACCATGGCTCCCCCGGTATACATAAAACGGCGTATCCAAAATGCCTTCTGTGATTTCTTCTATCATCTGTATCTCCACTTCGTTGCTAGATAATTCAACTGAACTTCAGTTGGGCTAAAAGCACGGCTATAAACACCCAGTTCTCCCATAGAACCTGTAAACTTAGTGCCGAACACAATACTATCCCGACCTATTTCTATGTTAGGGGTAGCACCAGTATAAGTGATTACTCCAGCAAGCCCAGAGAGATAACTTGCTACTACAACACCATTGACATAAAAGTATAAACTTGTCCCATCCATTGT
>ERZ1292632.858-Hain-H43-01um-R2-858-length-32751-cov-20_pt2 | contig 26527 bp, 36 predicted proteins | sample MGYA00564407_ERZ1292632 | MGnify/ENA primary metagenome ERZ1292632 (study PRJEB36523, sample SAMEA6512637) | groundwater metagenome | collected 2019-01-08 | study: AquaDiva: Metagenomics assemblies of 32 groundwater samples | reverse complement strand
CGCGCTGGTACTCGGCATCTCGGGCTGATTTGGTTTTCATTTTATTCCCCCCCCTCCCCCCCTCAGTGATTTTGTCCATGACTACATTATACCACATATCAACACCGTGTCAAGGGCCTGATGGGGTCAAGATAAGAATTAAGAATTTGTACTAGTTTTGTTCGATAGACTATTTTCAAGAATTTTTTTCAGCGTCTGCTCCGCTTCCTGCCAGAAGTCCAACCCCAGCGGGCCCGGGTGTTTCGCCTTCTCGCGCATCTCAGCAATCTTGGCATCCCCCACGATCTGCGCCATGCGGTCGGTAAGCGCAAGAATAAAGTCGGCGTCGGCCTCCCGGTGAGCGCGGCCAATATGGCAGCTGTAACAGAGTGTCGCCCCGTTTGCAATGTCCACCGCCAGGGCCATTGAGTGCGACCGGCGTATGAGCCAGTGATGAGCCTGTAGTCCCTCCACCTTCTTGCACATGATACAGGCCCTGTCCCGCCTCCTGACCGCCTGGCTCCAAAGGCCCCCGGTCCCAAGGATACGCTTCTTTATGGCCTTTATCTGGTTTTTGACCGATAATGGCCTTGGCTTGCCCGTGGCGCGTTTTGGCCTACTAGGACGCCTGTTCGACGATTCCGGGGCACCTTGGGCCGCTGTAGGCCCAGGAATACCCCCCCGAATGGCAAGCTGCGCGGTTTCTGACACCTTCTCGGCCCTCTTGGCCTTCCTCGCCAGGGACTTGATGCGGGCGAACTCGGATTTGCTTACTTGCACTGTTTGCCTCCGAAATTATCCTCGAAGTGCTTGGCTAGTTTCCTGTTTTCTTTGGCCTGAAAGCATGACCCCCCCCCGCAGATATGGCATTGAACCTTGTCCTCAGCATCGTCGTACATGACCACGCCCTGATAGCCGTACCCCCGCTTCACTTCCATGAACGGAGCCTGAGCTTTGTAGAGTGGCTTAATCATGTGTCTCCTCTGCCATATCTTTTATTTTTTGCCAAGCTTTCGCGGACGATTGCGGAACCACCCCGTTGCCGGTGCATCTAAGACGGTCCACCCTAAAGGCCACCCCATGAGCCACTCGACCCACATTGGGCTCAGATGTCCACCAATCAGTTCCGGGTTGGTCTGTCCCAGTGCCCCAACGAGCATCGTTCCATGCGTCCCATTGGCTTCCGACGGGGCGAGTGGACGGACCAGCTTGTGATCCTGCGATACTGTTGGAGTCGGCCATTGCGCCGCTTGGGCCGACAGTTGAAGTCCTCCGCTGCTGTCGCGCGCGTTCGGCCCCCCGTTCGAGCCGTCCGTTGCCTTCGGAGTTCTCCACATCACTTCTTCGTTCAATCCCTGCTGATGTCCTTTCCCCCTTCGGCGGTGATACCCTTCCTCCGACCCGTGGCCGCGGAAGTCTCGCGCCGCCGGTGTGGGCCATTCCGTCATTCTGGCGGGAGTCAGACTCCCGCCGATCATTCGCTCCGCTTCCTCGCGCGTTATCTCTCCCGCTTCGACCTTCGCCCGCATTTGAAGAATCATCCCTTCCGATCTGGCCTGACTCGCTGACGGCGTGGGCCACAATCCAGACTCGTTCTCTTTTGTGGGGTGCTCCAACATCGGCAGCGGAAAACACGAACCATTCAGCATCATACCCGAGCGAGGCCAAGTCTCGCAGAACCGTTCCGAAGCCCCCCCCATTATCAATTGACAGAAGCCCCCCGACGTTTTCAGCCAGAACGAATCGGGGTCTAGTTTCGCGAATGAGTCTGGCGAACTGATGCCAGAGCCCACTCCTATTCCCTTCGACGATTCCGGCCCGATTCCCTGCGACGGAGATATCCTGACAGGGGAAACCTCCGCTGATAACGTCAACACTTCCTCGTATGCGTCGTCCGTCAAAAGTTCGCACGTCCTCGAAGATAGGGGCATCGTCTAATTCTCCTGACCGCATCCGGCTCATCAACACGCCTTGGGCGTATCGGTCATACTCGACGTAGGCGACGGTGCGGAACCCACCGACCAGTTTAGCCCCAAGGTCGAGCCCACCGGCTCCGCTGAATAACGACAGGTTGGTAAGTAAATCCACATAAGCCTCCAAAAGTTCCAGCTGCGCCCCCGCTAGGTTGCGCTTAGCCCCGACTGGCCGGGACTGAAACCACTCTGCGACTGATGAAGGTACGCAAGTGGCTGCGTCTTTCGCCTGGGCTTTGTGGGCCTGGCTACTAAATCAGTAGGCCGTCGTTAAGTGCCGACTCGGCGGCTTTCAAATTATTAACAGCACAGGCAAAATACGAACTTTTTAACTCGAATCCAAGGAACTTGCGCCCGCCCTTTACCGCCTCATGACCCTCGCTCCCGATCCCGGCGAACGGAGACAGTACGAGGTCGCCGGGATTGCTCCATAATCCGCGAAGATCGCGGCTCGTCCTCGGCGCAAGGCCCACCGTACCATGTCTTTCTGGAAGTCGAATAGCTTGGTCGAAATGTCCGACGGGTTCTTGATGCCCGTCGGCTCGTCGAATAGGGCCTTATCGGCCAGGAACTTCTCGTAGTCCTTCATTCCCCCCTCCCAGCCCATGTCCCAAACTTTTGCCCTGCCGCCGCCTTGGTCGTAGTTGTGATGATGTGGATGATATCTTCTGCCGTCAGCTTTTCTGTTTTGATCTTCCCGTCTACTAATTCGATGATGGTCATAAAAAGTTCTCATGGACCGGATACGATTCCTTCTCTCTCACGCGCAAGCTCTTTTCTTCAAGCGTCAGGTCTATGGATAGCCCGCGCCTCCCGTGCCGATTCTTGGCCAGGATAACTTCGAGAGTCCGGTCGCCGAATCCGGCATCTATCCCCTCGTTCTTTTTCTTTGGCGACCAGACCAGCAGAACCCGATCAGACTCCTTCTCGATTGATGACGACTCGGAGAGATGGGAAAGCGCCGGCTGTTTTTCCTCTGCGCCATAAACTTCCCGCGACAGTTGGCTGGCCAGGTGGACGACGACATCGTAACGGCGGGCCATGTTCTTTACTCGGCGCATGAAGTCATTGACCCGCAGCCTGTAGTTATCCCCAGGGGGGAGTTTAAAACGCTCAAGGTAGTCCAGGAAAACAACCTGCGCCCTATTCGCGGTCAGGGCGGCTTCTACATCCGTCAGTGACGGCTCCGGGAGGTCTAGGACGCGAAATGGCATTTGTATCATCCGGTCGCCCAATGCGTCCGTGAGCCTTGTGAGTTCTTCGGTTGATAGGTTCGCGCTCCGAATCTTGCTCGGTTCGACCGATGTGAGGATGCTGAGATGCCGGGCGACTGTTTCCTGGGCGCTCATCTCGGTCCCGACATACAGGACTGGCTCGTTACGCGCTGCGCAATGTGACGCCACGTTGAGCATAATGATTGATTTACCCATGTTCGTCGCGGCACCCCAGGTAATCACTTCCCCTGGGGCGATACCATTTAGGACGCGGTCAAGCCCTAGGAACCCGACTTCATGACGACGGCCTGTCTTTTTCTTCAGGATGTTATCGAGGACATCGTAAAGGTCCTTCGCGTAGTCGAATGTCGCCGGGAGTCCTAACTGCGTCTTGGCCAGTACCGCCTGGCATAGGACATTAAGCCTCTCAGCAGTCTTGTCGGATGTGTCCATCTTCTCACCGATCGAAACCACGACATCCCCAGCCGCCTTGATTATCTCGCGCTCATAGAAGTACCCAGCCGCGATCTTGGCGTAGTGTTCGCCGTGGTCTGCAAAGGCGACCTCATTAACGAGCGTCAGGAGCATGGGCGTCCCGCCGTAGGATTCAAGAGTCCCACGCCTGCGTAGCTCCTCGGAAACGGAAACAACATCCACCGGCTTCTTTGAGTCGGACAGGCAACAGACGGCATCGAATATCCCGCCGATGGTTGCGTTGAAAAACTTCTCCTTTGACATATAAGCCTTGATTGCCGGAATCATCTTGTCTGAAACAAGGGCGGCACCGACCGCGGCCCGTTCAGACTGAGCGCATTTCTCGATGTCGTATTTCACATGTGATCCTGCGCGGCGAGAAACTCATGGATGTCTATAGGAGCGTTTGGTTCTTTCTTTGGCGAGGTCTTGGCGTATGTGTTGTTGAAATTATTACGCTCCCATGTTCTGACAGCGGCCTTCCAGTCCTTCATTTTATTTTTACCGATCATCCAGCCCCGGGCCGTGTAGTGGTCCACTAAGTGACCAGCGTCTATCCTGTTCTTTCGCTCCAAGCAATAGGCCGAAACATCTTCAATGCTGGGGGGGGTGAATGTGGCCCTTGTGGCCTGTTGCCCCATATCTCCTGTCTTCTCTTCTCTTCTCTTCTCCTGTTGGGGAAGGTTGACGGAAGGTTCAGGGAAGGTTGCGGGAACTTTCGATTTCAATTTAGATTGTCTTTCCCTGAACTTTTTTATTTCCAGTTGCAACTGAGTTCCAACTAACTTCCAACTAACCTTTGACTGACCCTCGAACACACCCCCCATCTCAGTCAGGACTCTGATGCAGACAGAGGTGGAGGTCAGCCCGGCCCTCGCTACGTCACTAAGCTCCCGATTAAGCATATCCCCCACCCCATGCTTGTGGTGCAATTCAAGCAGGACCCACCACAGCCAGCCAGCCACATGACCCTGATTCCTGACCAAGTGGCGTATCCAGGCGTCCTCATGAGCGTCGTGATCGTGAGTGAACCAGCGAAACTTATTACTCATTTTTTCTCCGGGGAAATAGGCCCGCCACACTCTCTACCAAGGCGTGACCCAGAGGTGGGAAAGTGCGGCGGGGTAAGATGTTTTGTCTCCGGGTCACAAGGAAACACTAGCACACTGTTTCTATTCCGTCAAGGGATTATTTCACGACGGAGAATCCGCCCATCGCCCACGCGGCGAAGTGGACGGAGAAGAAAAGAATCGCTCCGACGATTACGACAGCCTCGGGGCGCGGCCACTTGATGCGGAAGCAGTGAAGGCAGACCGGCCCTAATTGGTCTATGTCCGCATGGAGACACGCGGGAAGGTCGCAGCCCTCCACAGGCTCATTCCGGCAACCGTGCTTGCATCGCTCTTGGTGGGTCATAGTCTTGCCCTCGATTGGTTCATGGAAACAAAAAGGCGATTTCGGATGCTACGCTCCGTGACCGCAAGACCGTCAACCAGCCTTTGCACACCGCGCACTTCCGAGCGCAGGAGCGTGTCCCGGTCCTTCGCGTTGAGGTCGTCGCGCTGGAGTAGGGCCATTAGGGCCTGTGCCTTCGCCAGTGACAAGTAAGACTCCGAATCGGCCAGGAGCCTGCCTGAATCATCCGCGCTTTGGATGGCCTTGTCCATGTCTGCGTGACGCTCCGAGGCATCTGCCGGAAGCGGCGATCTGGCGAAGGCGTCCAGGGCGTCCCGTGCCTCCTGAGTGCTTGCCAGCCACTCCGTCAGGCTCATGTCGTCGCTCATATCTTCCTCGGGTTAAACGACACCCCGCCGAGCCGGAAAGCGTCTTTGTCTGCTGTGGCCTTGCGGTTGAGACTCACCTGGTCGTAGACCATGTAGCGGATATCGTCCTTCGCCTGGCGCAGGAGGTCAGCCGCCGCCTTTCCTTCAGGCGTCTTGGCCTTGTCCATGAACTTGCAGGCCGTCTCGATGGCCTTCAAGACAAAGAGAGGGTCTGACTTCGTGGAGTCCTGGCGCGTCCCGCCGATGGTAGCGAACCATCGCGTAGAGACGACGGTAGACCTCTCAGGGACCGCCGAGACAAGGCGGGGGGCCATCTTCGGCGGCTCTGCCATGATGGCTTCTGCGGCTTCTTTGTCTCCCCCTTTCTCGGCCAGCGAGGCCAGTTCGAGGGCGCGATCTTCGGCCTCCTTCTTTGCCTTGGCGTCGGCAATGGCTTGGAGGCGTTCCAGTTCCCGCTTCTGTGCCTCCTCGTAGTCGGTCAGCTTCTGCTTCCCGAGACGGCGGGCTTCCTCGATGATTCCGATATGCCCGTCCTCCTGGTCGCAGACGGCCTTATGCGCTACTGTCGCCGCCCGCTTGGCGTCTGACGTTTTCTCCTTGCTCTCCGCGAAGTCGGCCACAATGCGCTTCTTCAACGCCGCGAGTCCGACGAGGAAATTATCCAGCGCGGAATACTCCTCCGCCGTCTTGACGATCCAGCCCTGCACCTTCTGTAGCGCGTCCTTCTCCTCCTGCTCCCTCTCTACGACGGCGATATCATTCATGCCCTTCCCCCTTTTGATTCCCAATACTCCGCGACATGGCGGAGCGCGTCTTTTTTGTCTGAAAGCGGATACTTCTCGGACATCTTGTATTTGCCATCCTTGCGGAAGGCTACCCCAAACCGCTCCACCTTGCTAAAATCGTACTGAGGCAGGCATAGGAGGTAGAGCGCGGTCTGAATCGACGTTTCCTGGAGGACAGTCGAAGTCTTGTAGTCGATCAGCACGAGACGGCCTTGAATCATCCCCAGTCGGTCAAGCCTCCCCGCAATCCCCAGCTCGTCGCTATGGACGCGCTTCTCCATCCCTCCGGGTATGGCCCTGAATCCGGTCCTCTCCAAGAATAGGGCATGGGCTGGCATGTACTTCTGTACCTCGGGGTCGAAGTCGAATCCCCCAGCCGTCCCCTTCTCCACCATCTCCCAGGCTAGATGATTCTGCGTCCCGCGCGAAATGTAGTAATCGCGGTCCCTCTCCGGTATCTTGGAAAAATCGGTCAGGCCGCGCTCTTGGAGTAGTCGGGTAACACGGACATAGCGCTTGCCCTTGATAGCGTAGTGTTCGCTGTTTACAGAATCTTCGTCTGTCATCGGGTTCATGGTGTTTATTTGGTTGTAAAGGTCAACGGTAGCGGGCAGTTTAGGGACGTGCCCAGGTCCTCGGCTTTCGCCGCGATTACTGGGCGCTACCGGGGTCGGACTTCTGCGCGGCCCAGGTGCATAAGGCCTCGTAGTCGGACTTCTTGATTTCTCTCGACGAGGATATTCCGTAGTTCTGATGGAGATACCCCGCCACGTCCTCATTCGTCTTTCCCGCGCCCTTGTAGATGGCGTAGAAACGCTTACCCTGCGCCTCCGAGATAACGTTACCTGACGGGGCCGGATTCACGGTGGCGTCGGACTTCGCGGCCTCCGTCTTGGCCTTCGGCGGTTCGATGGGCTTGCGCGCCTCCGGTTCCCGCGTCTGCGCGGCCTCCTCCTCCGTGATGGTGTCTCCCAGGTCCTTCGGGAACGCCCTCCGCAGGGCCAGGGCCTCCGCGCACTTCGCCAGCTGGTTATGCGGCATCTTCTTCCACATAAAGCCGGAAGAATCATCCGACGGCTTGTATTCCTCCATGAATGCCGTCGCCGCGACTTCGTGCCACTCACCGCCGATGAACTTCTTGACGTAGGCGGTCGCGGACACGACCTTGCCGCCCGCGTCGTAGGTGTATGACGGTTCGCGGCCCGGCGCGTACTGCCCGGTCCTCTCCGCGTTCAGCCTGTATCCGTCAATCGCCACGATAAATACGGGCTTTCCCTGCCGCTTCGTGAAGTGAATCTGGCGGGCGATAATGTCCAGGTTCATCCGCTTCGATGCGTACATGAACGCGGCCAACTCGTCATCGGTCGCGTCCTTCGCGTACATGCGCTTTATGAGGTCCACCTGATCCCGCGTGTACGTTATCGCCGGGAGATTCCCGGTCTGTTCTACGGTTGCAACTTCATTCATATTCCCTCCCAAATCTAAACGTGCGTCCAAGTCCTTCTATAGATAACGCCCTTGATGGTGCTATAACAGACGCCAAATCTCTTTGCGAGTTTTGGCATCGTAAACTCAGTCATCTTTCGCGGCTGGTATAGAGAGCGAATCTGTCTGACGATTTCGGGGGTAAGACGCGAGTTTCCAGTCCTCTCGCCGCGATGGTGTAGTCCGGTCATAACGGCGTGCTGGCTGTTTTCCTTGTGGGTGACAAACTCAAGATTGTCGAGGCGGGGATTGTTCCTCACCCCGTCCTTATGGTTGATTCCGTGTCCAGCCGGATAAGGGCCTACAAACGCGACCATTACGAGCTTATGGACTCGGTGTGTGTTGAGCTTGCCATCCTTCCAAAGCGAGATTACGGGGTAACGACGGGAGCCACGCTGGATTTTAAGAATCTTTCCAGCGGTCGTGTTCCCGTTTGTTCTGTCTCTACGGATGCGTCCAATGTTGCTGACGGAGTAAAGTCCTTCGTACCCAACAATCGCCCGCCATTCTTCTCGCATAAAAAAGACCTCCGATGGTTGCACGGTTCGGGCGTTAGCCAGTTCCACCATCGGAGGCCGAAAATGAGAAACGCCCTTCACCGTGCAGGTAGAGCATACCATATTATAGGGGTAGAACAAGCTCCTTCGGAACAATCGCCCAGGCCGTGAACCGTTTCCCTGGAACCGGGACTGACCGGACCAGATTATCCCGCGCCATTTCGCGGAGTCTGGCACTAGCAGAAGTCTGTGAAACTCCGTCGAGGATCATGTAATGCAACGGGACGGGACGCTCGGAGGTTTCAAGGAAGGCAAGAATCTTGTCCTTGGCGCTCACTTGCTTGCCTCCTTCGCGTCCTCAACCGGAACCACGCGAGTCTCAATGCTCGGGTCCATCGCCTCGTAGGCAATCGCGTACATGGTTGCCTCAGTCATCGTGTCGAATTGATGAGCCTGCATCGGACGGAAACCGTCTGTGGATTTTACTTCGATGGCGTAGCGTGTCATGGTGCCTCCATGCCGGATAGTATCTTCCTAATCGCGGCCCTCTTCATACCAGGGGACCATCTGAAACATTCAATCTTTCCCAAAACAAGACTCTCTAAGTCACGGTACTCAGCTTTCCTTCCCCCTTTATCTCTTTCTTTTCTTATAAAATCTGCGGCCAGACCATATCTGTCTCTATAAATGGATTCGGACATTCTTTTTGACATTGGATTCTCCCAAAACGAGCCCAGCCCCCCGATCTTCCCTGTCGTGTGAGCGATAGAGTGGACCTTGGGGGGCTGGCTTAAAACAGAAACGGTCCGACTTCGTATCGCTCACGAGAAAAGCATACCATGAGCCCGGAGCCTTGTCAACACCTATTTTCCGCAAAACGAAAACCGCGTCCAGTGTGAAGGGCACCGGACGCGGCGGGCTGTGGGTTAGCCCTGGGATTAGACGACGGGAGGCACGACGGGCGCGGCCTTGGCAATCTTCCCGCCAATACCGAGTGTAGCAAGACCTCCCAGGAACATCTGGAAGGCCGGGTCAGCGGGCAATCCCTGCGCGAAGGTCAGCAGGAGCGAGAAGTCCTTGGACGCAAGGACCGGGACGAGTTGCGCCACCACGCTGGCGAGACCCGTCAGTAGCGCGGAGAATCCGGCGATGTTGGTTTTCTTTCCGTCCAGGAGTTCCCACACCTTCGAGGCCCCGCAGTACTTTAGCATCAGTCCGATGATCTTATTCTTGAGCATATTCCCTCCTTATTTTCCTTCTCTACGAATCTGTGAAGTCTCTTTGAGTGCGTGCGTCGTTGCTCTCCGCATTCCATGCACTTGTCAGACCCGGCGTCGGGCCATGAGACGCGCCAGGACCAGGAAATGCGACGGATCGAATTAAGCCAGTTCATGTCGGAGTCTCATGCATCCCCCTTGGGCTCGATACCGTCGGCCCACTTAATCGACAGGCGGAACGTCTCTCGGTTGAGCGCGGCCTCGAGCTGTTTGAGCGCGACACCCGACGCCGACATCCCGCGCTGATCCTTTGCTCCCGCAGGCTTATGCCCGGCGCGGAAGCTCATCGCTGACAGGCCCGGCGCGATGCACCCGTCAAGTTGCTTGACGTAGCCCTTGTCCTCGTCGCCCGCCAGATTAGCGGCGTGAATCTGGATATTGTCGCGGCCGGCGACATCCTCACGCTGCGGCGTGGCGGGGTCGTCCCACTCCTCGTAGACAAAGCCGGGATGTTTGGGGCTGTCCGTTCGCCCCTTTAAAAGGTAGTCCGAAGCTGGTACGCACGATCTGCCGCGCGCGTTCTGCCGCCAGGGGAGCTCAAGAGTGTAACAGGAGTAGATGACATCCCCGGTGATCTCATCGAGGACGGAGAGACGCCCGAAGGTGCCCTCGTCCCCTGTTTCAAGGCGCGTTAGGACCGCCTGCCTCATACGCGCCTCACCCCGCGGAGGTCGTCCTCGATGGCTTCTAGGGATAGCATCAATGCACCGTGAGCCGGATTTTCATCCATCCGACGACGACGGCAACAACGGCGACGGCTCCCGACGCAAGCGCAGTAACCCTTTCCAGGTTCCCTATGCGCTTCTCGTGGCTGTAGAGTCCATCACGGAGATACTGCACGTCGGAGCGCACCAGCAAGAGTATTTCCCTGTCCGACAGGTGTGCATCTTCGCTCATTTCTGCCTCTGGGCGCGGAGGGCGGCGAGGGCGGCGGAAGTTCCGCCAGCCATTGCCCCAGTCCTTACAGCGTTTGAGGCGAATGGGGCCAGTCCACGGGCCGCAAGCCCCGCCCCAGTCGCTACCGTCCCCTGGACGAGCGGAGACATCGCTGCTAAAGGTGCCAGTCCCGCAATTGACCCGAGGGCACTTTTCATTATCGATGTCCCGCCGAGCTTGTTTGTCGGCAGAATGTTTCGGAGAGCTTCCGACTTAACCGCCCTGGAAAATGCGGCGTCTGCTCCTTTCGATATGGTCTTGGCAACCGCGTCGAACACCTTCCGCATTTCGTGATAGGAATATGTCGGCATGGACCGCTTTGCTTCGTCTAAAGTTTTTCGGGCGATCAGAGCTTCTTCCGGGGTGAGACTCCCGAGCCATGCGGATTTAAGAGCTTCGTCCAGGATTTCCTTGTGCGTCATTGCTTGTCCGAAAATTGGGCGGACATTCGTCTTATCGATAGCCGATGTGTACAGTTCACCAACCGCCTTCCGCCCTTTTCCGAACAGGAGGCTTGCGTCTTTTGCGGCGGCGGTCAGGACACCAGGAGTCTTGTACTCAAGACCGGAAATGGATTCCGCACCTTTAGCAATCTGAGAACCTGCACCCTTTATAATCGGGGCAGCGATCTTCGCACCCTTCAACGCCCCTGCTGTGAGAATCGAGCCTCTCGAAATAAACCCAGGAGCTGCTTCTGCCACAGTCTCAGCTAAAATCTTCGGTGTGTTAGCAGCAATATCCAGAGGCATGTTTCCAGTCGGTTCCATACCAGGAACGGCAGAAGCCATTTTCACGAGGCCCTCTCTGGACATCTTTTCTGGGATGGCAAGAGCTCCCCATGTACGGCTTGCAAAGGACGCTTTTTCCGCGCCATACTTTTTTTTGAAGTCGGCAAGCATGGCAGGATCGGAATTGAGGATATCCAATTCCTCCGGCGTCAGGGCGTTTATCGTGTCTTCTATTTTCGCCATTAGAGGCCCAACTTTGCGCGGACCGCCGCCCTTTTTGATTCGATATCGCCGGTCGGCGGTAGTGCCAATGACATTTCCGGCCGCAATGCGGACAATATATCCTGTTCCTTAACGAACTCACTTGCTTTAGAATACTGCTTCGACCTGAGTTTCGCTAAGTTATCAAGATTCATCGTAGCCCTACTCTGCATGGTTTTGCCGAGTTCAAGTATGAATATGGTGTTTTCTTCCGTCAATTTTCCATTCGCGGCTTGCTTGGCCGCAGCGGACAGTCTCGCAAAAATAGCCTGGCTCCCACCGAAAGGACGCTTGTCGGCTTCCGAGAGGGCACCTACCTCGCCAGAGGCCCGCGCCATGAATGTGGGGATCGCACTGTGGGCTATCGGATTCGACGAATCCGCAAGGCCCTGTATCATTGAAGCCCCATCTATTGATTGCTGCGCCCTCTTCACGGACGGATCGGCGTTGAATCTATCGACAATCCTCATTTTTTCGTTCGAGCGCACATCGCGCCTTTTAGCATCGCGCTCTGCATCTGACTCTGCGGCATTGCGGAACTGGGTCCCGAATCTTAGAGATTGAGTCGGGATTCCGGAGGGGAAAGCCCCACTGATTTTACTGGTATCGCCGGAAGAAATAGCAGCGAGTTGTTGCCCTGTCATAGTCTCGCCGTGCGGCTTCGGGTTACGCTTGGCCCACGCGGACGCCTCATTCTCCGCGATCTGCGACCGCTGAAGTTGTTTCTGCAACATATCCGGCGGGTTGAGTCCGAGCGACATCCCTGCCGCGCGGCCGACGATATGGTCGTCATTTGTGGCGGTCCCCGCATCGAGCTTGGACAGGTAACGGGAGTACTCCTGCTGTTGGGCCAGGATGCTCCTACGCTTATCGCGCTCTGCGGCGACTCTAAAGCCGGTCTGTGCCAAGTCGCCAAGTGGACCAAGAGCGGCCTGTATTCCGCCCTCCGGCTGCGCCAGGTAGGGCAGGCGCGCACGTAGGCCCTCCTGAAGGATCGGTGCGATTGACTTGGGCTCGTAATAGGGGCTAGGCATTTATCCTCAGTAGCCGCTCGTCATCGGAATTGAGTAATCAGTCCCCCACGCATATTTGTTGCGATAAGCGTCTAGGGCTGAAACGGATGTATTCTTGCCATACGGAATCCTACCCCCACCCTGTCTGTTCCCGTAGTAGCTCAAGAGCCCGCTGCCTAATTGGCCCGCGAAGTTGAGATAGGCCCCAGCCGAGGCCTGGGCGGCTGCGCTCCGCGCCGCATCCAGTCCCGCAAGGTACTGCTCGCGCGCCACCTGATTCTGATTCGCCATGTTTTGGTTGGCGAAGGTCTGGCTCAGATTCCTACTGGCTGTTTCGAGGTTGCGCTGCATCCCCCCGTACTGTCGCTCCACGTCTGCGGAGGACGCCGCCAGCGGTCGGTCGATGCTCAACTCGCGTGACGCGCTGATGCCGAAGTCTGATAGAGCTGCCTGTCGTCGTGCTTCGAGGTCGCCTTGGGCTTTTGCCTGCGCCTCGGGGAGGGCACCGGATTGGAGAAGGCCTAGGGCGTTAAGGCGTGCCTCAAGTTGTGGGGCCATGCGACTGTAGGCACGCTCCTGCTGTGCGAGGAGGTCCTCGCCAAGTTTAGACTGGAGTCCAGGCACCTCGCCGCGTGCCCTCTCAATGGCCCCGCTCTGCTCAGTCCGCAGTCGTTCCTCGGTTGCCGCCTGCTCTGCCCGCTGATCGGCGAAGAGCTTCTCCTGGCGGGCCTCGTTCTCCGCCATCTGCTGCTGCTCTTGCCGGCGCTGTTCCTTGGCCTGATTTTTTGAATCCTGATATTGACGAGCGCCATCTGAGCGTGCCCGTTCGCCCGCGTAAACGCCGTAACCGGTAGATACGGACGTAATTATAATTGCGGCGATCCCGAGCGTTATTGGGTCTGCCGTAACGAGTCCGTCAACGCAGGTTAATTTCCCCAAAAAACGATCAAGACCGAGCGTTACTGCAAAAGCAACGAACAATCCGACGTTGTATTTCATTGTCCGATACCTCTCGGTCTGAGCGTTTCACGCGGCCCAATGCGAAGCTTCTGGAACTGATCCGGTGGAATCAACCTCTTAACTTCCGCTATAGCCCCATCGACTCCTAATTTCTGGACCATCCCGGCCAGCGTGATAAGCATATCATCAGGTATTTTCGCCATGTCCACATCTCGGCCGAGAAACTTGGTAACAGCGGCAATGATTTCAGGATCGTTCCTGAAATAGTCAAGATCGTCTGGCGAGAAGTTCCCCGGTTGCGAAGCTTCGTGCGCCTGCGGATTGACGCCCGGCTGCGGCACGGACCCTAACTGATCTGGTGACGTTATCATCGGCGTAGCTCCTGTCTGTGCAGTTCAATTGCGTAAAGCTCGAAAGTCTGGGCGGCCGTGTTGTTCGAGGCCCGGAATTGGATGGAACGCCCGATTTGCCCTACAACGATGGGTGCAGATTTTACTCGCGTACCAGTCCCGGCCGTCATGTCGATAGTATTGCTCACGAAAGAGCCCTCGTCAATACTGAACTCGAACGTAAGATTGCCCGCGCTTTGCTTCTTGAAGTACACGTACACTATACCAAACCGTTGCTGGCTTGAAAACTCGAACACCTTGGTCGTGAAAGACCCGTTGATTGCGGAAGTCAGGCCGTCGGTGCTAGCCGTGTTGAGCTGCATGAGGCCGGGCGTGCCGCCGGCCCAACTGTTGGTGCCGTAGAGGACGCCCGAGCGGTAGGCGAAATCTGAAATGATGGAGGCAGCCACCTGGGACCATTTCCAGACCGTGCCGGATTTGTCCAGCACGTAGGTAAACTCTTTGTGCGATGAGTCGATTGTGGACAGAGCGTTTGAGACCTGTAGCCAGTAATTCCCATCGACGATAATAGCGGACGGTTCGGCCGTGACCGTCGGCACGTTTCCCCAAGCGAATGATCCGATGTTGGCAAACTCCTGACGAATGCGGTCGAAGTCGAGAATCTTAGATATCGCGCCGCCGCCGTCGTAGGCATAAAATCCCTTCTTTCCCAGCATGATATAGCCGCCGGGGCCATAGAGCTGGAAGGATTTCGGGCTGTTGATGCTGAAGTCATTTGGAGTGAATATCTGTGTCAGCGTGTACGTCGGATTCGCCGGATCGAAGATGTCACCCGTCAGCTTCCAGGCGGAGTTTGTCTTGAAAATTACGATTGATTGGCCGTCGAAGGCGAGGCCCACGATGGGAAAGCCGTCGTTAGGGTTGACATCGACAAAGTTAGACGCCGGCCAACTCGTCGGGTCCTTCAGGGCTGACCAGGAGAGACGAGACGGATTCGCGGACGTGTTCGCGACAAAGGTATAGTTTTTGTAGGTCAACGAGTAATAGGCCTGCGGAAAGGCGTCAACGTAGACGAAATACGCGCCGTCGAAGTAACCGCCCGCGTAGCCCTGACTGCATATCCAGGTCTTTGAGTTTTGGTCTGTGAAGCTGACACGTCGAGAGGCCGCCCATCCCGGCGTGATGTTGTAGGATGCCCCCGAGTTGAGTGCGCCGAAGTTTGCCGTCAAAACGAGGGTCGTATCATCGGTGATCGTAGACACGATCCCGACCGTATTCCCGACGGAGAAGATCGCGCCCGCGCGCGCTGTAGTCAGGAAGGCAGTCCCTACGCCCGTAACAGTGGCCGAGGCGACGGCCGTGCTGACAGTTCCGGCCGTGCTGACAAACATGCGGTAGACCAATGCCGAGTCCGACGTGTACAGTAGGAAGTTGTTCGTGATGCCCGCCGCCGCGTAAATCAGCAGGTTTTCGGTGCCCGAGAATACGGAAGTGTGGAGCATATATCCGGACCAGGCGCGCCCCCATACCTCGTTTGTGGTCGAAGTCCGACTTTGACCCAGGCGCTTGGCGATGGCGCTCCCGTCATTCCAGATGTTGGAGTGCGTCGGTGACGCCTTCTGGTTGAGTCGGTTGGGCGCAGTCAGGGTGTTCAGCCCGAGGCTGAAGTCCTGGAACACGTCAACTGTCTCGGAGATAGCCATCTAGCTGGGCTGCTGGAACTCTGAAGGAAACGGTAAAAACCGAGAAGTATTTTGCGTATCAGAGGACCCCAGGACCGGCATCCAGTCGCCGTGCTCGTTTTCCTTTTCGATCATCTTCTGCACGCTAAACTCGTAGGCCTTCTTTAGGTCGTCCTGGTTTCCGGTGTTGAGGAACTTAGCCCCAAGCCACTCCGCACCGTCGATCATAACCGCATGGTATGGCACCGGGATCTCGGAAATGTCGCCGTCAGCAGAGAGGTCAGCGAGCGACTTCATATAGCGGAACTCAATGTTGTACTCGTCGTCCGGCGATGGGAAAAATGCGACCTGGCGCTGCTTGGATGCCGTCGCGGCCACGTCAGGACTGTTGCGGAACAGGTAATATCCAGTCGGCACTCCAACGGTGCTTATTGACGGCTCGTAGGCGTCGAGCGTCCATATCCCGAGGTTCGTCAGCTTTGTCGGCGTCTTGCTCTGGCGCACGGTGTAGATCGAGAAGAGATCAGACGGCAGATCGTAATAGACCGTCCGCAGAGTGTAGGTCCCATCGGTCAACGTGGCACCCTGGAAATTGTTCCCGATGGTGATACCCGTTGCGGACGATCTCGCAGTGACCTCGTACCAGTTTGTGTCGCCCTCGAACTCGATGAATGATCTAACGTCGATGGCGGCGAAGGCTGTCCCGGTTCCAGTGACCGCAGCGGCTCCGTTGGTGATGGCTACGGTTCCAGCGGTCTTGTCCACAATGGTCTGGACGTATGCCCGCTTGAACAGCCACGAAAACGCATAACGGGAGACAATATCCTGCTGGATGAAGTTCAGCCAGCGCTTGAGGCGCGTGCCGTTGGCCGTGACCGTCTGATCGATGTTGAGGCGGTCGGCGAGTTCCTGCTGCTGGACGAGGAAGGTTGCCATTATTTGTATTGCGTGATGGTTGCTCTTGTTGCCGTCGTGGCATTCTGCGTCCGGCAATACAGTTTTCGGTACGATGGCGCGGTGAATGTCACCCCAGTCCCTGCAGCCACTTCTCGCCCATACCATGCAGACGTGGAAATGGTGGACACCGAGATATCAAATCCGCAGTTGATCGTGGTACTACCAGCCACCGAGTACACCTCGATCTGGTAGTAGCCCAAGAGTGTCCCTGAGGATGTTGTAGCTGCTACATCCGTTGCGGTGGTCGAAACATCTATTGTTTGGACCAACGAACTTGTGGATGTCGCAACCTCATGGACATTCTGCACGTTGCTCTGCGCGGCGACTGGTGCCGCCGCCAGCAGGACCAACAGGGGGATGTATCTCATGAGGTCTGCTCCTGGACGTAGTCGAGGTCCACGTATGTGATATTGCTGTCAAGGTTGGCATAGCAGCCGCCCGGGAAAAACTTCCCTTCGGCCCCGAATACCTTATCAGAGCTGGCATCTACGTTGCCCTGAAACTTGTACTTCTCGGTGCCGGAGGTGCTGGTCCCGTTGTACAGCGTTACGGTCCCCGAGCCAAGGGCTCCTGATCGGGTAGTGAATCCGAAGAGGCGCACCGGCTGGCCGGATACCCCAACCACCCCGGCCGCTACGATCCTGATGCTTCCCGCCATAGTCTTGTCCTCCTTAGGTGTGCTTCGCGCGCCCCTTATGGATGCTGAGGGCGTTCTCGGTTTTGAAGTTGACCGTGCAGGTCGAGCAGACGAACTTTTCTTCCTTCGTATTTTCCTTAGCGACTGGTTCGTCAAACTCGATTACGGGCACGTCCTCGTTATCGACGGACCACCCATCTTTGTTTTCCGCGGAGACCGGGAGAGGCTCAGGCATCGGGCGATCTCGCCTCGCGCCCAGGAAGGCTTCACGCTGTGCATTGTTCCATGCCTCTTGATCCGGGCCAAGGTCGAGGTTCAGCATGACGGGGTAGACGGATGCCCCTTCGGCCTTGGTCTTGAAGTTCTCCAAGACGGCGGGGAGCTTTGTGAAGCGGATGACTCGATCAACATGACCCGCCCCAACGAGGATGACGGTTCCAGGTACGGCGGCCACTTGGGACCGCAGACGGCTATCGGCGCTAAGAGTAGGCATGTTCTTTTTTCTCCTGTGTGTTCAGTTTTATTTTGTCCATCAAAACGGTCATACGGTGTGCGTAGGTGTGTTTCTCTAGGACCGCGCATCGGCCGTTGAAGGCGATTCGTTCGCGTTCGGCATCGTTGGATAGGAGATTGCGCGTGACCGCCGTCAGTTCATTCAGGTTTGAATAACCGACGTAGTCGCGACCATCGACGAAGCCCAGGCGGTCAAGGTCCGGCACTCGGTCGGTTACGAGGCATGACCCTGAGCAAAGCGCTTCATAGAAACGCATTGGAAGATCGTTTTTGATCGAACGGTTAAAAACCAGGCGTGATTCGGCGTACTTCTCAGTCATCTCCTTGAACATGCGGTTCCCGAAGAAGATTGGGCCTGGGCAGGCTTTGAAGAAAGCATCCAGTGCCTCGACGCGGGGTCCTGCCAGGTTGTTGTGGAAGTTGCCGATGAAGCACCCGTCGAAGCGCTTCTCTCGCGCACCGACGTAGTGTATCTTCGTGTCGCATCCGACCGGGTTCCAGTAGATGTCGTCGCGCCCCCAGTCGAGCTTCAAGCCGTCGGAGTGGACCACGGACACGTTGTCGAAGCGGCCGTCGCGGGCCAGTTGGATGCGCCAGTCCGTCTCGATGTGCGTGTCAATCGCATAGTAAACGCTCGGATGTAGCTCAGGATTCCACTGTGTCACCCGCTGACCGTCGTCCACCTTCACGTAGAGGTCAAAGCCACCATGGATGTCTTTCATGTTTTCGGGCAGGACATGGGCCACATCGTGACCCAATTGCTTGAAGGCATCGATGATGTAGACGCCGGTCGAATCGGGACGGACCCGAGTCTCAAGCGATATAAGGATTTTCATGCTGCCACCATCATAACGCCACTGACACTGTACGGCGGGTAGCCCGCTCGTGGTTCCGGCGTTCCGACGACCATGAACACGTAACCGGGAAGAACCTGATCCGTGCGAGTGACGTTAAAGCCGGTCGCCCGCAGGAGCGACGAAACGCTCTCGGGCGTGAACGCATGGACATGACTTGGATCGACGCTAATGGCCTCGCAGAAGCGGTAGTCCGGGCAGATGATGACGAGCTTGCCGCCCGGCTTCAGCACCCGCTTCCACTCATAAAGGGCCTTGATAGGATCAAGGACGTGCTCCAGGAGATGCTTCGCCAGGATGCCGTCCACAGACTGATCCTTCATCGGCAGATCGAGAGCGTCGGACTCAACGTCGGCCACGGCAGGGCGGTCAACATTAGCGCCAACGCCCATCTGGCCGCTGACGCGGATATCAACGCCGATCATTTTGGGATGGAGCTTCTGCCCCCCGCAGCCAAGGTCGAGGACATTGCCGCCAGTGTCGATGATGGGGGCGATTTCCTGCATGGCTAGTTTTTCCTCACCGGCCACGAAGTCGTAAGAGCCGTCGCTATTGTCTGGTAGGATGCTATTCACGCAGTTGAACCACTCCTTAAATCCGTGCTTCTTGATGAGCCATGTATTGATCGCCTCGCCCTGTGCTGGTGAGTTCCAGTACTCACCGTACAGCTTTTTCCCCGTTACGCTACAGAAATGGAGCATGAAGGCGCGGCGGCAAATGCAGAGCTTGTAGCCCTTCTGTGTCAGGCGTATGGAGAAGTCAAGATCATCCCCACCGGCGGGGCAACAGTCGAGCGGTCCCATTTCGATGACCACATTGCGCCGCACCAACATGCACATCCCGGATAGATAAGTAGTCTGAACCGCAGGCGGCAGATGTACATGGTTGGTCGTCTGGAAGCCCATGATGTTGTTGCTGGTCGGCCCAACGACAGCGATCTTCCCGTCGAGTTGGAAGCAGTTCAGCATCTTCGTCAGCCATCCGTAATCATGGGGCAAAATCTGCACGTCGTCGTTGAGCCACATGATGAACGGTGCGGGGTCATGGCTGAGGATCCATTTGAGGCCCACGTTGACGCCTTCGGTCCAGCCCAGGTTTTTGTCCATCTGCAACAGCACGACGCCGCTGTTCAGCGGCACATGGAACTTCTGATCGCCATTGTTTACGACGATGATCCGCACAGGCTCGGCGGTATTCGACTTGATCGACGAGATGCATCTGTCCAGCATCGTCAGATTGTTCCAAGTGACTATAATGATATCGACGGCTGGCTTGGCCGTCTGCACGGAGAGTGCAGTTTTCATACCGTGCCCCCGTTGATCTGGCTGATGTCGCTGACGGTCCTGATCGGTCCAGGGTACACGGCCTTAAACTTTTCTTCCATGCCCTTAGCTTTTACGAAGTCGTATTCGCAAGCCATTTTTGGATGACAGAGGTGGCCGACCTTCACCGCGGTATCTACGACTATTTTAGCGTCGAGCTTGACGCGCGCCATCATGCAGAACCAGATATCCTCGCCCACGTTGCGGTTGGAGAAAAACATTCCATCTGGCATGAGGTCTCGCATTTTCTTAAGGAATGGGACCGACAGGAGGGCAACGCCGAAGCCGAAGCCGTCTACCTGGACGACGGAGTTTGGCTCATACTCCTCGATGAACTGGTTGCCAAGATGTTTGACGCCGTTTTTTTCCTCAACGGTGTGGCGATACATGACTGGATAGTAAGGGGGAAGCCGCTGTGTGCAAATCGGCGCGGCCATGTCGGCCTTCTCGCGTTGCATCGTCTCGAAGATGCGCTCAAAACACCGTTTAGGGAGGAGCATATCGTCGTCTATCATAAACAGGTAATCCATCCCCTGCGCTATCGCCTCGTTTGCCATCATCTCGCGGGCGTAGTTGACACCGGCTCGGCCGACGTTGCCGGTGAAGAACTTGAACTTTGACCGCGCCTCTAAGCGCGCGTAATCCATGTAGACATCCAATCGGTTGTCGTGAGCGATGCAATCAATGAGTCCTGCCGACGGCTCGCCTAGCAGCACTTTGATGGTAGATTTATCTTCAAACGGATCGAGCATTTCCGACCTCTCTTTTATTGAGAGGGGAATGGCGGTTGCGCTATCCATGGAGCCTCCCGGTGAGCTTCCACCACTTCACCGATATCCATTCGATAAAACTTCCGGTCGTCGCGGGCCGCACTTGGTGGCCGTTGCAAACACCCTTAAAAATGTCACCACGGCGCAATAGCTTGCCGCAGTTGCACCGATAGAGAGGGGGGAGAGTCGTGTCTGTTCCCATTTCTATCTTGTTTTTACAAGACTCGTATCAAAGAGTCCTAATGAACCCCCGTAAATAGCTTTCTCCTGACACGGCGTTGTCGAAAACAACAACCGGCCCGAACTGGAAGCTCTTGCCCTGCGACTGCATGGAGCCATTGGCGGCCACCGGACCAAGCACATAGCCCGCGCACGAGTGGCTGACGTTCGAGATGAACGCAGCAATCGAGACGCGCGCGCCGTAGGCCTGGACCAGCTGGTACGCCATCGTCTCCGCGTCGGCATCGAGGATACCGGCGAACAGCGACAGGTTGCTTGCGATGGGCGACATGAAGGCGTTGCCGTAGCTGGCCGTCGCTGCGATTACGCCTTCCCAACAGACGGGCCCGTTTCCGATCAAGGTCCCGGAACTGACGTTTTGACCGATCACGAAAACCTTCTCCGCGTCCGACCGGTTGAGTTGCTGAAGTAACATTTTTATCTCCTTTTACGTGGCGTTTATTTTCACTGACAGGCTCGATGGCCCCGTTTATTCACTGACCCACGTTTACGCACTGATGATGCTGAACGTCCCTGCGGTCACGTCGGCCGAGTTATAGACGGTCACCGTGACTATGCCAGCAGTCCCGGCCGGTGATATCGCTATCATCGGCTGGTACTCCCCCGAGGTGATGTTCGGGAGAAACTGCGCCTGGTACACCTTCCCGGCCGCGACGGTCAAAGTCCCCGCCGCATCAGCCTGGACGCCCGTCCAATCCCCGACCGTTAGCCGCAGGTTCCCGCCCAGGGAACAAGACCGAACGTTACTTGTCGCGAATGCCATGTCCCCCTCCTAAGCCGTAATGCCGGTCAATTTCCCGAGCCTGCGGATGTTGTCCGACGCCAGCTGGCCCGCCCACAGAATCTGCGCTACCTTCGCGTCCTGGTTCTCGGGCTTGATGAATGGCGTGGTGATGAAGTTAGTCCCCTTGGAGGTGACTAGTTTCAGCGAGTCGGATGACAACATGAACAGCGTTCCAACGGGCGTGTTCGGACCATACGTGAACGTCGCGCCCTTGAATCGCAGGTTCTCGAAGCCCGCGTCGGCCATCTTTGAGTCCGTGAATCTCAACTGTGGCTGTAGAGTCGCCTCGTGGAACTGAAAGGCCGTCTGATCCGAACAGATGAAGTCAGGCGCTCCACCCGACAGGCTCTTATTGCTGATGTTGTTGTACAGCGCCCGCATGTCAGCGAGGCCACGGGCAGCGAAAGACCCAGAAGCCGTCACCTGGGCCTGCCACCAGCTATTCGAGGACTTCGCCACGTCCGCGATGGAGGTGGTCGTGTCCACGATGGTGACGAGCGTGTTCATGTTGGTGCCGGTGACTGCCGACGCCCACATGTCGATGTCCAGCTTATCGCGCAAGGACATTTCAGCCTGCTTGATTTTCGAGTCGAGGAGCTTGATGATCGCCCTATCCCCGGCGTTCTGGATGCGCTCCTCAAGCCCGCTGATCGTCACCGTCGCGGCGTACTGAGCCCACTTGTATTGTGCAGCAGAAAGTCCTTCCTGCGGGCTCGTATCGATGACCCCATACCCCGAGTAAGACTTTGCAGTCGTATTCTTCCCGTACATCAGAGGCATGACGAGCGTTGCCCCGCCGTCCTCAGTGATCTTCGCCTTGTTCTTCATCCACATGAAGAGCGGTATCTTGGTGAAGATGTTATCCGCAAACTTCTTGCGGACCGCTGATAACGTTGTGGACAATAGAGCATCGACGTTGCTCGGCCCGTAGGTGAACGTCGCGCCAGGAACTGCCATGTTTCCTCCTTGCTACTTTTTTAGTCGCCTATCTCGTCAAACTCCGGGACAGGTCGTCCGGCTCTGATGGCCTCGGCCACTAGATTCATTGCTTCTTCGCGGTTCTTCGCCGACATCCTCGCCCCTTTCGCCGCCGCGGGCGGCACGCCGGGGCGCTCTACGGTCGCAGCCTTCTTTCCCGCGACGATCCCACGCGCCCGCCGGTCGGCCTCCTCGTTGAGCGTGTCCTTCTTTGCCAGCCAGTACGCGTCCTCGAAGCTGAGAAACTCGTACTTTCGGATGATGGGCTCGATCAATCCGCGCTTGTCGAGATCCGCGAAGTCGGGGAACTTCGCCACGACCTGCTGTAGCTCGCCTATCTTCGACTGTAGCTCGTTGTGTCTCCTGACGCTCTCCATCTGCGGCGCGACCTGCTCCTTGAGCAAATGCTGGGCCGCTTGCATCACGGCCTCCTGGAACTTGCTCTTGTCGCCGCTTAGGATGGCGCTGAAGGTCTCGTCGGATACCTCGAAAGGCTTGGCCCGTGCGGGCTGTCTCAGTCCCTCGGCCCACTGCTGGAAGCGAGGGTCGTTACGCACCCCCTCCCACTCCTGCGAGGCCGCGCGGTGGCGGTCATAGTCGGCATACTTGGCCGACGCCTCGGTGGCCGCCGCCTCCTTTTGGCGATTGACGTAGGTCTTGATCTCGGCCGATAGGGATTCAGGGTCGAACTCCCGTACTGCAGCCACTGGCGCGGCGTTGGTGCCCGGCGTCTCGGGCGCGTGCGCCTCTGAGATTGCGGCCTCGGGCGCGGGTGTGACTTCTTGGACTGGCTCAGTTGCCGTCGTCATTGGGTGGTGCCTCCGTTCCGTCTATTTCGCCGGGTTCGTGCCCGGACTCGCCGGCAAGGTTCATGGCGGCGCAAATCTTGTCGATCTTGGCTTCGATGCCTGCCAGTTTCTTTAGCATGGCATCGCCAGGACCTGCGGCCTCAGGCAACGGCGTTGACCCGGCCGACGCGGGAGCCACTGGTCCAGCGGCGCGGCTCGTCTGCAAGGCGGCGATCATAGGGTTCACAATTGTCTCCTGTTCTGCAGTAATGCCGTCGCAGACGGGTTCCACGGCTGGAACGTGCCGAGCTTGCGGTTGGGGGGAGGATTGATCCCCGGCTGGTCGGAGTAGAACTTCCCGCCCTCCATCGTGCCCGGGGTGAAGCGATAGCCTGGCTGGCCTACTTGACCGAAGCCGAATCCAGTGAACGGCGCGGCGGCGGCTTCCTCACGTGCATCGCCGGGGGCCTGGCCGAACTGGTAGGGCTTGGGGCTTCTCTGCCCGGTATTGTACTGCTTGCCGTCGAACCACACGCTGGTATAGTCCGGCACTGGGGCCGACTTGCGCTGGCCGTACACGATCTTGTCGGGCAGGTTGGGTACCCACTCGCCGTCCAACATGTAGCCCAGTGGAAATGGATTAAAGCCAGGGTTAGTGAACTCGCCTGGGAATGGGTTTACGTTCGGGTTCCACGGGTTATTTTCGACGCCGCCGACCGTGCGCTCCGGCGGCAAATACATAAAGCCGAGATCGGGAACAGGCGCTGTTACTGTCGAATGGATAGGCGGCAGATACGGCATCGCCATAAAAAATCCCGACCTCCTGTGTCGGAGATCGGGTTGTTCCGATGCCTACCAGATTATACGCTACGTCAGTCTACTTTCGTCGAGTGTATCTTCGCGAGATATCCTTGTGAGAAATGCAGCGTGATGTTCCCGTTGGTTTCTTCCCTGCGGAACTCTTCAAGCAGATCACCGAAACGACCGCGGAGGTCCTTCTTGCTCTGCTGGGACTGGTAGACGAATAGCACACGTTCATTTGTATGAGACACGAGCCCCTCGAATCTTGTCCCCGACTTCGCGCAGACCTAACCCGCGCATGACGGCCGCCTTGTGTTCCCGGCTACGCACGAAGATTCCTTGCGGGGATTTCTCGGGGTGCGAAAGATTCTCTTCGACGCCCGCGCCCTTAAAATAGACATCTGAAAACCGGAAGGAACTCATCTCCGATGGAGCGCAGGCATTACACCTCTCGCCAGACGCCGAATAGCTCAACCGATAAGCATCCCGATTTTCGCACCCAGTGCATATCATCGCCGAATTATACACCACTCTTTTGATTTCGTCAAGACTTTAATCATTGGATCGGAGGGAGTTCCCTGATCCCCCCCTGTTCGGGGATCATCCCGACTGGGGCTATCGGCGGCCCTGGCGGAGGCGGTTCTTCCATCGGGACACCTGGCAGACCACCGGGAGGTGCCATTGCCGCCATCTGCTGCTCGTAAGCGTCCGAGACCTCGATCATGTCCAACTCGCGGAAGAGCGCTTTGCCCAACGCCGTAGCGGTGGGTGAGCCGGGCACGACGCCGATGGTAGGGCCGACGTTCAGAGCGCTCTCGATGAGCCTGACTTTGTTTTCTCGATTGAGCGGCAGGGTCGAACCCGCCTTCGCGTCAACGTCATATTCTCCCTGAATGTTATCCTTGGTGAAATAAAAACCCGTCTCGTCAACCTGGACGCCCGGGAAGGCGTCCATGATCTGCTCGGGAGACATGCCCGTGATGCGCACATAGCGGGGTGTCGTCTGGAACTGCTTGATGAGGGCGATGACCTTCATCGTAACCTCTTCGAGGAAATCCTCAAGTAGGTCCTGACGTTGGGCCTGCCGGATTCCGCTGCCCGCCTGCTGGGCTTGTAACTCGAACTTCGTATTTGTGTCCGTTTTTGCCACGCCGCCCCTGTCAACCTCGTTCTGACCTATAACCGCGTCGATATCCTGTTGGATGAGCGCGTCGATCTGAAACGACTCCTTCTGCATGTCCGCGTATTGTATCGGCGTCGGCGGCGCTGACCGGGGCTTGCGTTGGGTAACTGCTCCGTCCACGCCCTGCGCGAATTTCTCCATCTCCTCCTTCGTCATCGATCCTTCTTCGATTGAAATCTGGCGAGACCACCGCTTGATGTGGTTGATCTGAGCAGCTCGCAACTTCACGCGCTCCAGTATCTGCGCCTCGATGATGTAGATGTCGCTGAGGGGATACGGTTCGCCGGGCACCGGATTTAGCTTGAACATGGAGAACGGCAGGCCTTTCATTTCGTAGCCGTTGGGCGTCTCGCGAAGGTATCGGTCGGTGCCGTCGCAGACGCAGTAGATGGCGTTTGTATCCTTGTCGTGGACCTCCCAAAACTCAAAGAGGTCCAGGTCGTTGTCCTTGAGCGAGTCGTCCGCCTTCTCTCCGCGAGAGTCTCTCGTGGTTACGTTGGACCGCAGCTTTCCAGTGTTCGCATAATTGGCGTCGGCCTTGAACTCCGACAGTGGCCGGATGATGCGGTGGGCGATCCACCGGCAATCGTGCGGCGGGTCCTGGGACATGCTGGCGTCGAAGACGACATCCTCGTAGGGCACGTAGGCGACGAAGATTTCTTCGTCCTTGATGTACTCAGAGGCATCGTCGGGCACCTCACTGATGGTCTGTCCCATCTGACCGATGTAGCCGTACTTGAACCAGCCGTGACCGATTAGGAAGGCGTCGAGGAGGAGCCGACGCACCTCGTTCTTTAGGTTCAGTTCGCGGAAGATGTACCCCACCGACAGCTCTAGGATGCGCGCGCCCATGATCGAGTCGCTACCCTTGGGATTTATCGTCATGTGCGGGTCACGGAAATATATTCGCGGAATCGCGGTGTGGACGTAGCCGTATACGAGATTGATGGGTGGTGCGTTGACGCCTCCGCTGCTGACGCTGTACTTGCCCTTGTATTCCTCGTGGATGCGCTTCCAGTTCTGATCGTCGCGGACCTGATCGCGGTATTTCAGAGAGCGGTTGATACGCTTCATCCACTGCCGGGCGGTGATGCGCTTCGGGTCTTGGTCGAAAGTCTCAGCGGGCATATCTGGGCTCCTTGTTCCAGCTCATCGTAGGGTGCTTCCACCGACCGTTAGGGGCACGGTACTCCTCGGGCATGAGGGCTTCGTCCGTCACGCGATAACTTTCGCAGAGGTCGAAGACCTCGGGGGAGAAAGCGCGGAGGAGGTTCATTTTATTTCGTAGATGAACGAGAACCG
>ERZ1292632.782-Hain-H43-01um-R2-782-length-34479-cov-22_pt1 | contig 26527 bp, 43 predicted proteins | sample MGYA00564407_ERZ1292632 | MGnify/ENA primary metagenome ERZ1292632 (study PRJEB36523, sample SAMEA6512637) | groundwater metagenome | collected 2019-01-08 | study: AquaDiva: Metagenomics assemblies of 32 groundwater samples | reverse complement strand
GAACTTGAATCCAAAGATTGTCCGCGTTGAGAGCTCCTGTCTCAAGGTTGTCAACTGTGAAACCCTTGAGGGTGGTGTGGCTATTGCTTGCCCCAATTTTGTTGCTCCTCTTTCGAGGGGATGAGATATTTCTACTCATCTCTACCGCTTCTTTTTTAGATTATACGGTAGTTCGGACTATACCATTATCCTGCGAAGGATACTCGTATTATAGTCTCTGAACCTCTCGCAAATTTTGCGATTTGGCTGCTGATTGCATTTCTCAATGTTTTCCAGCAATTTAACGAATTATTCGATACATTTTTCAATGTAAAGGCGCTGGTCTTTAACGCATCACCGTCGGGAGTTGTGTTGACTGAACCTGCGAAAGCATCACCATAGGTGTTTAGGATTGCTTTCTTATCCTGCGTAAGACGAGCTCTGTCGCCCATCTGTTCGCCAATTTTTGCCCTTTTGCCCACCGCATCGGCACGAAAAGCTTCAAGAGATACAGGGACTTGCTTAGTCCACTTCTGCATCTTGACGTTCTTCGTGTTACCGATGAATGTGTCCGTGTTGGCAATTTCTTCCTGCTCGTCGGTTTCATCGAACCCGCCTACATTGGAATCTTCATCCCAAGTATAGCCGAGTAAGGCTGTTTCCGACTGCTTGAAGAACCACGAGTCTTGTCCTGAAAGGTATCCGGGCTGTGCAGTCCGTTGATACTTTTCCCACAAGACAGAGTCAATCTCCGTCTGTACTGCGTCGGGAGATAGCTGACTTGTGTGACCGCCTGATGGATTCATTTGGTTGTCAAGCTAAACTAATAAACTAACTATTAGGATACGTCGCTTCTATACGCACGAGGGTCTACAGTTACATCAATTCTTTGAGTGGCAACGTTTCCGCCCACCAATTCAAGACCTGAAGTATCTGCTGAACCTGCTTCCTTGATGGTGTAAAGCTGTCCACCATCTGAAGCTCCTGTTGCGGAGTAGTCAATGAGTACGAGGTCGCCAAGGAGAAGAGCAAGTTCAGTGAGTGTATCCACTGAAGCGGCTGTCTCGGCCTTGCCTCGGATTCTTCCTACATCAGGCACAGGGCAAGCAGAGTTAAGAAACTGTTCTGCTACTGTTCCTGCCGCTACGTTCACAGAGTTCTTCTGGGCCACACCTTTGAAGAGATGAGTACCGATTACCGGAGTATCTGCGGCCGCAAGTACAGCGGTGTTTACGTCCGTAAGACCGTTGGTGTAGGACATACCAACAGTGTGCAAAGGTTCACCTGCCAAGATAGCTGTTCCACCCGATACTAGGTAGCGGGGAAAGATAGCTTGCGGGCCGATGACCTGCAAATCTGCATAAGCCATTTTTAATACGAGAAATAACGTCAGTTATCTGACTTTATTTCCTAAGTTACGTTGGACTGATGACTAACCAGTCCGTTGCTGTTAAGCGTTGTAACTACAAGGGTCTTATTTGTCCCGACTTGAGGTCTTTGTAGACGAACTTCCCATTAGGGAGCTTCTTCTTCCAAAGTTTATCCTTTGTGTCGTAGGTGAAGCCTGAGCGTTCGAGCGAGTTCTTAAGCTGTGGATTGATCTTAGGCGAAGGGCTTTCAGGTGCGTCTCTATGAGTACCGGCGGTGTCTTTTGAGATTCCGTCCTTTCCTCGTAGAGCACGCAAGAGCTCTGCGTTCTTTGCCAGAAGAGTTTTCTTATTGGCAATCGCATGAGCTTCTTCCAGTTGTTCCTCAAGAGTCAAGTATTCCGGCCATGTTCTATTCCTGTGCAGTTGCACAATATAGCTGGCCTCATCTGCGGAAGACGTTAATTTGGACACAATCTCGTTTATGCGAGTTCCTTGTATCCTTTTTTCCGTTTCCTGCCGCTCTCGGCGGAGAAGTTCTTGGAGGTCTTTCTTTGTAAGAGGCTTATCGTCTTCCGACTCATCCTCTTCATCCTCCTTAGTCTCTTCTCTCTTGGTCTTTGACGCTTTGTATCTATCTTCAGCTAAAGCCTTTTCGGCTTTTTCCGCACGCTCGCGTTCAGCTTCTATAAGAGCTTTGTAATCTGTTTCCTCAGTTGTCGAGGTTCCTTCCGGAGTCTCTTCGGTATTCTCTGATTCGACATCCACATCTTTTTTTACCTCTGTGGTCTCGGTATCTTTTGGTTCAGGCATTGGCCATCCACTTATAGATAGTGGTCACTGTTTAGAGCCTTTCGGCATCCTAGTTTAACGACGTTGGTAGGTCATAATAACTTTAGTTTCTCAATCTTTGATTCCAAAACGTCTGCGAAATACGCCAGAAGTTTTGCGGCGATGATGTCGTTTTCCGTTACAGCTTTTTCTAGTGCCTGTCTTGCGTGCCATCGTATTTCTGCCAGTAGGACAGAATACAGGTTTGTCTCGGACAGTGTTTTAGCTTCTTTCTTTAGGACATTTATCTGTCCTTCAGTGAGTGGCTGTCCTTTATGAGTCCACCCTTGTCCTGTCTTTTTTAGGACATCATCCTCGGTAATTGTGTAAAAGAACTCACTAGCCAGAAACTGTGCTAACTTACGCTGAAATATCTGCTGTTCGTTCATTTTTCTTGGGTCTGCCCAGCTTTTTAGGTTTCGGCTCTTCATCTTCTTCCGCTTGTTTGAGAATCCTAGCGGCTTTCACTACACCAGGTAGCTCCGTGCCTTCGGGAACGATCACTTCTTTATCGTTCACACGGAAGATAAACTCCACCCTTGGTTCTATTCGTGGTTTCTTTGCTTTGAAGTCATAGAAAGCACCCATTCTTACCTTATCACCACCTTTACGAATGAGTCCGCCTATACGGTCATATTCAGCCAGTAGAGCGTCTTCATCATACGAACCGTCAGGTTTGGCTACTCCGCCTACATTATTCCCGCTCTGGTCGGGCGAGCCGTTTAGTGCTCGTTCTACTTTCGGCTCAAAACAAAGTTCATATCCCTTGACTAGCATGTTTCTTCTTCTTTAACTTCAGCTACCTCTTCTTTGACTTCGGCAGATTCGACTTCTGCGGACTCTTCAACTTGCTCTTCGACTTGCTCTTCGACTTTGACATTTTCTTCCATTTTATTTTAATAAAACTGTTAATTGCTTACATTATAGCATAATTTTTACTGCACACCTACATTTTGTAATATACCGGACGCTTGTTTCTGTCTGATTTGTTCTGCCATAGGAGAAGTAGGAGCCTGTTCGGGTGTAACGGGTAGTAAAGGGGCTTCTTTCATAAAGTCATCAGCCCTGCCACGGAAGTAGGAGTTAAGCAGTTCACGTCTTAATGGCTCGGCTTCTATGTATGGGTCGGCCGCTAGAAGCTGGTAAAGCGATACCAACATTGCCTGCATTGTCTCGGCACTCTTTGGGAACATCTCTTCTGGGTCTATTCTGCATAGGTATCTTAACTTTGAGAAAAGATGAGGGTTCACTACGAATACATGCTTTTTATGATCAGGATAACCGATTTCAGTAAGTAGCTTGAGACTTCGTCCCTCGACTTCTTTCTTGGATAGTTCTTTGCCTATAAGAGCCTCATCGAAGAGTATTTCCTTGCTTACTTCCTTACCGTCCATCATCTGCTTTTCTAGGATGAACTTGCGGTACTTCATCCGTGTACCACCGCCGGTTATTTCGTCTATTTGAGGCACTGTAAGGTGATTGAGGGCAATATCAGCCATCAGTGGCCCGTAAGCGGTTACAGATTCAGCTAACGACTTAGCAGTACCGGCAAGCATTTTCTTGGCGTTGGCTTGTGCTTGGGCTACTGTGTATGCCTTTTGCTCTGCTTGCGGAAGCTGTCCCATTTGGGTATCAGACAGCGTTGCATCATCTATGGAGTCTTTAGTAGCCATAAGTGCCTGGAAACCTACTGCAAAGTTCTTGGGAGGGAAGATCGCCTGGGCGCGAGTATCCTTGTCGGCGAAAGCCACTACAGCACCGGGGAAGTTAATATCAGTATCTACCTTGTCAGAACCAGACACGGCAGTAGGCGGGTCTTGTTCGAGGATAGCGTTGTTCATTATGACCTCGCTCATAGCGTCATAGAGCAAGTTGTCCCACCCGACAGCATTCATCATGGACTTGTAGTAGAAGTAGTGCTGGCCAATTCTGTGATACCCGAATGGAATTACATTGTATTTAGGCGTGCCTCGATTGTCTCGGTGCCTTATGGGGTTTGCGTCTACATTAGAAGCTCCCATGTAAATACCATTAAGGAAGCATACTTCGGTATCATCACGGCGGTTTAAGTAGATTTCTTCGGCCACAAGCTGTGGGTGGTCATCATCTTTTACGTCGTAGAATAGCCCTTCGTCGGCGTAGATTGACTTGATACCAGGTTGAACGAATACCCAGTTCTCATGCTCACTGTAGAGAGCTTCAGCTTCTCCATATTCAATGTACCTTCGTTTGACAATAAAGCGATGTTTTTGGATGTTGCGTTCATAGGCATTTGAGATGAGTATTTGATCTGCAGAAAATACTGGTGCCTTGTATCCGGAAAGCACCTCGTCTAGTACCTCTTTGGTCGTGTATCCTTGTTCGGTTCGCTCTTTTATCTTCTGCATTACCTCTCGGTATTCGGCACCAAGATACACCACGGGAGACTCTATCATGCCAATCACAAGAGACACAAAGGAAGATTGGTAGTCGGAGTTCTGGGGAAGCGTCATCCATTCGACAATATCCCGCATTACATTCGAGAAGTCTCGGTCTATCTCGTCTTGTTCGTTCTGGGCGGAGAAGCCGGGGATAAGCATTGCGGCAGTTAGCTGTGCGTGCATACCGATACCTTTGTTTCTAGCCATGCTTCTAGTACCACGCCACTTCCAAGCTTCAGCAGGGTCTTCGATGTCTTCGTCCACGAAAGCGTTGAACATCCGTTGTCCTCGGTTCATGTCGTCAATCACCGAACGGTTGTTTAGTTCTGTAGATGGTTTGTTTAGTATCTCGTCTCCTCGAGCGTAATCTTTCTGAACGATTGAAGTGAATTCGGCAACATCAGGAGAAACCTGATATGCAGATGCTCTCTTTTCGGCGTAGGGTGAAGATATCATGTGTATATATTATAGCATGTTTCAAGTTAAAAATAAAAAAGTAGCGTAATTTTATTCAATATCAGGCCTTTATCGTACCCATCCGCAGGTGCCGAATAACAATGATATCTATGGAAGACTCCTTTCAGTTATTAAAGTAGTGAGGGTACGACCGGGTCGTCAGGCCTAGGACGTTGCCCGGGTTTTTCTCAATACTCTAACCAGCCCAAGTTGTTAAGAGAGATGTGCTGATAGCTCCCGGAATCTATTGTTCGCACGCAAAAAAACCGCTGTTAGGCGGTCAATTTGCTTTCGGTATGGTGCAACGAAACGAAAAAAGTCTTCGGAAGAGAAAACTGTTTGCGTTTAATTTCCGTTGCGCCATACATATATTATAGCATCTTTCAGAAAATAAACCTAATCACCGTCTGTTGAAGCCAGACCAACCTGGCTTTCTTATGCTTACTGCACCTCTTGATTGACTCACCATTGACAGGGCATACCGCATAGCATCGCACAAGTGGTCGTTCTCTTTTGTAGGGTTCTCGTCTTCGTTGTGGGAATCCTTCTTATCCGGGTAGGAGTAGGTTTCTAATTCAAAGATTAGATTCTTACATGAAGTATGAACGAATAACCTGTTAGACTTGAACAATTCACGCACAGTGCTTATACCATTACGAACGCTATCCTTGTTCTTTATCACCTCCCGTACATTTACATTCCTCTTAGTTAATTCAGCAATACCACCTGCACTTTCAGGGTCAGGATAACACTCGTTCCATTTAAGAGAGGCCACATAATCAGCTATCTGGGCATCAGTTTGTTGTGTTCGATACCATTCATCCATTATCCAGTAGTTAGAATCACTGTCTTGCTTAATGGTTAGAGCACCTGCGGGATTAGTGTAACCAAAGTCTACACCACCAAATGTCTTGGTACAGTCAAACTTCTCTCCCTCGAATCCTGGTTCATCGAATAGATGTTTGTCCCGACTAAACTCCTTATACACCAGTCCCTCTGTCTTACGGAAGTCAGCTAGATACTCTTGGGCGAATCTGTCTTCTGTTAGTTGTTCTTTTGCCTTGTCTATTTCCTCTTTAGGAAGATGAGGATTGTCATAGCTTGTATAGTGAAATGACTTGAAGTCTGTGTCTTCATTCTCTAGGTTATATAAGTCATAGAAATGATTAAAACCTTTAGGGGTGGATATGAACATCGCTTCACCTATTGTATCAGTAAGTGTCGGACGTAAGACTTCTTGCCATCCTATCCAAAAGTTACGGTAGCTTGATACCTCGTCTAGTATAAGGAAGTCGAATCTTTGACCTCGGAGTGTTTCAATAGCCTCCCAACCTCTAAGGAATAGTACAGAGTTACCACCCGTTACCGTCTTAACGGTTAGTTCAAGTCTCGTGTCATTTACTTGTAGAGTAGCTGGTAGTGCTACCTTCTTTAGTTCTTGCCAGCAGATATCCCTTGCCTGTTGGTAGGTCGGTGCTATATAAGCTACCTTCCTGTTGTTACCATATACAGCTTTAGCTAACATTTCTAGAGTAGCAAGCGTTGTCTTTCCGAATCTTCTACCGGTGCATACTATCCTGAATCTGTGTTTATCACTTGCTATTGTGGCCTGGGCTGGGTGTAGTAGCATTCTTTTCTATAAGTTGTACTGGCATTACCAGTAGTGGTGTTCCGTTTTCACCTTGTAATTCATTAGCCGGATTACCTTCTGCCATCTTCCATACTACTTCCTTTGGTATCCCTTCCATGAATATATCTCGTTCCTCATCTGTCATTTTTGCTAAGAATTCTCGGCACCATTCTTTAAGTGTTTTACCCTTGGGTCTACCTAATGGATTACCAGTCTGTCCTTTCTTCCACATATAGGGCTGGAGCCATTCTTTGGTGCTTGATTTCTGATTATCACCTTCCATGTTCTAATTATACCACAATTATTTAGTCTTGACTACCTTACGTGTTTTAACTTCACCAGAGTAACTTGTGCCATTCTTCCAACAGATTCGCATGTATTTATTCTTGCCCATTTTTTTGGTTCTGATACGGCCTCCGTTTTTTCTACAGTTGTCGAATCCTTGAGGCATCTTAGTATCCTTTCTTCATCATCTCCTCGTGAGACTTTACTCCCATCTTCTTATGTTTCTTATCCATTTCCTTACTCCCGTGTTTCTTACCCATGAGCATGAGTCGAGCACTTGCGCTAGTTGGCATTTTGTTTTGGTTTATATATCGAGAAACTTTGACGGAGGTTTCTCGGAGTTTCTAAATAACCTTGTTTCACCTTTCTTACCATTCTGCGGAAGTATGCCATCTCACCATTTAGTTCACAGTATCTCCTCACCATTTGATGCAGACTTTTTGCCTTGATTTGTCTCATTATACCATATTTTAGAACTCTCCGTTTTGATATTTGTCCTCATAGAGCACTCTTTCGAAGTCTCGCTGTCTATCCTGTTCGGCTTCGTCCTCGTTGTTTTTCAGTTGGCCTTGGTGTTTGGCTATGTAGTAAGCATTCCTCATTAGTGCTTTGGCTACCATCTCAAGTCCGTCGGCTTCTGTCTTCTCGGGTATTTCTGGGACTATCGCGTGGGCTGTGATAAGAGTAGCGGCTACGGACACTCCGTGTTCGACTATCATTCGTACCACTTTAGCAGGGTCAATGATGTCTTTTTCTATCGGGAACTCGCCTCCTGCGTTCTTCTGTATCTGTTCGTAAGGAGCTTTCAAAGCTTCAGTTAGTATGTTTTCCGGTAGTTTTTCCGCTATTTCCTTTAGACATAGCCCTCCGCCTTTTACATATCCTTCCTCCAGTGCGCCCTTGCAGGCATACACGCCATCTTCAATCTTTAGTTTAATGAATAGTGCGTCTTGAGCAGTGGAGGCACCTACGCGAATCACACCTACTGCACTACCGAGATTGGCTATTCGTTTCTCTAGTTGTATCCGTTCGAGTTCATTTCTTACTTCTTTTAGCTGTCCCTTGAGGACTTTAATGCGTTCGTCTATAAGGTTTCCCGGCCCACGGGTTACTTTTTCACCTCTACCACCAAGTAGAGTAGCATCTTCTGTATTTTCTACACTTTTGACTACTATCTTTTCTGCGAATCCAAGAGACAAAGGAGTTACATTCTCGAGTTTCATACCTTGTTCCTTGTCGATTACCTGTGCTCCAATGTATGCCCCGAGGTCTTCCAGTTGTACGGTTCTAAGTGCTGGACATTTAATGGGAAACACATGCAGGCCACCCTTGCATACTTCCACGAGGTACTGAAGCACTCCTACGCTATAATCCGGGGCGAAGATAGCAAGTTTCGGAACCTTTAAGGCTTGAAGTACACTACCAATTACATGCGGGCTATCTATCTTTAAGTTAGTGAGAAGTACCGGCGTGTCTTCTGCTACCATCTCATGCCGCTCGGGTTTGTTCACGAAAGCGAGAGCAGATACCTTGGCGGGGAATCTCATACCACGGATTACTTCCGTTTCTATCTCACCCTTATACCCTTCGGTAATATCTATGTGGTTCTCGATGTAGTTTCCCTCCGAGTCTCTGGCTGTTTCCCATACTACCTTGGCTATGGTTTTTGCGATTGCTTCATCTTCTTTTCCTATGGATACCGAGGCTACTTTTTCAAGTTCTGCCAGGGTCTTGATTGGTTTAGCTCTCTGCTTTATTTCCTCTATCACAAGGGTTTTAGCGTCGTTAAGTTCTTTTCTTGCCTGTCGGACAGACTTCTTTTCAGGTTGCTTCTTGCATGGAGGGAGGACTATGGGGACATCAGATGTGGGCATTTCACGGAATACTTTATTTATGATGGCCGCAGAAAGTACGCCACAACCAGTCGTTCCGTCGCCGGCCATCAGGTTAGTCTTCTTTATACCTTCCTTGAATACATCTGCCGCTAGTCTTTCATGCGGGTCTTTGAGTATTACGTTCTCTGCCGCATAGTACCCGTCATCTGCTACTCTCGGCCCACGGTTGTAGCTTCTGGGAAGGATTACTGAACGCCCTGCGGGGCCTAAAGTTGCGGCCACGACGGCCATTGTCTTGTTCACACCTGATAAAATCTTGGCTCTCGCCTCGGCTCCGGTTTTAGGATCAGTTGACTTGTCCATATAAAATATCTTCTAATTTTTTAATAGCGTCTAAATAAAATTGGCGATCAGTCTTTACGAGCTCCACTTTCCTTGAGAGAAGAGTTTGAAACCATGGAAGTCCTTTGATTTGGATTATTCGGCCGGAGTATATCGTTTCGTGGCAGTGAAGAGCGCAATGTTCGGCGGTCGTTAGTGGTATTGCGTTGTCCCCATCGTATCGAAGTCTGCTCGACTCGCTCTTTTTTATCATGTGGTGGATGACCTCTGTCGGCTGGCCGGACAGTATGCTTTTCGGGTACTTTAATTTGAAAACTTGTTGGTACAACTTGTCCGCTCGATTCCTTAGGATTCCAATAGCAGGAAGGGCAGGTTTGGATGACTTTCTTGTCTTCCGATTGGAGATAGACTTGGCCGACTTCTTTTTTGCACGTTTTGCAGATGTATGTTGCCACACTTTCCTATATTTTACTCCTCTTCTTCGTCCTTTTCAACTTCAACCTTAAACGTTATCACCACGTCCGGCGCGAACATCCCGCAGCGAATGTCTATGTCTTCCCAATCTTCGTACTCGCCGAGGAAAGTTACAAACCCAGCCCCGTTATTCCCTGTCGCAAAAATTTTTATCTTCATTTACGTTAATTATACTCCTTTCCCTTCCTCTTTTCCACTGTGAATAGTGCTCATACCACTTTCATCACCGGCAATCTTACATCGTTATACCCACCTTTGGGATAGCCCGGCTTCGACCTTCTGGCCTGATATGCCTGCGTCTTCTTCTTGTGGTTCTCTGTGTGTTTCTTTTTGCCTCTACTCATAAGATTATTTCTTTTTCTCCTTCTTCACCAGTTTTATAAGTTCCTGATAGGCGCGAATCTCTGACTCCGCCCACGCAATGATAGCTTCGGGGTTGTCTTTGAGAGTGTCGTAGAAGTTTTTAGCGGCTTTTTTCATTTCTCTTTTTCCAATGTTAATAAATACTCTGCTTCAAGGCGGTCAAATTCGGAATCTGACATGTTGAACAGAAAGTCGTTGTCAATCGTTTCGTCTTTGAACTTTTCCGCCATAAACTTGATTACGTTGTACGCAAATCAAGCTTTACCTGTTCGCTTCAAAAAAGGCCTGCGCGAATTTCTGCGAACACAGCGATCGGAATTCCATATCGCTATCAACTTGGAACGGATCAAATTCCCGGATGAATCTCCTAATTTAATTCTTAAAAAGTAAAATGTACTCGTGTTTAAAAATATAGTAATCGCTCGACAATGCTCTATATCGCCAAATTCCTTGTTTGTTTTGCTTTGCTCTATTGCCCTCCATATTCTTAATTATAATACTTTTTAGAGTAAGTCCCAACTTTTGAGCTTCATTCATACAGTAAAATCCCAACGGAATCCATTGTCCAGCAGTATATTTATCGCCAATAACAATTGCCAAATAACGCCCTTTTTCCAAAATAGAAATTGTATTTTTTAAGACCAAGCCAAAACCGTCCAAAAATTCTTTCAAGGATTTTGCATTTGATAAATCGTCTTTTAAATTGCTAAATTTTATAATATCGGCATAAGGTGGGTGTAAAATTGCTAGACTAATATTTTTCTTGTTTTGTTTTTTGAGAATTTCGCTCACTTCATCAAAAGTAGTATTTTTTGAACTATCACCCAAAATTATTTCCGAAAAATATTCTTTGTTATCAACTTTTGATTTTACTTGCTCAACGAGATTTTTTTGTATATCAATGCCAATAAAATGTCTACCAAAAGTTTCAGCTTCATAGGCAGTCGTTCCACTCCCGACAAATGGATCAAAAACAACTTCACCTTTCTTGGTGTATCTTAAAATTAACTGGCGTGGTATTTGAGGAACAAAATTGCCATGATAAAAACCGTCATGTTTTCCGGATTTGTCTCGTTCAGAGATAATCCAAAGACTATCAGTCCAAATTTCTGATTCTTTCCAGTTATCTAAATTTAAATCGTTGAAAATAGGCATAATTATTTTAAGCGACAGAGAGGTTATTTACTAAATAATGACTACCTGCTATAATGGGATAGTCGCCTTATCTTTTTTCTCATGGTACATTCGCGTCAATCGTTCGACTTGGGGATAGACTGCACCGGGTGGCGGAGCGGAGTTTTCCCATGCGCGCCGGTCGTTAGTGAAAAAATACCTATTCCACCCTCGTCGATCTTTACATCGGCATTACAGCATTGTGATTTCATCTGTTCTCTTTGTTAGGGGCTGATAATCTTTTTGTTTGTTTGTCTCTTTTCCGACACACCTCGCACTTTGTACCGTAAAAGCTTTTACCATATCTCATTCCACGGGACATCTGCATGAGTCCGCATTTTGGCGTTATGCACCTTTTGCATCTCCGTTGTTGCAAATTTGGCCACATTTTTCTCAGATATTCCCAGTCGTGGAAGAAAAACCACCAGCATCTCATTTTATTTCCTCTTTTAATGTTAATAAATACTCTGCTTCAAGGCGGTCAAATTCGGAATCGGACATTTTCCGCACAGGATGTTCTCTCTTTGCCCTCAAAAGATACACAATCAATCCCTGTAGATACTGCCCCTTGCGCCAGCCTTGTGGTCTCTGGGAGGTCATAGTTTTGTTTCAACTGTTACGATTGTGTCGTTTTTCCTGCCACCGTGAGGTACTAATAATATTCTTTGCATTTCTAGCCCTCTTGATTTTCCACCGCCCATAGAAGTCCATCCAAAAGCAATTAGTTTACCATTGGGTTTCAAAATTCTCACACACTCATCCAACGTTTCACTCCAAAAAGTTGTTCTACCATCCCATTTTTTATCCCAACCGTCTATGTCGATATTGTCATAACATTCTTTTACCTGCCTCGGAGAGTAGGGTGGGTCGTATAATACTCCGTCGAAACTTTCATTGTCTAAACTTTTGAGGAAGTCCAACGCTGGCAAATGGTGTGTCGTCGGCATATCTGGTCGTAAATCATTTGTTACTTGTGCTGGACTATTCATTCCCGCAAACGGGTCACACCAGATTCCGTCCACCACTTCTTCTTTTAAAAGTTGTGCTATCGGTTTTATGGTGAACGTCCACTTATTTGGCATCGCCCATACTCGGTCTATTTTCATTTTATTTCCTTTGTAGGGGACAAGTCTTTGAAGAAGTATTTATTATATCCCATAGCACCTTCCGCAAAGATCGCATTTCCCTGTAGTGCTTTATAGCGACATTGTTCACACCAATCAATGAGAACAGTTTCAAAATATGGCTTTGTCACCCTACCTTCATCCTGTTCAGTGGTAAAAATTACTTGTATATTGCCTTCATTTTTTCGTGGTGCACCACTTTCTTCACCACAAATATCACAATAATATATCTCTTTCTTCATCTGTTCTCTTTGTTAGGTGATAAGGCGGAGAGGACATTGGCTATCGCGTCATTCCATCCAAAGTCCATATCGTCTACTCTTGGTTGAAATTCAGACATATCTGCACCGATTTTTCTTTGTCCACGATATAATTCCTCTATCTTCTCCTTTATCTCTTCCACTAGCCTCGGAGTGTAGATGTCGGTGATGTACTCTAACACCTGCTTCTTGTAAGCTGGGTTGTGGTTTAATCCTCCGCCTATCTTCTCCTCAAAGTCATGTAAGTTGTCGGTGGTCATGTTAGAAAACTTCTAAATCTCATTCCACGGGACATCTGCATGAGTCCGCATTTTGGCGTTATGCACTTTTTTCTAATCCGTCCCATTGTTTTCATTTTTCTCTGATAAAGTGGAGAGGACTGGCGGGATTAGACATTTCTTAACTGCACTTGCAAAAACTAACTCTGCCCGCTCATGGCAATGAGTACATCCGCATTCGAAAATTCCTATTGCCTCTATCATGACTCGTGGAGCATAGATGTCGGTGATGTAGGACTTAATGTCCTTTGCGACAATATCATCTCTAGTATACCACGTGTCTACGTACTCTCCCGTTTGTGCATTCCTCCGGCAGAATCGTTCATCAAAATCATGTAGTAAGTCTTTCATTTGTCTTTAGATAAAAGCTTCCTATCGTCAAACCGTTCTCTTGCTTCTTTGTATCCTTGTTCGTATGCCTCCTTCCTTACGGCGGGGATTACAACTTGAAAGATAAAATCCTTCATCTCAAAATATTCTGTTTGATAACCTGGACATTCCTCCCTCGTTAAACCTAATCGGTTAAACTTTTCTTCCATTTTCTCCTCTAGTTTTTCTTGGAGTGTATTCATGGGTTTAATATCTCCAACTACTCGCACCTCTAATAAACCTATCAACGTCTGAAAAATACCAGTCGGGGTTATCTGGTGTACCTCCGACTGTCTGTCCAAACATAAAATCAATAAATTGTTCCCATGTCTTGCCTGATTGTCCAATTTTTTGTTTTGCTTGTTCTGTGGTCATTTTATCTTTGGATTAACTCTTACTGACTTATAACTTTAATTTCCACCAGGCGGACATCTCCATGATATTTTTTAGCGTCAATTTTTCTTACATATATTGCAGGCATTTTTACATACCATGCACCCTGTTCTGTTATATCTACCTTGTCATTGTAAAATCCTGCCCAGAATCTTTGTTTCTTTTTCATTTCCCTTGTAGTTGGTCAAATAATTCACACTTCCCTTCAAAGTCTAGCTTGGTTACTTTGTAGGTGATCGGTAGGTGGAGCGTTTCATCGTATAATTCCACGGCGACAAACTCTCCGTTTGCGTATATTCTACGACACTTGTCTACTGTCCTTTGGTTTTCCATAGTTTTTTTACTTTTATTTTTAATAACTTCATGTGCTGGTCGTTTGTCCGGTGCAGGCACATTTCTCTTCTCTGCCACCTTATAGAGTCTTTGTTCATGCCGCACTTTAGAGCCAGATCGCCGTCGGTCATGGTCTGGTAGTGTTTCCGGATGTAGTCTCTTGTCTCTTGGGGTATGCGGGTCATAATTCGCCCTTAGGTGTTAGTAATCTCTCTTGTTCCAAGGTTCTCGTGAAGTCCCGGAGCGATCTGATAAGTTCGAGTGTTGTCTGTTGCCATGCTTTCTTCTCTAGCCAGTTTTTTGCCTCTGGTTGGGCTTCTGCGTATATCTTGGCATCTATGGCTGACTTCATACTTTCCATGCCCCTACAGGCCAATCTAATTTTTTTGAAATTAGCTTCTGCAATGGCCACCTCGACATTTATTATTGCAAGCATACTAACCAATTCTATTCTCAACCTGCTTGCTTCCGGTGGAAACAAATTATCTGCGTTCTTCAGTCGTTCTATCGTCTGATTGATTCTTTGTACTACTTCTTCCATATATATACTTGAATAGACCTATTCAATATGTTATAACTTAATAATGGAACACAGGTGCGAGATATGCAACACAGAATTCTATAATGCGTGGAAACGAGCCAAATATTGTTCCAGAGAATGTCGCAGAAAACGGAATCTTCTAATAAGCGGACGGTCAACGGTAAACAAACTAGATATCCCGACGGGGACTATTGGAGCCATCGCCGAATTGGCTGTTTCTCAAGAATTGCTGAGCATGGGTTATTACGTCTTTCGTGCTCTTTCCCAGTCTTGCTATTGCGATTTAATCGCCGTAAAAAATCTTGTCACCCACCACATAGAAGTAAGAACGGGGTACAAGAATTCTGTAAATAACAAGTTATCTTTCCCGAGACATTACAGGGAAGGAACAACCTGCTTCGCTGTTTGGGAAAGAAATTCTGGAAAAATCTTTTATCTCGACTTGAATCTCAAAGAACTAAATCTCTCTCTATAAGTCCCGAATCGTGCTCATATCTGGTCGAAGTTATCCTGTGTCTGCTGTTCCTCTTTTTTGAAGTCCGGTCGAGGCTTGCTTGCTCGGCAAGAGAGGAAGGGGTTTCCCATCTTGTCCACCTTGCGCCAACAAGCTCCGATCTCGACCCAGTCCCCTGCCCGCTTGATGCGATGCGTGGGCTGTTTGTCGTTCTTCATGTCCTCTTTCCGCACCTGCTGGATTATAAAGGATTCCGGGAGTTCCATGTTAGAAAGGTGCTACATCGTCCCACGCACCGGCCTTTTTCATCTCGTCTGCACTTGCGAGGGAATCTACTAAACCTATACCCATCATGCCTAATGCTCGACCCACCGCACTTGTATCTGCGTTTTCCAACCAAGCATTCTTGTTTACCATTCCGTCTCCTTTGGTGGCTTGGGAATAACCCGTGAATATCCTGGAGGAAATAGCTACGTCTGGTATTACTGTCGCTTTTATCACCGCACGATCGGCGTCAGGAGCACTCACAAGCTCTGTCGTGATACATCCATTGGGATATTTGGAGTTAAATTCTTTGATACGTTCTGCTACGGTTACATAATCTTTGCCCTTGATCGAGATGGTTTTCATGTTATTCGAGATTTAGTTCTGCTCTGGTAAACTTGTGGAAGGGAGTCGGGATAGCTATTTTTCTGTCGTTTGCTTCCCACACTTCTTGAAATGAGGGTACTTTCCATATTTCGTCCCACTCACGATCCAGCCAATCCAACTCTCGGAGTACCGCTTCTTCGTTTCCGCTTTCGGCTCGAATGTTGTCCAAACGCTCACGAATGTATTGTTTGGTGTCCATGTTATTGGTTTTCCCTATAAGTCTCACCCTCGGCTTCGGCCTCGTCGAGTTTCTTGCAGATACACTTCTTTTCCTCGCCGTTCTCATCTACTATCTTCCCCTCGCCCATGCACTCTTTGCATAACACGTCCCACATCTCCCCGAAATGCGCCCTGAAAAAAGCGTCATCTTTCTCAGGGTAATCTATCCACTTACCGCTTTCGAGCAGATACTCTGCGGTCTCATTGTTTCCCTTGTGGCTCATAATAATTTGCTTGTAACTGGGGCCGGTTGAGACTAGCCCCATTTATAAACTCTCAACCTCGACTTCTTCAGTATATACTACTCACTTTTTGTGTCAATCGGTTTGACTGTGGATAACTTCTTTCTCATGGCAACAATCCCCTTTTTACCCGCTTCACTTTTTTGCTTGCGATACTCTTGCTCTCCCAGTCTAGCTCTGTGGGCTTCTTGGCCTTTCTTGCCGTTTTGGGACATATATTTAGATATTGCGTTCGTCATGCGGTTAGTTTAACACAAAAGAAAGGGGGAAGGAAGCCGGGGGCCTCTCTGATCTTTCTTTCTTTATTCCACAGATGGGACTAAAGGACGCGACACAAGCCCTATATAGATTAATAGGGCATTGGTCGCATTTCCCTGTGAATACCATTGGTCGTATTGGTCGTATTGTTGGTCGTATTTTTATGGCCTTGTTAAGCCCCCGTTCGGGATAATTTTTGGTCATTGGTCGTATTGGTCGTATTTTAGTCGTATTTTTTATGATACCCATTGGTCGTATTCTTTGGTCGTATTTTCCCCTTATTTTAAGCCATATTTTTTTAATACGACCAACTTTTTTCGCACATTGGTCGTATCTTGGTCGTATTTTTTTTAGCCTTATTATTAGCCATTATTTCGATACCACGTCACATTTCGCCCTATTTTCTTTGAGAAGACTTTTTGCTCGTTTTTTAGCTTTCCCAACATATAGATTGCCGTGCTTTTCGGCATCCCAGTCATCCCCATTATCTGCTCTTTGGATGCTCCATCAGAGCCGATTGCGTCCAAGATTCCCTTCTTTTCCTCTTCCCCCTCTTCTGGTGTCTCGGCAACCGTTATCCTTGCTTCCGGTATGTCTCTGCCCAGCAGTTTTGCCATGGCTAGAGGTTCAATACTCAATTTGTAGTATATGGCTGGCATAGACTCAATGTTACTCTTTTTGGAAAGCACCATCTTTACAAGTTTATCTCCATTTTCTTCGCTTTCTTTTACAAGTCGCCACGCTATCCGGGAACGTCCCCTCCAATACATCGTTCCATAGTAGGAATTTTCGTCAGAAACTCCCGTAGTGGACTTTGGTTCGTGATGTAACACCAGCCTTGTGCAATCAAGAGACTGTATTGCATTGAAGAACTCTATGACTTTCTGTTCGTCGTTTGGCGAACCGCCGCAGGCATCACCCCCAGCATCGAACACCACAAGAGAATACCCACCTTCCGATACATTACGCCTTAGAATCTCTATATTGTCCTTTACTGATCCCATAAGCTGTATGTAACCGATATTATTGGCCACCTCATTGAATGGGAGTCCGAGACCGGCACATATCCTATGAAGTCGAGAAGCAAATACCTGTTCGCTATCCTCATAATCCACATATATCGTCTTGTGGCCTTTTTCGGCACTAAATCCCAGCGTAGGCACGCCGGAGGCGAGAGATGCGGCAATATGGAGTGCCAACCAGCTTTTGCTCGTCTCCGGTTGGGCGAAAAACATATTAGTAGCCTTCTCCTGGAGAAAGGGATATAGGAGGAACTTCGGCTCCTCGTAGTTTCTTCCGAGGACTTTAACGACCTTTTGCTCTGCACTTATTCGCTTTCCCAGAGCATTAAAGACATTGTTAGCTATTAGCGACCAGTTGTATCCACCTTTCTTTGAATCCCCGAATGCTTTATTCAATCCCGTAGTCAATGTCGTTTGAGCCGCCGATGATCGTATGTCAATTCTGTGACCATAGGGAGAACTTGGTCTATCGTCGTTGGGAAAAATCTGTATTTCCACCACAGCGTCAATGCTTTGCCGAGAAACCGAAACCTCCGTGAATGTAAAGTGGACTGCACCGTTTTTTACCGGTGATTTGGCTACGAAACCGATGTCGGTCTTTTCTATCTGTATATCCCCAAACAATCTTATTTCCCTTAGAATATCCTCCGGGTCGTCCGAAGACGGATCAAGCCAATTACACACTTGGGCTCTATACGCTTTTTCGAGTGTCATCTGCGCGTATGTCCTATTCCCATGTTTTTCGTTCCACTTTTCTCGGAAAAGTCTTGATAACCTGAATAACCTATCCGCCGTCATGTAATTATTCCGGCAGAAGAACATAAGCGAACCGGCGAGAGACAAATCCGCTTCTGACTGCGAACCGAACCCAAGTCCCTGCCAGTCTCCCTGATCGTAGAGAGCTTGGAACTTCGCCCCATTTCTTGAACCTCTTATCCTCCGTAAGATTTCTTCATCACTGGGTAACATTTCGGTAAAGGGGGAACGAATCGGTTTTGGGTTTCTTTTGTCCCTCAAATGTTGCACCCAGTCTATAAGTTTTTTATCGTCAATTTGTTTTAATGTGTCTCGTTTTTCGTACACCCTTTCTGTCACGGTGAAAAACCTCCCCCATGTGTAACACTCGATTCCTTCTTCTTTGTTTTTTTCGACCCGTTCTTCGGGTTCCAAATTATATTTAAGCCCGTCAAAACTGGCATTTGTTTTGCCGATGATGTGCAGTCCCTTAGGTATCGTCTTTTCTTCATCTAAAAAAGAAGGTGAATACTCGGTATAGGTATCAAAGTGTTCCAGTACGATTTTTGCCCATTTTTTAAGCTGGCCTTTATTTTCTCCCTCGACGTAAAAAGCGTTATCTAGGTCAATTCCAACTACACCTTTCACGAAGACGAAACCAATCCCTTCATGTTTTCTTTTTTTAACATTTTGGAACGAATCCCATGTTTCAGAATCATTTGATTTGGCGTATGATCCGTCAGCACGAAGGAGAACCTTCGTTTTTTTGTCTCCCCGCGTTTCCGTTCTCCAAGATACCCACTGCGGGAGGGCTTGAAGTTCCTTCGGGAAACTCATCTCTTTAATAATTCTTCTATTAAGTCCGACGCTTCCTTACAGTTCTTGGGGATTACTTTCCCTCCGAGTTTTTTTATGTATGCGATCTGTTTTTCAGTCGGCGGTTTTTGGGACATGGTTGCGAAGACGAAATCCCTTTGTTTCTCCGCCTTTATCTTTTCTTTTTCTTGGTGTGAGTGTGTGTCCCACCACAGGCAGTAGTCTATGGCCTCACCCAATCCCTCGGTGTTGTCTGCTAGAAACTCATTCCACCACGATAGAGTAGGGCTCAGGTCGCCGTATCTTTTGTTGTGCTCTATCTTCGCCCTGATCTTATTTAATACTTCGTCTACGCAGACAGTTCCTTCCCTCGTTATCTTGAAAACTTCATTGAGGACAGCCCCTCGGATGTTCGGCGGACAGGTCTCCATTATCTTGGGTGGAGACACCTCTTCAGTGTTGAATCTATCCATATATCCTTCCAAACTCTTGCTTATGTGTTCCACAGATTTTTACAAGCAAAAGTCCGCAGAAGACTGGATTGGCCTACGAGAGCCAGTTGATCTTCCACGGACTGTTGCTTACAAATTATGTAAATATATTCTCGTAGTTTCTCCATGCCACTATTATATACCGCACCCCTGAAGTCAAGCAACGCAGAATTGGTGTGGATAAGTGGATAAATAAAACAACGCACGACTTTTTAGGTCGGCGTTGTTGACTTTAATATCACCTGCACCTCGCGTCATGTGGAGCGGGCGAACCCTTGGCGGTACCTTTCGGCCAGTGCAGGCGCGGAGAACCCTATGCCCGAAGACGCAGGGACTTCGCCATCAGTTGGTGCTCCGATAACCGACAGCTAGTTGGACATACCACAATTTCCAACGAATAGATCAATTATACCACAAAAACACAACAGCTACACTGTAACCAGTGTAGCTGATATGCGTTCCTTTTACTCGCCGTTGTGGGTTTGCCGAGAATGTGTTTCTCAACTTTCGTCACGAACGAGAGCGGTTTCCTCCCCGGCTATTGTCCTGCGAAAACTTAACTTTATTGAAAAAGATATTTGTAGTTTTCTACGGTAGCCGAGTAACTGCATTATCAGTGTTTGCGGGGAATTACGCAACAATGATATTCACACAAATGAAAAACCACCATTGCTGGCGGTTTCTCTATTCTCGCGCGTTCCCCTTGCGAGGATTGCCCAAGGATACGTTCCGTACTCACCTACTCGATTTCGGGCGAACCCTAGACCTTTCACTTTTCCTTTGCGTTGCCACATTGTAGCTTGTTCTTGTTTTTTCTGCAAGCCCTGACGTGTGGAAAAATCAGCCATGACATACCAGCTCTGTTTAAGATACTTTTCCCGCAATACCGGCAGGCAATCCACTTTGGGACTCTCTCTTGACAGTCGGGAACTACCATGCCTATTTCTGGATCCCATAGGGTGTACGGTGTCATATATGTCCTTTACGCTTTAGTGTCCTGTAACATGTCCAATGGGACTCTTTCCCGTTCTTTAATCCCCATATTCCCAGCCATATATTGTCCTCCGTGTCCTTTCTGTTCAACTCTTGTCTTTTAGCTTCTGTCTTGAAATTCTCAAATGTCTTTAACTTGAACTGGTATGTCCCATACGATTGTCCTTTATCCCCCTTCGCCGTGGAAACATATCCGCTTTCGCACTTGGCTACCTTGAGGGCTAATTCTGGGTCTACTCCCTGATCCGTAGCCACTAACTCTATCTGTGATTTAACATACTGTTTTTCGATGTCGGGCGTTGGCAAACCAGCCAATGAGCTTGAAGCCATCGCCAAGAATAACGCTGTTTCTATGAACATTTTTAACCTTTCCCTTCTTCCTCGTTGGCCGGGTATTCTGTAGGGTAATCTGCGGGTATATATGGCAATTCTTCGGGATATTCTGCCGGGTATTCCGTGTATTCGGGTATCGGTTCAGCTGTAGCTTGTTTCATTCGATCAGCGAGGAAGAATAGGAAAATAATTGCTACTACTAAACTCATCACCAAGAGCACATAAAGTTTCTTCATATCTTAATTATACTACAAAAATAAGGAAGGGGGAACGCAATGTTCCCCCACATACCATGATCTCACCCCGCTTCCATATCCAGTTTGCGGAGGAGATACCGGCGAAGGATGAGAAAACAAAAAGGGCATACATGAACGCGTCTTCCATTTTTGGGTTCTTCCATCCACACGTTCTTGATCGCGCACAGCCGCTTCTCCAAGCAGGTGAAGCATACTGCGTAGTGGTGCCACTCTCCGTGGAGAGCGGTGAAGCTCGTTTGGTTCTTGAAGAATCTCACGCGGCCACCTTCCTGTGAACGCGAAGGTGTACCCACCTGCACACGTCGCAGGTGTGCCTTGAATGCCCTTCCGGCACCGGAACGAGCTGGTCGTAGTGTTCGAGCGCGGAAATGCAAGACAAGCAGTAGCCATGCGTCGTGCTCTTGTCTTCGAGTGGTTCCTTCTGGCCGAGAACGACCTTGCAAAGCGAGCATTGAATGATAATGTGACTCACCTTCCTTTAACTGGGTTAAATCCCCATTTTGAGCATTGAGAGGATCGTGTGTCCTCTCTTGCAGTCGTCGCACCAGCAGTTAGCGTGCATGTTCATCTTGTGATTCCGTAGTGCTTCGATGAACTCGCGGCACTTGTCGCACACGCCTCCGTGCATGGGACTCTGCACCCGTTCGTGGCAGTACATGCAGTTGAAGTAGAGCACCATTTGGCTCCTCCTTGTTTTCTCACTTGTTAAGGATCTGCTTCCTCTACATTTTATCACGATTCGGCAATTTCTTTGTCTATCTTTTCCACAAGTCTCCCCTCCGTGCACAGATAATACTCTCCTTTTATCAAGGATAGATACACTTGCTTGGTGGGGTTGGGTTCAAAGACGACTTGCCCTTTCGTACCCTCCGAGCTTATTGAGAGCCTGTTGCTTTTTCCAGCTTCCATAAGCAGCGAAGACTATGCCGGCGAGTTGAACAAGCGCGTCAATAATATTCCCTACTTGTTCCTCACTAGCAATTTTGCCGATTCCCGCCCACCCTAGAAGGATGAGGATGAGTCCGGCTGTTGTGCGATATCCTTGTATGTTATCTAGCATATTGTTTGATTTTGGCTTTTAATTCTTCGATTTTCATTAGAAGAGACTGCATGAAGCCAAGATATTCCCGTATGCCGTTCCTTATGCCCACTGCGGCGGCAGTTTGGCCCCTCTCTGTGGTAATTATATTTCTGTCCAGTTCGTTCGAGAGATAGCAAACTTCTATGAGCGTGGAAGAGCATTTAAGCCGTTCTAGGAAGCCGAGATGTTGCAGATAAGATTCGGATTCGTGTTTAGCTCCTCGGTTTACTGTCCCTATAATAGAGGCTACGTTCCTTGCCATCATTTCAGCTAGTTCCGGTTCATTGTCGTAGTAGCCTTCTGTACCGCGAGCTAAGGGGTTACGATTCATATTGAGATGAATGTCCACAGCCAGACAATCTTTTGTCGCTCGTTCGTTAATCCATTGTACAGTTTCACCGCTATACAAGTCATCAGGCGGACATACCACCCAGGGCATAAGCTGTAGAACTTGGTCGCGGATTTTCATTGTGATTTCCGCCTCCTTCCATTCTCCGTATATTGCCCCAGGGTCGGAAATTTTATTATGACCAGCACTAATTATTATTTTCATAATATTTTCTCATTTTTTTGATATTTCTAATGGTTCCATCGTAAGTATTATGGCACGAGCGGCATAACATCCAAAAATTTTCCCGTTTTTTCTCATATTTTCTTCCTTTTAACAAAGCCCATCCGAATGTCTTACTTTTTCCACTTTTTGTTTTTCCACATTTCTCGCATTTGATTGCTTTTCCAAAAGTTTTATTTAACCAGCCATGCAAACTTTTGTAAGTTACTTCTTCTTTCCAAAATGGGTGATCTTTTCCTCTTTTGAATATCCTATTGATATAATTTTCCGAATTTCTAGCGATTTCTATCGCTCGCCGTTCCCTGCTTGATTTCCCTATCTTCTTTTTTGTTTCTTCATTTTTTGCAGGATTATTAAATTTATTTCTCCACAAAACTTGGTGGCTTACACTGCAATAAAATTCATCTTTCTTTTCTTTTTTTATGAAAACACAAGGATGAACAAGTTTTTGTTTGCCGCAATATTTACAATAAACCAAATATTTTCCCCCTGGAAGACGACCCATTCCTTAATGTTACCATAATATCCAGCAAAAAACAATTCATTATACTGTTCTTAGCAAGAAATAAAACTCTCTTTTATGGGCAAGCAGTTTGCTTTTTGCCACTTTGTATAGAGTTGTAAGCCAATTGTCCGTTACCTTAGTGCCGTTGTTTATCCTCCATTCAGCTGTTTCTCTTGGCAAGTCTATGAAAGTGAAGGTTCCGAAGGTAAATTCCTTGTTCACCACTTCGCGGGGAAAGTAAAATAATCCTTGATCGCCTAGTTCCTTCCCATTTGAGAGTTGGGCTATAAGATAAGGTTCCCCGTCTATTGTTTTTTGGCCGAAGATTTTGAAAGCGTGAGGTACGCCGTCAGTGCTGTATTCTTTTGAAATTACTGCGTTCTGGTTCCATTCATACCTCCACAGACATCCTGTTACTACACTTCTGCGTTCGTCTCGGAAGTGCCACATGGTCGAACGAATATCATCGAAGATGTCGTACCAGCCGGTCACGGCTACATAAGATTGCTTCCTGTGGAGATACGCCCATGCGTCCAGTGTTTTATCCCAGTTGATCCAGTTGGCACAATATTCCCTGCCGTTTTCTTGGAGGGAGATTTTTGCGAAACTTTTAGAGAGAGAACCGAACACTACACAGGACTTACAGGCGGTACGGAGGTCTGCTCCCCAAGCAGTTGAGTCGCCAAGGAGCTGTTTTGTTTTGGCAAACTGATACTCCGGTGAGAGGATATTCATTTCTTGATCTTCAGATACGGCAGTCGTTGCGAAAGCAGTACAGAAATCACTGTCTCCCTGGTCTTTTATTTCCAGTGGCGTAGCCACTACGAAGTCGTGTTCGGGAAGCGGAAGTTTGGGATACAAGGCTCCCATTGTGAAGTCACGACTGTCGGGAACTAAAGGCTTGAGACCTGCTTTTATCATTTTTGTCTCTTTAGTAATTCACGAATATCTGCCTTGATTTCCGCCGTGTCCGTTTTTATTGTCGAGACACTCTCTTCAAGTCTCGCCACCCTCTGAACAGTCTCCACATTTGCCGCCACTGATTCCTCCCGAACCTTCGCAATGGCCGAGTCTGTTTCCGAAACTTTCGCCCAGAAAATACCACCGAGGAAGGTAGCTACTCCGACCCCAAGGCCGAGTACCTGCATCACTGTTATCATTCCCCGGTTTGTTTTCATGCTACAGGTTCCGCTACCGGCTCTGCCTTAATAATCTCCTCCGATGTCTTTACGCCGAGCAAGCGAACTGCTTCGATCTTCTGCTGGAGCGAGTAGAGTCGAGCGTATAAAGGGTCGGTGGTCGCTTTTGTGTTTCTCTCCACAGTGTCGATTTCGGCTTGTAATGCACTGGCTTCTTGTACCAGACTGTCGAGCGCGCTTTCGCTCACTGCTGTCTCACGAAATGTAGTATCGCTTATCTTTTCGTATGTCATTTTTGTTTGCTTAATTTTTCTTCTAATTGTTCAATTCTTTTGTTTTGGTCTTGCACAGTTTTGACCAGCAAGCTCACTATGCCGTCGTAATCCACACCATTTAAGGCACCTTTGTAAAATGTGCTTAATACCGGATCGACTTTGTTCACATCATCTGCGAGCAGGCCATATTGTTTTTCTTTCGTTTTCTTGTTTTGAAAAGAGACTGGCTTGAGTTTCATTATATCACTTTCCGCTTTCGCCGACAGAATATCTTTGATGTTCATCTTTAGTGCTCGAAGCGAGGAGCAGGTTGATACTGTGTTAAATCCAGTCATCGTTACTGTGTCGTAACACAGATGATTGGCAGTAGCTGCTGCTAGATTTTGGAAACCGACATTGGCTCCCGAAAATCCAGTGTTGCTTGAACGTATCTCAAGAGGGATATTCGCACTAACGGCATCGTTTACCCCACTGATAGTAACTGCTCCACTTAAAGCAACCGCAGGGCCGACATGGAAATTAATGTTAGTGGCTTGTTTTACTTGCAAGATACCTCCAGGAGTTGATATGCCGATGCCTACGTTGCCTCCGCTTGTTATCCTCATTTTTTCTGTGTTCGCTCCTCCACTTGTTACTGTGAGGAATTGCAAGTAACCAGAGTAGTTGCCATCAGTGGAGTTTTCCTTTCCGCCTTTGATCTTGGAGAAAGTGGCACCATCCGTTCCCACACTTCGATAACGGCCTGCAAAACCAATGCTTCCTCCAAGATCTACACCCCATGCTGTATTGCTCATCAAACTCAAATTAGCAGAAGATCCCGTGAGATTTGCTCCCTCAATTACTTCCTGGCCATCATCTTGTTCACCTGTCGCAGATTGTGTGCCAGAAAGAATATGAAGTTTAGAAAGAGGATCTGTCGAACCTATACCAACATTGCCACTCCCATCAATCACAAACCTGTCTGTCGTGCCGAGGGCTGTAGAACTTGCGATCGAGAATCTGCCGCCGTTCGTTGTGTCCATGCCCATCGTCCATTTGTAAGTGGAACCGGAAGCTCCAGAGAAACCGATTGCAGATTTCGTGGTGGAGTAGACATCCAGTACATTGTTCGGCGTAGTGGTTCCGATGCCAATAACGCTAGATCCAATGTTTAAAAAAGGAACCTGTCCCACCAGTCCGAAGAAACCGTAATTCCCCGTGTAATCGTGGCCAAATGTTAGACCCCTAGTAGTCGCACTATTGCCAACGACAACATACGCCTGTGAGCTAGCGCCAGTCGAAGGGTTACTGTACACAGTTACAAGTTTGGATGAATTTGATGGTGCCTCTTCAACATAAAGTTTTGATATTGGAGAAGTAGTACCAATTCCTACCGCACCACTAGAATCTATGAAGAATGGAGAAGTATCATTGGCTTCGTCAGCAACAACGAACGAAGGGTCAGTGCCAGTGTTAACGACCGAGAGTTTGCCCCACGGAGTGGAGGAAGCGATACCGAAGTTGCCGTTGGCTGTGAGTTGCATCCAGTTGGTAACTTCCGTGTAGTCGTTTATCTGAAATCCGCCTGCGGTCATTCCTCTCATCACGAAACCGCTATTGGCGACATTGTTCGACATCAAGAAGAAAGGAGTAAGAGTGGTGCTGTTTCTGTTGAACCACATACCTGCGTTTTGTGAGTTCACCACGAAGTCGTATACTCCCGTAGCACCTGCTAGGTATTGGCCGACATTCACATTGCCGACGACATCCAAATCAGCCTGCGGAGTGGTAGTTCCGATACCTATCATGCGATTTCTATCCACATAGAGAATGGGAGTGGAAGTGCCAACAGTGAATAGTCCGTTGCCCCAAGGAGTCGATGTGCCTACAGCAAGTCCGCCTCTGTTTATTGTGGAAGTCGCCGTGGTGGAAGTGGCTGTGAAATACTGGCCAACGACTTGGCCAGCCACAGAAAGCATCGAATAAGGAGAAGTGGTGCCTATGCCGAAAAAGCCGTTTGTATGCAGTCTTGCATTTTCACCCGAAATACCGA
>ERZ1292632.1180-Hain-H43-01um-R2-1180-length-26534-cov-7_pt1 | contig 26534 bp, 17 predicted proteins | sample MGYA00564407_ERZ1292632 | MGnify/ENA primary metagenome ERZ1292632 (study PRJEB36523, sample SAMEA6512637) | groundwater metagenome | collected 2019-01-08 | study: AquaDiva: Metagenomics assemblies of 32 groundwater samples | reverse complement strand
GATTGTTCCTTCGTTAACCCTATACATAAGCTCCCAAACATTAGTTGAAGGATTTTTCTCAGCCCACATAAAGTGCTGATTATCCCAGACATCAGGATAAACAAAAGGAGTATCTGCATTATTATTATTTAAATCTACATCTTGAGTAGTTTGCCAAGTTCCTGCTACAAAACTTCGATATTTAAGATCAACTAATCCATCACTTGTATCATATTCGCCCCATCCTACATGCGCTCTTTCTTTAGAATCTGTTGTAACTCCCATGATAGGATAGCCCCAGTGAGATCTCTGAGCAGATGTGGTAAGAGCAACTGGTAACTGCCAGACGCCTCCTTGAGTCCATCTTACGTTTACTGACGTATCATAAACCTGATACCAGGTGATAAATACTTCACCCGCAGGAGTTGCACCTAGTTTTGTACTTTCCATATTGCCTGAGTCATTTACCTTAAAAGGAGTAGAGAATACGTTGTTGGTTAATTTTCTATAATGTAGAGATTGGGTCCATGACCAGTAAACTAAATGGATATTTCCTGCGTTATCATTTTTTACATCCACCCATTGTGAGTCGGTAATAGTTGCTCCTGCTTCATTTAGTGAAATTATTTGTGGTGTTGTCCAGGCGCCTGCTGTAAATCTGGTCCAATAAATTGAATCATTATAAACATCTGTTGCGTCAAAGAAAACATTTGGTTCATTAGCTGAATTAATGGCTATTCTTGCGTTTCTGTTTGAGACTGTGCCTGCTGGAATAGGAAGGGTAGAAACAGCTGACCAGACGCCTACGGATGAACGGGTTTTATATGCAGCAACAGGTAAGCTTGAACCTGGCCTGCAAGGAGGAGGGTTTCCGTCTGCGCAGTTTCCATAAGTATTATCATCCCATGTTACATGGACTGTATCACTAGAATCAACCGCAATTGAAGGATTTGCTGCAAAATCCGTGTTTTCAGATATTTTAAGAGGAGTAGACCAAGTATCGCCATTCCATTTGGAATAATAAATCCCGGGGTTTAGTCCTAAAAATATTGTTTGGCCAGGATTTAATTCCATCCAGACTGAGTGCAGATATCCTTTTGAATCGGCAACTGTTTGAGGGAAAGCAACGTCGTTTGAAGAATTAGAGATTTTTATAGGATTTCCAAGCGCATTCGCATCTTGGCTAAAAATTAGTCCTGCTGATAATAAAAGAATTAAAGATAATAAAAGCTTTTTAAACATTCCTATAAGACAATATTGACACTTTTTTAAATTTTGTCAAGAGGAAGAATATGATTTTAGTTTGTTTTAAAATCTCTAGCCTTTAGAATTAATTTCACTTTGTCTTTATCCAGTTAGTTATGGTGATGGTGGCGAAGATGAAGAGTCCAGAGAGCTAAATTAAAGATAGAGATCGTTAAAAAGGGAAGGGTTTTAAGTAAGCCAAAGCTTGGTATAAAAAGTATCTCAAAAATCAAAGATAAAAGTCCAAGGGTTTCAAAAGACATGCCAAAAAGGTAGGAAAAAATGCTAAATAAACCTTCGGACAGAGTAGATCTAATATCTTTTTTCTCCATAGTTATTTTAAATGAAACATCTTCTTTTTCCTGATATGGAAGCTGAGGAGTTGGTTGATATCCTTTTTTCATGACCATTAATTGATATTTACCTTCTCCTTTTTTAAAGAAAAATTCACCTTTTCCATTGGTTTTGGTGCTTTGGACTATTTGTTCATTTTCTGTATTGGTTAAATATATGTTGGCTAAGACTACAGGATTTTTATGCTGATCATATACAACTCCATTTATGTATTTTTTGTTTCTTTGTTTATGGTTTAAGAGATAGAAAAAGTAGGAAACAAAAGATTTTAAGTCAATGCTGTGTCTATGGGAAAACCCAAAAAGAGTAAGAATGACTAGGGATGAAAGAATAGCTCCTGCTACTAGGTCAAAAAATCTTATAGAAAACCTTAAATTATCTACGTAAGCCGCAGTATTAACCAAAAATACCTCATTAAATCCTTTTATATAGTATGTTATTATCGTTAAAATATTAGGAACTTGGTGTTCAAGATAAACAATTGGATAATCAGTTGTATCGTTGTCTTCTATTGCAAAGGAAATAGTTTTACTCTTATACCCAATATCTGTAATTTCCGCTTTATATTTTCCTTTTGGTAAGACAAAATCTACGACTCCTTGGTTATCTGTAAAGCTTGGATTTTTAATATTAAGATCGCTGGATGATAGGGGAATATAGGTTTTGGAAGAAAGATTATAAATATATAAAAATACTCTTGCACCTTCAACTTGTTTTTTATTATCTTTTCTTAAAACCGTAAAAGGATTGGTGATTTTTAAAAGTCCAAGGTTTTCCTCAGATAAGTTTCCATTTTCATCTATAAAGCTAACTACAAGTTCATAGACACCTGGCTCAATATGTGATCTAACTGTTGCAGTATATACACCTGGCTTTATTTCTAAAAGAGACACATTATTTGTTGCCGCCTCAACCTCGTTTGTAAAATTACTAAATCCTAAAACTCTTTTAGACGATGAGACTAATTTTTTCAAGATAATTTTTGCTCTTCTTACTGATTTTCTATCTTTAAATGAGAAAGTAAGCTGGTAGTTGGTATTTAGGGGAATTACGATAAACCTTTCTTTACTAGAAGGATCAGCATTCGTAGCTGTGAAAGCATTGTAAATAATATTATTTTTACTTGTTATAATAATACTGTTTTGTTCAACCTCTGTGATTTTTCCTTTTGCAGTTTTAAAGGTATAGATGTCAGAAGAAATTGTTTTTCCAGAAGAATTAGTTGCAAATACTTTAAAATAATAATCAGTATTTGTTTCAAGATCTTCTAGGGTAAAAATTTTGCTTAAAGATAAATCATTAAAAGAAATTGTTTTATCCAAGTTTTTTAGACTTTTTCCAAAACTTAGTTTCATTTTTGTTGCTTGGGAGGTGGATACAAAAATAGTTGATGAGTTTTCTAAAATAGTTCTAAATTCAATTGCATCAAAAACCGGATTTATTACGGGAGTAGGTGTTGGTGTAAGCGATGGCGTTGGTGTTGAAGTTGCGGATGCACCAGATGTGGGTGTAGGCGTATTAGTTGAAGTAGGAGTTGGAGTAGAAGTAACACTATATAAATAACTTTGTGAAACAGTATCATCAGGCGTTGTTGTTGTATTTGCAATAGCTCTTGCCATTGTATTAAATGAAACAGAACTTGTGCCTGTATATGAAGAATTAGTTTTGAGTTTAAAAGTAACTGTATTTCCTGTGGAATTTGCTGGAAATGAGGAAAACTCCCAGGTTATTTTGCGATTTACTAAATCAATAACTGGTGTAGTTGAATTAATGCCATTTGTAGCACTAGCAGTTACATAGTCTAAGATATCAACAGAGGGAGAAGAGTCTCCTGAAATTGTTCCTCGTGACCACTCTGCTTGAATAGTAATCGGAAATGTATTTGTAAGATAAGAACCATAGGTAACTGTATAGGTTAAAGTTGTATTTTGAGCAAATTGTGTACCCGAATCTTGGGAGGCAATATCAATCTCTAAATCAGAAACCTTAGGATCAACGCTTGCGGTGACACTAATATTATTGTTGCTTACGATTGACAGGCCGTAAGTTGTTGAATCGATTGTACTATTTGAGCTGTTTTTTGTGGTAATTGTTCCTGTCTTGTCATTACCTGTACTAGAGGAGGTGGTTGATGAATTTCCTGTAAGTTTAAAGCAATATAAAACATCGCTACTTAAATCTCCGCTTGAAAAAGTAACCTGTTTACCGCTAATACTAGTAGCAGATGTTCCTATTGAAGGCCAAGTGGTTGCGCCACTGGGAAGATTAGTAGTAGAAGTGGTCCAGTTTGAGAGAGTAGTAGAAATGGTAAAGTCAGATGGAAACTCAACAATAACTTTGCTTTCAGTGCCAAGTGAAGCAGATGAGGGTTTGGCACATACTGTTCCTGATAACGCAGCACTAGTTTGTAAAGAGTCAAGTCTGACATAAGCCTGATCAAAGCCAGCATAGGTAAAAGAAGGAGAATTTAGTATAAAAACAAACAGAGATAATATTAGGGCAAAGATTCTATTCATCTAATAATAACTTTACATTAAACAAAAAAATCTATCAACACTTGACACTTATAGTAGGGATTATTTAACATAAAGCTATATGTTAAAGGTTTTAGAGGTATTTAATAAATCAAAGAAATTGTTTACAAAAAACTTTATTCTCACATTTTCCCTAGTTATTTTATTAGTCTTAGCTTTATTAACCTCATTTTATTTTTACAGCAAATACCAAGCTTTTAAAAATACTTCAAATGCTTTAGTCAGTAGGTCGGGAGAAAGCAGTGAAGTAGAAAAGATTTTAAAAAGTGTTGGCGCTCTAATTGAGCTTCCACAAGGAGAAAATCCTACGCTTGCCACAGTCTCTGATAAAACCAAGCTCAGTAATCAGGATTTTTTCAAAAAGGCAGAAAATGGAGACAAAGTTTTAATCTATACAGGTGCAAAAATGGCAATATTATATAGACCAAGTATGAATAAGCTCATTAATATAGCATCTGTAAATTTAGGAAGTAGCCAGACTGCCACTGCTTCTGCTGTTACTTCTAAGCCTTCTCCTACTAAATCAAAAACATACAAGATAGTTTTATATAACGGTACAGCTACTGTAGGGCTTACAGCCAAAGTGCAGCAAGATCTTTATTCTAAAACGAAAGAATTTGAAGTCTTAGACCGCGACAATGCCTCAAGTGATACCTACAGTAAGACTTTGGTAGTCGATTTTATTGGTAATTCTTCAGTAGCAAAAGCATTAGCTACTTTTGTAGGCGGGGAAGTAGTAAGTCTTCCAGAAGGTGAGAAAAAACCTGAAAATGCAGACTTTTTAGTTATCCTTGGTTCAGATCAAAATTAAGACACAATTGCTTATTGGCTCTTAAATTTTCTTCAAGTTTTTCAGCTGTGTTTTTCTTATATACTCATTTATTGATGTCAAAAATAAATGCTTTCTAGCTGATTATTCTTAGGCCATAATTTTTATAATCAATAAAGCTTTTATCCTTAGTCAGTAAAACGCAGTCATAATTTATTGCCTGCCAAGCGATCATTCGATCAAATGGATCTTTGTTATTAGCTTTGGGTAACTTATGATAAGAAGATGCTATTTTTATATCTAAATCAAGAATATCTATGTTAGCTTTCTTAGCAATATCGGGTAATTCGTCCGGAAAGAGTCCAGTAAGATAGATCTTACCTAGAGAGAATTTCAAGGATATTTCCCAGAAGGAGAGAACGCTTATGTATTTTGTGACTTCAGGGTTAATTAAGATTTTGCTTATTTTATGGGAAATTTTCTTTGGATACATCACCGACCACAAAAAAATGTGCGTATCAATAAGATAGCTCACGAACCAAGAAATTCCTCCTCTGTCATCTTAAACCCCTTCTGTATTTTAAAAGAGGCTTTTCCCTCAAGTATGCCCAGCTTAATTTTTTTATCTGGCATATATTTGTGATATGGAACTAGAGCGGCTACCTTTTTCTTGTTTTTACCATAAGTTATCCCAATACTTTGGCCTTGCAATACTTTCTCCAAAACTTCAGAAAATTTAGATTTAAATTGTCCTACAGTTAAATCATACATATAAGAATAATATAATATTTTCTTGACAACTTGTCAAGAAACAACCTATAGGAGAGATTTACTCAATAAAACTAAAAAGGAGATACGATAACCTGCCCAATCATCGTATCTCCATTATAGCTTCCAAATATTGATATAAAAATATCATTCTATATCAACAAAATCGATAAGTTTTAGCCTCATCAATTTTCCTTGACATTAAACTAATTATTTGCTAAAACTTTCCAATAGGTAATTAGTTTTATTTCCTGCCTAAAGGACTAATTGCCCTTTTTCCAAGAGCATTGCTTATCGTACCAAGAAGTTATTAATTCAAGTAACGAAAGCGATGCTCTTCTTTTTTAGAGCATTACCACTGGTATATTAATCCCTTTTTCCAGCAATTTTTTAAATTGCTCACGGCCTTGTTTTACCAAGGCATCCTGCCTGTAATCAGAAATCGTTTTTCCTTCTTTTAATTTAGTAGTAAACCCTAAAAAGTTAAATCTCATGCTTAATTAGGATTGTAGCATACGTTGTCAAGGGTGTCAAACCTATAGCGTAAAACAGACCAAAAGTACTATACCTTATAGTAACGAGTTAATAGGTTTAGCTTATTTTAACGGCCTAAATAAAGTTTAATAAAAAGATGTGGATAACTTTGGGAAAAGATATTTTGACAATAATTAATAATTAAGAGGGATTAGAAAGTTACTTATTATGCTGATTTTATAAGAGGAGAAAAGAAGGTTCTAATAGGTGCTTGGTAGTCATAAAGTGTTCTACCCTTAATTAAAAGTTTAATTAATGAGAGTATGTTTTTTCTAACCTCAGAGATATAGGTACTAGGGTGGCTTCTGTGATAGTGAAGAGAGTCTGGTAGGTTAGCAAATTTACCATAAGGAATGATTTTCATAAAGATATCGCTATAAATGAATGGATTTGAGCCTATGTTAAACTTTAAAATATCCTTTGGAAGCATAAGTTTATTTATTAAAACAGTTTCAAACTGCATAGATATTCCATGAAGGGGATTTTGATATATTTCGCTGTTTTCCATTGGGAAATTACTTTTTCCAATTTTTTTACCAGCTTCATTTATAAAACTACATTGGCTACCCACAGCTATAAATTCAGGGTTTTTAAGCAAAAATCTATATTGTTTTGCAAGCCTATTTAGCTTTGAAATGTCTGAAGGGTCCATAAAGGCTATATAGCTTCCTTTGGTTTTCTTAATAAGTCTATTTAGGGTTACTGCAAGGCCGTAAGATTTAACATTTTTATAAATTCTAAGTCTCTTTGTATCCTGCTTTTTAAAGCTTCTTAAAATAGACATAGAATTATCAGTTGAGAAGTCATCTATGGCTATGATTTCAAGGTTAGAATAGGTTTGATTTAATAGGGAGTACAAGCAATCTGCCAGGGTTCTAGCAGAATTTCTAACAGGAAGAATTACCGTAATTAATGGTTTTTCTTTCATTTTATATACTTAAGAGGTTACTCAAGTATTGAGGTTAAATTGGACAATAATTAACCTAATAAATTCCAATAGTATTGTATCAATTTTATGCCTTAAAGTCAAATCTTTGGGGATCTAGTTAGCCTTAAAATAGGCATAAGTTAAGAAGATTTTCTGTGCCTATTTAGACCCAAAATTACAAGTAAAATTGCAAAAAAGGTAATAACCAGAAAGCCTAAAAACTGAAAGTATTGAGGTATATAAACGATTACAAAATCTGAAGCCTTGTTATCTTCCTCAATTTTCCATCCATTTTGCCAATTATTGATTAAAACATGATTTTTGATCTCCAAGCCAAAGATAAATGGTAAATTTTGATTAATAAAAGACGTTAATTTTGAGCTTGATTTGTTAATCTTATATGCTTTCCAGCCTTTATCAAAGGATTGAGAGAGAATAAGGAAAGTATTCTTACTACTACTTACATCCTTAATAACATATGAATATACATTTGGATGATCCACAGAGCCTATGCTAGAGGTGCTATTGTTAGTGTTAGCTTCATCCTTATTTGATAATTTAAGGTTTATAATAAAGTTATAGGGAATAGGGTACTTACTTATCTTAAAAAGAGTATTACTTACCTTATCTTTAGTAAGGGAGATATTCTCTAAATGGAAAGAATATGCTCTTCCAAAATCTTCTTGTGGAGCGATAACATAGCTTGAAAGGGTATTTTTACTATCTAAATAGGTATCTATAACAGGATATTTTAAGTCTTCATTGTTTAGCCAAAAATGCAGTGATCTACCAGCATTATTCTTACTTTCAATAAAGATAGCATAGCCTTGATTATGAACTAGATTTTGAGCATAAAACTCAAGGCACGCAGAAGAATTAGATGAGTTAAGGTTAATGCCATTTAAATTACTTTGATTTATTAATTCTGCTTTAAAATTATCTTTTCTGAAAAAGTCACAATTATATACATCCTTAAGACTGTCTTTAGATGGAGTATATTCAAAGCTTTGATAATTATCACTAATCTTTGGAATGATGACCTCAATAGAAGCGTTATTAGTATCAATATTAATATTTTCTAAGTTGCCTAGAAATGAAGAGATAGTTTGGTTTCCAATAATTACTTCTTGAGTTAAATTAGTTGAGCTAAAGACGATTACGTTTTCATCTTTTGTTAATAAAAATGTGTTCCCAAGTGTTTCTTGGGATTTAGCTGGATCTATTTTATAGTCTTTTATTCCATTTACATTCATATTAATCTTTTCCGTATATTCTTTTGGTATGGTTGTAAGATTAATATTAAGTTCCTTTTCATAAATAAGCTTTCTTTGTTTTCCTTTTGTAATGTAGATTTTGGGACTTTGCAGTAGTGCTTTAACAACTAAATTGCCGTCTAAATCCTTATTTGTAGTAAGTGTAACTTGAATAAATTGTTCATTCTCAAAAAAAGAGGGGATAGTAAGCGTATTAGTCTTAGAATTAGATAGATTACTTTCAATTACAATTTCATTTGCTTTATTTTTTATAATAAACTCTTTATCAGTTTGATTTTTATTTGAAAATAATGATCTAAAAGGAAAGATAATGTCGTAGTCTTTATCACTGGTAATATAGTTTCCAAGTGTTTTATAGGCAATATCCTGATCATTCCAGTTATAGCTATTTACGCTTTTTAGGTTTGAATCAATAAAAACAAAGTTGTTAGGTTTATCTTTTAAGTTAACTTTATATATATCTATACTGCCAAAGCTTTTTTCTTTTTTTACACTTGGAATTTGTTTTAGAAGATCAGCTTGCTCTTTTGTAAATAGTGAAATAGGAGATGGGGGATAGATAATATTTCTATCAACCATGATAAATCCTATTTGATACTTATTTAATACATCTTCAAAGCTTTTTGCATCTTTAGAATATAGAGCGTGTGAAGCTTCCCAGTAATAGTTTTCATTGTTCTTGTTCCAAACATCAAAAGCTCTGTCTAATATTGGTTGTTCTATTCCATACCAAATAAAGCCTGAGCCTCCATAGCCAAAAGAGTAGTAACTCCAGCCCCAAAATGTTGGTTGAGGAAAATTAGCAATCCTTTGGTTTTTATCCTGGTTTTTAAAGTATTCAAAAACTTTTACGTATTCACTTGGAATATTAATTTTTTCTTTTTCATAAAATAAATTTCCTTTAAAAATAGGAAAAACAAAGATAAAAAGAAGAAATATAAGAACAATTGGTAATATTGAAAGAGTTTTCTTAGAAAAATAGGTTGAAAGAAATTTAAGTAAGTCTTTTACCCCAAGGCCAAAAAAGACTGCAAAAGAAAGAGAAGCTATAATTGAAAACTTTGTAAACGGAAATCTTAGTACTTCATTTAAGATACTTATTTTCCTAAGCAAAGCGTCTATATATGAAAAAGGTGGTGTATTTATTGAAAGCATAGTAATTGAACCCATAAAGATAAGAGCAAATATCATTTCAATGGGCTTTCTTTGTCTTAGTGAGTTTAAAAAGCCAATTAGTATAACTGCAAAAACTAGATAGCCAATAGTTAAAATAAAAGGATTTGCCAAGTGATCTCTAAAAGAGGAAAGCATGTAGTTAAAGTTACCAGCAAGATTTGGATCTACATTATTAAACCAAAAACCTTTAAGTAAGACTACTTCCTCAATCGATCCAAATGCCTTGTTTTGAGCAATAACTGTATCCGTTGCCATTTCGTTAATCTTTGCACTTAGGGCAACATTTGAGTTAGTAAAAAGGAAATAACTAAAGGGTAAGAGCCAAAAAGCGTTAATAATAAGAGTAACTATTAAAACTTTAAGAGATGTTATTAATGAAGCTTTACTTTTTTTGTTTAAAATAAAGACTAAAAGTATGGTAAAAAGAACTAATAAGTAGACAAAGAATACAGTAGGAACTTGAGACTGAGAGATGGATAATATATTTATTAGAACAAATAATAATAAGTTTTTTAAAGAATTTTTCTTAAGAAAATTTACTGTTGTTAGTATTAGCCAAGGTAAAAAAGCAAAATGAATAATAAAAGGTTCAAATGGCGCATAGAATGTTTGCACAGTTGAAAGATTTAAAAGATAGAAAAGAGACACTAGACTAGAGAAAACCTTATTCCAGAAAACGCTGATATGCTCAAATACTAGCTTTTTGGCCATAAAATAGACTCCAATCGTGCCAACTCCAAGCATTGCAAAGGTAAAGACTTGTCTTATTAGATTTATTGGTAATACAAAAGATAGGATTGAAGTAAAAATTTGCCTAACAATATCAGCTGCGTGAGCATTGCCAGCTAGAACACCAAGTCCTTGATATTCTTGCCAGACTGAAAAGAGAGCTCTTTTTAGATTTAAACCATTATTTAATTCTGTTTGAAGATTGTCCCAACCAGTTAAAAAGCCATTTACTGAGAAGTTTGTCAAAAATAAGACAAAGAGAGTAGCGATTATAAAACCAAAAGGGAAATATTTTTTAAGCATTTTTAAGACTCCTTTGAAGAAACTAATTTATATGATGAAACAACTCTTTCTTTCATGCTGTAAAGTATAAATTCATAGTATTTAGCAATATTTTCAAAAGCTCTTTTTTCTTTTAATAGTTTGCTAAATACGTGCATCTTTTTTGAAGTTTTAGGTTCCATAGAAAAGGCAATTGTGTGAATAAGGCTTTTTTTATTTAAATCAAAAACAATATTAGATTTTCTAAGATTAGCTTCTTCTAAAGCTTCTTTAAAATCTTTAGACTTTGTTAATCCTTGGAGTTTTTGAGAAATAATAAAAGGTTTTTGATGAGAAATAGCAAGTGATAATGGTCCAGATGAAGACATAAATGTTCTGTAAGGAAGAACAACTAGGTCAGATGCTTTAAAAATTGGAGAAATATCCTCTTCTTTAACAAAACCTGTTGTTACAATATTAATTGAGTCTTTAATAAGATTATTTATTCTTGTTATAAAACCTTGATAATGAGTTTTTTGCTCTTGGGTAAAGCTTGGGCCACCTGCAATAATAAGTTTTATTTTCTTTCCATTAATTGATTTTTGATTTCTTAAGCTTTCTATAAGGAAATCAACGCCTTTATACCAAGTTAAGTATCCAAAATAGAGGATTACAAACTCATCACTTTTTATTCCAAAGTGTTTTCTAATATTTTTAGCATTACTTGTTTCAATATTGGTATCAACGCCATGTGAGACTACATGAATTTTACCTGAGTCAGTAACCTTAGAAAGCCTTGTTTTAAATTCTTCTTCTAATACAATTATTTTCTTAGCACTTTGGCCAAGTATAAAATAAAACCATTTTAAGCCAAAGTTTAATACTTTTAGCTTTAGATTATTTGATTTAATTCCAATATGACCTGATAAATCTTTTATGTTAAATAAAACTTGGTGAATAACTATTAGAAGATTTCTTCTAAGCAAGAATAAAAGAATTGAAAATGGAGCAACTAAACTGGTTGTTAGGGTATCACCAAAAGATGCAAATTCAAATTCAATCATTACATCTTTTATTTTATTAAATCTTAGAATTTCTTTAGTTAAAGCTATAAAAGATAGGGGAGAGTTTCTTTTAAAACAGCGAATTATTAAAATTCCATCTTCAACGTATTCTTTTTTCTTGCCTACTTCAATTGTTAAAATGACAATTTTTCTGCCTGGATTTTCATTCTTTAGCTTTAAGATTGTATTTTTGGCAAAAGAAGACACAGCGCATACGCCCTTACTGTATATCTCATTCCTTTTTGGATAGGCAGAAATAACGAGTAAAGAATCCTTAGTATTAAACTGTTGAATAATATTTTTTCTCATATTTACTAAATAACACACATTTCGATTAGGAAATGTGTGTTATTGTTAGCATTTAGTTGTCCTTAATTACATAAAGGAAGAACTAATACACCAGGTTGCTCTTTTGCTTCTCTTTTAGTTGTTTGTCTTAAGAGTTGATAGAATAAAGCTTCTCTATCTCCTTTTCCTGCTTTATATGCAGTAACACCTTTTGCGTGTAAACCGCCTGGTAACTGTACTGCGACAAAAGCTTGTGCGTCATAACCACTGACTCTATCAATTTTGTTCCATCCGGTTAATACTCCACGTTGTCCAGGAGTAACTGAGTGTTCTCGTCCTGATGGATCTTCTTTTAAGGTTGCGCTACCATCTTTGTTTACCTTCCAGTTTTTGCCTTTTGTTGAGTAATCGTCTCCATCTTTAGTTTTTATACCAAAAAGTCTTGCGGCTTCTTGTGGTGAACTAATTCTTTCAGGATTTACCCATCTGGTTATTTCTTTATCTCCAGGTTTGCAAACTGGAACAACATTCACGTCAGGTTGAGTTACAGCTTCTTTAGCTTTAACTTGTTCTCTGACTTGTCTCCAAAGAGCTTTTTCTTGTCCTTGTGGAGCTCTCCAGAATGTTCCACCATTGATATCTAATTTCTTAGTATCTCTTGGTCTTGCAACGAATGTTTGAGCTTGGTGTTCACCATTTTTCTTGATTTTAATCCAACCTTCAACAACAGCACCATTTGCTTTTACTCTGTGTACTTTTCCTGATGCATCAGGTTTTAATGTAGCACCACCATATTCATTAACAAACCAGTGTTCTGGATTTTGTGAATAGGCATCTCCATCTCCTCCAAACAAGCTTGCTGCTTGCTCTGCTGATTCAACTCTAATTGGTTGAACATATTGAGCTTCAACTGCTGCTGGTTTAACTCCTACTTCTCCTTGGAAAAGAGTAACAGGTGAGTTAAGAGATGGCATTTTTCCTTCAACTACAATTGCTGAAGGTCTATTCTCAACATTAGCAACTGCTGCTGATCCAGTTAAAGCAGACATTAATTCTGCCGTAGCTAATACTGCGCTAGTTGCGCCTGCTGTTCTTCTAATATGTCTATTTCCTTCTTTTGTGTTATTTGCCATTATTTCTCACCTCCTATTTTTAAAGATTGTTTTGATCGTCTTCTAATTAATAGTCCACCTAAGGCTGCTGGAATAATAAGGGCTAGGGAAGCCATTTCAGGTCCTGTTGCAGGAGTGGTTGTAAGTTCTGGGGCTGCCATAACTTTTAATCCACCTTTAGTAGTTGTTGATGTACTTGATGTTTCCTTAGCTGCTAAAACATCTTTTTGGATACAGAATTGAGATGAAGTTCTATTTACTGCTCCAGATGAATCTGTACCAATTGCTTTATTTATTTGGCAAATTACACCTGAATCGTTAGGTAGGTCATTGGTATTTGCGATCTTACCTACTATAGTATATGTTGCTTCTTGTCCTTCACTTAGTCCTGATACGCTAAAGACTAGGGTATTGGTTTTAGAATTAAAGTTACCAGGTCCTGAAACAAAACTTAAATATTTAGGGAAGATATCTGCAATTGTGATATTTGGAACTCTTTTTGTTCCTGTATTTTTAACAGTTACTTGAAAAGTTACGTTTTGGCTAGCAGCATACTTAGGATCATTTATAGAAAGATTGTTAACAAAATCTCCGCCACCCTTACCTGGTTTTTGAACGAATTTTTGAAGAGAAAAAGAGTATTCTGGGCAAGATTGTCCGCCACCATATATTGGTGTGCATCCTGCAGCAAGTGTATTTTCTGCCTTAAAGCTAAATAAGAATAATGATAGGACAAAAATTGTAAGTAATTTTTTCATTTATTTATATTAATTTATAAAACAGCTATTACAACCTTTTTAGAGTAATAGTTTTTAAGATGGGCGGATTATATCAATTATTATAAGATATGTCAATTTTATAAGACTTCGTATTAAATAAAGAGTATAAGATAGTAGAAATAATAGGGCTTGACAACTATTAATTTCTAAGCCTATAAATAGATAAGGTCAGAATTTATTGATGAATGTTTTCTTTTTATTATCAGTTTTAGTAGCTCTATTCTCATATAACAATCCTTTAGATAATTTAGCATCTAAGCATTTTTTTCCACAACAAAATTCAGTTGTCCTAGCTACTACAGATGAAGCTGCCTTATATGATGAAGACAATCCAGCAGTGCCTGTTGTTCCATATACAGATCCAACTGTTGCTAAGCAAGCTTATTTAGCTGAAGAAACACAAACAACAACTACAGCTACAACTCTAGCTTCAACAAGTAAACCTAATATTGTCATTATCATGCTTGATGATGTTAATCCAATTGATGGAAGATTCTTTACCAAAACAAGAACTCCAGCAATTTATAATCATATAGTAGGAAAAGGAATAAATTTTACCAATTTTTATACTGAAACAACACTTTGCTGTCCTGGCAGGGTAGGTTATTTAACTGGTCAGCATACACAAAACCATAAAACTAATGATCTTGATGGAACCAAGTTTGATCCAAGTGAAAGTATCGCAACTGAGCTATCAAATAAAGGTTATTATACAATGCTAACTGGTAAATATGTAAATAACTATCTAGAAATACCAAGGTCGCAAGCTATACCCCCAGGATGGAGTAAGTTTGATGCAATATATAAAAATAATGGAGAATATTATAACTATAATATTATTTCAAAAGGCGGCGGCCTTACTTATTATGGTAATTCACCCTCTGACTATTCAACAGATGTTATATCAAGGCTTACTGTTAAAAGATTAAAAGAAGCGCCAGCTAATAAGCCAATTTTTGCAATTATTAATCCATATGCAATTCATGCTCCTCATATTCAAGCCCCAAGACACGTTGGTGATTCAAGGTGTGCAAATATAGGGACTTGGAGAACTCCAAGCGTAAACGAAGCTGATGTTTCTGATAAGGCAAAGTTTATACGTGACTTAGCACAAGGTGGGTCTGGTGGCTATAATCTTAAAACGCAATGTGAAATGCTTTTATCAGTTGATGATATGGTAAGAAAAATACGAATTGAGCTAACGAATCAGGGAAGGCTTAACAATACTTTATTCATTTTAACAGCTGATAATGGATTTTCATTTAGAGAACATAGGCTTCCTGCAAAAACCGTTCCATATGCAACTCATGTGCCACTTTATGTAGCTTGGCCAGCTGGTAGAGGGAATGCTCCAAAAGTAGTAGATACTGTTTTATCAAATATTGATATAGCACCTACTCTTTGTGATCTTGCAGGATGCGTAATGGGTCCATATCCAAACGGACAACAGTCATCCGATGGAATAAGCTTCCTTCCTTTTATTAAAAACCAAGTGGTAGCTTTGGGAAGAGACGCAATTTTAGAAAGTCAGCCAATTATTCCAGCTGGCACTGCTCCTTCAACAAGACCAGCTTGGTGGGCAATTAGAACAACTACAGAAAATCCACTTGGCCTTTGGCATTACATAGAATATGCAACCGGAGAAAAAGAATTATATGATTTATCAAAAGGACCATGTTATAGATGGAGTGCTTCAAAAGGTGGAGATCCTTGTGAATTAAAAAATCTATTATCGCCAACTGTAAGCGCATCTACTGGAACAACTAAAATAAAAACAACGCTTGAGTCAAGGCTTGGACAGTTGAAAAAAGAAAAAGGATATACGCCACCAGTAGCAAATTAATATTAAGATTAAGTTGTCTATTGACAAAAAATGAAAGGTATGGTCTAATAAAAGTGCTTTCGAAAGGCTTCAAACCAAGTTTCCGAGAAAAAACTTTTAATTTATATTAATTATTGAATAGATTTATTCCCAATTTATAACACTATGCCATTAAAGAAAAAAACAGATTCCCAAATTGATGAAATTGTTGGAACACCTGCTAATACTCCACAAGAAAATCCATCAGAGAATCAAACAATTAATGATCAAAAACCACAAGAAGAGGCTTATACTAAGCCTCAATCTTTTGTGTCTAGTTTTGAACCTAGACCTGAACCTGCAGGCATTCCAGTTAAAGGATTTTTAGATATACAACCTGAAGGACACGGTTTTTTAAGACCTAAGTTTATTCCATCACACAGGGATATTTATATTTCTCAATCACAAATTAGAAGGTTTATGCTTAGGCCAGGTGATTTAGTAGAGGGAGTAGGTAGGCCACCAAAAGATACTGAGAGATATTTTGGATTACTTAGAGTTGAAACAGTAAACGAAATGAATGCTGATGAGAGTTTAAATAGATTATATTTCGATGATTTAACTCCAATCTATCCTAAAAAACAAATTACCCTAACAACTGGTAAAATGCCACTTTCAACCAGAATAATTGATTTAATTGCTCCAATTGGATTTGGACAAAGAGGAATGGTAGTTTCTCCTCCTAAGGCTGGTAAAACAACAATATTAAAAGAGTTTGCAGCTGGAATTACACAAAACTTTCCTAATGTGCATTTAATGGCAGCTTTAATTGGAGAAAGACCAGAAGAAGTAACAGATATAAGCTCAAGTGTTAAAGGAGAAGTTGTTGCTTCAAACTTTGATGAACCACCAGAAAACCAAACAAGAGTAGCTGAAATTACTCTTGAAAGAGCAAAAAGAATGGTTGAGCTTGGAAAAGACGTAATTATACTTCTTGATTCAATTACGCGTTTAGCAAGAGCATATAATCTTTCTGTTGCACCATCTGGTAGAACTCTTTCAGGAGGATTTGATCCAGCAGCACTTTGGCCAGCAAAAAGATTCTTCGGAGCAGCTAGAAACTGCCAGGAAGGTGGAAGCTTAACTATTATTGGAACCGCTTTGGTTGAGACAGGATCAAGAATGGATGACCTTATTTATGAAGAATTCAAAGGAACAGGTAATATGGAACTTCATTTAGATAGAAGACTTGCTGATAAAAGAATATATCCATCTATTGATATTGAAAAATCAGGAACAAGACAGGAAGAGCTTATTATGGAAGAAGAACTAAGACAAAAAACAATCACAATGAGAAGAATGTTATATATGTTAAGTGATGAAGAAAGAACATCTCTTTTAATAGAAAAACTTGGTAAAACAGAAAACAACGAAGAATTTCTAAATAGCCTGCAAAAAGCCTAAAGTTTTTAGTTAAAAAGTTGACTAAAAACCCCTATTTTGTTACTATAGATATCACTTTTTAATGAATAAGCGAAACTTTTTTGTTGTGCTTTTGGGGCCAAGCAAAAGATATTTTTCTAAAATAGGAGATTTTTCCTCAATCTTCTCAAAATATTTAAAGTCAAAGGTTATTTCCTTTAGTATCTTCTTTGAGGATAATAAGGACATTTTAGTTAAGTTTTTAACTATGAAAAGAGGCCGTTACAACAGGCCTTTTTTACATTTTGCTACTCTTTTAGTTCTTACAATAGGAGTAACAATTGCACCATTTTTAGCAAGTACCTACCCAATTTTCTCCCAAAACTCCAATACCTCTAAAATAGCTTCACCTCAAACAAATCAATCAATAATCGTAGGAGAAAACGTTTTTAAAACCAGCATTTCCCAAAAACCAAGAGATAAAGTAATAAATTATACAGTTGCAAAAGGAGATACTCTTTCAACTATTGCTCAAAAATTTGGTGTTTCTACTAATACAATAAAATGGCAAAATAGTCTTGTTTCAGATTCCCTAACTGTTGGTGATACTTTGGAGATATTGCCAGTAACTGGTATGGCATATAAGGTAAATAGGGGAGATACGGTTTATACAATTGCTAAAAAATTGGATACAGAAGCTCAAAAGATCGTAGATTTCCCATTTAATGATTTTGCAAACCCAGAAACATTTTCTTTGGTTGAAGGCCAAATCCTTATAGTCCCAGACGGCGTAAAACCTGCTGAGCAGCCATATATTAGAAGACAGGTGTATATCGCTCAAGGACCAAGTTCTACTTCATTCTCAGCTTCTGGTTTCACATGGCCACTTAGAGGTTTAGTATCTCAGTTTGCTTCTTGGTACCATATGGCTTTGGATATTACCTCACCAATTGGTACGCCAATTGTGGCTGCAAAGAGTGGAAGAATAGCTTCAGTATCTTCTGGGAGTTATGATTATGGATATGGAACAAACATTGTTATAGATAATGGTGGTGGATATTCCACTCTTTATGCGCATTTGTCTGGAATTAACGTCTCAGCAGGGCAAAATGTGGTTGGTGGAAGTACTGTAATAGGTTGGGTAGGTATGACTGGTAGAACAACTGGGCCCCATGTCCATTTTGAGGTAAGGCAAAATGGTGCACCAATTAATCCTCTTTCTTTTCTTCAATAGATGATTTTGTTAGAATAACCTTGTATGGGCCGTTAGCACAGTGGTAATGCGCTGCATTCGCATTGCGGATACAGGAGTTCGATTCTCCTACGGTCCACAGGAACTTAAGTTAGTTTACTCTTTTTCTATATAGAATACTTCCATCTTTTGAATTATATTTAGCCGTATATTTATCTCCCACTTTCCAGCCTAATTTTCTTACAAAAAGTTTTGGAATTATAAAGCCTAATGAGCTTCCAATACGAATAAGTTTAATTTCTACTTCCATAATATAATTATATTAGTATATAATAAATCGAAAGTAAAATACGGGCCCGTGGTATACCGGTAACACGTCGCTATGGCATAGCGAAGTAGGCGGTCCGATTCCGCTCGGGTCCACAAAATTTCCATAAGACTCTTCTTGACGTAATGATAATTTATAGGTATAATTTAGGTATTAATTAGCATAGATATATGAATACTCAACAAATTCAACTTAAAATTAGTCTTTCAGACCAGCTTAATGACTTAATTCAGTCTAAGGCTGCACGTCTTGGAATTCCTGTTACTCAATTTGTGAAACACCTTATAATTAAAGATGTTGAAAGTGAACAATATCCAATTTTTAAGGCTTCTGAAAGAACAATTATTAAAGCTAAACAGGCAATTAAATACAGAAACAAAGCAGTAGTTGTAAATAATGTTGAGGAATATTTTAAGAGCTTATAGCTTATTGCATGAATATTCAATTTTCAGACGAAGTAGATAGGGAATTAAAAAAGATCAAAAGAAAAAACAAACAACTTTTTAGACAGATTGAAAAGCAGATTATTCTCTTTCAAAATAACCCTAAGCACCCGTCATTAAGACTGCATAAACTTTCAGGCGACCTCGATGGTATTTGGAGCATATCTATTTCCAAAAACATTCGTATGACATATATACAGGAAGCAAATATTGCTTACTTTATTGACATAGTTACTCACAGTGAGATTTATGGTAAATAATTCAGTAAGTAGCAACCTCTTTTAATATCTGCTATACTATAAAAGTAACCTATGGTATCAGCTCCTTGTCTCTCTATAATCTAGGGAAAAGGAAAATGGTAATAGCTTATAGGGAGGTGAAAGATTAAAATTTAATATTTAGTTTGTAGGATAAGTCTAAGACTTATTTTGCATGGCAAAAATATTAAACTTCTAAAAATATGGATTTTCAAGATAAAACATTAGTTTGTAGAGATTGTGGAAAAGAGTTCGTCTGGACCGCATCTGAACAAAAATTCTATCAAGAAAAAGGTTTTGAAAACTCACCAGTCAGATGTCCTGATTGTAGAGCCAAGAAAAAAGCAAGAATGAACGAATCTAGAGGACCTAGAGAAAGTTTTGAAATAACTTGCGCAAATTGTGGAAAAACAGATACAGTTCCATTCAAACCAAGAGGCGATAGGCCAGTTCTTTGTAGGGATTGTTTCAGAAACCAAAAGCAATCATAATAAAGCTATAAATAGCCATTAACTTGGCTATTTATCTTTATTTCTTTATTTTATTAATTTCTTCTTTATAAAGAAATGTCTTTTTAGTGGGAAAATAGAATAAGTCTTCAAAAGGTATATTCCATCTATTAACTATTTAGATGTTTTTATTGTGCCTTTGTAGGTTCTGGAGTGACAGTTGGAGTCACTGATTTGGTTGGAGTAGGCGTAACAGATGCTGTTGGCCCTGGTATTTCTACCTCTGGGTTTTGTTTAGGTAGCACTGATTGTGGATTTGTTAATTCATTACTTGTTGGTTGAGCTCCGCCCTTAGCAATAGCCTCTTCTAGTTGTTTTATTTCATCTTCTATTTGTTTTAAGTTCTCCTTATTATCTTTAATTAAGGTTTTAACACTAGTAAGTTCTGTTAGGGCAGATTTTAAGTCACCTTTTTCGATTAATGCATGGGCATGATTATAATATGCATTAGCATAGTCAGGTTTTAAGTTTTTAGCTATTTGGAATTGCTCTAAAGCTTTATCATAAGCTTTTATCTGATAATATATTCCACCAAGGTTGATATATTCTTGTGGATTTGTTGGATCAAGGCTGATTGCCTGTTGTGCTGCAAGGATTGCAAATGAATCTGCACTTTGACCAAAGCCAATAAGAGCTCTATATATTGATGAAAGATTTTGCCAGTTTGTCGTATTATTTCTGGATATGCTTGTTGCTGTTCTTGCTGAATTAATTGATTGTTGCACTAGGGTATAAATTGTTTGAGTAGTTTGTGCACTAGGTGATGATCCTTTTGGAGTTGAATTGGCAATTGAGTTTGCAAGTGCAAGATTTGTTTGTGAGAAAACTCTGTGATAAGCATCTACATATTTTCCTGTTACTGAATTTAGGGTACTTGTTTGATAATCATATGTTTGTTGACCGTTATTTTGATTTGCCGCAACAACTGATTTTTGGAAAGTAACATTAGCTTTTATAAAATCAAACGATAAGAAACCAAATATTACCGAAAATATAGCAATTATAACTATTACTATTGAAGCAAGTATCTTGCCATATTTTTCCTGTTGTCTTTGATTTGTTTCTTCGCTTGATAATACAAAGAATCCTTTTTTGGAAGCAACAAGTTGAAGCTCAACATCGAAAAAGTCTTGGTGATTAGAAAACCCTTTTAAGACTGAATAAATACCAAGTATAAAAAACATTAAGACTAAATGGTAAAAAGCAAAGGGAAGCGTAAAGGCGGCTATTACAAATATAATTAAGGGAATAAATAAGGGTTTTTGCTTAACTATTCTATAAGAGAGGAGTATAAAAGATAGTACGCCTAGCATTCCTGTTGTTGCTAGAAGTTCTAGAACATAAGTTGTTGATCTAAAGAAGGTAAGTCCCCAAATGTCTGCATTTGAGTTAAAGGTAGCTTGTTTAAATCTTAAGAATACACCTGCAAACTCGCCATATCCAGATCCAAAGAGAAATCCTTGAATTACTCTTCCGCCATCTTGAGAAATTGCTGCAAAGGCTGTTTGAAAACCTGTTGCAATTGGTAGTATTACTGGTTTTTGAAGAGCAATTATGGAGTATATTGATACAGATAGACCCATTAAGATAATTAATGATATTAATGAATAACCTGCAATTCTAATTGAATCTTGTCTGCTTGAAGAAAAAACACTTCTTCCTTTTCTAAGCGATGGAATAACAAAGTAGGCTCCGACACTAAGTACTAAGCCTAGGTAAATAGCTTGATCAAGCATTGAACCTAAGGGTGTAAAGGCTTGAAACTTTGTAAATTCAAAAGGCAAAACATAAATTTTTAAAAAATTAAAGATTGATAAGACAGAAGTAAGAGCGCCTCCAATAAGTAAACTTGCAACTAGTGCATTTAGGGATTTTTTGTCGTGAACGTTATATGTGATAGTAAAAAAGGAAATTACAGCAAATAAGAGGGGAATAAGGTTAAATAGGGAATCAAACCTAGCTATAGAAAATACAACTGATAAAATAACAGCTGTTAAAAATAGAACTAATGGTAGATCAAATGGTGTTCTTTTAATTCTTAGGTTTTGAGCAAAAAATGTTCGTAGTCCATAAAGAAGCATTAAAACAATTACAGAAAAAATAATAAACGCTTGTTTTGGAAGAATAAAAAGGTCAGTTGTGACAGTTGAAAAGATTAAAGGAAAAAAGATAAACAATATACCTAAAATAGCAATAGATGTTTTCTCTAAATATAATACCCATTGTTCTCTTTGTTGTTCCATATCGTAAAACTATCAGTTTAAAAATATAATGTCAAGGATAAAAACTCTATTAATTTATTATTATCCAGTTGAATGGAATATCAGCTGTAGTTTGGCTTTGAATACCTACTGTAAATGACTCATTTGGTACTTGTCTAATAAGGTAAAGTACTTGGTTTTGTGTATTAGAAGTTGGTGTTATATAAATAAGAGATTTTTCTGTAAACAAAGTATTATTAATTGTCATTTCAAATCTTCCAGCATTTATTTTTCCAGTTCCTGCAGAGCCAGTTGCTGTCATCTCAGTAGGTGATATTGCAAGAGCTGGAGCTACTAGGCTATTAATATTAAGCTTAGCAATACTAGCTGCTCCGCTTGCGATAAGATTTCCAAGATTATCAATTGCAAATACAGCACTATTACTTGCTCCTTTAACAACTATATTATTAGTTACCGCAGAGCTAGATGATAATTTAAGAGTTAGATCATTACCACTTATTGGAGCAATTTGATTTGCATAGAGCGTCCCTTCAATCGTTGCATCATTGCCAATTTTTACATTTCCACTTGTATCTATATAAATAAGTCCTGCCATTATTGAGATTCCGCCTTGTCTTAATGGTTGAAGATTTAAGTCATTGCCTAATACATTAATAGAGTTATTAGCTAAAATTAAGCTTCCACCTACAGCTAATTGTCCAACAATTGATGTGTCTGAAAGAGTGGTTGTTCCAAAGGCTGTTAAATTTTGACTAAATACGCCATTTACAGAAGTTAAATTTTCAACGTAGGCTAGTTGTGATGAGAATGTAGCTATATTTATATAGTTACCATTATCAAAGGCATACTGAGTTTGTCCTGATGCTGAAGCGCCAAGGGTTGGGAAAGCTGAACTACTACTATTATATACATTGGTAATATTTGTTATATAATTTGCAGCAATTGTTGCAGCTTTAATATCTAATCCTTCTATTTGATCAGCAATTATTCTTCTTGCCCTAAGAGTTCCAGATATACTTGCATCTTGGCTACTTAGTCCAGCGCTTGTTAAAGTTCCGCTTAAAGTAGCGTTTCCTCTATTATCAAAACTTGTAACTGCACTGTTTGTTGCACTAGTTCCATTTACTATTTCAATTTTATCTTTATTAACTTTAATTCCAATACTTGGATCCTCTCCTAAGGGAGAAATAAAGCCAGTTTTTAATGTATCAATTGAAGCAATAGGGGAGGTTATATTGTTTGAATTAAAGTTACTTACGTTTTCTAATTGTTCTGAAACTATAGCTGAAACATAGCTATATAAACTTTGTCCAGCAATTGTGACATTGTCTGAGGCAACTGACAGAGAGTTAGTAAATACTTGTTGTGAATTTATTATTCCTACCTTAATACTTGCTGATACAATTTGGGCAAATGCTCCAATTCTTTCTATTGGTAGCCCAAATGGATTAGTAAGTATATATGAGTTTGGTATATCTAAGCCAAATTCTGGGGTAATATTATTTACTATCAAGTCTCCAGTTGAGGCAATCAAAATATCAGGGTCATACCAGGTAACATTTACAAAAACAACTATTTCATTTACCCCAGATCCACTATAGCTCTCCATTGCTCGTCCAATAATCATTCCAGGAGTAGTTGCTTTCGCAGCCACACCAGGAATACTTGATGGGATAAGAGGATCTCCCACTTCTATATTTCCACTTTCAGTGGCAACTTTTACTTTTACTCTTCCTGTAAGAGCTACTGGAATTTCTCCTTCTAATAATGAATTAGTTCCGCCAGCACCGATAGTTATATTTCTGTTATTTCCTATTAACATACCAGGTGTTGAACTGTAAACACCAATGATTCTATTTCTAGATCCAGCATCAGCTTTTTTTACTTTTTTTGAATCCGTACTACTTAATGCAATTAAATCTCCTGCTTCAATAGTAGTTGTTAAATCACTTAAGTATACTTCAGCATAGTCTGAGCAGACTGTTCCAGCTGTAGCATCGTCGCATTGGCCAGTCATTGTTAGATTTCCGGATGAATCTAACCACATTTCACCAGTGCTATTATTTCTGTTCCAACAATAAACTCCTGTACCGCCAGAGTTACAGTCACTATCGGTAGGTAAATAAGAGTTTTCACCAAGTGACCATAAACCAGTATTGTAGTAAGGTGCACTTACATGATCACTAGAATCAATTACTCCAGTTACATCTAATGCATCGTTTGGAGCTGTGTTTCCAATGCCAACATTTCCTGCGAAATAATTATATGCGCTGGCATCGGAAGAATATAAGCCATATGCAGTATTTGTTTGAGTACCAGCTGTAACATCTCCTATATAAACCCCATATGTATTTGTAATAGTTCCTGAATTTCCTGCAAGAGATACGCTGAGTCCTTTTGCATTTGTAACAGTGGTGGGGGTAGTAGTGTCAGCGTTATTTATTAGACCTTCTAAGCCAGTTAGTCCTGAAATTCCAACGGTTGCATTTGCATGATGCAGTGCATATCCCAGAAGCCCAACTACGGTTAAAGTAGATGCTGAAGTAGGTAGGCTATCCATACGGAAATAGCCATTATAAACTGTTCCTGAGGTAGCAGCTGAGGCATCATATGAATCAAGATGGCCTCCTAAGCTTGTTGCGCCAATATTTACGTCGGAAACTAAGCTAAGATCTCCGCCTGATGAAGTGATGGTTAATGCTCCATCAGCGTTTATATTATCACCGTTAACATCTAGGTCTCCAACCAGCGTAAGATTTCCTGTTCCTGTAAGTGTTCCTGCTAAAGTAGTTCCTCCATACCATTTAAATTGGGAAGCAGTAATATCAACAGTCTGGAACATAGTTGAACCTTCAATTCCAATCGTGTATCCTGCTGAAGCTGCACCTATATTGTCATAAAGAATTAATTTTACCCCTGCGCTATAAGAAGTGAAGGTTGGTGCGGCAACTCCAGTGGTATTCCAATCAATTCTGTTGGAAGTAGCCCCTGTGAAATCTATGTTTGTTCCTCCTGTGCTTAGTGTAACCAGTCCATTTGCGGCAATAGTGCCTATTCCTGACATATTTCCTGATGTATCTATATTCCAATCGCTTGAGTCAATTGCTACTGTATCTCCATTATCACCAATTGTGCTCACTCCATTTGCATCAAACGCACCATTAGTTGTTACTGTACCACTTGCAGTTATTGCTGCAGCTGTTAGGGTTCCTGTAAGTGTAGGGCTAACAGAAAATACAGTAGAACCACAAGTTCCTGTACTTACGACAAGAGCAATAAACTCTGCGCAAGTATCTATATCTGCTGCGCTTAATACTGCGGAACCCCCTTCAGTGATAGCTCCTGAAACTACAACTGTGCCCGCATTAAGCGAAAGAGTTCCTCCGCCGGCTGCTCCAGTACCGCCTGAGGCAATAATTCTAGAATCATAATCAACAGCTGTTGCTCCTGAATGAAAATCTATAAAAGGAGTACTTGCACTTCCATCTGTTCTTCCAATTTCTATGTTTGCATTTCCGGCTGTTGTAAGGGTTAGGGTTGCAAAAGTAGGACCGCTTGTTGTTAATACATTTTGATCCATGTCATATAGTTCATTTGCACCCAGTCCTGTGTCAAGTGTTGTTGCAGTTATTGCTCCTGAAAAATTAGCTATAGCTGCTGTAATGGTTCCTGTAAGAGTAGGGGATGCACTCATGACTACGTTTCCCGTTCCTGTTATTGCATTTGAAACAAGATTTTTTGATGCATCTGTAAACACAGCCTGAGAAGCAGTGAGACCCGAGAAGTTAATTGTTCCTGCAGCTGTTATTCCTCCTGAGTTATTAACAGTAAACTTAGTTACACCTGAAGCTGAGGCTGTGAAGATGTCTCCGCTGTTTAGATTATCTACTACCAAAGCTGCATTGTTGCCAATACCACTTCTTACAATTAGAGGAAATTCTGTTGAAGCACCGCTTGCTCCAATTAATACCTGTGAATCAAAGTCTGCACCTAGATTAACATTTCCGGTGCCGTTGGGAGTAATAGCCAGAGCACCGTTTGCTCCAGATGAGAGAGTTACAGCCCCGGCTCCTGTATATGATTGGCCTGCTGCTATGGAAACACCTGAAGTTGCAGTTATTAAACCTGAGATCGTAGGTGTTGCAGTCCAGGCTGTTCCTGTTACTGTTAAGTTACCACCAAGGGAAGTTAGATTACTTCCACTAACTGTAAATGTATTATCCAGCGTAGTTGCTCCATGTAGAGTTAATGCTCCTGGTGTTGTAACTGACCCTATTGTATTTATTGATGAAGCACCAGATCCTAAAGTATTTGTTGTTGATGATCCGGTACTAAGAGTGGTAGATCCACTTGAGGTTAGCGTTGTTACTCCTGAAACTGCACCTCCACTAGTTACATCAAAAGCAGATGAATCAACTGAGAATGCTCCTGCTCCTGAGAAGGCAATTGTGCCTGTTGAAGCAAAGCCTGTAAATCCACTTCCAACACCTGCGCTTGTTACAGCCCAGTTTGTTGTACTAACAGCTGCGGTTCCACTTCCTCCTCCAATTGAAACAAGAGCATTAG
>ERZ1292632.1178-Hain-H43-01um-R2-1178-length-26556-cov-7_pt1 | contig 26556 bp, 37 predicted proteins | sample MGYA00564407_ERZ1292632 | MGnify/ENA primary metagenome ERZ1292632 (study PRJEB36523, sample SAMEA6512637) | groundwater metagenome | collected 2019-01-08 | study: AquaDiva: Metagenomics assemblies of 32 groundwater samples | reverse complement strand
CGACCTGTTATAATTGTAAAGGTGCGTTCAATAACAGGGCAATAAATCTCGTGCGTCATACCTCTACCATTACAAGGATGGGGCTTGCCACATTCAGGGCATTTATGGGTGAATTGTTTTCTCATCTTCTTACCTCCTCATCTCATAGGTAGTCATTGCCAACCAATTTTGAAACTTTTCTTCGTCAAACAGTGCTTTTAACAAGGTAGTTATGTATCCTACATCGCCACCACTAAGACGCCAGCGTAATATTTTCCTAGAGTGTGGCGAGCCTTCTTTGAAAAACTGAAGTTCGTCATTTAATGCGTAGAGAATATCCTCAACAGCTTGTACCCGTGCAGCTACATCTGGAACTGTCTGCCTTTTCATCTTCTTGCCTCCCCTTTATTTATTCCTGCCAGTATCATATTAGGTAAGTAAGGTCATGTCAAGAGGTTTCAGGTCAATTTTGAGGTAGAACATTAGTGCTATCCTTTAGTTCGCTCATTACGGTAACGGCGTTGTGTCTACTTGGTGATAATGGTGCTGATTGTCGAGTGCCCTTCCCTGTCATCGAGGACACTCTACCCGACTGCTGCAATGTGTCAGGACGATCCCAGTTTGCTTCCTAGCCTCATTCTAACCAAAGCCATACCAGTTATTGACATACAGGAGTGTGATATAATGAGAACAGAGAGGTAGACGCATGGCGAAAATTGGAGATAGGGTCACAATTAAAATGAGCGGTCCCGCTGTTCTGGCTAATACCACATCTGGATATACGACCATTCCCGATCATGTCTCACCTATTACTGTTGGTGGGAAAATTATAAGGGAAGACAATGACAGCTGGGTGATACAGCTGGATATATCAATAGCCGGTAATAGTCAATTAAAAATTTCGAAGGCAATTGTGGAATAAGTCTAATTAGAAGCCCATTAAACAATGATGGTACTCCAAGGGATAATTGCCGGAAAGAATAAGGAGGAAAGATGCCTTACAGGGAGAAACAGAGGGAAGCGGTCAGGAAAGCGGTTGCAAGGAAAAGGAATGCAATACCCACAGGTATTACAGAAAGCAAGGGTATTACAGGGGAAGATGTAATACCCGACCATCTTATATTGGCGCACCTGGTAGACCCTGGGTGGCGGTTAAAGATGGTGAAGATAATAGGGGCTTTGGAGCGCAGGGACTTAACTGACAGCAAGGCCTTCGTTAAGACAAAGTTCGCTAATTTACCAAGCTTCGGTATCTGGAAGGATCACCCTAAAGGAGATGAGGGGCTAGGGTGGTTTGAGACCGATAGGTAAGATCGGGATTGCTCACCTATTAGGTAAGCGGGAATGACTACTAATTAGGCGAGCAAAACGTTCACTATTAGCGTAACCAAAAGTGAATATGCAGCGGTACGGTAACGGCGTTGTGTCTACTTGGTGATAATGGTGCTGATTGTCGAGTGCCCTTCCCTGTCATCGAGGACACTCTACCCGACTGCTGCAATGTGTCAGGACGATCCCAGTTTGCTTCCTAGCCTCATTCTAACCAAAGCCCTAAAAGGGAAACGCAGGTAAACGTCACACTCCTACGTTGTGATTACTTTTTTTTGTGATAATTTGATTACGTTTTTAGGAATCGCCTACACGACCTTATGGTATTTCTGATGGTCCATCCACTGGTTACGTTACTTTGTGGCTGGGAATACTGTTTGATCCTGTCTATCTCATTCAAAAAGGGTGCAGGATTTGCTTGTGAAACAAGAGTTATGTCAACGGGTTATGTTAAATAGATAAGGGTTTGTGCCTAAAGTATGTGACATAACAATAATAGTGCGAAGCGAAGTGCGTAGAATCACATTGAGCACGGGGGAGGGCGTCAAAAACTACCTCAGAAGCGCAGAGAAGTAAGGGAGTATCTACGTCCATGAAAGCAGAAGATAAAAAATCAAAAAAGGTAAAAAAATAGGGTAAAGGAGGAAGTAGTGGAGGGTTAATCTGGGATTGAATTACCTTCGGCATCGAGGTTAGGGATAGTGATAGTTAGCCAACGGGAGCCGCGTTTTACTTTGACTGTATCGCCGGGCTTATGCTTCTGGGGGTCGTAGGTAGGGGTGTTCACCTGCTCTATACTAGGTTTATCTTCTATCCCCTTAATTATTCCTCGTAATTCAGCTATTTTTACGGGTATACCTATGCTGGGTATACCTTCAGTTTTTATAGGTATACTCATATCCTTCACTCTATTTTCCGTAGGTATACTCACAGTTTCCGTAGGTATACTATGTTTTTGTAGGTATATCTGAATCCACTTCCTGAGAATACTTGATACATTACCTTCTCCTACTAACATCTCTAATTCCTGCCATTCCTTATCCGTCAGTTTGCAACAAGCCATTCTCATAGGTATACCCTCCGTTCCTTTTATTATAGCATGGGTATACCTATGAAGTTGCTATTGTAGACAAGGGGATTTTGTATTATAATTGGCGCAAATGGCTATCGTAAAGGTTTCCAAGATGCCTTAGCAGAAAAGGAGGTGATGATATGGAATCTCGGACTATAAACATTAGTGGCCAATGGATTGGTGGCAATGCCCCATTTGTTATAGCTGAGATTGGTTGAGCCACAATCATTCGGGAAGTCTAGAGACGTGCAAAGAGTTATTCAGGGTGGCGAAAGAGTGCGGGGTAGATGCTGTAAAATTACAGAAGAGGGATAATCGTAGTCTGTATACGCGGGAGATGTATGATTCGCCGTATGTGAATGAGAACTCTTACGGAAAGACGTACGGGGAGCATCGTGAAGCGTTAGAGTTTAATTTTGAGCAATACAGCGAGTTGAAAGCCTACTGTAAAGAGATAGGAGTGACATTTTTTGCCACCGCTTTCGACTTCCGGTCGGTAGATTTTCTGGAGAAGATTGGAATCCCGTGTTACAAGATAGCGTCAGGGGATTTGCTCAATACGCCATTGCAAAGATATATTGCACAGACAGGCAAGCCGATATTCCTGAGCACGGGTGGTGGGACTTACGATGATGTCAAACGGGCGTACGATACAATAATGCCGGTCAATAATCAATTGGTAATCATGCAGTGCACGGCAGCGTATCCGGCAGAGGCGAAGGACATCCATCTTTCGGTGATTGCGGAATACAAGAAGAGATTTGCTAACGCGATGATAGGATTCAGTGACCATTTTATCGGGAAGGTGTTCGGGCCTCCGGCATATGTCCTGGGGGCGCGGGTATTTGAGAAGCATTTTACGTTACATCGGTGGTGGCAGGGAACTGACCACCATTTTTCTTTAGAGCCGGATGACATGAGGAAATATATCAGGGACATAAACAATATCAGGGTTGCCATGAGCGACCACAAGCTATTTCTCGATTGTGAGACGAAACCGCTTTATAAGATGGGAAAGAAACTGGTGGCTTCGAGGAATATGACTGTGGGAGAGATACTGGCAGCTTCGGACATCAGGATTGTTTCCCCCAATGACGGGATACCGCCATATGAATTAGAGAAATTGCTGGGCAAGAAGCTCATATGTGACCTCGATGAAGAAGGGAATATTAGCTATGATTACCTTGAATAAACCTATTGGACAAATAGGTGAAATCCGGAAAGGGGGAAAGTTAGGGTTGGAGTTCAAATTGTGCTGGTCTCTGAATAATCTACAGCCTTTGTGGGCAGGAGAAAACTTAAAGAAAAGTAATAAAATAGTTAAACCTGTTCAAAGCACCATCCAGTGGGAGTATGTAGAATGAAAGTAGTCATAGAAATAGAATTTACCAAGTTTGATACAGGGTGGACACTATTGAGATTAGATAAATCATGGTATTTATATAAAATTAAAATAAACATAAAAAAATACAATATCAATGACTAAATATCAAGAATTGCAAAGTCTAGTTGCCGGCATGATTTCTGGTGCCGGGTCTGGTCATTACGCGACCTCTATGTCGGCTCTCGAAATTATGTATCCGCTCTTTTACGGAGACAAGATCAAACCTGAGCAGTTTATCCTTTCTAAAGGACATGCGGCGCCCGCGCTCTATGCCATCCTGTTTGATTTAGGGTCCATCGATTCCCTGGATACATTCAGGCGTTACGGCGGCTTACCCGGCCATCCTGAGCTGGGCGTTAAAGGCGTTCTTTGCTCTTCCGGCTCTCTCGGCATGGGCATATCGAAGGCTCTAGGATTAGCAAGAATGCATCCGAATATCACCTATCATGTCCTGGTGGGTGATGGTGAGCTTCAAGAGGGTCAAAATTGGGAAGCGCTCATGTATCTGACGGCTAATCATGTGGAAAATGTTATTGTTCATGTCGATTGCAACGGACAGCAGTATTCTGGTGAAGTTGGTGATAGGGGGTTGGCCTCTCTTAGTTTGTTCTATACGGACCGAAAGCACATTCTGAAGGGTGTTAAACTGCATCTCACTAAATGGGAGAATGATAACAAATATCTGACCCGTCCGCAGATGCCGGAATATGCTGCAAAGGTCAAGCGTTACGGACAGCGACTTTATGAATTGATGGGGTTGAATGACAAGATAGTTGTTCTCGATGCTGACCTGGTGGATGATTTTGCGTTACAGAAGGTGAGGGAGAATTTTCCCAGGAGATTCATTGAATGTGGAATATCGGAACAGCACATGGTAAGCATGGCAAACGGGATAGCCTTATCAGGTTACTATCCTGTATGTCACACGTTTTCCGCTTTTTATAAACGATGTATAGACCAAATATACAACAATTGTTGTGATAATTTACGTATTATGTATGTCGCTGGATTGGCAGGTAACCCTCCCATGAACATTGGCGATAGTCATAAACAAACGCCATTGAATTTAATATCGAGTATTCATCCTAACTTAATTTTACTTGATTCATTTGAGGAAATCCTATCTCTACCGCTCTCAAAGAGTGGCTTTTGGGAGTTGTCAATAAAATGATACGGTTAGACCTGGCGGGACAAAGATTTGGAAGATTGCTTGTTTTAGGCAAATCTCATATGAAAAAGAATACTTATTACAAATGCCTGTGCGATTGTGGGAATATGACAACAGTTGTTTCGCATTTACTTAGGAGCGGTAAGGCACGGTCATGTGGGTGTTTGCGAAAAGAGGTTACATCTGATAAATCCAGAATTGATATTTCAGGCAAGAAATACGGGCGTTTGTTAGTGTCTAATTATGCTTTTACCTTGCATAGGCATAGGACATATTGGAAGTGTATTTGTGATTGTGGCAGAGTTGTTAATGTCTCAAAAACGAATCTTATGTCTGGCAATACCACCTCTTGTGGTTGTTTTAGGGATGAATTTATAAGGGTAAGATTTTTAAGGGAAAATAATCCGATGTGGCAGGGTGGTATGTCGGGAGTTCCGTATCCTATTGGTTGGAATAAGCGGTTACGTAAGGCAATTAGAGAACGAGATAATCACGAATGCAAAAGGTGTGGGGCTAAAGAAATATCAAGAAAATTTGATGTGCATCATATAGACTTTGACAAAAATAATGTAGCTGCCTCTAATTTGATTACGCTATGTAGTCCGTGTCATACAATGACTAGATTTGATAAACCATACTGGGCGAAAATTTTGGCTGAAAAGGTAGTAACCGATTGATCAGATATGGAACAATTACAAGGACGGATTGCCAATTGTCTATGTAGCTGGACTGGTGGGCAAAGCTCCTATGAATATCGGCGTCAGCCACGAGGCCATTAGTGGGAAAGACATGTTATCATGGCTTCCTGATATTTTAGTGACCAGCGACCTTAACGATTTACGATATATCGGGAAGAAATCAATCTATCTGGAGCTTGAAGTGTGATCAATGTGCTTTTGTTTTTCATAGTATTGCTGTTTTTCCCGATATGGGTGCTGCAATGGGTTTGTAGATTATTCAGCAATATAAAGGAGTGTGTAGAAAAATGACTATCTTACTAAGCTGGTTTGGTGTGGGGTTTGTAGCAGTTTTGTATTGGCTGTGGACTCAGGGTGACAAATTTACATTTAAGCGGATACGCGAGCTTTACCGCCGGGGGGCGAGACCCGGGTATACACTGATGCCGTCTACATTCCGAGAATATATCGGAGAAAGGATTATCCTGGGATCGTTGGTGGGGATTTTATCCGGAGTATTGACCGTATTTACTGTTTCTTTTGGTGATAGGGATATAGGGGATATATCATAGAAGGGGCAGGGCAAGGTTAAAGGAGTAGAATATGACGGAACTTTTTAATCTTCAAGGGAAAAGGGCTTTTGTCACGGGTAAAACCGGACTCCTGGCTCCTATATGGAAGGAAACGCTAGAAGCTGCGGGTTGTGAGGTCATGTCTTATGGTTTGCCCGATGGCGATGTGCTGGATAGGGATCACCTTTCACGCATAGCGGTTGATTATACGCCGGACATCATCGTTAATAACGCAGCGTGGGATTCGCCACCGACTTCCGGTGCTACCTTTTGGGCTGATTTCGAGGCAATGATTGCAATCAATCTTACCGGCGCTAAAAATGTCTGCGAATCTTTTCTTCCAGGCATGATTCGGGATGGTGGTGGGGTTATCGTTAATATCGGATCAATAATGGGCTATGGGGCTGCGGATTACAGAAATTATGACCCGCCGTTTGAAAAGCCACTAGCCTACAACTTATCGAAATGGGCTTTGAGGGGTTTATCAAAGTCAATCGCTGTTCAATACGGTAGATATGGCATTCGGTGTGTGACGCCTTCTTTTGGACCCTATAATGGTGGCAAACTTCCAGAGCCATTCCTAGTGAAATTCTTGCATAACGTTCCTCTTGTTAAGCAATCTTTCCCGCCTACGGATGTGCGACAATGTGTTTCTAAGAGGTCGCTTCAACAGACATTACTTTATGCTGTCTGCTGTGAGGATTTAACTGGTCAGGATTGGAGAATTGATGGTGGATTAGGATCATGGGCATAAATAAAGTCAAGGAAGGTTATACAAGTTGATAGGTTGTCCCCATTTTCCAGGAAGCCTGCGCCTGATAGCATTGATACCATGTCGCTCAGGGTCAAAGCGGATACCATATAAGAATGTCCATCCCTTGAATGGGCATCCGCTTTTGGCTTATTCGATACAGGCTGCCAAAGATTCGGGTCTATTTCACGGCATCTATGCTTCTTCGGATAGCCCTGAGATAGGGGAGATAGCTGAGCGGTATGGTGCTGAATTTATACATTGCCCATTATCGATTGCCCATAACGATTTAGACCCCGATATAAAGTGGGTAAGGCACGCTCTGGAACAGGCTAAATGTGATGTGTTTAGCATTCTCAGGCCGACCTCACCCTTCCGAACTGGCAGCACGATTCAAAGGGCGTGGTTGGAGTTTATCACGTTTCCTATACCGAGTTCAGTCAGAGCGGTCGAGAAGTGCAAGCAACATCCTTATAAGATGTGGACTATCAAAATTGATAGACTTGAACCACTTATTGATGAGAGTGGTAGAAAACAGCTTTTTAATACCCCATATCAGAGCTTGCCTGAAGTCTATGTGCAGAACGCTTCGCTGGAGATTTCATGGAGCGCAAACGTCTATAAGGACGATTCCATTTCAGGCGATAACATCAAGCCATTTTTCACCGAGGGCTATGAAGGATTCGATATTAACGAACCGATAGATATACAATTAGCCTGTCAGATGATTGCTAATGGGTCAGCAACTCTGCCAGAGGTGGTTAGATAATGGCATCGAGTTATCATGGCTGGACAAAAGAAAAGCTCATGGCTTTTGAACAGGATATTGAAAACGAGTTCCTTGTGGCTCATGTTCGTGCCCCTATCCATTTGAGCGCAGGAAATGAGCAACAATTGATAGATATATTTGCTGAGTATGATATTGGGAATGGTAAGAATTATTGTTTTAGCCCACATAGGTCGCAGCTTCACGCTCTTCTGCACGGCATCCCCCCAGCTTGGTTGAAAGAGCAGATTCTCTTAGGACGTTCGATGCACATCAATTCGAGAGAACACAAGTTTATGACCAGCTCTATCGTTAATGGTTGCGTTCCGATAGCCGTGGGGGTGGCAATGGCATTGAAAAGACAGGATTCTCCTGATAAAGTCTGGTGTTTTGTCGGTGATATGGCTTCCAGCGTGGGTATCTTCCATGAAAACATCAAGTATGCTTCACGAAATGATTTGCCAATAATGTTTGTGGTAGAAGATAATGGGCTTGCCACTAATACGCCTACCCAAGAGGCATGGGGCGATTATCCTGGCAAGAAAAACGTGAAAGTATACCAGTATGAACGCGGGTGCGCCCACATAAACGTGGCTAATCGATTTGTTGAATTTAAGTAGGGGTAGAATGAGTTATAGAGATGCTCTTGTAGAATCTATGCGCTTATTGGATTCTTACCAGAATGTAATTTTTATAGGACAGAGTGTCCGATATGCAGGGCACGCCATGTTCGGAACGCTTCAGGACGCTGAAATCCCAATGGTGAAAAGGATTGAATTACCTGTTTTTGAGGATACACAGGTTGGACTTAGTGAAGGACTGGCGCTCGGTGGTTTTCTGCCTGTTTCTATCTTTCCCCGGATTGATTTTCTCTTGTGTGCCGCTAACCAGCTAGTCAATCATCTCGATAAGTGGAATGAAATGTCTCATGGTGAGTTTAATCCGAAGGTCATTATCCGAACGATGGTAGGGAGCAAAGAGCCGTTAAACCCAGGCCCGCAACATTGCCAAGATCATACGTACGCTTTGAGATTACTTTGCCCCAATATAGACGTTTACTGTTTGGATAGTGCAGAGAATGTGGTAGAATGTTACCAAAAAGCGTTAGCCAGTGAGAAGAGTAGTATTTTAGTGGAATATGGGGGGCTTTATTAGATGTGGAGTGAAAAGAAAAAGGCGTATTGGCAGGAATATCATCCAAAGAATAAAGAAAGAATTGATAGGAAGGCGCATGAGTATTATATTAGGTGATTATCCCCTAGCGTCATGTATAGGGATATGGTATAATCGTTTTGTATGTGGAAGCATTTATCAGAACGAAAACCATATATTAACCCGTGTATCGCAGCATTCTTGTCAAGTATTGCCTTGTTTCTTAGGGGGGATGGCATGGGCACAATAATTGCCATCTCCCTTGTCGGATTGGGTATTGTGGGGATGGTATTTATCATGGTGATCCCTTCCAAAATACCTTCTCTAAAAGGCTCGATTAGGAAATCTAAGACAGTATGGGGTTTATGGTTCACAGGAAGGGGGCACTATGAATTGGTCAATAGGGGCAGTTCTATTAAGAGGATTTTATTGATGCGTCCTCACTCTGAGGCTTTCAATAGGAATTTGGAAGTATCTGGTGAACGTTCGGAAATCGCAGCTAGTGAAATAAAACGGCTTACGCAAAAAGCCTTAAATAATGGCATTGATGTGAAATGGTATGAAACTCCAAGAAAAAAGAGTTTTACCTTGTATGATAAACACACTGGGGGAAAACCTAACTCACTCGATGCGTATTGTATTGTTTCAATATTAAAGGACGGCGCCCCTGCAGACGCTCGCGATACATACATAAAGAAGAACAAAGGTGAAGGCAAGTATTATTTTCGGAACAGTCTCAAAGAATTTGAGCAGATTTGGGAATACCAATCGGAATTACCCAAACCTGAAGAATATAAGTAAGAAGGTAAACTATGCCTAAATCAAAGCCTCAACTACCATTATTCAAGAAACGATTTGAGTTAATCCTTGAGAAAGTGTTTACGAGCAAGCAACCTCAAAAATCCGGTTCAAAAGGGACTCAAACATCGGGGTCTCGTCCTTCCGATGGTTATAGCGATACACGTAAGAATCAAGATAACCCTGAAGGTAAAGAGGGTCAACATGGTGATTAACCCCGTCAATCCCACGCTTGATAGTAGACCACAAAGACTCACAAGTATTGACGTGGGCATTACCGGAGACGTATTCTTTGGCAGCGTGCTGGACGACTTCATGGGCATACCCCAGCCTGGAAACTGTATCATAGCTGGGAAGCTCATCAGTATAGACAACGCAATTGCTAGGAGTATCAAGGTGTTGCATGATCATCGGAAGAAGGGTATTGCGCTTAACATCGGGAACTACCTTTGCGACAGCGTTCCCGTTACGCTCAGTCATGCCCATAACGATAGTCTTACCAGCAGCTCCCCGGCCCCGCTTACCCCTTCTCTTCCCGCCGATGTAGGTTTCGTCAACCTCAACCTCACCAGTAAGCGGGCTAATGCCCTCATTCATGAGTTTGCGAATCTGGGTAAACATTCTCCAGGCTGTCTTATAGGTAACTCCCAATTCCCTTTCAAGCTGTTTGGCGGATATACCAGTTTTGGTAGAAGCCATAAGGTAAGCTGCATAGAACCAGGAACGAAGGGAAGTCGCGGACTTATGAAGGATTGTGCCAGCAGTAGGGGATATTTGATAACCGCAATGGTCACATTCATAAACCTTGCGAGCTTTTACTCTGTGAAACAGACGGGGCTGTTTGCAAACAGGGCAACCAATCTTCTCAGGGAAGCGATGCTGCCTAAGCCAGTCAAGGCAAGCATCTTCATCGGAGAATTGCTGATTAAAATCTTTGATAGTGTATGTCTTCATTTTTCAACTCCTTACACTACCAAGTATAGCACAGGTATTACATGATGTCAAGGGATAATTGCCAAACACTATGTTATAACTGCAATATAATCAAGCATTTTGATCATTTGGTAGAGACAAGATACCAATGCCCCCGCACGGAGACAAATATTGATGCAAGCTAAAAAAATAGCGTGGTATGAAGTAGATAAGGTTGGCATTGCCCACGAGGATGAAAGGCGTTCAATCACAGCCCCGTTTAATGGGAACTTTATTGCCCAGCAAATCAAGATACTGAGCATCAAACAGGATAGCATCCTGGGTAATCATTACCACCATTATCGGGAGTTGTTTTACATCGTGAAAGGACGAGCGATCTTTTACTTGGAAAATGTGGTTGACGGGGAACGAGCAATCATAAAGCTGGAAAGCGGAGATAGGTTGATTCTGGATGCCAAAGTAGCGCATAAGGTTAAAATGACAAAGGATACCTTCACAGTTGAGGCTACGGAGTGGCCTTATACGTCTCCTGAACGTAACGATGTGAGGCATGAGATAGTATGGACAAACATTTAGTAATTGGAGTTGGTGGCTTTGTTGGGAGCCATCTTGCCAGATACCTGCTAAACCAGGGCGAGGACGTTGTGGGCACCATCCGGTGGAATGAAGACCTGAGTCGGTTGGACGGATTAGACATAAAGACTATCCCAATGGACTTGACCGATTTGAGCGCTTGTATACGATGCTTACAGGTTTGTAAACCTGATTATATCTACGCTCTGGCAGCACAGAGCTATGTTTCTGATTCTTTCGTTAATCCCATTGCCACGTTAAAGGTCAATGTGGAAGGTTCAGTCAATTTGTTTGAGGCGATTCGGATAACAGAAAGCGATCCGGTGATCTATGTTGCTTCAAGTTCGGAAGTTTATGGCGATGTGTCTAGGGATGAGCTTCCTATTAAGGAGACAAATCCTTTCCGCCCGGCTAATCCTTATGCCGCGAGCAAAGTATCGGTGGATGCCTATGCTTATATGTATCACCGATATTTTGGACTGAGAACTATCAGGACACGTTGGTTCTCGCACACTGGGCCGGGACGGACAATGCTTTCCGCCGAAAATTCCTTCGCTCGTCAGATAGCGCTTATTGAGGCAGGAAAACAAGTCCCAATTATCAAGGCAGGCAACCTGAATTCAATTAGGACGATTGCCGATGTGCGGGATGCGGTTAGAGGGATATATCTGGCGGTGAAACATTGTGTCCCTGGTGAGGTCTATAATATCGGTGGGAATACGACAAAAAGTATCGGTGAAGTGCTGGAATATCTTTGCTCGTTAAGCAAGTGGAAAGACTTGATAGAGGTTGAGATAGACCCCGCTCTTTTGCGGAAGGCGGATGTAAACTTACAAATTCCATCATGTGAGAAATTCAAGGCAGCTACGGGCTGGGAACCAGAGATAAGTTTCCAGACTACGATGGCTGACATTCTCCAATTTTGGCGAATGAAAGTAGGAGGTTGATATGGCAAGGATAATCGATGATCCAAATCGCGTTTTGGGGTCAGCATTGTGTAAAGCGCTGGGCATTGACAAATCTGATGTTTATGGGATTGAGATACGTTTATTTGTGAATGAAGTTGCAAGCGTAAAGATTTCTAGATACATTAAAGACGTAGAAACCCAACAATTGATTAAATCATTTTCAGAATATGAACTAAGATTAAAAGAATGAGCGTCTTGTGTTTTGATGTGGATGGTGTAATCTGTGAAACGTCAGGCACGGACTATGAGAATGCTGTCCCGAAGAAAGAGAATATCGCCAGAATCAATGCACTTTTTGAGGCTGGTCATAAGATTATTATCTTTACCGGGCGGGGAACAATGAGCAAGATAGACTGGCGTCCTTTGACTGAGAGACAGTTTGCCGAATGGAACTTGAAGTATCAGGAATTGATGTTTGGTAAACCGAACTTTGATTGTTTCTACGATGATAAGGCGTGGAACGTGGTAGATTTTGAGAAAGAGAATACGCTTAAAGGAATCAAGCAAACGTTATGCCGAGAACTGGATCGGTTTATCGAAGACAGTGGGAATGTGAAACCCTATCAGCTTTATACTATGATACAGACGCTATCGCTTGCGTATATGCAAAAAATGGAATCGCTGGAGGCTGAACGATGCTTGTTTTTAATGGCAAAAAGGTCTTAGTGACCGGAGGCACAGGGTTAATCGGCAGACAGGTGGTAGATTTGTTAGTGCAAGACGGCGCCAATTTAACCATCGCCACAATCGATGATTTAGAACTTCACCATCACGGACGATATTTCAGGGCGGATTTGCGTGACCCAGAAACGGCAAGACTGGCGGTTAAAGAACAGGAGTATGTGTTCCACTTGGCGGGCGTCAAAGGTTCGCCAAAGGTCACTAATGAACAAGGCGATCTTATGACGGATATTACTTTAGCTGTTGGCATGAATGTTATAAAAGCCTGTGCCGAAGCTGGAATACAGAATGTTATCTTTACTAGTTCGATAGGCGCTTATGCTGAGGCAGAATTGCTGACCGAAGATAATGCCTACCAGGGTAAGGCAATGGACGCCCCAGGGGAAGCGAAGCGTAAAGTGGAAAGGTTAATCCAATCGTATTATCGCAATCATGGATTGACTTATAAAGTCGTTCGGCTGGCGTCTGTCTACGGGCCAGGAGATAACTTTGATCCTGAGAATGCCATGTTTATCCCCTCTCTCATGGCTAAAGTTTTGAGAGGTGACAACCCGGTTGAAGTGTGGGGCGATGGCAAACAGGTCAGAGACTTTATCTATTCGAAGGATGCCGCCAGGGGGATAGTCCACATGATGCTTCATGCTCAGGATTGTTTTCCGGTGAATATCGGCAGTGGGCAAGGCTATACAGTCGCCGATGTTGTCAAAACACTGAGTCAGGTCGTCCCATTCAAAGCAAAGTATGATAAAACCAAGCCTTCGGGCGTAGCCAAGAGGGTGCTGGATGTTTCAATAGCTAAGAATCTAGGCTTTGAATCCCAGTATTCTCTAGCGGACGGACTTAGAGAGACATGGGAATGGTTCAAATCAAACCCCGATGAATTCAAACGGAGGAAAAACTACTTTGCGTGCTAATTTGCTTACTAAGCACGGATTGGAGCTAGGGGAAACCCGATTGCCGGATGTGTGGTCGGTCAGGCTTGCTCAGAATACGGATTATCGTGGCTCATATATGACTTTTTGCCATAATAAGTTATTCCACGAGATGACAGGAGAGCGTATTGCTGAGGGGAATCTAGTGGAGAACTATGCCGGAACATTTCGAGGGTATCATTACAGTCCTCGAAGCTGGAAATTCTATCTTTGTCTGCGCGGGGCTTTGCATTATTACTTGGTAAACTGGGATAAATCCCATTCAGGCTATGGTGAATGGCAGCAGATAACGTTATTACCATATCACGGATTTTTCAAACACCCGCGCTATGCTACTGGTATGTGGTCAATCGGAGATTCTACATTGCTTGTCTTGCAGTCCCAGTATTATGATGCCAAAAATCCTGACCAGGTGACTATTGCCATAGACATACTCAACGCTGAATTGGCGAAGATCGGTAAAAAGACAATTTATTACCCAGATTTACCGCTGATTCTGTCAGAGAGGGATGCACTAGGCGAATACGTTTAGGGGAGGTGATAAGTGGATGTTAGCCCTGAATATATCAAGATGTGTGAAAACGCAGAGGAAATGCAAAAACAAAGTCCTGATTACAGGGATTGTGGGCATGATATATACTTTGTATGTTCAAAATGCCACATTTTAGCCAAAGAAGATGATGGGTCTTATTGGTCTCCTTGTGATTGCGGAAAATCCAAAATTTGGCTTCCTCGGTTAGACGAACTCTGGAATATGCTTTTGCCTAAAGAATATAACGTGTTACTCGTGTTAGAGTCAGTTTGGGGGCATATCCGGCTTGAAGAAAAATATTACAGTAACTTCGGTGCTTCGCTGGAGCAGTTACTATTGGCGTATATAGTCAAGAGTTTTGAAAAAAAAATCTGGAACGGGGAGGATTGGATTGCGCTGTAAAAAAATAGGCGATACTGAAGTACCAGCGATAGGGCAAGGGACAGGCGGAATCTACAATCCAGCCATCATTAGGGCGGGAATCAATGCAGGCTTAACACTGATTGATACGGCTGAATCCTATGGCAATGAGGAAATAGTCGGCGAAGCCATCAAGGGACAAAGGGATAAGGTTTTCATCTCTACCAAGTTCCTGCCGGAACACAATAGCTATAACGATATTATTCTTGCTTGTGAGTGCAGTTTGAAACGGCTAGGTACGGATTGTATAGACTTGTATTCGGTATATTACCGAAACCCCAACATTCCAGAAGAGGAAACGGCGGAAGCCCTTACTCAGTTACAGAAAGACGGGAAGATTCGATATATCGGAATCTGCAATACGTATACCCCATTCCTCAGCCACATGGAAGCTAACGCTATTCAGGTTGAGTATAATCTCTTTGACCGGACGGCGGAGAAAGCCCTCTCCTATTGCACGGAGAATAACATCGCAGTATTAGCATATTCTCCGCTCAGGGATTACCACGCATTGAATCCTGATAGCATGATTTGGCTGAGGGAATTGGTCGGAAACAAGACCTTGCCTGAAATTATCCTGAACTGGCTAATTTCACATTCTCAGGTTATCGCGCTGACCTCTTCAAATAACGTGGGACATATAAAGCGGAATGCACAAGCGGGTGATTTTGAGCTGAGTCCAGCTGACCTGCAAAGGATAGATGAGCTTTTCCAGCCGGATATTACCTGTGTTCCTCTCGAGCAGATAGATATTACCCTCAGCGCGGACAAGTTCCCCATAACAAGAGAGCAGGCTATGGCGTGGGGTAAATGGGCAGTCAAACCTCAAGATATAGACCTGAAGGACTTCAAGCCTATCAAGATAGAGAAATGCGCCTATGATGATAGCAGCAGATTTCCGCAGATCACATACGAAGTTAAGGAAGGTGGGCTGAGATATTGGGCATGGGTCATTCAGAGGAACGAACCTATCCCGTGTATTATCAAACATCGTTGGAAGTTGGAATTTAAGGGAGAATAGATGCCGATAGTGGGCGAGGTTAGAAAGGGATGCGAAATTGGTAAGCCTTATACGAGGCGTTATCATCAATACATTTATCATGCTTGTCAAGAATGCGGTGAAAACAGTAAGTATTTACATGCCCACCATATTAAGGAATTTGCACAATATCCAGAATTAAGATTTGAAGTCGCAAATGGTTTAACGCTTTGTAGGGGATGTCACTTTAGACTGCATGGTTTATTATCAAAGAGGCTGATGGCAAATGCCTGCATCTAAGAGGCCGTTAATTGATCTGTCTAGTATTTATAAACCACATCCTAGACAGGTATTATTCCACCAATCTACTGCAAGAATAAAACTTTTTGGGGGCGCCATTAGAGGTGGGAAAACTAAAGCATTAGTAGCCGAAGCCGTACAGTTATGCCTTGATTACCCAGGTAATGTAGGCATAATGGCACGCCAAACTTTGCCAGCTTTCAAACGTACTGTTATGGTGGAACTTGAGCGGTATTTTGATGCGGGCGTTCATGTTGAAAGAGATGGTGGAACGGACTTCGTAAAGTTGATCACCCAACACCATGCCACTGACCATTTCATTCAATTTTATAATGGTAGTAGACTTTGGTATACTGGACTCGGCGATGATGAGAAAGGATTAGTAGGGCAAATGGGCACAACCCTAGGATTCGGATGCATTGATCAGGTTGAAGAGACATCAGAAATACATTTTAATAATCTTCTGGGACGTCTGTCATTACCACTAAAAGGCATCCGCTATCATATGTTATTGACTGCCAATCCTATGCCTGGGTGGGTAAAACAGAAATTCATTGAGAATCCACCGGATGATTTTATTTATATTCCCTCTTTGCCGAAGGATAATCCATACCTCCCGCCGAACTATGAACAGGAATTGAGAGCACGTTATCCTAGAGAGTTGGCGGCGGCGTGGCTTGATGGCGATTGGAATGTTATGGAGACGGGAAATTTCCTGTTGTCCTGGCATGAAATTTCTAGGGCTGCGAATAAAGAAATTGCGGTAGAAGGTGAGCTTGAAATGGGAGTTGACCTTGCCTGGAGTTCCGGCGATGAGAATGTGGCTGTTATCAGACAAGGGAATAAAATGCTTTCGTTCGACAGGTGGGTTTTCAAGATCGAAGATTCCTTGAAGAGCGTAGACCGGGTTATCGAGCTTATTAACAGATATAAGATAGACCCGAAGAATGTAAAAGTTGATGCTGTAAGCGGAGGTTCGCCTATCTATTCAGGAATCGTAGAAAAGGGTTATCCCGTAGTGCCGATTATCGCTGGTGCCAAAGCGGATGATGACGAGCACTATGTAAACGTGAGAGCGGAGATGTACTATCAACTACAGGCAAGATTCAGGCAGGATGCCATCTCGATAGTGGATGATGTAGACCTCAAGGCTCAACTTTCGACAATCAAATATCTCCCATCTGCCGAAAAGCGATTACAGATAGTCTCTAAAGAATACATGCGCAAGCACGGCGAAAAATCGCCTGATAGGGCGGACGCCTTAGTATTGGCTTTTTATACGCCTGCAAAAAGGAATCCTAAAATCAGATGGTTGTGAGGAGGGTATATGCCGCAAATGGATTTTCATAACCCCAAAGTCAGAACAGCGATGGTTGCACATATCCGGTTTGCTATCGATGTGGTATCACTGGCAAGTGTACCCCAATCTGAGATAGATGAGATGCGAGATGATATGGGGAATTTAGGAGAAGTCTTGGTGGGTATGGTGGATAAGCAACTAATGAATACCTTAATAGCTTATGTTCTGAATTTCACACTTTCTCAGGATTTTCGTTTGAAGAATTCCCTTGTAGGATTAACGCAAGAGAATTTGAAACCAGAGCAAAGACTTGAAGATATGATTTTGTAAACCACTTTTTGAGGCTTTATGGTCGAAGAAAATAATTTCCTTAGTTTGGATTCAGCAAAGGGAGAGGGTTTTCTTGACTTCGCTGCCTTCCGGCAATGGGATAAAGATAGGTGGAATCCCACTGCCAGCATAGCGATTGTGGAAAAGGAAGATAGCAGAGAGCAATTTTATGACGGGCTGCGGGCTGAGGCCACCGAAATGTATTATCATCTTCTGCCGTTAGTAGAAATTTGTCCGCATAAAACGCGCCTCATACGTTATTTTCAAGGTGACAGGCTTGAGAATATTGCTCAATCTGAAAATGTGACACGTCAGGCTGTGCATAAAAGCCTAAAGATTGCAATTTACGATTTGAGTGTTGGCGTGGTGAAAGCTAGACTTATCTGGACATGGGGGCAAACAGTCTATTCTTCGACTGCGATTTCCGTGTAAGAGTTGACAAACTCACTATAGATAAGAGCCATGTTTGATTTTGTTCGTAAGCTATTCACCCGTCCGTCTTATTCCTCTCATAGTTCCCTATTGGGCGATACTATTCCGCCTGCCTTCAATAATTTTTTGGAGGCATATTCTTCGGTGGGGTGGTGGCACGCAGTCGTCTTCCGTATTGCTCTAGGTCTATCTGAGGTTCAATGGACGCTCTTTGACGTATCTGATAGGAATAAGCCAAAACAGATTTATGACCATCCCGTTTTGGACCTTTTGCATTTATGCAATCCGTTCCAGACATCAGAAGAGCTTATTGCACTTGATACAATTTACATGGAATCTTTAGGAGAGTCCTTCTGGGTGCTCAATTCTAATCAGAACAACGAACCTGGGGAAATCATACTGCCTTATCCCGAAATGATGTCAGTCGTTCCCTCGAAACAGTTCCCATTTGTTAAGGGTTATGTTTATGGTTCTGGAGAACAGGCTGTCCCGCTTGATGTAAATCAGGTTATTCATTTCAAATACCCTAATCCCCTGAATCAATACAGAGGCTTAGGGCAGGCGCAGGCTATCGGAATCAATCTAAGTGCGGAAAAGAATGCTGATAAATGGGTAGACCAGTTTTTCTACAATTCCGCCAGGCCAGATGGTGTCATTCAATTCGATTATTCAATATCGGATGAACAGTTTGAAAAGCTCAAGAAACAGTGGGCAGAGAAATACAAAGGTGTTTCCAATGCTCACCAGGTAGCGCTGCTCGAAGGTGGCGGAAAGTATGTCCAGATTCAAAACTCGGTTAAGGATATGGATTTCCCTAACCTAAAACAGAAGAATCGTGACATTATACTCGGCGTTGAAGGTATGCCGTTGTCTATGATGGGAATTACAGAAAACGTAAATCGTTGTCTGAGTGAAAAGCATAGAGTTTTCACTGAAAGTGGCTTAAAGCATTTTGGGGAACTTACGGAAAACGACAAGGTGTTAACCTTTAATCCTGAATTGAGAGAGGCGGAGTTCCAAAAGCCATTAAATATCTATTCATATGATTATGACGATGATTTGATTATTTTTGACAATTGGAGAATTCATGCGGAGGTCACACCCAACCATCGTCTATACATTGCAGGAAGTAATTGCCGTAATCAGGGTGGTTTGGGTTCCTGGGGATTTAAGCAAGCGCGGGCACTAGAGGACACATCAATCTCGCATTGGTTAGTGGCTACTGGTAAGCCGATTTTGAGGGGGATGCAATCTATTATCAATATCCCTAAAGTTGAATATATTAGAACAGGCAGAAAGGGAAGTGAACCTCCCGATGAGGGCTATAATGTAGACGCTGTTTCTTTTGCGTCATTTTGTGGGTTGTTGGCAAGTGAAGGTTGGCTAAGTGGCGGCACTGGTAAAAGTATCAATTTCGGTTGTAGCTTGGGAACGAAAGCCCTAAATTCCTTTGAACGAATTATAAAAGAATTACCTTTTGGTGAGTGGTCGCATTGGGATAACCTTAATGCGTCTAGTAATGGTATGAGGACGTATCACCATGCGAATAAATCATTATGGACATGGTTGCAATCAAATATAGGAGCAGGCGCAAAGAATAAACATATTCCTGAATTTGTGTTGAAGGGCAATGCCCAAATAATGAAGGCGTTTTTAGATACCTATACTGAAGGCGACGGCCACATATGTAATAAGAATGGCACAGTTTTAATTCGTTCTCATTCCCCTCGCATGATAGATGAATTGCTTTTCATCTCAGTTTTATTAGGTTATCATGCTTCTATTTCGGGCAAAACTGCTGTCATAATATCCAAACACCAACATTCTTATTTTCGTAATTATCGCTCAATTCACAGAGAACATTATCAAGGTAAAGTATGGTGTGTTGAAATCCCCAATGGCATATTCTTTACTGAATGTAATGGCAAAGTTCATGCGACTGGTAATTCCAATGCAGAAGCGGGAGATTATACCTTCGCCCGGTGGATATTGAAGCCTCGCCTGGATTGGAAGCGGGCAAAATTGCAGGAACAGCTATTGCCCAAGTTCAAGAATTCCAAGAACTTGAAAATCTGTTTTGAAGAGATAGTCCCTGAGACTGCCGAACAGAGACGGCTTGATGCTGAGTCTGGCATGAGAGCGGGGTATCTAACAGTCAATGAGGCAAGGGTGGCGACAGGGAAGGACCCGTTGCCCGGTGATGTGGGCGATGTTCTTTTGTTGCCTCTTAACCTGATTCCTACACCGATTAAGGAATCATTACAATCCCCTGCGCCCGCCCCTGCGCCTACGCCCGTGAGCGAAGAATCAGAAGAAGTCCAAGAATTCTATAAAGGTGGCGAAGGGTCTGGTAACTTTGGGCATGAAGGGAGACCTGGGGAAATAGGAGGAAGTGGAGAAGGTGGAGGGACTGGCAACCCTTTTGATCCCGAAAGTAGTAAGTCCATTAGATATAATGTTCCTTATGATAAGGCTACTCCTAAAGAAGAATCATTAGTGGACAATTGGCAGAAGAATTTACCCAGTGAGCAAAAGGCTGCTGTGGATGACTGGCAGGAACATGGATTTAAGGAAATACGGTCTAGCCAAATTCAAGGTGAACTATCGCCAGAACTTCAAACTAAAATTAAAAACCTTGATGCTGCGACAAAAACTGCTCCCACCTTCGATAAACCAATTTATAGAGGAATTAAGAATTTAGCTTCTGAGGATGTTTCCCGATTAGCCAATGCTGAAGAAATTACATTAGAAGCCCATTCTAGCTTTTCTGGGTCTAAGCACACTGCCTTTGGATTTACGAATGGTTTTGATCCTGGAGAAGGTGCATCTACAAGACCTATAAGAAGTGTTTATTTTGAGGTTCGCAGTGGGGGTGGACCTCTTATTCAAACCACCGAAAGAGAAGTCTTATTGCCAAAAGGTAAAACATTTTCTATCACAAATAGACGGGTTATCCAGTATCAAGGCGACAGGGAAAGAGTTCTACATCTTACTTTGGAGATGAAATAATGGGTAATTTAGATAGGTTTACAGATACAGACCTGAAATGGCTTAAAATAAAATCAAAGCCTAAATCTAAAGGTTTTACCTCAGAGCAAAAGGTTGAAATTTGGAATCGTTTTGCTCAAAAGACATTACGGCAAGAGTCTGCATTCAAGCGGGTTTTTAATTATGTCTTTGATGAGCAAAAGAAGTCTATTACGGATACTTTTGAAAAGACAGGGCATCTGCCCAATGACTTGCATGATGAGCAAACTGCTAAACATTTTGAATCCGTCATTGAGATAGTCTACATGAGTGGATTTGATGATGCTTTGCCTAAACAAGCGGACATCCTGGATGAGCACGCTCTAGAATGGATTGCAACCCGTTCTCTTCTCTTAGCCAAGTCAATCAATGCCACTACTCTAGAGGCTCTCAGAAAAGAATTGCAGCTAGGCTTTGCTGCGGGAGAATCTATACAGCAACTATCTAAACGGATTGAAGGTTATTTTACCGACAATGCGAAATATAGGGCAGCGATGGTTAGCCGTTCGGAGGTTATAGCCGCTTCCTCAGAAGGCGCCCTCTATCGTTATGACCAATCTGGTATTGAAAAAGCTGAATGGTTGACTTCACGGGATGGGCGTGTTTGTCCTGAATGTGACCCAATGGATGGAACACAATTCCCAATTAGAGAAGCATCAGGCAGAATCCCTTTGCATCCGCAGTGTAGATGTACGTGGTTAGCTGTTTTGGAGTAATTTAATATGTTTGTTGAGTCTAATCAAACAAGATGAAGGATTTTTATAGATGTCTTTTTCTTTGAATCTTAATACAATCCAGCCTTGCTGGTTTAGGAATAAATCTTTTACTTTATCCAATTTCCGCCTTTTTGCAAGTGAGTGCCAATAGGTTCCATCAATTTCTATGACAACTTTATATTGGGGTAAAACAACGTCACAAGAGTATGTACCAATGCGATATTCAGTTTCAAATAGTAGCCTTAATTCTTTTAAGGCATTGCTTATGATAATTTCAGGCGTAGTTGGGTGGTGTATATGTCGACATACCCACGAACCCAGACATGCCCTTGAACAGAAACGGAACTCCCAAAGTTTAGCGGGTTTAACCCATACTTCCTTACCGCACCATTCACATTTTCTGGGTTGGCGAGTATATAGCGGATGATTCAATCCGGTGACAGTTTTTTTATGGAGATTATGACAGTGACGGCTACAAAAATGAGCTGTATGTTCTCTTGCCTTAATAACCCCAAATTGTCTTCCGCATTGTTCGCAAGTAATCATTGTTGGAGGCATTCTATTCCAAGCTGGTTTGCCCCTAATTGCATCAGTCGCCTTTTGAATATTTATGCGGGATTTTGGTTTTGGCCTATCTTTGTGGTTGTAAGAAGCATTACAGGCTTTAGAGCAGAATTTAGCCTTACCATCTCTTACCTTAAAAGGTCTAGCCATGAATTCTTTGCCACATTTTAAGCATACTCTTTTTATCACGATGTTATTGTAACAATAAATGATAGTGCAGTCAAAGTTGACAAAATCAACTATTCAATAAGAGGTGTTTTTATGGAGACAGTCTACAAGACTTATCGAGCTACTGTAAAGGAAGTTGACGATTCTACGGGCGAGATAGAGATGATGATTCCTATCTCGTCAAATCAGATTGATAGGGATGGGGAAATTATTGATCCGGACGCCTTTAAGAAGACTCTTTCAAAATTTATGAAACATCCTGTCCTTGTTGCTTCCCACGATTATCGTGATTTGACTAATCAAATCGGCGAATGGACTAAACTTAAAGTTGAAGTCGATGGTCTCAGTGGCAAGCCGAAATACTATATCAATGCGGGCAACGAACAGGCGGATTGGGCTTATTATCTGGCATCGAAGGGCGTAGCTGCCTTTTCAGTGGGGTTTATCCCGAAGGTATGGGAAGACGGCAAGGACGAGAAATCCCCGCGCCGAACATATAAAGAAGTCGAATTACTCGAAATCTCACAGGTGATTATCCCCTCGAATCGGCAGGCTGTGCAGAGTATGCGTTCCAAGTCGGTTGACCCCGTAATCACTGAACTATGTGATGAGGTTGAAAAGGAATTAGTTACAAAGCCGGAGGAGACCGATGAGTTTATTCGTATCCCTGTTAGAGAGTGTAAAGTAACTGCCACGATAGATATTTCTAAGAGGGAAGGTATTTCTGCGCTCTACTGTGGTGAGGAAAAGCAGGTCAGGACGTATCTCTTTCGCAAGGACCATGAATGGACACTGGAAAAAGCGAAGGCATGGGTTAAAGAGCACGCAGGTAAAACATTTGACCCTGAAGAAGGTATTGAGATAGAACATCCTGAACCAAAGGCTGTCAGCCAGAAAGAAATTATGGACGAGATTGATTACCTGAAATCAATGATTGAAAAGGTGGGGTTGAGTGAACATGTGGCTGATGCTCTGAACGCACTGGGAGATGGTAAGGTAAAGGTCAATATGTCGCAAATGCGGAAGATGCACGCCATGATGGTTGATATGGGAGAAATGGCGAATAAAGCCCGTGAAATGAGCGAGGACATGATGGGCGAAATGGAAGATATGGATGATGAGAAACAAGTTAAGGCGGGGGCTGTCCTCAACAAGAGAAACAAAGATAGGCTTAATCAAATCAAGCAACTAGCCCAAGAAGTTCTTAATTCCGCAGGCGTTGAAGACAATGATGAAGAAAAGCGGTTACATGAGTCCGACAACTCATTTGAAAAAAATAATATAGATGGTCCTTTCAGCGTGGAGGACATACTGGAAACAGTTCAAGGAATTAAATTATAGGAGGTACACAACTTTGCTTACTGAAGAGCAGAAGAAACAAATAGCCGCGGATGTTAAGGCGACAGTCAATGAAGCCTATGACGAGGCTATAAAAGAAAAAGGCAAGGAAATCGTCAAGAGATTCGAACCTGGTGTTGATATAATTAGCAACCCAGAGGATAGACTCTTGGCGGACAAAAAGGGCGGGTTCAAATCATTTTCCCACTTCTTGGGAGAGCTGATGGATGTGGCTGACAAACATGACCCTCGGACACCGGAAACAATCTCCAAATATACGAATGCGCTCAAGGCGGCGGGGACAATGGAAGAAGGTGTCCCTTCTCAGGGTGGGTATCTTGTTCCTGTCCAGTTCGGCGAAATGCTCTTTCAGGCAGCGCTTGAGGAGTCTATCGTCCGTCCACGGGCACGCTATCAGCCGATGGCATCTAACCGGATAGAAATCAACGCCGATGTGGACAAAAATCATGCTGCCAACTTTTTCGGCGGAGTTCAAATCTACCGCTCCGGTGAGAGCGGTCAGATGACGGCTAGTAATCCGACTTATGAACGGATCGCACTGACTCTGCATAAGGTCACGGGTCTCGTCCATGTTACCAATGAGTTGATTGACGATTCGCCTATGGCAGTCGAGGCCGATGTTTCGCGGAAATTCTCGCAGTCCATCGCCTTTGTCATGGACGATGACTTTCTCAACGGCACTGGCGCTAATCAACCGCTAGGCGTTATAAATGCCAGTAATCCTGCACTGATTACAGTGGGTGCGGTGTCTGGTCAGGGGGCTAATACTGTCATCGCTGAGAATCTCCGTGATATGTGGTCACGCATGTATGCCAGGGGCAAACGAACCGCAATATGGCTGGCGAACGATGACGTGTTCCCTCAGCTTTTCGGGATGGTGTTGACAGTAGGCACGGCTGGTGTTCCGGTCTGGATGCCGGCGGGAGGTATCAGCAATGCGCCTTACGAGACGCTCATGGGCAGACCCCTGCTCTATACCGAGAAGTGCCAGGCATTAGGCACGGCAGGAGATATTGCTCTTGTTGACTTGGGGGCTTATCTGGTGGCTGGGAAGGGCAATTCAAATGCTCCCAATGTAGCCACCAGCATCCATCTCCGGTTCGACTACGATGAGCAGTCGTTTCGCTTTACCATGAGATATGACGGACAGCCGCTATGGACCAGTCCATTAACCCCAAAGTATTCCACAGTGACGGTCTCACCTTTCCTGGTGCTCAACAGTACAAGAACGTAAAATGATTGAAATCTAAATAAGGAGGAAATAGGATAAATGTTGTTCAGTCAAAAAAATGCAGTTATCATGATTGCCGATGTGAATACGACTGTTAGTGGCAATACGGAACTTAACTCCGTGAACATGGCGCTTTACGATCATGCGACCTTCATCATTCAGATAGCGTCTACATTGGTAATCGCTTCGACTGCTCAGATTACGCTAGAGTCCGCAACCTCAGATTCGGGAGACACGGCGGATGTTACCTTCCACTACCGGATTAGCACCGCCACTCAAGCAACACTTTCTTCAGCAGGCACATACGGGGCGGATGCCACCGCGTCCCTCATCTCCATTGCTTCAGCTGCTGACTTTGCTGGCAAGACAGTGCTGTTGGAAGTTGACGGTGACGAACTCCGGTCTTCAACAGCGGGGGTGGTGTACAACTGGGTGACAGTGGACATCGAATCGGGTATCACCACAGGCAGGATTTCTGCCTACGCTATCCTGTCTAACCCGCGCTTTGCCGGAGCCAGTATGCCAGTAGCAATCTAGGTGACAGAAAATGGCAATAAGCGCTAAGAAAGGCAGGGGGAGGCCCAAGAAAGCCTCCCCCACCTTGAAAGAAAAAAATATAGTGCAACCGCCTGTGGACAGGATGGTTCGTAACTATCCAAGAACATGCCCCGTTTGCGCTGTTGATACCTACTCAGCAAGATGCGACAGATGCGGACGGACAACACAGTTAGTAGTAATTAACAAATAGGAGGAAGAACATGGGTAAATTTCAGGCGACCGGGGCGCATAAAATACACTCGTATTTCTCCGCGAGTGGTGGAGTTTTGTCCTTTTATAGTGACAATGCCAGCACCCAGTTGGCGTTCGGAGAATCAGGCGAAGGGCTTGACGTAAAATTTTTTGGTGATACCGCATCCGCTTATGTACTCTGGGACGAGAGTGCGGATACGCTGGAAGGCGCTTCAAGTGCAGTTCTGAAATGGGGGGGGACGGTGAGTGTGGCTGGCACGGCGGGTTTTAGCGGTAACTTCACCTTTTCTGACGGGATCACACTAGCAGTCGGTACGGGTTCAGGCACAAAGATAGCGACAACATCGCTTCAGAAGCTCGGATTCTATGGCGCTACAGCAACAATACAGCCTGTCTTTGCCAGTGGACAAGCTGGCATAGCTGATGTCCTGGTAGCTCTTGGACTTATGCGACCATCCTAAGACATGATATAATCCCGAATAAAAAATAAAAGTAGGGAGGAAATATTGAAAGAGTTGTTGCTCTTGGCGAAGGGGAACACGCGGACATTATGCCCCTTTGATGGTGGGGAGGTGTGGGGAGTCAATGATGTAGGAAGTTTCCCTGAGTTCAAGGGAAAACACATTGACAGGATATTCACCTTCGACCCTCGGTCGAATGACTGGTTAGCAAAGGCTAGGGTTGCCCCGATTTGGTCGTGGCAACCCTACGCC
>ERZ1292632.794-Hain-H43-01um-R2-794-length-34247-cov-9_pt2 | contig 26573 bp, 60 predicted proteins | sample MGYA00564407_ERZ1292632 | MGnify/ENA primary metagenome ERZ1292632 (study PRJEB36523, sample SAMEA6512637) | groundwater metagenome | collected 2019-01-08 | study: AquaDiva: Metagenomics assemblies of 32 groundwater samples | reverse complement strand
TCGGAGCGTGGGGGCTGAATTGGCAGCACTGCGCCGATATGACGGTATTTCCTTCGCACTCCTTCGAGCAGTATTACCAACTCGTTCGCCGTTGCTGGCGATACGGACAGACCAGACCTGTAAATACTTCGCTCATTCTCTGCGAAGGGCAGCAGGGGATTGTGAAGAGCCTGCAACGAAAGCAAGCCCAAACTTCGGAGATGTTCAGTTCGATCGTAAGTCATATGCACGACTCGTTGCACCTGACTTCGCAAGACGTGTATCCAGAGACAGAAAGGATGCCATCGTGGGTGTGATCTCTCAAGAAATTACCGACCGATATGCAATCTACAATGGAGACAGTTCGGAAGTCCTACACACGATTCCGGATCGCTCTGTTGGCATGGTCATCTACTCTCCGCCATTTGCGACGGAGAACGGTGGTTGTCTTTACAACTATTCGTCGTCGCCGCGTGACCTGTCGAATTCACGGACCTATGAAGAGTTCTTTCAACATTACCGCTTCATCGTAGAGCAAACGGCCCGCGTGCTGAAGCCCGGTCGCATCGCAGCAGTTCACTGCATGGATGTGCCTAAAGAGGGGGCGAATGTCGCTGGCTTCTCGGACTTCCCCGGAGACATTATTCGCTTGCATCGCGAGTGCGGCTTCGAGTACACGCCGCGAATCTGCATTTGGAAGGAGCCGTTGGCGGTTCGCAATCGAACCATGTCGAAGGCCCTCGCCCATCGCCAGATCGTCGAGGACGCCACGCAAACGAATGTAGCGGCAGCGGACTACCTGATTCCATTCCGGCTGCGTGGCGAGAATCCAGAGCCGGTCACGCACGCCAACGGCTTCCTTGATTACATTGGTAGCCGGCAGGTCCCATCGGACGTGAAGCATCTACGCGGATTCCGCGGAAATCAAATCGAAAATCGCTACTCGCACTGGATTTGGCGGAACTACGCATCCTGTTTTTGGGATGACATTCGACTGGACCGCGTTCTCCCCTACGAAGAAAGCAAGAGTGAAGGCGACGAACGGCACCAGCACCCGCTGCAACTGGATGTTATCGAGCGGGCCGTGCAAATGTGGACGAACGAAAACGATATCGTACTGAGTCCGTTTATGGGGGTTGGATCCGAAGTCTACGGGGCCGTGGTCAACGGCCGTCGCGGCATCGGTTGCGAATTGAAGACATCCTATTACCGCCAGGCCGTCAGGAATCTCGCCGCGGCGGCAGAGAAGTCCAGTGAAGTTCAGGAAAAACGCCTCTTCGATATGGTTGACGCATGACGAAACCACGCTACCCGACATCCGCACAACTGAAAGAGCGCCGGCTATGGGGCCAGCAGTTCGACCGCTGCTTTATCTGCCGCGAGAAGGCGCCGCTTGACGTTCACGAAATCGCACGGCGCTCGAAAACAAACGAATGGTGCTGCCCCGAGAACTTCCTGGCTACGTGCCGGCGCTGCCACGACGAAACGCTTTCATGGTTGCCGGCCGTCGTCCAGTGCGCGCTGAAGTTTGTCTCGGACGAGGAGCGGTTCGACCTGGCGACGATCAACGCACTGCGGCACAGGGATGAGGGTGCTGTTACGTGGGGGGAAGTCAAGGCGTGGATTGTTTTTCTTGAGGCCATAAGCGGAAATCGTGAACGGCTTGGCGGCAGGTTTTGGGCATAGAAAGGTAAACCCTGTGTGGCTCTACATCCCATCAACATCCTGTCGCTCTGCTCCGGCGTCGGCTGGTTCGACATGGGACTCTGCGCCGGACTTGAGCACCTTGGATTCGCTCCCAGAACAGTGGGTTACTGTGAGCGGGATAGCTTTGCAGCGGCCGTACTCTTGGCGCGGATGGCGGACGCGACCCTGGAGCCAGCACCTATTTCAAACGATCTTGCAGATTTCGGCCCGGAGTGGCGCGGCGCTGTCGATGTGGTTGCGGCTGGTTTCCCATGCCAGCCTTGGAGCCACGCCGGAAAGCAAGCGGGAACCGATGATGAACGATGGCTGTGGCCAGCTATCGTTCGGGTCATCGTGGACGTGGAACCCTGTTTCGTCTGTCTGGAAAACGTCCCAGGTCTCATTTCTGGAGGCGGACTCGAACACGTCCTCAGTGACCTTGCCGCGTGCGGGTTCGATGCGGAGTGGCTTACTATGTCGGCGGCCGCCGTGGGAGCCAGCCATCGGCGAGACAGAGTGTTCATCCTGGCCTACAGTCCGGGCCAACGAGGGCAACGCTGGCGAATATCAGATCGACCGAGACGGTACATCGATCGCGACCCTGAACGGAGCGGCGCAGAACTGTCCCAGCCCGTTCACGCCGAACACAGCCCGTCGCGGAACGGAGCATCCGCAATTGAAGGCGGTGCGCCAAGCGGAAGCGGGTGGCGGTTGTGCGGACCTGCTGACGCAAGCGGAGTTTTGGCAGACGCCATCGGCCCAACAAGTGACCAGCCGCTGCCAAGTCGGCGACGACGTAAGGCAACCACTGCTCCCGTTGCAGGCGGCAAGGTGGTCGACACCAGCCGCAAGCGACGACAAGCGGGGAACCTCGCCCTACAGCGAAGCGGAAATAAACCGCCCACAAGGGAAGCCGATGACGCTGGCGAAAGATGTGGCGTGTTGGCCGACGCCAGCGCAAACGGACGGGGACAAAGCCCCGAAGAAGCACAAAGGCGGCAATCCGTCGCTGCCGAGTGCGGCATCTTCGCACCAGGTCCAAGTGACCATCGATGGATTGAACTGCTACGCGAAAGTCCCTGGCTTGCGCCTGCGGTTGAATCCGGCTTTCGTGTGCTACTTGATGGGCACTCCATTCTGGTGGACGCGAGCCGAGCCGATCAGCTTCGCTGCGGCGGAAATGGTTGCGTTCCGCTCCAAGCTGCGGTGGCATTTGTCGAACTTTTTCGGAGACTGACGTGAAGCAATCGACAACCTACAGCCAGCGCATCGCCCTACGGATCGGCGAGCTACGGACCCGCCGGAAGTGGACCCGCAAGCAGTTCCGCGAGGCGCTGGCTGCGGCCGGCTGCCGGGTTTCGCTAGCCACGGTTTACGCATGGGAGAACGGCAACAAGGGGATCAGTCCCGACAAGTACCCGGCCCTGGCGGCGGCGTTCGGCGTGCCGGTTCGGACGTTCCTGCCGGCGGAATAATTATTTTCGGAATTCGCTTGCAATGCTTTAGCCTGATGGTATAATTTGGGAACGCAAGCAAACACAAGGGAGAAAAAAACATGTGGATAGTCAAGCAGCTTCGATCCGGTGCTTTCTGCCTGGAAAACCAGCGTACTGGAGATACGACGGATCAAACGTGGTCAATGCACTCTGCGGCTGAGGAAGCAGCCGCAGAATTTAACACCCGCGCAGGAAAAATTCGGGCCGAAATGAAGGCCCGTAGCGATCGTGCGGCTGCGGAACAAGCGGCGATTGCGGCCATTAGGCCGACCGAAATGCTGACCAACGGCAACGACTGGTGACTCAACAAGGGAGAAAAGACATGATTGCCACTCAACCAATCACGATTAACGCCGCCTCACCGCACGACGACTTGCGGGCCGGAATCCGGCATGGTTGCCTCTGCCTGTCGTCGGCAACACCGGAAGGCGTGTGCTGGATTGAAGCCGCATTCCCTGATGGCCAATGGGAAGACGACGGCGACGGAAGGCCCTGGTACAGCGTATCTCGCCGGCTCGTTGAATTGCACATTATTCCTCCGCACGCCTATTGATCTTTTCTCCCGCTCCCACTCCGGCTGCTCGTCGTGGCCGGGGTGGGAGACTTTTGCGAAATGGAAACTAACCATGAGCAGACAGCGCCCGAGAATAGGCGATCGAAAGTGGGAAGTCGACTGGTGCAGTGAGATACCGCTTGACGAAAACGGAGATGGCATCCTCGATCAGGCCAAGCGGCACTGTGCCCTCTTTGCGACGCGCGAGCAAGCAGTGTCCCATGCACAGAAAGTCTACCCTCTCGATTGCTACGGTGGCGTGTTAATCAATCAAGTCGAGTTTCGGCCCTACAGCGAAGAGGATGCCATCCTGTATCCGCACGTCGGATTCTGGGAAGTGATTGGCGGGCAAGAGGAATACAGCGGCGAGGACGTGGAGGCTGCCGTATGACGACCACATCCAAACCGCTCAAGTTCGATCTGCCCATCGGAACTCAATTCCTCGATACCGCAGGCGACGTGTGGGAGGTCACTGCGGACGGCTACCGCAAGGGCAGGTGCGTCTACTATGACTGCTTTCTGGCCAAGCAGATCTGCTCTGATCGATATGGCACTCGCGGCTATTTGCTCGGCTGCATATCGTGGACCAAGGCAACCGGCAAGCGATTTGGATGCCGCGAAAAGATCGCATCGACTGATCCGACTGCCATCGCGCAGCACATCGAGCAAGTCGAGGCCAAGCGGATTGCAGTCGAAGCGGCAGAGCAAGCCGAGCGCGATGAAAAGGATCGGAAGCAAGCCGAGCACGACGCGACCCCGCTGCACCAGCTCGCCAATCGCATCGCAAATTGCAAAGGCGTTTCGTGGGACTGGTGCAATGGGTGGGAGGTTCTGGGGATGGAGTTACTGGAACAAATCGAAATCAAACTGAAGGCCGAAGGCAAGCTATGCAAATCCTGACCAAAGGCGGCTCCTGCCGCATCAAGCTATCCAAGCCGGAACTCAAGAAACTGGCCGACGCGCAGGAACTGCTGGGCCACCTGGCCCGCAACCTGCAAGATGAGTTAGGCGATGTGGCGGCCAAGGCTCAGCAGAATCTGGTAGCCACGATCGTGGGCGTGGCCAAGATGCAGTCCGAGCCGCAACTTGAGTTGCCGCTGGAAGGATGTGCGGAATGAGGCCAGCATTCTATCTAAATCTTGAGCCGATTCCGGGGACTACGATCCAACGCTGCTGTATCGATGCCGTTAGTGCTGCAGCTCAGCTTGATGTGATCGTCAAGTTTGATTTCAACGGCGTCACGGTCTTGGCCAAGCCGGGCGACAATCCCGAGAACATCGTGGAATCGTACCGCGAATCGCTCGCGATTGGTGGGCCGCATCCAATCGCAGCCGACAGAGGCCCGAAATGACAACGCAGCAGATCGACCTGAAAGAATGGTGCGATATCTACGGCCAATACGCGGTTCCGTTCGTGGCCGCTGGCTGGCGATACGCGACCGATCTCCGGTCGTGCATCCGCGTCCCGGCACCAGGGGAACCGGATAGCGATAACTTTCCGGCAGGAATGCCGCCGCTGTTCGACGGCTGGCCGGAACTGGCCCCGCTGCCCGAATGCCCTGTGGTCGAGATGGCAATGCGTGATTGCCCGAAGTGCGATGGAATCGGATTCAGCACAACGGCCCCGTGCAAAATTTGCGGTGGCGACGGTGAGTGCCAGTGCGAGTGCTGTGATGATCTTCACGACTGCGGAAAGTGCAATGGCAAGGGCTGGATTGGCATCGCCAAGTGCAGCACTTGCGGCGGAAAGAAGCGCTTCGAGCAGCCGTCCCTGGTCGATGTGCTGGGCATCACGATCGACCCGAGATACCTCGAGCGCGTCAAGGCGTTGCCGGGGCCGATAACCTGCGCGGCGCGGAAGTCGATCAAGAGCGAAGCCGCAACCGTGCTGTTTCGGTTCGACGGCGGCGAGGCGCTGGTGGCAGCGAAAGCCAGGTGCAGCGAATGAAGCTCGGCTCACGATGCCACGACCGCAACCACCCAGAGAGGACTGGCACGTTTGCGGCGTATACTGGACCGGGGCACTGTCAGGCCCTGATTATCTCGGGCTTGCGGCGCTGGCAGATTCCGCGGGCGAGGCTGATGCGGGGGCCGGGAACATATCGTGTTTGGAGGCCCGGCAATCCTGCGTTGCAAAAAGTGTAAGAAGGTTCTGGCTATCGGCGAGGCTGGTCTTGTCTGCCAGTCGCTGGACTGCGGCGGAATCAAGCCGTGCGATACCATCACGGATTTATGCAAAGAACATCCAGAGTTGGTCGTCGAGCACGACGTTAGGACAGAAGAGATTTTCCCGAGACCGTAAGCAGCAGGGTTCACCACGGAGTGTTGAGAGATGAGCAAGAAAACTTTTGGCTGCAACGGCAATACGATCCGCCTGAGAAGTGGCCGCTACTTCGACCTGGCCGATCCGCGACCGGAGCAGTTTACGATGCGAGACATTGCCGGCGCCCTCTCGAAAATCTGCCGCTTCGGTGGTCAGATCAACGATTTTTATTCCGTGGCCGAGCACTGCGTCAACTGTGCCGCTGTGGCCAAGCGTGACGGTCAGTCGCTAGAAGTCCAGCAGTGGGCATTGCTCCACGACGCGGCCGAGGCATTCACCGGCGATATAGTGAAGCCGCTAAAGATCATGCTCACCGACTTCTCTGCAATTGAGAATGCTATCGAGGATGCCATCCTGAAAAAGTTCGGCATCGACACCAAAGATATACTTTGGACCGACGTTCTTGATGTTGTCCGGGAGATCGACAACGCTATGCTGATTTGCGAAAAGCGGCAGCTATTCACTCGAGATGAAACGCCTTGGGCCGGAGAAGGCGAGGTCCGTGAACTGTCGGTAAAAGTCAAGCGGTGGATGCCTCCGCAGGCCGAAGCGGAGTTCTTGGATCGATGCGGGATGATTGAGCTGCCAGTCATGGAGTGCTGAGCGATGAAAGTCTATCTGGTAATCCTTGAAGATCGGCACATCGACGTGCAAGTGACCGTGTTCCGCGACGAGTCTGCGGCCATCCAGCACGCAATCGATATCGTCGAAGAATACGGATACGACGATGATGATCCTGACGACTTGCCGGAGGAATGGCTCTTTAACGCGCGACTATCTTGCGAGGGCGATGCCGTCCGCGTCGAGGAGGCCGAATTGCAATGAAGACGGAGCCGGTGACTCCTACGCTGGTATCGGCGATGCTGAGAGGCAAGCCTGGGCCGCTGGTCGCGAGGCTGTGCAATGCGTTGCTGAGTGCATGGAGAGAATTGGAAGCGTCGAAAGAGAAGCCGCCGGAATCGGACCACGACCAGGAGGCCAAGGCTTACGACAGTCGAGAGAAGGTGCTGGTCGTGGTCTACCCGGATGGATTCGTGGAAGTTTACGCGGAGAGTTGGGTCGACGTGCGGGTAGTGTGCCTCAAGGCGTGGGAGTTGGATAGCGAATTCGAGTCCGGCCTGCCCGAGTGCTACAAGGACTTGCTCTACCCGGTCAAACTGCGGCGCACCGGCAACACGGCTATCCGGCCCAAATTGGACGACGAAGCATTGATTGGAATCGTGCGGCACTCTCAGGCAATGGATCTGAACAAGAGGCTGGACGAGTTGCTGGAAACGGCGGCGAGTAAGATCATGGCCAAGGCAGCGGCGATAGAGAAAGCGAGGGAGAAATGAGCACAAACGGCCGCCTTAGTCGCCAGCGATTACGCTTGTGCTTTGAGCAACTCTGGGAATGCTGGTGGTGTGGCAGATTGGTTCAAATCGTCGAATGCAATGATGGGAAGTTGCCAGACGACGCGGCCACGATCGACCACTTGGACTCGCGGCTTAATCCACTGCGCGGTAAATCCAGAGGGCGGCGACGAGTTATGGCGTGTCATGCCTGCAATCACGAACGCGGGGCGATCGAAGAGGCATGTATGCCGATTGAGCAATTACGCCAAAGGGCAAGATCAGGGCGAAACAGGCGGCAATAGAGAAAGCGAGGGAAGCGTGAAAGAGGTCAACGAGAAGATAATCATTCTACCAGTTCCCGGCCAGTCGCCGGAGTGGGTGCGCGAGAAGTATGAACAAATGACGCGCGAAGAACAGAAACCAGCCAGCGATGCCAATGTCGAGGCCGTGCGAGAAAAACTGTTGGAACGCTCGCATTGGTCCAAGAACCACGACTTCCCTGAGATAGTCTGCCCGCAGTGCCAGAGCAAGGAATTGTTTCGGATGACCTCAAGTGAAACTGGGCCGGCCTGGCGTTGCGACAAGTGCAACGTCAGGTTTGAGATTACCAATCCGTCGTACATCAAGATCAAAGGCGGGAGGAAAAAATGAGCGAGCGACCGTTCGGAAGCGTATCTATCGCGGCAGAAATAGCAGCAGCGATGGGAGACGATCCGAGACCACATCTGACCCAAGAGCAGATTGCAGATCAGGTGCGGCTATCCGGCCTGACCCGAGAGCAATGGGACGCGGCGTGGGAAGAGAAGTTGGCGAGCAGAAAATGACCACAGCAGCAATCACTTGTCCCACTTGCGGCGGCGACTACGCCAAGTGCAATTGCGGCACGAACACGCCTTTGGAAAAGATCAACAAGCGGTGGACGTGGATGCAGTCCCTGCCGGTCGCGGATGCCTGCTGTTCGTTGCGAGTCAAGACCGGCAGCCATTTCCGCAAGGCCGCAGGCTACAAGATCGGCGATCGTGAAGGCCGCTACCGGATGCTGGCGTCGTATTCCAACTACGGCTACGGCCCGGAGCGACCAATGCCATTGTCTGGCGGCATCGTGGCAAGGGTGCGGTTTGGCGAGGTTGGTCCCTGGGTGGCGAGAGAGTTTTTACTGCACGAGGAAACGTAATATGTGGAAGTCAGACGGCGCATCGCTACCGCTTGAGCAAGAGATGGAACGGAAGGAACTGCCGGAGTCAGACCGCGACGAATTGCGGCGATTCGCACAGTTGCTTGCCAGGCTCAAGGACAATCGTGATGGCAAAGAATTGACTCCGGCGCCGGATGGGATGCGAGAGTGGTTGCTTGGAGAAACGCCATGACCGATTCAGAAATCACCGCCCGCGTGGAAGCCCGAGAATCCGCTAAAGCACTGCTGGAATTGGCTGGCTATTCATCGGGAGGCATGTCGGAAGATGCCGATCATGAATTTTGGATTGTCATTCGCGACGAAGCCTTGAAGCACGCCCCGCTGCCGGTTGTCGAGCCGAAGCGGCCGCAAGTCAAGCCGATGACCGATGCCGAGTGTCGCGCGTTCGAGAAGTGCATGATGCCATTCGGAAAATGGTCGGATAACACAATTGGAATCGTGTTCGAGCACGACCCTGATTACTTGCATTGGCTGGTAGCGCAGAAGGATGATTTCAGGGAGGCGCTGAATCGCTACCTGATGGCCGTGACGCGGCCCGAGGAGGAAATCAAATGATCGTGAGGTTGTTGGAATTAGACCAACTTTCCCCCAATAAGTTCCCGCCAGATAAATCCTGTGCGTGGTTGCACATGGCAACACCATGCTACTTGGACCTCGCCAGCGGAATGATTCATGTTGACGATGACTTTGAACTCGTTGGCTGGTGCAGGAACATGCACTCGCATGTGATGTACGGACGTGAGGGGCAAATCGGAATCATGCTGTTCAACGATGAGGCCGACGAAGTATGGCAGCACTATCCCTTGTTTGATGACGCCGACATTGAGGCGGCGAAGTTTGAGACTAAACGCAATCCCTTTAAGTCTTGGAACAACGAATGAACTTCGGCACAACCCTATCCATCATTTACGTGGCCCTCGTCGCCGGCTGGCTGCTGGTCCTGGCATGGCCACCGGAGGAGCGATCGTGAATTGGAAAAATACATCGAGCTACAGCCGCAACGACAAGGACCGCACGCCGCATACGTGGTCCCTGGAACCCATATCGACGTTGCGTATCATCGTGACGCGGCACGTCCACTTTCAACCGATAGACTGGGTGTTGCAATGCGAGGCCGTAAGGTTGGATAACTATCTGCTGCGGTCGAAGGAAATTGAAGATGCGAAACGCGAGGCAGTGGCGATCGTTAAAGACAGAGTTGATCACATGGTGCAAGCCGTGAGGAGGGCTACAATCCTATGAGCGATTCAGGCCGAACAAACCGCGAGGCGTGCCAATACTGTGGTACGATGCACGAACGCGAGGTTGGAATATGCCGCGCGCGATACGTTCAACGCGAAGTCGTCGGAAATCGGCTACGGAGAAGTGCTGTGAAGACCCAAGCCCGCATGACTCTTGACGCCATCAGCCACATCCCGTCTTGGGCCGGCGAACTGTACGCCAAGCAACTGCCCGGAAAGTGGTCGATCGGCACGAAGCTATCGCCGCACCAGCGCATGGCTGGCCTGCACCCGTCATTCGACGTGAACGTCAATAGCGACACGTGCTATTTGCTCAATCTGTGGATGCCGGAGTCGATGCGTGGTCTTGGGCATGGTTCGGCGCTGCTGTCGGCCATCGAGGACCTGGCGGCGGCGATGGGCTGCACGAGGGTCGTGATTACGCCATCGGGGGAGGGCCGGGCCGAGTGGTACGGGCGGCGCGGGTATCTGTTTTCGGGCGGCGAAATGGAGAAATCACTGAAGGCCGCAATGCCAAGCCTAGCCAAATTACGACAACTGGCCATACGACACCCGCCGCCGCCAGAATGGTTTGAGGGTGAAATGGAGCGCCCGTGGTAAGCACGGGCGATAGTTGAAACCGGGCGATGGGCATTGAGGAGGACCGCAAGCCATGAGTGATTCAGGCCGAACAAACCGCGAGGCGTGCCAATACTGTGGTACGATGCACGAACGCGAGGCAACACTATGCTGTCGCCGACGATTGCAAGAGCAGATCAACGCCGCGCAATCAACCATTCGCATTCTTACCAGTGAGCGGGATGCCATTCTCTCGCAGGCCCGCAAGGATAACCTGCGCGCCGAGCAAGCCGATCAATATGAAGCATGGCTGCTAGACCTTGGGCGTATCAGCGGCTGCGGGCACGTGGACGAGAGGTTGCCGCGATGTATAAGCGAAGCATTCGAGGAATCGCAATCCTTGTTGCAAGCGGCGAACACAACGAACGAACTACTGAAAGCAGAGATAACCGATGCCCGCGCAGCCAACGACACGATAGCCAAGCAGATCGCACGGCTGACCGAAGAAATTGAGCACCGGAAATACCAGTTGGAAGCCCAACTCGCCACAGCCAAGAGCGTATGGGCACAGCATGAAGAGCAGTTCGCAGGGCAGCAAGAGCGGATCGTGGCGTTGACTGCCGAGCGGGACAAGTGGAAGGCTGATCTTGACGCAGTGATTTTGTGGAAGGCTTATGCCGGAAGGTGAAACCATCCTTTATCCGGCGAAAGCGAAGGAACGATTGGAAAGCGAGAAGGTGAAATGAGCCAACTTGAATCAGGTTTCCTAACACTCTGGAAAGCGATGGCCAAAGACCTTCCAGAGCCGATACGCGAATATCGTTTCGCGCCGCCCAGGCGCTGGCGGTTCGACTTCGCGTTTCCGCAGCAATTGCTGGGCATCGAAATTCATGGCGGGCAGTGGAGCGGAGGCCGGCATAATCGCGGCGCCGGATTGCAGAGCGACTGCGAGAAGCAGCGAGCGGCGATCAAGGCTGGCTGGAGGATTTTACCGTACACGACCAGCGATATGAATGAGCGGCCGGTACAGGTAATCGAGGAAGTGATGGAAGTTCTGTTTGGCCATGAAATCAAGTGATTGAGTTCCCCGGCGAACGGCGAACCACTTGAATAAATCGGTGTCCTATGTACAATCAGCACATCTGCGGGCCGAATGACGAGGGTTATCCTGCTAAGATTACTCCCTCGTTAAACCTCTTGTCCGCAGTTTATGCGAAGCATGGCCAACGGTGGCCAACAGGTTTTGCAGTACCTTGCCCATCGCTGGGCCGACGCGAAACTGTTCTCAATTGGTTCGACTCCAGTGCTTCGCTCTTGCGGGCCGGCTGTGAGTGGTTATCGGAAGCCTGTGGCTCGGACCACAATTGCCGAAAGGCAAGGCACTCCGCTTGCAAACACTTTGCCCGCATTTTCACTCTCATCTTTCTAGCAGGAGAAGATCGTGTCTACGTCCTATGCCAAGCATTTCTCTACGCTGCGCACTCCGCAGTCTGAGCCGATTCCAGGCAGCACGCAGGTCGCCAACAGCGCTGGCGGGTTTGCGTGGGCCGTCGATGACTGGACGCGGCTCAACCGATTTTTGATTTTAGGCAACGAGGGAGGTTCGTATTACGCCAGCGAAAAGGCGCTGACCGTGGAGAACGCCACGGCTGTGTTGGCCTGCATCAAGGCCGATGGCGTGCGGACCGTGAATCGCATCGTTGAAGTCAGCGACGGCGGCAAGGCGCCCAAGAACGATGCCGCAATCTTCGCTCTGGCCTTGGCCTGCTCGCACGGCAACGAAGAGACGAAGCGAGAGGCCTTCAGTGCCCTGCCGCGCGTGGCAAGAATAGGCACGCATTTGTTCCAGTTCGCCGAATCGGTACAGGCTTTTCGTGGATGGGGGCGCGGCCTGCGACGGGCTGTGGCTGAGTGGTATACGGAGAAGTCGACCGATGATCTTTCCTTCCAACTTGCGAAGTATCAACAGCGGAACGGCTGGAGCCATCGCGATCTGTTGCGGCTTTCGCACCCCAAGGCCGATGGCCTGCGCAGCGCAATCTTGCGATGGGCAGTGAAGGGCGCGTGGTCGCCGGAGTATTCCTGCCGGACCATCGACGCGATGCGTGCGGCCCACGCGGCAACCGATAAGCGGCACGTTGCGGCCTTGATTCGCGAGTGCGGACTGCCTCGCGAGTGCATCCCAACGCAATGGCTCAACGAGCCGGAGGTTTGGGATGCACTGTTGGATAAGATGCCGCTCACCGCTTTGGTGCGCAATCTGGCCACGATGACGCGCATCGGATTGCTGGCACCCATGTCGAATGCAGTCGGCAAGGTCTTGGCTGATTTGTCCAACACCGAATGGTTGCGGAAGTCCCGTTTGCATCCGGTCAGCATCCTGGCCGCGCTGATGACCTACCGCGCCGGACGCGGTGTGCGTGGTCAGCATACGTGGTCCCCGGTGGCCCAAGTCTGCGATGCACTTGACTCCGCGTTTTACAAGTCGTTCGGAAACATCGAGCCGACTAACAAGCGTTGGATGCTGGCCTTGGACATTTCCGGTTCGATGGGCAGCGGTGAAATCGCGGGTGTGCCCGGCCTATCGCCGCGGATTGGCTCGGCCGCGATGGCATTGGTCACGGCGAACGTGGAGCGGCAACATTGCTTCACGGCGTTCACCAGTTCGGGCTATAGCATTGGTCGCGGTCAATACTCTCACTTGGGCTTCGGCACTGGAATCTCAGATTTGTCAATCTCGCCACGGCAGCGGCTTGACGACGTAGTGCGGCAGGTGTCAAACTTGCCGATGGGAGGCACGGATTGCGCATTGCCGATGCTCTACGCGATGGAGAAGAAAATCCCGGTGGACGTGTTTTGCATTTTTACAGATTCGGAAACTTGGCATGGCGCGATTCACCCATCCCAAGCACTCCAGCAGTACCGGCAGAAAATGGGGATTGGCGCGAAGCTGATTGTCGTTGGCATGGTATCCAACGAATTCACGATCGCCTCGCCAAATGATTCCGGAATGCTTGATATTGTTGGCTTCGATCTTGACGCGCCATCGGTCATGTCCGAGTTTGCAGGTCATGCGTAAACTTCAACCCACAAAAGGAGAAACCCATGTCGGAGCAATTCACGTCCCCATTCCAATCCAAGTCCAGCACGCTCGAAATCTTCAAGTGGGTTACGGTCAACCTAGCCGCGCTCACGAAGCTGGTCGCAGACGGCACGGCACTCAGCAAGACCACGCCGGACCTATCGACCGTTGAAGGGCTGTCGGCCTACATCACGCTAGTGCTGCTCGTGGCCTACGACACGACCGTGCTGGTGCCCGGCACGACGGATGATGATCTGGTCGCGAGCCTGGAGAAGATTCTCGCAGAGCCGGCGGTTCTGGCGTTGATCCTGACTCTGCTGGGCACCGAAGAGCCGGCGACGCACTTGCGGGCCGCGCTGCCGACGATGCCGGTCGGGTTCTCATTCGATCAGGTGTTGGCCGTGGTGACGCTGTTGCAGCAGTTGATTGCGATGTTCAAGGGAGCATGACAATGGCCCGCAGAACATTCGGCTGGATTCGCGACGAACCAGATGACCGCGACGTGCGTTACTTCGCATCGCCGATCGTCACGGCCGCGTTGCCGGATGAAGTCAGCGGCAAGGCGAAGTCTACTGTGCCGGCCTTCAACCAGCAGACCATCGGGTGCTGTGGGCCCAATGCCATCGGCAGGGATATCCTGTTTGACGCGATGCTCTCGCTCGTCACGCCGGACATCATGCCGAGCCGAATGCAAATCTACTGGTGTACCCGCGCCATGATGGGCACGATCTACCAGGATTCTGGCGTCTCGATTCGCACGATGTTCAAGTCGTTGGCCGTCGACGGCTGGTGCGATGAGCGTCTGTGGCCATACATCCCCAGCAAGCTCACGGTTAGGCCATCGGACGAAGCACTCGCGGACGCGAAGACACGGAAGCTCGGCAGCTACCAGCGCGTCTATCAGCAGATCGACCAGATGTGCGGGTGTCTCGCCAGCGACGATCCGTTCGTCGCTGGCTTCATGGTCAAGCCGTCATTCCTCACGCCCCAGGTCGAGCAGACCGGGGACGTGCTGATGCCGCAACCAGGCGAACAGACGATCGGTGGCCACGCAATCTTGATTACGGGTTACTCCATGCGGGACAAGATGTTTGAGTTCTGCAATAGCTACGGGCCAGGATGGGGCAACCAAGGGTGGGGGCGCATTCCGTTCGCATATCTCTTGGACCCGAATCTGTCTTCGGACTTCTGGACCGCGAGATGGGCCACGCATGATCCTGCCCCGCAGCCAGTCCCGCCCGCGCCAACGCCACCCGGACCAATCGGCGAAGAGGTCTGGGACCTGATGTGGGCCAACTGGTCGATGCACGCCAGCGGGCCGGGGACTATTCGCCGCAACGGAAAGTTGCAGAAAGTCAGCGATGCCTAAAATCACAAAAGAACAGATTGATGCCGCTGTCGTCCGATCCCGCGAACGATGCCCTGGCGGCCGTGGCTGCGAGTGTTGTTGGAGTCGTGATGGCTGTGACTGCGGCTGCCGCAATGAGTGTCCGGTATTTCGTGGCTTCATCCGCGAGGAAATGGCAGTGAGTATGTTTTCGCCGGCTCAGGTCATTCGTGGAGTTTGAAGGATGAACCCAACTCGACAGCAGCTTGATGACGAATTCCGCCGTGGCGCATACGGCGGAATCGTGTGCTTTGCAGTCGCTGTCACGATGCTAGGAACTCAGCTCCTATTGAGCATTGGACTTGGGTTGTCTTATTCGCCGTCGGCCGTCGAGAAGCGGCTATCGATTCTGGAATCGAAAGTGAATGATCTTGACGTGACCGCGCTTATGCAGCAGTCCCAGGGGCTGCAACTAGACCTGAATGAGAGAGTGCAAAAGCTGGAAGCCGAAGTTGCTGCGATGGCCGATGACCCGCCGCTGCCGCCGTTCGAGTGGGAGAAGGAGGATGTACGATGACTGACAAAAATGAATTAGAGGCCATTTTTGCCTGCGCTGTGATTGCGGACCTGCTGCTCGTTGTACTGTTGAGTTTTGCATACCACATTCTGGATGCGGTTCAACGGATAGAGAAGAGGCTGGACGAGGAAGTGACAGAATCCATCGATTCAAAAGACGAGGCTGTGTGACGTGCGGATGAGTGCCCTGATCGTCGTGCTCGGATTGCTCGCCGGGCCGTCCCACGCAGCCGAACCGGAATTCCTTCCGACCGAAGCCGATGCCGTGGGCTGGGCATTCCAGGCGTTGCAAAGCTACCCTGTCGAGGATCAGCCGTTCATCCGGTTCGTGCTGATCCCACCGTGGGGCGATCCCGACTGGATCAAGGCCGTCGACGTGGCGGTCAATCTAGCGGCCAGCCAGACGGCCGTGCGGATACGCGGGGACTTGCACGCCGGCGGTTGGCTGATCGGCTACAACTTGCGCAGGCTGGCACCCGACCCCAAGCAACTCGTCCGACTGATCGAGGTCTGGGACGGCATCGCCATCGACGAGGCGAAGTTGCACGTGCCGAAGGTCAATCTCGTCGATGTGGTTCAGCAGTTTGACGCGACGGTTGGCGGCCGCGTTGTCAAGCAATCGCGCACGGTCAAGGTGCAAAAGCGGACGGCGTTCTTGGCCCCGCACTTGTCTGCCGCGCTGGCTCGGCACGTCACGGACGAGTCAAAATCACAGCGGGTCGACGTGCTGGTTCAGCAGATAACGCAAAGCACGGGTGCCATCTACCCGGCCGATTGGTTTATCGAGCAACTGCTGACCAGCGCCGTGGGCAAGTACCCAGAGTTTTTGCAGATCGACTTCAAGGGCGCTGGCGGGTTCAACCCGTTGCAAACCGTACTGAAAGAGCATGGGTTCTTCCTCGAGCAGTCCGTCGACTTTCTCGGCGACAAGGGCGCTTACCTGATTGCTTCTGATGTGACCGGAAAGAATCGAATCATCATCTACGTGTACGGGCTGAACGGCCGGTACGCGGCGTTCACTACGTTCGATTTCAAGGACTCGCGAACGGCCGCCAACGAGCAATTGGTCAGAAATTTGATCGAGTTTCGTGCGTTCGCCGATGCGAGCGAGACGTTCATCCCGAAGCGCAATGGCTTGCCGGCGGGCGTGCTGGCCGATGCCAAGGGGAACATCCTACGTGTGGCGCCGCCGGATGTGGTGGCCGATCAGACGAAGCCGAAGGGCCACACGACCGAATTGGAAATGGGCATGAGTTGCATTATGTGCCATTGGGGTATCGGGCAGGAACCGAAGTTGGCGTCGAACGGCTACAACACGCGGCGGAATGACTTGGAGTTCCTGCTGGGGTCCGATATCGATTTCTTGGGCGACAACATCGCCGTCATCCGTAGCGGCAAGAAACTGGTCTTGACGCGGGAGCAGGCGGTCGAGATTCTATCGAGCAGATTCGGCGAGCCGGTAGATTCCCCCGATGGCCCGTGGAACCGCGCCCGGCGGGACCTGGTGCGCATCGTGACGGAGATTACCGGCTATCCGATTCAGCCGGACGGCAAGACGGCGGTACAATTGGTCGGGGAAAAGATTCAGGAGATTTATCACGGATATCGGTATAATACGATCGACGCGCAGCGGGCTTGCCTGGAGTTGGGCGTCCGCGTCGAAGCCGCACAGGCACGGCAAACGCTGGCCCTGCTGGTGCCGCCTCCGCCAAAGGGGCAGCAAGAGGATATACTGATTTCCATGCTGCGGAACGGGGCTAGCATCAAGCGGAGCGATATGGATGCGGTGTTTTCTGAAATGGCCAGGCGGGCTATGCTGAGCCGAGAGGCGATTAAGAAGGAGGCGCGGAATAATGGGACATGAAAACGGCGGGTGGATGAACGAAGATCAGCGGGCAAGTATGAAAGACTCGGTGCGGGGTTCGCCGATATGTCTTCAAGGAACAAATCTGGACAGCGTGCGAATCGAAGTGCTGGGCGAGACGCGAGCGCTGACAATCCCGCTGTCTCTGGTTATTGATTTGGATGCCGCATTGAAGGAAGTACGCGAGATCGGCCACGGCTTGATCGTTTACAAGATGGCCGAGAATCATTGGCTGGCCGAATGCGGAGGAGACTTCTACGGACCCGGTGCAACACCCATGCAGGCGATTGCCAATATGTGCCGGTTGCGTGAAGCATCCCCGCAATACGAGTATTCCAAAGTTGCTGGCCGCATGATGCTGAAACAAGGAGCAACCTAATGCCAAGCCACAACATCAACCAAATCGAACTGGTCTGCAAGGTCGTGGAGTATCTTGAGGAGCGGCATGGAATCGAGTCGCTTAACTGCCGTCAGTACAACGCCGTCATCGCGGCCTGCACGTCGATCGTGAATGAATTGGCCAAGCCGGATAAGCCTGTTGTGCCTGACATGGGCTATCGGGCATGGTTGGACTGCGACCACACTGGAATGTCAAGCGAATTCATGGGCCGGGTGCTCTACGCGGACGGAAAATATCCAAAGTCGCATTATTGCGTCGAATACGGCGACGGCCTGTACCCGCGAGATGCAGACGATTTCGGCCGTTGTGTTGGCTTATTGATTGCGGTTCCGGTGTTTCGCGAGCGGTTGCAGTTCCTGAAAGAGGCGGGGCCAGAGTGGGCGGCGATTGCCGAGCATTGGGACGAACTGGAAGAACTTCACGAACGTGGGCAGGTAAAGGAACTCAACGCCCGCATTGCCGAGCTTTATTCAAGAGAGGCAGTTGAAGCATGAAAACAAAATTCGTAATCGCCGTGCTGCTGCTCACCACCTGGCCCTCGCTGGCTGAAGCCTGCATCCGCTGCCGGCGGGCGGTCTGTATCTGCCCAAAGGTCATGCCGCTCGTTGCTGCGCCAGTGCCGTATCTCGCGCCGCCGAACGTGCTGATCGCGCAAATCAACTACCCATCCCCGCTGGTGGCACAAGGGGCCACACAATATGCAAGTGCCGGATACCAGCAGACTGTGATTCCTTTGGTCGACCCGAACATATTCCTCTCTGCCTCTAATTTGCTTCTGCGCGATGCCTACAATGGCGTAAATCTAGCACAGGCTCGCGTTGTGGGCACGTTCAATCGCGTCGCCGAGCTACAAGCCCCTGCCGTCGAGAGGCTGGCAGCGGGGCAGGCAGCGGCCCTGACGTTGACCGCTGCCGGGTTAGGTCCGAATGCCGCACCGCCAAGCACGAATGCGGTCGTCATTAGCCGCGATGCGTTCGGCCGCGTGCAAGCCGTGCCCGCGTCACCCGAGTTGCTGGCCGCGAATGGCTACGGCCAGACTTATGGGGCCAAGGCCGCTGCCGTGGCTGCACCCTATCCACTGCTTGACCAGTTTTGCCTGCGGTGCCACGGTGCTGAACTTGCGCAGGCCAAGGGCGGATTGACGCTGGGTTGGACGGATGAGCTTGCCGCCGGAATGGAAGCTCGTTATTTCAAGCTCGCCAAGAACATCAACACGCGGAAGATGCCGCCGGCCGGCTCGCCGCAACCCACGGACGAGCAGCGGGCCGGAATCCTGGCGGAATTGGATGCGATCATTAGCGGGGTGAAGATGGCCGAAGTTCCGGGCCCGATGCCGTAGGAGGATAAGCCGCGCGTAGTCCCTGCCGCTGCACTTTTGATGGTTTGTTTTTCCAAGAAAGGTCAGGTGATCCAATGAGGAAAGTATTTCTCGCGTTCGCCTCGTTCGCCGCGCTCGCGGTTATCTCGGCATCGTCTGCCGAGGCGTTTCCTGTTCGCGGCTTTGGTCGTGTTGGCGTGGGCCGCGTCGGGTTCGTTGGCAGGCCGGCGGTGCGAGTTGGTGCTCCGTTCGTCGGCCGTGGATTCGTGGCGGCTCCGGCCGTGCGATTCGGCGTGCCTTACGGTGCTTATGCTGCGCCGGTTGCAGTTGGCGTGCCGGTCTACTCCGCACCGGCATACACGCCAGTGTTCGTGCAAGACCCCGTGACGGGATTGTTGATCCAAGTTCGTTGATGGTCCCGTGCGCGCCGGGCTAGGTTCCGCCTGAAGGTTCCAAGGGTACGCCAAGGTATGGCCGAAAAGCACGATGCCTGCCCGGTACTTTATGAGCACCTCACGCCGGCCAGCAACCCCAGCGATTTCCCCCAGGACTACGATGGATTAGCTGGCCGGCGATTTTCACGGAGGTCAAGTCATGGTAGATGAACTGCCGAAACTCACGGATAAAGAGCGATGTGCCTTCGGCCTTGGATGGGAGGCCCGACGTGCCGGCCTGAGAATGGAATCCAATCCGCACAAGGAAGGTACCTGGAAGTGGAAGTCGTGGCGTGAGGGGTTCCTATCTTTCAAGTGGCCGATGATGCGCGAGGAGGATTGCAATGGACGCTGAATTTACCGTGCGCGAATTGGACCAGTCGGCTGATGGCGAATCGCTCTGCCAGGTGGTCGACAAGCACGGCGTGCCTTACGGCGGCCTGCGGTTCACGCGGCGGCGGCACGCTCAGTTGACGGCCGCGATGCTCAATCATGCTGTGATGATGCTTGAGCGGGGCTATATGTACCAGTCGAATACGATCCTGCTTGGGTTGTCCGAAGAAATGAGCTTGCCAGAGAGCCTGAGTCAGATCGACGAGGTGGAATAGTGGACCACAAGCTAGACGCGAAACTGATTCGCAAGCTGGGCGATGCCGAGCAAGCCGCGGCGATTATCGAAACTGGGCCGAGCCATGAATTTGAATTTCAGCAAGCACAAACGGCAAGTCTGCGAAGTCTGCGGCCATCCGTGCGCGAATCAACTTTGCCGCGAGTGCATCGCGCGTACTTTCGAGCCAACGGCCGAAGAGATCGAGCAAGCGGCCGCCGAGATTCGCCAGGGGTGGACGGAATCCGAAATGGCCCATCGTCTGGGCTTGAGGCGGGATGACGTGGCCGACAACCCGATGCCGGAAGTGGCGATGATGCGGGCAAGGAATGGAGTACGGTACTGATATGAATGTGCTGGTTTTCGGCTCGAATCGACAAGGAAAACACGGTGCAGGAGCTGCTCTACATGCTCGCCGGCATTATGGTGCAATCAATGGCCAGGCATCGGGATTCCAGGGTAGCAGCTATGCGATCATCACCAAGGAATTGCGGGCAACCCATCCTGTGGTTTCGCTAATCGATATCAAGCGAGGCGTCGAGAAGTTCGCAGAGTTCGTTTATCAGCACCCCGAGATGACATTCCAGGTGACGGCGATTGGCTGCGGGCTTGCCGGATTCAAGCCGGAGCAGATTGTGCCGCTGTTTGAGGCGTGCGAATTGGACGACTGCAAGAACGTGTTCCTGCCGAGAGAATTTGAGAGGGTGCTAAGGTGAAAGATTCTCGAATCGAAGTAGCCATGATGCGGGCAAGGAATGGAGTACGGTACTGATATGGAATGGCGAGACAGAATCCAACCAGACCAATTCCAACATGATGACGGCATCACGCGGGCCGAAATAATCGCCAACATCGAAGACGCTCATTGGTCAGACGAGTGTGATGCGATGACCTGCCCATTGTGCCAGGAAGAGCGTGATGAAGATGGCCTGTACTGAAATTACTTATGAAGTTGTTTTCGACTGGAGTACATCGGTACTGCCTCTAGGAAAGAAACTGCCTCTGCAATGCAGCCCAAAAAAGCCGCGCTGCAACTCGCGGTTCAAGTCGCAGTACCAACCGCGATGGGAGCGGCCGCGGGTGATACTCGATAGTGCGGCAATCACCGTAAGTATCGGAGAATAAATTGCGAGACTCCAGAATCGCCGAAGCCGCGGTAGCTCTGCTGCTGTCGATCTTGCTGATCGCCGCGGCGGCCTACAAGTGAGGGTTGATGGCGCCCACCGAACCGCAATCCACTGGAGACAGATACGAGGCCGTCTATGACTGCTGCACCGTTGTTGCGCTTCAGGAAAAACAGCCACCCCCTCGCCGCAGCCCAAAGATGGTGCGTTGCAATTCCCGGTTCAAGTCGCAGTACCCTCCGGCATGGGAGCGGCCGAATAAGACGCTGATAATCGACAGGTGCGGAAAGCATCGTAAATTCAGGCGAATAAAGTGACAATCCCAACGGGCCGATCCCGTGTGAAGGTGGAGGCGTTCCTGGTGAGTGGTGCAATGGATGCCGGTTTGGCGAACTGATTTCCCTGGATGACGATTAGCATGACTGAGAAAAGCGACCGGAGGTTTTATTCCGACACCAGCCAGTGCTACACGAACCCGCCGCCAACGGCAGAGTACTGGCACAAGCGGGCTGTTGGCGGCCGTGAGGCGATTATCAAGGCCCAGCAGTTGATAGCCTGTAATAGCCCCGCGTGGACCGTGCTGGAAGCCTACCTGTCCGAAACTCGCGAATCATTCCGAGAGGAGAACCGGAATATGACCGAAAGCACCACGCTGGCCCATTCGATCTTGGACGATGCCGACATTCCTCGTCGCGGGCCATTCGATGACCTGACCATCGGCGACCGCGTGAGCATATTGCAAGCGCGGTACGCCTCATTGATCTTGGAGGACCAGACTTGAAAAACACCAGCAAGCAGCCGATGTTTCTTCCACACCGCTACGATGGCTTCAGCGAGGGCGAGCATCGCGTCTATCATCCATACTTCGACCAGCATGAGAACGGCCTGGTGACAGACTATGAGCCGGAAGTGGACGAGCCGCCGCAGTACGATCTGGGAGGGGAAGGATAATGGCCGAGAATCACCCTGATTCGCAAGTCGTCCGCGTCTATGCCACGTGTTCCGTGAGCACCGTGGATGACGGCCAAGTGCGCTACGTGGACGATATTGGTCGCGTCTGGAGAAACCGGCGTGGCAATCCGCCAGCAGAATTGGTGGCTCGGCTATGCGGCGACAAGATCAAGGAGATTCGACCCGCGTGAAAATTCCAATCCCATCCGAATTGACGATCAGGCCAGCGCTCAAGTTGTTCGGCCTGCCGCCCGGATACTATATCGAGTACGTCGGCAGCGGGCTTCCGAACGGTTTCACGTTTGCGATCTTCAGGCCGAAAGGAGACTGGAATTACGACGATTTCCGCTGCATCTTCGGGGCCAAAGATGGAACGGTCCAGGAGATTCGCGTAACTCTCGTCGTCCGGTTTCGCGACGGTGGAACAACGGATATCACGACCGCGGCCGGTAAGTTTCACTTCCCATCGCCGTTCAACAAGGATGACAAGGCGACGTTCGACGAGAAGCCGATTGAGTGCGAGGAGCGTGCGGAATCATGAACCAGCCCAAGCCGCCGTCCGATTTCCGTTGGATTGAATACGCAATTTTGGCTATAGTAATCGCAGTCAACCTGTGGCTCGGGCAACGTCTCAGCGACGCCACCCAGGCCACGGCGGCTACGGCAGGCCGATTGCCGCGTGAGGTTGCGGCCGCGAGCCCGTGCGTGCAATGCCGGGCGAGTGGGGGATGCCGGTGCTGCCGGTGCGGGGATGCGAAATGAGAACGCTCGGCAAAATAGCGCAGGAAGCCTACCGCGAGGCGATGATTGCGGCTTTCGGCGATGATTCTGCGACGGCAGAGTGGAGAGAAATGCTGCCACTGGAACAAGCCGCTTGGGAGGCCGCTGCAAACGCGGTGCAATCCGCTTGGGGATGCGTCGCACAAGAGAAGCGAACTGCAAACGGGATAAGTACCTTGGAGACGTGAAATAAAAACGCTAGGACAAATAGCCTTTGAATTGTATGCGAAAGTCAAGGCGAACGCTGGCCTGGACCTCGTTGGCTGGGAGGATATCAGCCATCTGGAGCAGGTTGCGTGGGAAGCTGAGGCGGACGCTGTGCTGGTGAATCGGCCAGTGACAGGTAATCAGCCGGAGTTGGCGCAATATCGAATTACGTACAAATAAAAAAGGCCGCCCCGAAGCAAGGGAAGCGGCCAGTTTGCGAAGGAGGCGTCCGTTAGTCGACAACCTACGCCGTAGCTTGATACAGGTATTGTAGCCCGCAACGGTGTTTGTTGTCCAGTGGTTCTTGAGTAGGTTGCTTCGCCACTGATTGACCAAAAGGAACCTATCCGGCGCAAGTCGGGCCGGCTTCGGCCGGAATAGGACAGGTTATGAAACCTCCCTGTTGAGCGACAACCTTTAGAAGTGCCCGGCAGCAGTGCTGGGCGTAAGGGAAAGGTGAATCGTGAATCGAAACGGTGGTTCTGGTACGCCAGTTTATCCGGGCTCCGGGTTGGTATTTGATCCAACATGCGGCATACGTCCCGGTCAACACGCAATCGAAAGCAAAAACCGCTGGTCATTAAGGTAAACCGATGGCCCGCCGCCATCGGGACACGATCGCTCACGCACAGCCTAGCTACCACGGGAAGACGGACAAGACGACTGCGGCCTACGTTCCCTGCCTTATTGCAAGGGAATGCCGCATCGTAATTATTCGGGGTTGAAAGCGTTACCAATGGTAACACCTTGGAGCCTTGGAGCCTATCCGATGACGACCGAAACCCGCTTGCTCGAGATGCTGCCGCTAGTCGAGAAATGCCCGAGTTGCAATAAGCCATTTGTCGAGCACTTGGGGCTTGTCGGACTATGCCAGAAAGTGGAGCGATTGACCAATGAGAAATTATCCGAGACTCGCTTATGCGCGATGTTACGCCGGCTGATCGACCGCCTGGAAGAATGCTCCGGCGTGGAATTGTACCCGGATGACACGGCGGGGCTAATCATGGAAGCCGAGAAGCTGTTGGGCGAGTGTGTTCAGGAGCAGCAGATAAGAGCCCAGGTACGCGCAATCCACAAAACACAATGGGAAGCAGGATAACCCATGATCGATCTCACTCAGTTTTCCCGCACGCTTGCCGAAGATATCGTCTCGCCGGCGAGCATCGCCGTGTCGGCTGGTCTGGATGATGCCGAGTTGAGGGGATTGCTTTACGATGCCGAATACGCGCGTGAGAAGGAAGTCGACCTGGTGGCGTCCAGGATTGGAATTCGGCTCGGGCCGGAGTTGTATCGCCTGGCGGAAGAGATAACCACTTGGCGCAATCGGGCTTGCTTTGCACGCGACGCCGCGAAACAGGCCGGCTTGATGCTGGACCCGGAGCCAGGCAAAGAGCTTACCTACCGGGACGTGGACATTGCGCGGGAATTGCTGGACGAGTGCGTTGCGCAGTCGGTAGGATGGGTTGCCGAGTTACGCGGGCATTAAGATGGACACAACCACGCAAGACGGCTCATGGGTTAAGCTATGCTGTCCGCGCTGTGGGACTGAGGGTTGGTTTCAGCCGATGGTGACGCTGGGCAAGGTACGTTGTGGGAATTGCGGACGGTCGTTTCTGGCCACGCAATCGAGCAAAGCGGAAAACACCATGCCGAAGGAATTCGACGCGGACGATCCTCCGGCTGAATTGCAGGCCAAACCGAACGGCTGGCGGCACAAGACGGACAAGCGTTTCGAGCGACTGCTTGCCGAGAGCCGGCGATTGGCGAGAGATAACGCGACCCACAAGGTATACTGGCGGATTCTGATCTCTGTCGGGTTGGCGATGCTGGCCGGAATCGTTGCGGCTTGCGTGGAACTGGTGACGAGGTAGCGATGCTGAACGTAATCCGTTGCACGTTCCCCGATGGCAGCGTCTGCCGGGGCCTGTGCAATTCAACCGGGGCTTGTCCGACAGTCGAGGTCGAAAGAATCATGAAAACCCACGCACTCAATTGGCGGGTCTGGCTGATGGCCGGGATGCTGGCGGCGATGATTTCGGTATGGGTCATGGCCGTGCTGCTGTGGTGGCCCAGGTTGATGCCGCGCCATGCCGCCAGGTCAACTGAACTGAAAACGGCTCAGATCGGCTCGACTGTTCTGAAACCGGCTGAAACCGGCTCAACTGAGCTGCCGGACGAGCTGACCGGCGACACGGCAAGAGTCAACGGCGTGAAGTGCCCGGTCTACCGGCGCGACAACGGCACGTATTACGCGCTGGTGGGCGGCGAACGCATTGACGTGGAGAAGGTGTCGGGCTATGAGCGGTCCAATGGCAACGTCGTGGCCGGGCATTACCGAACCGTGGCCGATGGCAGCAGCCGGAACAATTTCAGCAGCGACTTGCATCGGGTAGAATAATGACCGAAACCGTTGAGCAACTGAAGGCTAGAGCAGAACGAGCCGTGAAGCTGGCGGCAGAGATTCAGTCGTTGCAAAACGCAACTGCCGGTCTAATAACTGCGAGAATGAAATTAGAGAACAGCAGAAATGAAGCATATCTCGCCGATCTCTTGCTTCAGGAAGTCGTCCGCGATGGACTAGCGGCCGTGATTCGCAACAAAGAGGCTTCACTTGCTCTGTCGCTGTCGTCGCAGATACCGCTTCGACCACAGGAAAACAATCTCGCGGGGCCGTGATGATCGACTTCGAGAAACTCGCCAACACGCTCGGGATTCCGGTGGCCATCATGGTGGTGATGGCCTTCGCGGCCTGGCGGGGCATCAGGGCTATCCTGTTGTGGACAGCACCTCGGGCAGACAAGGCTCTGGAGAGCTATGAGAAAACCAACGAGCAGCACGCAAACAGCGCGGAGAAGAGCGCGGAAGCACTTTCGCAACTGGTGCCGATCTGCGACGGGACAAAGAGGATCATCGAGAAAATGGACGACGGCCACGAGCGGATGGCGGCGAAAGTGGACGAAATTCATACGATCGTGAAGGGGAAGTTGACGTGACTGAAACCGTAGAGCAACTCAAGGCCCGAGCCGAACTTGCCGTGAAGTTGGCGACGGACATTCAATCGCTGAAAGTTGCGGCAGCCGAGCGTCTTCCGGCACGCATGAAATTCGAGAACAGAAACGGCGATGCTTACCTTACCGACAATCTACTGCGGGAGGTCATCGGCGAAGGGCTCGCAAAGGCGATTCAAGAGAAAGAGTCAAGACTTAACTTGATTTTGTCGCCTCTGCCCACCGCAACTCAGCCGGAGGAGAATGGGTGACCGAGCAGCGTTGCGAATTGTGCCGCGAACCGACGGTCGATTACTACGTCGATCGCATCCGCCAGAGCAACGGCCAAACGGTTCGGGTATATTATTGTGCTGAGCCGTGCTGGCAGCAGCATCAGTCGCGGCAGCAGCGGAGCGAGGTTCAGCAGAAACCAATCAAGAGGAAGGAGCAGCGATAATGGCCATCACCAATCCCGTAGCGATCAAGTTCAGCAACGAGAAGATCAGAATTTGCGCGGACTTGATAGCCCAACTCGACAACCTCGCCGGGGCC
>ERZ1292632.1176-Hain-H43-01um-R2-1176-length-26585-cov-43_pt1 | contig 26585 bp, 29 predicted proteins | sample MGYA00564407_ERZ1292632 | MGnify/ENA primary metagenome ERZ1292632 (study PRJEB36523, sample SAMEA6512637) | groundwater metagenome | collected 2019-01-08 | study: AquaDiva: Metagenomics assemblies of 32 groundwater samples | reverse complement strand
AAGAATGTTATTTGCCCGAAACACAAACGAAGCCGACACTTCTCGGAGTGAGCCTTAGCGGAGCGGAGCGATTAATGGCTCACGAAGAGAATGTGTCGGCGAAGTAGTGTTTCGGGCGATCTGTTATTTTTTTCCTTCAGGCGCTTTCTTAGTATCAGACCCCGATTTCTTCACATCCCCCGCCTTCGCGTCATTAGAAACCAGCGCCTCGCCTTCCTTAACTTCCTTGCCTTTGGTTTCAACTGGAATAGCTGACAAATCTGGAGCGACTGGTGCTTCAACAACCTCTTCCTTGGCTTCGGCAACCGAGGCAATAACTTCTTCTGGACTAATTTTGAGTTCAACTCCCTTCGGCAAAATAAGGTCTTTCGCGTGAATGGTATCATTTAGTTCAACCAATTTAGAAATATCAACTGTAATTTCATGCGGTAAATCTCGAGGCGTGGCTTCAATCTCGATATCGCGACGCACCTTGACCAAAATACCTCCTTTATCTTTAATGGCTGGAGATACTCCCGTAAACACCAAGGTCACGGCAACCTGTACTTTCTTGCCTTTTTCAATCACATAAAAATCAGCGTGTCTCGGCTCGCCGGTAATGGGATGAATATCTACTTCATGAATAAGCGATTCGTGTTCATTGCCCTTTTCATCTTTCAAAATAATCACGGACGATTCCCCGGCTTTTTTCCATACTTTCTTGAATTCAACAATCGGCACTGATATCGCCGCAGATTTTTCCTTGGGACCATAAAATACCGCGGGTAACATGCCACCCGCGCGCAAAACATCGTTCTTACCATCAACTATTCGCCTTTTTACGGACAAAGATAACATGGAAACCATTATACACAGATTCTATTTGAGCGCAACGCCATGAGTGGTCGCACCTTCGGCATATATTTGTTGTATCTGCATAGCTGACACTGCTTGATTGAAGATCATAATATCATCCAAATAACCATAAAAAATATTAGAAAAACAGGTTGATCCACCACAAGATGTACCAAAATACCAATTACCTGTTTCTGCCGGTAAGGTATTAGATAATGTGGCTGATCCGGCTTTTTTTCCATCAAAATAGACAGTTACAGCTGTTCCACTGATTGTATATGCAAAATGATGCCATTTTTTGTCTTCCATAGCGATTGCAGGAGCCGGGACATTTTGACCTGGTTGACTTGATGGAATAAAAGACCATTGACCTAGTGATACCACTATTCTTCTGCTCCAATTAGAGGTAGAACCAACCATAATATATGATGTTGGATTGGTATCACCACTTTTAATCCAAAGCGCTACTGTTTCACTAGAACTTACTGGTATGTTTAGGAGTGGAGTTTGTATATAATATATACCATTACTATACAATGAATTTCCACTACCATTGTATGTGTTAGTTGACGACAAGGCAAATGCCGCGCTGGCAAGAGTACAAGGATTACCAGGATTACCAGTACAATAATTACCATTATTATTGGAAACCGATGAATCTTTAACTACACTTCCAATATCTCCATCAAATTTATAATAGACTAATGCTCTATCTCCCATTGAACGATACATATTCGTGGAAAAAGTAAGTCCAGAAGATACTCGAGCTTTATCTCTCGCGCTTTGTAACGCGACAAGAACTACGGAAGAAAGCATGCCAATTATGGAAATAACAACCAAAAGTTCGATAAGAGTGAAACCTCCTTTTGTTCTAGTTGGAATGAAGCCTTTGGCTTTGTAAAAAGAATTATTCATGATAGATATGTGATTATCAAATAAGTAGCCAGCGCGTTGGCGATGACCGTGATAACGAAAATCCAATAAACAGACTTTGGCAAAGATTGAGTGTTTTTCATGGAAAATATTTCAATGAGACAAAGATAATGATAATGTTAATAATGACGACCACAATAATTATCTCCATCAAACTTTACGCTGGCAGTTATAATATTATTCGTTAAACATATATTATTCGTTAAACATGTTAATAATACCACGAATCACAAACCGCTAACAATCTTTAATTTCTCTTCGACTACCTTCCGCATCGCCAATTTCGCCGGTTTCAGATATTTGTACGGCGAAATTTCTTCGGTATCTTCGGAAAGCGACTTCATCAAACCCGCGCGGTAGGCGAGGCGAAGTTCGGTATTAACATGGACAATGGCGATACCGGCCTTGATCGCGCCGCGAATATCTTCAGCGGAATTACCGGAAGCGCCGTGAAGCACGAGCGGAATGGCGACCGTTTCCCCAATAAGCCCAATCCTTTTTATATTCAAAACAGGGTCTCCGCCTCTGATTATACCGTGAACATTGCCAACAGCTGGCGCCAACATATGGACGCCTGTTTCGCGAACGAATCTCAGCGCGTCTTCGGGCTTGGTCATATGTTCTTCTTTTGTAATCGCTCCCGCGGGGATTTCATTCAACATTTTAGAAGATGTTCCAATATATCCCAATTCACCTTCAATCAAAATATCACGGCCGTTCTTTTGACTACAACTTCGAGCATAATCAACGCATTTCTTCGTTATTATAATATTTTCATTCATGGGAAGTTGCGCGCCGTCGAATATAACCGAATCAAAACCAATGTCAATCGCCTCTTTCACTCTTTCGAATGAATATGTATGGTCGGCATTCAAGAATATGGCTTGACCACGCTCCTCTCGAATACTTTTTACAATAGCCGCTAATTGTCTCACGCCGACATAATCGCGTTCTCCTTCCGAAGCGCCGACTATTACGGGTAAATTCATTTCCTTGGCGGCATCGGCAATCGCCCAAATACCGTCAATAGTGCAAGCGTTGAAATGGCCGATAGCGGTTTTATTCGAAACAGCAGACTTGATATGTTCTCTTAGCGATAACATGGTATTATTATAGCATGTTTAGAAAGCAAATCGACTTCATGGCAATCGGCGATATTACTACCGACGCTTTCATCCGCCTGAAAGATGCCCATGTCAACTGCAAAATAAACCATACGGAATGTGAAATATGTTTACCATTCGGCGAGAAAATACCCTTTGAATATGTGAAAGTGATAAAAGCCGTCGGCAATGCCGGCAATGCCTCGGTCGCCGCTTCGCGATTGGGGTTGCGCGCGGCATTGGTCTCCAATATTGGCAACGACCAGAACGGAAAAGATTGCGTGGTTGAATTGGAGAAAAATAAAGTCGCGACTTCATTCGTGAAAGTCGATAACAATAAGCCGACGAATTATCATTTCGTATTATGGTACGATGTTGACCGCACAATTCTAGTCAATCATATCGCCTACGACTATCGCTTGCCGAACGGTCTTGCTGGAAAGAAAATAAATAGTTCTAATATACCGAAATGGATTTATCTGACATCGCTAGCCGCGAATAGTTATCCCTACCATATGGAGATAGCCGATTATTTAGATGAACATCCGAATATCAAACTCGCTTTTCAGCCGGGAACATTCCAGATAAGTTTGGGAATCGAGGAATTGTCTAGAATATACAAACGCGCCGATGTATTGGTTGTGAATCTTGAAGAGGCGCGCAGACTTTTGAAAAACAAAAACCAAGTTGATGTCTCGGTAAAGCCGCTTCTGAAAAGTCTTCATGATTTGGGCTCGAAATTGGTCGCAATTACCGACAATACCAATGGCGCCTATTTATTCGACGGCGACCACTATTACCACATGCCCATGTATCCCGACCCTAGACCGGCCTTCGAACGCACCGGCTGTGGCGACGCTTGGGCTTCCACCTTCGTATCGGCCCTCGCTCTCGGCAAAACGCCGCTCGAAGCTCTGCTCTGGGCGCCAATAAATCCAATGTCCGTGGCGCAATTCGTCGGCTCGCGAGAAGGATTGCTTACGCGCGAGCAACTGGAATGGTGGCTTAGTCGAGCGCCGGAGGAATACAAGCCAAAGGAGATTTAAGACTGTCATTCCTTGCCCGCCATAGCTTTAGCGAAGGCGGGCCATTCCCCTTTAATAATCGCCTGTCGCGCTTTTTTCACGAGATTGACGATAAAGAATAAATTATGAATCGAGAGTAATGTCGCGCCAAGCATTTCTTTGGCGCGAAAAAGGTTGGCAATATAGGCGCGAGTGTAATTCGCGCAAACATAACAAGAACATTTTGTATCAAGTGAACTGAAATCTGAAGTGAATTTTGCATTTGTCAGATTTAATCTCCCCTCGCTTGAATACGCCGAACCATTGCGCGCTATACGCGTTGGCGCCACGCAATCGAACGAATCTATGCCATTTTCTATTCCAAGAATAAGGTCTTCTGGTTCGCCAATACCGAGCAAATACCTCGGCTTGTTTTCCGGCAATTCCTGACAAACCCATTTTATCGCGGCGCCGATATCGCTTTTGTCGAATGAGCCGCCAATACCGAAACCGTCGAATTCCATCGCGCCAATTATTCTCGCGCTTTCACGCCTCAAATCTTCATGCCGTCCGCCTTGAACGATGCCGAAAAGCGCTTGTGTGTTGTCGTTCCTGTGATGCTTCAAACATCGCTTCGCCCATTCATGCGTCCTCGCCATCGCGATTTTTTGATATTCATAAGAGGCAAAAGGTGAAGTACATTCGTCGAAAGCAAAAATAATATCGGCGCGGAGCGCGTGTTGTATTTCTATCGATTTTTCGGGGGTGAAGCAATGCGTCGAGCCGTCTATTATCGACTTGAATGTCACGCCGTTGTCGTCAACTTTGGCATAAGGAATATTCTCATAATCTTGTTCCGACAGACAGGCAACGGAGCCGACACTTCCCGGAACGAGCCTTAGCGGAGCGGAGTGATTAATGGCTCGTGGAGGGAATGTGTCGGCGACGAAAGCCTGACTGTCGGTGGGCATTTTTATTGAAGATAACTTCCCAATCCCCTTCCCCCACGCGGCGCCAAGCGAAAATGCTTGGAATCCGCCGGAATCGGTAAATGTGGGTCCCGGCCAATTCATGAACTTACCCAAACCGCCGGCTTTCTTCACTATTTCTTCGCCGGGCTGTAAATATAGATGGTATGTATTCGCCAGAACCGCCTGCGCCATTACGGCATCACGAACGGATTCTGGCAATAAAGACTTTACCGTCGCCTTTGTCGCCACGGGAATGAAAGCCGGCGTCTCGATAATGCCGTGTGGCGTTTCGATAGTCCCAGCGCGCCCGAGACTATTCTTTAGTTTTGCTTGAATTCTATACATATGTCCGACATATGTATGTTATACTAAAACTCTATGAGCGACAATGGAAATGGAAACGCGATCACGCGCAAGGACATTCATGAAAGCGATATTGCCGGGCATCTTGAACATATCAACGCGGAATTCCGCGATGGCTTTGAATTCCTGAAACAATATCCGAAATCCGTCACCATATTCGGTTCATCAGCGGCAAAACCAGACGATGAAAGCTATAAGAATGCCATAGAACTCGCTTCTCGTATCGCGACAAAACTAAAATACACTATTATTACCGGCGGCGGACCGGGTATCATGGAAGCGGCGAATAAAGGCGCTTATGACGCAAAGGGAGTTTCAATCGGACTCAATATTAGCTTGCCCCATGAACGCTCGACAAACCCGTATGTTACCCGCTCGATAAAATTCAGTTATTTCTTCGCTCGGAAGACTATGCTTACTTTCGCCGCCGAAACGTATGTTTTCTTTCCCGGCGGTTTTGGCACATTCGATGAGTTATCCAGCATATTAACTTTGATTCAAACGGGAAAAATTCCGCGCGTGCCGATAATTCTTTTCGGCTCTGATTTCTGGAATGGATTCAAACAATTCATCTCCATGTATATGTGCGAAAAATACAAAACGGTTGACCCCAAGGATTTGGAGATTTTTGAAATTACGGATTCGATGGACCGCGCCTTGGAGATTATCGAGAAAGCGCCTCTATCGGATTGGTGGAGAAACATCAACTGAAGCTTCTTCTCTTTAGGATATAAACATAATGCATAATTAGAGTTTAACACTTCGCAGTTCGTTTCGCTCACTATTCGGTATCTTTGTCGCTTTATGTATTATTGCATTTATCTCTATCACAAACTCCGCCAAAATTCGGAATTCGAATTTTGGCGGAGAGGGGGAGATTCGAACTCCCGAGACCCTTACGGGCCTGCCACTTTTCGAAAGTGGTGCATTCAACCACTCTGCCACCTCTCCTAAGATTGGGTCACCTAACACATTAGCACTTTTTGTAATTTTCTCAAAAAGTGTTAGTATTTCATTACCTTCTGTTTTCATAAGGGCTCTATCGTCTAATGGTTAGGACATGTGCTTTTCAAGCACAGAATCCGGGTTCGATTCCCGGTAGAGTCACAAAAATTATTTGCTGATATATGGCATCAGATTAAGCTTTTACGGAATGCTAAGAGCACTTATTTCAGCTTACATGTATAGATGAAAGCCGGCGGAATATTCCTCCATTCAAAGGAAATATCTTTTACCTTAAAATGTTTCCTGATTTCCATCAAACTGGCCATGAAATATTGAAATTGCGTATAAATGCCGTTCGAATCAAGACATTTAATGATTTCTTCATAAACTGATTTGCGCAATTTCACCGGGAAATTGCCGAGCGGCAATCCTGAAATAATGTAGTCAACCCTCCCAATATTATATTCTTTTAAATGTTCGCTCAATTTGGACGCATCGCCTCTAATAAGAGTAAACCGAGAATCTTTTATGGATGAATCGAGACGATTGGCTAAAGATTTGTTCAATTCAACCGAGAAAAGTCGCGCGTCACTAGGTAAAACATTAAGTAAGTATTTCGTTATGGATCCATTTCCCGCCCCTAACTCCACCACTTTCATTTTCGGACGGAACGAAATCGGCGCCGCCAGTTTTATGGCTAAATATTTCGAACTCGGCAGAAAACTACCTGTATTCCGAAAATCTTTTATGGATGCCTTCAAAAATAACAAGGTGCCAGAGAATTTCTTCATCAGTTGATTATAACAAAATTAACTTTACTTGTTTCACTCACTCTATGCGCTAGCGGCTTGCTCCCGTCACAAAAACTCGCTTCGCTCGTTTTGTGCCGGGGAGAGGACTCGAACCTCCATGGATTGCTCCGCTTGGTCCTAAGCCAAGTGCGTCTACCAATTTCGCCACCCCGGCATTTCGAACGGAAATGTGCCATTTCCGTTCTCAATGTCCGCCCAGTTGGATTCGAACCAACGACCATTCGCTTAAGAGGCGAGTGCTCTACCAACTGAGCTATGGGCGGAATTTGTTTTTCAACGCGTGTTCCAAGACAATTTAACAGATTTTTTTGACTTCGACAATACCTTCATGCCATACTAAATGCCATGAAGTTACTTATCGTCGAATCTCCTTCGAAGGCAAAAACAATTTCCAAATATCTTGGAAATGATTTTGTCGTGCGCGCGTCAGTCGGCCATGTGCGAGATCTGCCGAAATCGAACAAAGAAGCCATCGACATCGAAGGGGGCTTTATTCCCCATTACGAAATCATTCCAAAGAAGGAACAAATTATCGCGGAGATTCGAAGAGAAGCAGCCAAAGCTGATGAGGTTTTGATAGCAACCGACCCCGACCGCGAAGGTGAAGCGATCGCTTGGCATCTCAAAGAGTTACTCACAAAATATGGTGCTGTTGTCATTCCCGCGAAAGCGGGAATCCAGGATCAGATACTAGATTCCCGCTTTCGCGGGAATGACAAACAGAAACTAATTCCAGCTTCAAAAATAAAGCGCGTTACATATCATGAAATTACAAAAGAAGCGATTTTGGAAGCGCTCGAACATCCTAGACAAATCGATGTGAATTTAAAAGAAGCACAGGAGGCTCGTCGCGTATTGGATCGCATTGTTGGCTATGATCTCTCCGGTCTTATCTGGAAAAAAGTCCGTTACGGACTGTCCGCCGGCCGCGTCCAATCCCCCGCTCTGCGAATAATAATGGAAAGGGAAAGGGAGATTCGCGCTTTTATTCCTGAAACATTTTGGGTTATTTCCGGAAATTGGAAAACGGCTAAAAATGAAATACTTGGACTTACCTGTTCCGTTGAACCGAAAGAAAAGAAAGAAGTCGACCGAATCATTGATATTGCCAAGAAGGAACCATGGCACATTCTCGATATTGAGGAATCGGAACAGAAGAGGTCGCCGCGCGCGCCGTTTATTACTTCCACATTACAGCAAACTGCTAGTTCACGCCTCGGTTTTTCCCCTTCGCGTACCATGGGTATAGCGCAAAAGCTCTATGAGGCTGGTCATATCACCTATATGCGCACGGATTCAACGACATTAAGCCAACAGGCGCTCGGACAAATAGGTCCTGTTATTGAGAAAGAATATGGCAAAGAATATAAGATATTCAGAGCGTATACGACAAAAAGCAAGAACGCCCAAGAAGCGCATGAGGCTGTTCGCCCAACGCACGCTTCAGTCAAGTCTGCCGGTCATACCGATGAGCAAAAGAAACTCTATCGCCTTATCTGGCAACGCACGGTCGCTTCACAGATGGCAGACGCGAGGATCGCAAAGACGAAGGTTATTGCGAATATTGGTTCTTCTGTCGGCGCGTCGCTTCTGGCAGGAGGAGCTCTCCCTCGCTCGCTTCGCTCCTCGGGAGACTCCTCCCGCCCAAGCGACGACGCCTCAATACCAAATTTCGAAGTGATCGGTTCACGCATCCTCTTCGACGGCTGGTTGAAAGCCGACCCAGAATCAAATGGCGAGGAAATTACTTTGCCAAAATGCGCCAAGGGCGAGGGTTTAAAATTGGAATCAATCGATTCACTGGAAAAGCAAACACAACCGCTGGGACGCTATACGGAGGCGGGTCTAATCAAGGAGTTGGAAAAGCGTGGCATCGGCCGGCCTTCAACATACGCGACAATAAGCAAAACAATCGAAGATAGGGGGTATGTGGAGAAAGAAGGCCGTTCACTCAAACCGACCGATACCGGCGAGGTCGTTTCCGATTTCTTGGAAAAGAATTTCCCCGCATATATTAGCGATACATTCACGGCGGAAATGGAGAATAATCTTGATGATATCGCCGGTGGCACGCGTGAATATGTCAAAACTCTTTCCGCTTTCTATGGACCATTTCACAAAGATATCAAAGCAAAAGATAAAATCGACAAAGTCACGAATCTCGGCTCTGCCGACCCGAAATACAAATGCCCAAAATGCGGCGGTCCGATGGTTGTGAAGCTCGGCCGCGGCGGCAAATTCATTTCCTGCGCTAAATATCCTGATTGCGAAGGAGCTTTGACGATGGACGGAGTTGAATTCAAAAAAGATGAGCCGATCGGCAATGACCCCGCGACCGGCTTGCCTATTTTTGTCTTGAATGGCAGGTTCGGCCCGTATGTTCAGTTGGGAGAAAAGGTGAAGATAGTGAAAGTGAAAAGGAAGAAAAAGACGAAAGATGAATTAGTTGTAGAAGTTGCGTCAGCCCCGCAGGGGTCGGCACTTCCCCCCGTGAGCCTTAGCGGAGCGGAGCGATTAATGGCTCACGGGGGGAATGTGCCGACCCCTGCGGGGACCGCTTCCATCACAATAACAAAACCAAGAATGGCGTCCATTCCAAAATTCATGGACCCTTCAAAAGTTACAGTCACCGATGCGTTGAAATACTTAAGTCTCCCCCGCGCACTCGGCATTGACCCAAAAACCAACAAAGAAGTCGTTGCTTCCGCAGGCCGTTTCGGTCCTTATGTAGTCTCTGACGGCAATTTCAGGTCAATTAAGGCGCCAAATGATGTTTATGAGATAACGCTTGAAAAAGCGCTTGAATTGTTGGCGATACCAAAACCCGCGAGAAAAGGTAGGTTTGCGAAAAAGAAACCGCCGGTAGGAAACTGATAATTAAATATTGAAATTAAATCGAGAAATTCTTGAGTGAATACAAATCTTCGTTCTCTTCCTCTTTTATTTCCTCCGGCGCGCGGTCGTCGATTGGTGGTTCAGTTTTGTCATTCCCGCGAAAGCGGGAATCTAGTGTATTCTGAACAGAGTTAATAGAGTCATTGGTTTGACTCTGGATTCCCGCTTTCGCGGGAATGACATCAATAATCTTTTTATTTACGATCTTTTCCAACATCAAAGACAAATCCTGCGGATTGAAGAAATCAATTTTCAATGTACCGCCGGCGCTTCTTGAATCGCGCTCGATTACCACTCGAGTACCGAGCGATTCGGTGAAAGATCTCTCAAGCTCCATGATAGCCGGGTCCAAATATTTTTCACGATTGCGTACTCTGTCGGGTGCGACGCGCCTCGAGGCCGCCTCGGCTTCACGAACAGTAAGTTTCCTCGCTATTATTTCTTTGAACAAAACCTCCTGCTCTTCCGGTTTTTCGACAAGCATGAGTAGGGGTCGCGTATGACCTTCGGAGATTTTACCTTCTTCAAGAGCAGTCAGCATTGGATCCGGCAATGTGAGCATACGAAGTGTATTCGCAACATATTCACGACTCTTTCCCACCTTATCCGCCACCTGATGTTGCTTCAATCCGAATTCTCGTATCAAACGGTCGAAAGAGCGCGCGCGTTCTACTGGATTCAAGTCTTCCCTTTGCAGATTCTCTATAATGGCAATCTCTAATTTTTCTCTAGCGCTTTGTTCCCCATCCCTGATGAGCACCGGCACTTGTACTAGACCCGCGAGTTTGGACGCGCGTAATCTTCTTTCGCCGGAAATGAGTTCATATTCAACAGTCATACCGCCTTCATCGTGATATACCTCTTTTCTGGTAACAACTAAAGGCTGTAAAACTCCGTACATGCGTATAGATTCCGCCAAACTCTTCAAGGCAGTCTCGTCAAACTCACGGCGGGGTTGATATGGATTGGGACTTATTTTGTCTATCTCTATCCAAAATATTGCATTGTTCACATAACCATTTGGCATGAGAGTATTATATCACCTTTGATTTATTTCGAAAATACTATAAACTCTTAATAGATGCCGAAGTGGCGGAATGGCAGACGCACAGCACTCAAAATGCTGCGAGATTTATCTCATGAGGGTTCGACTCCCTCCTTCGGCACCAATACAGAACTCAACGGCTTTTTCAAAGCCAGAAGGTGGGACGCGCGAAGCGCGTTTGAGGAGGAATGCGGGCGGGTTTCGGACTATTTTTGTTTTCCGCCGCTGGATTTCGTATTTCGCTTTGCGAAATGCGCCGCAGAAAAATTTGACAGGGAATCTTTAATTTCATATACTTATAATATATCATATATGCGAAACTCTGCAAATAGATAATTATGACTGATAAAAACCATCTAGACAAAAGAATTTTTGAGCTTCATGCAAAGGTGTGTAAAACCCTGTCTCATCCCAAGAGGTTGGAGATTATTGATTTACTCCGCGACGAAAAGGAAATAGGCGTTTCTGAAATAGCTGAAAAACTTGGTATTACTAAAGCCAATGTTTCTCAACACTTGAGTTTAATGCGTCAGCAAAATATCGTTAAGACTCAGCGAGATGGTGTCGCTATTTTGTATTCTCTCGCTAATCCTAAAATTCTTGTCGCCTACGACGCATTAAGAAAAGCCCTCAAGGAACAACTGGAAACCGACGGTAAACTATTAGAAAAATTTTAAAAATTTATGGAATTTGATTACACCACAATTACAACGAAAACTTTTGATGAGGCAGTTCAAAGTGTGCAAGAAGAAATCACCAAATCCAGCATGCGGGTTTTGTATGTCCATGATGTGCAGGAAACCTTAGGCGAGAAAGGATTTGGAAGAGAGCCGTTTAAGATTGTTGAGTTTTGCAACGCAAAGTTTGCTAATGAATTTTTGAATAAGGATATTAAAATCGGACTTTGTTTGCCTTGCAAAATAAATGTTTACACTAAAGATCGGCAAACTTTCATTTCCGGCATGCGCCCAATTGTTCTGTCGCAGTTTTTCCCGCAAGCCGATTTGGGCGAGCGGCCAAAAGAAATTGATCAAATCATTCACAACATTATCAATAACGCGAAATAGTTTATGAAAAAAATCTTTTTTATCATAACTTTTGTCTTTATTTTCGATTTGACTTTGCCGATCCCTTCTTTCGCGCAAGACATGATAGGTTTTACGAGTTCATCTCTCGATAACGCTATCATACAAAGCCAGCAACAGGAAGAACAAAAAGGCAAAAACTTTTTGGATAACTTAACAAACACATTCGGCTATGGGCAAATATTTGAGCGGTTGCGATACTTCTGCCTTATTTCCATCGCAAGGTACGAGCTTTACGCCTATGATGAATATGATGTGGGGAGGGTGGTCGTCTCCCCTTGGTACTAATCAATCAAACAATTCTATGATGAATTTTGGATTTACACCTTTTGGTGGATTTGGTTGGATATTTATGATCGTCTTTTGGGGTCTCGTAATCTGGGCGATTATCGCCTTAGCAAGAGGCAGTTTTGGAGGTAGTCATATGTGCAGACACAATCATGGTGATGACGCACATGGAAAAGAAAAATCGCCGCTTGAAATTTTGAAGGAACGATATGCAAAAGGTGAAATTGACAAGAAAGAATTTGAGGACAAGAAAAAAGATTTGAATTGACTAAAATATGACCCAAGAAACTCAACATCAAGATGATTGCTGTGCAGTTGACCTAAACAATGCCGACGGAAAAACCTTGAAAAAGGTTTTATTTCTGGTTTTGTTTATAAATCTTGGAATGTTTTTTGTCGAGGTAATAAGTGGATTCGTTTCACATTCAAACGCTCTTCTCGCCGACTCGTTGGATATGCTCGGAGATGCATTTGTATACGGAATCAGTATCGCGGTATTATTCAAACATCCATCGGTTCGCGCGAAAGCTTCTTTAGTAAAAGGCATCACAATGCTTTTGCTTGGGCTTTTTGTCGTCGGTGAAAGTATTTTCAAAATCATCAATCCTGTTATTCCGGTTGCCGAAACAATAACCATAATCGGACTATTGGCATTATTAGCAAATGCCGTATCTTTTGTCTTACTTTTGAAACATAAAGCAAAAGACTTAAATGTGAGGTCAGCATGGATTTGTTCTCGCAATGATGTGTTTGCAAACATTGGGGTAATCATTGCCGGACTTTTGGTGGCAAAATTCAATTCAATGTGGCCAGATATAGCGGTTGGCTTAATAATAGCTTTTATCGTTATTCAATCATCATTTCAGATTATCAAAGAATCTTTAGCTCACAGCAGGTAATAAAGGCGCGCTAGTTTCACTGGCACGAAATTCGGCGGCGGAAAAAGTTCGCGCAAAGTGTATAATTACAGCATATGAACAAGGTTTTAGTGATTGTCGGCTCTACCGCCTCCGGTAAAAGCGACTTAGCAATCAAATTAGCGCTCAAATTTAACGGCGAAATCATTTCCGCCGATTCGAGACAAGTCTATCGCGGCTTGAATATCGCCACGGGTAAAATTACAAAGAAAGAGACGCGAGGTATTTCACATTACTGTCTCAATATTGCCGATCCAAAAGAGCGATTCACGGTCCTGGATTGGAAGAAAGAAGCGGAAAAAGCTATTACAGATATTCTCGCGCGCGGAAAACTGCCGATTATTTGCGGTGGAACTGGTTTTTATGTAGATGCCATCGTAAACAATACTGATTTTCCCCCTGTTGGAGCGAATAATAAACTTCGCGCGAAATTGGCTATGAAGTCAATCGTAGAATTATTCGCTTTACTTAAGAGACTTGACTCAATCAGATTGAGTCGTATGAATGAATCGGACAAAAAAAATCCACGCCGTCTTATTCGCGCGATTGAAATAGCGAAATCGCATAAATCTAACCATTCCAAGAAAAATAAAAACAGCAAGACTATTACTAGACCTAGAAGTAAATATAACTGCCAATTTATCGGGATAGATTTACCAAAAGAAGAATTGAAAGAGCGTATTCGCGCGCGCACTGTTAATCGTATAGATAGAGGAATGGTAGAAGAAGCACGGCGTCTTCACTCAAAAGGTCTATCATTCAAGCGCATGCGCGAGATTGGACTTGAATACAAATATCTAGCCGACTTTCTAGAGAATAAAATGACAAAAGAACAATTGATTGAAACTATTATTACAAAAGATTGGCAGTACGCGCGCAGGCAGATGACATGGTGGAGAAGAGATGGGAGGATTCACTGGTTTCATTGTGAAAATTCACATCAAATAATCATAGAGATATCTGATTTTATAAAAATACCAGATATTGACAGAACTATGGATTGGTAGTAGTATAAAGTTAGATATGCAAATTGAAATAAGCAACGAGCATCCGTGTGTTTTTATTCACGGGATGTGGGGTTCATCTGCCGTATTTAATGATTGGTATAATCTATTAAACGGTGGTTTTATGTTCAATCTCATCGGACACCATCCGAATGGTTCCTCCGAAGAAAATCACATCGCGCTAGATCATGTGTCCATTGACGATTATGTGCGGCAAACTATTCGTATTCTCGATGGACAAGTGAGTTCGTCGGTGAATCTTATTGGACATTCATTGGGCGGCTTGATCGCCCAAATAGTCGCTTCCAGGAGGCCTGAACTAGTTAAAAATCTCGTGTTATTGGCTAGCGTGCCGCCGCATGGCATTCATTTGCCATTTCAGGCGCGATACTTCAAATATTGGTGGAAAATCGTAACTGGTTTCGCCTTTAAGCTCTCTCTCAAAGACACGAAATTCGTCGCCGGCAGAACAAATGTTCCGTTCGGTTGGGAATCCGGTCGCGTCGTGCGGGAAGTATTATTTGGTAAGTTTCGCGTACCATCTCTACGATGTCGAACTTTAGTCATCGCTGGCGACAAAGACCAACTCTTGCCACCCGAAACCGAAATGAGGCTGGCAAAACTACACCGCGCGAATTACAAAGAGATTTGGGCAGGTGAGCATATGCTCCCCTGCGATCCCACAACCAGCGAGGTTGTCAGAGACGAAGTAGTTGAGTGGCTCAATGATGCCCAAAACTGACTCGCTTGATTGTTTCAAGTGCCGCGTACATATACTGTGTCGCGGTACTTTTTTATTACCGAAGGCGGGCGATAGAGGAATCGGACCTCTGACAGCGGTTTTGGAGACCGCAGTTATGCCACTTAACTAATCGCCCATTGCTACATTATAACAGACGCTAATTATTTCTTCGCTTCTTTGAAAACCACATGCTTTCGCAGTTTAGCGCTGTATTTTTTGAGCTCGATTTTTCGTTCAACCAGCTTTTTATTCTTGCGTGTCCAATAGACCTCGCCAGTGGTTTTGTTTCGCAGTTGTATGAGTTGTACTTGTTTTGCCATAGTGATACTACATTATCGTATTTTACTTAAAAACACAATATCGCATAGCAAGGCCTCGCCTTGTTAAACAATCCGTATAAAAATTTAACCCCGCAAGTCGCTTGCGCAACTTACGGGGTCATTTGAAACTGATTCTTGGGTCAGTTAGCCCTTGCCACCGTCAGACGGACCGGTGTAGAGCGTGTTCGGTTTCCCGAAATTCTTCCACTCAAACCGAATGCGGTACTTGCCAGCATGCGTTAAGGAAGTCTGCGTTAGCTGGTCTTGAAGAAGAGGACCGGCACCCGCCCAAGGACCATCGACTTGTTCGAAGATGAATCCGGTGGGCCTTTCGAATTCGGTCTTTCCATTCATTTGCACCAACCCCATCACATCGAAGGTGATGATCTCATTGGCGCCAACTTCCAGAAAAACCGACGGCCTGTCCCACAATTCAGTGATCTTGATGGTCGGCAGGCCACCTTTTTGATTGCTTGTGTAAACGTAATGTCCTTCAATCTTGTAACTTGCTGATTCGCTGGAACCGGCGGGCACTTCGCCCACTGAACCTGCAAAATCATAAGTCACGAGCGAACCATCCTTGCCTTTGACGACAAGAATGCCGTTTGGCGCCCCTGCCATGTACGGTGGGAACATTGGTTGACCTTTGCAGTTGAGGCTAATCTGCTCGCGCCGTGCTGTCTTACCATCCTCTCCAAGAGCGAGAACCTCAGCGGAACTCGCATTGAGAATAGGAAGCGGGATGTTCTGCATCCAGAGCTGGTACTGAGGTTTACCTGTTTTAAGGTCTGCAAGCGTATAGTTCGCATTACCGTAAAACAAGAGGCTCTGACAGCCACCAGGTTTCATAAATGAACCGTCGTAAAGATAGACATACCCGGAGATTTGATCATCCGGATTAGTCAACCGATAGACGAATTCAACATCGAAGAGCTTGTCGAGGACTTCCTCGCCATAGGCGCCGGCAATGTTGGTGAACCTGATCATTTCGGGCCAGTCCCAGTCGATGGTTTGGGCGTTAACGCCTCTCCCTCCCCATTTTGCGATGCTAAGCGCGTATTGGCGCAAAACATCCTGGGACTGGATCATCGGAAGCGCGGGGGGGAATTCGGTAGTTGAACCACTGCTACCCCCGCCACCGCTCGAACTGTTGCTGACCGAAGGGACTTCAGTCGTGGTACCTTGAGCGAAAAGCCCGGGGCTCCACAAACTGATGATTAAGGCGACAAATGCCGCCACGGTGAACATTACTGTCTTTTTCATTCTGTTTGTCTTTCTTTGGTTTATTGTGATTGTTGTTTACTGTTTACCGAAATTCTCCACTGCGTCCTATTGTTGCGGCATACGATTTGTACGATTACGAACTTCTTGTTCTGTCACAACGGCAGGTTGTTTGCTCGAGGCCGGCATCATCGTAAACGACGCCCCTTTGTCTCGAACAATAACCGAACCATCATTTTGATTGGTTGTGATCTCCCGCGCAACAGGCGCCATAGTTTCCGTTTGAACTGACTCGACAACACTGATTTGCTCGGTCGTATCAACCCCCGTCGTCTTTACAGCAACGCGAGGTTGCAGTAACGCGATGGCGGTAATGATCGCGATGCAAATTAACATCCCGTAAATTACTTTCATATTTATCCATTTCTTTCCTTCATCCCTTCACAACACATACCACCCCGCACACGCGGAATGGCAAATTACAGCTCATTTAAGCCATAATTTCATATAATATGTGCTTGTCAAAGAATGAAAATAGGCATATTTCAGCCTCTTGTTAAATCTGCCAAGAGTCTAGCATGCCTTACAATTCCTGTCAAGTAGTATCAAATATTAGCAAGGCGTACAATAAAACCATGATGAATCTGCTAACATGGCTTTCCAAGCGCCGTTTTCCCTATGAACCACTGATTGCAGTGGAGATTTCGAGGAGTCGATTGATTCACAATCTGAATGAATTCCGGAAACTCGCGCCAAACGGTTGTATAGCTCCAGTTCTGAAAAGTAACGCGTATGGGCATGGCTTGATTGAAGTCGCGGAAATTTTAGAAACTGAATCGGGATGTGTCACATCCCTCTTCTTCATCGTTGATTCATATTTCGAAGCCATCGCCCTTCGGGCAAAACATATACATACGCCAATACTTATTATCGGCTATACCAGACCAGAAACAATCGCAATTGCCAAGCTAAAACATATTAGCTTCACTGTTACGAATATGGAGACTCTGCGCGCGCTGGCGAAAAAAGCTGAAATTGAAAACACTCATGGCGGAATGATTGGAATCCAATTACCAATCGTTGGGGCGCGGTGGCCGCATATTATTCATTTGAAAATAGATACCGGAATGAGAAGGCAGGGCATTATGCCTGAAGAAATTAATGAGACGATAGAAATAATTCAAGGCAGTCAATCGATCATTCTTGAAGGTATTTGTTCCCATCTATCTGACGCAAATAATGAAGATGAAGCTTTCACTGATAGCCAAATCATTCTCTGGAATAAAATAGTGAGGCAGTTCCGCTCGAAATTCCCGCATTTGAAATACTGGCATTTGAGTAACACCGACGGGCATCGTTTCAAGGGTGAGATTGAAGCCAATGTTTCGCGGCTTGGAATCGGACTTTACGGACTTATAGATGGTAAATCATTTACGCCACCTTTGGATCTAAAGCCTGTCATGGAAATGAAAACTATTATTACTGGAATAAAGAAGCTCCAAATCGGCGAAACCGTCGGATACGGCAATACATTTACGGCGCAAAAAAATATGACAATCGCGACTGTGCCTGTGGGGTACTTCGAAGGTATTGACTGCCGGCTTTCTAACTCTGGAATAATTCTAATCGGACCAGAAAATATCCCCTGCCCCATTATCGGCCGCGTGAGTATGAATATTACCACTATTGATATATCAAATGTTATTGGCGTGAATGTTGGCACAGCTGTGACTATTATCAGTAATGACCCCGATCAGCCGAATTCAATCGAAAAAATCGCTGAGAAGTGCAATACGATTACCTATGATATTGCCGTCAAAATCCCCGCGCAGTTGAAGCGCGCAGTTATTGACTAAAATATAGAAAAGAGTAATCTTTCAGACAGATATGAACTTTTATATTTCTTGGATTTTATTGGTTTTTGGTGTCGCATGGCTGATTGCCAGATTTATAAACAAGAAGGAGGAGGCTCTAATGAGAATCCTTTTTCCTAACGCCGCATACCTTCTGAGTACCACTAACGAATGGTGCGATGATGGTCAGAGATTGAGTGATTGGCGACTGGTGCATTCTCTGGGACCAACAACGATGGAAGAGTATGCAGAGCTTGAAGGACTTGTTTCAAGCAAAATCGGGTCTTACATCATCTTCTGCATGGCTCACGGAATAAAAATGGATTTCGATTACATTGACCGCTTGTGGGGATTGGTCGAAGACTGGAGGATTTGATTCCCATTACATTGGTCAATAATTGAGGACAAGCGAAGACTGGGGATTCAATTTTCTTCAGTCTTTTTTTTATTCACAAAAAGCTGTGCGCCGGGCTGGACGAAGTGGAAACCTATTTAACCGGAGTTATTTCAAAAGTATTGTGATCTCTTTCAAATTTAATCCTATACAAATCAAAAAATCCACTCTGTCCCAGAAGTCCTATCACTGATTTACTATTAATGAAACCGACTGGTACTTTCACCTTTCCTAGATTTTCGACTTGTATCTCTAGATCAGTCATAAATATATCTTTACCTTCTCCTTCGATTCCAATCGTACGATCTCTATCACAATTTCCAATATCAATTCCGATAGCTTTTGCATATTCAATGTTAAACAAACAATTATCAGCTCCGGAATCAACAATCGCAATAGTCTTCACAGTTTTGGTGGGACCGATCAATTCAACATCGACAACAGACCTCCTGAAATGAGGCTTTCTCGGATCTCTATTTATTTGTGTCAGGTATCGATATTTCATTATTAAGATTTTGGAGAGTAGATTGTATCAAATGGAATAACTCGAAACATTTTGACACCAGTCATATCCTTAACTTTATTTGTAATACTTTCCAGCGTGTTTCCACTAGCAAAAACCTTTCCGTAATCATCAGAAACAGCCACCCATTTATCTCTAAATGATTGCAAAAGCTTATTGAAATTTGTGCTTGTTTTGTCCATATTTTTATTCATACCCTAATATGTTATATAAACTCTCGAAAATAATCAAATGTGCGCCGGGCTGGACTCGAACCAGCGGAGCCCGAAGGCGCGGGTTTTACAGACCCGTGTAATTGCCACTATACGACCGGCGCATATATGCAGTCTATCAGTTTCGATTATTTCTGCAAGACAATATTCGGCATAATTATCGGACTTTCACTCTTCCTCTTTTTCTTGACATCGAAGATAAATCGAATATCATTCTCTTTTTCATCAGCCGCGATTTTCTTCACCAAAATTGGCATATTGACAGTAATAGTTCCACCCTTACCCACTTCCTGGCCAATAAGCAGATTCGCGATCGGAGTAAGTATCTTCGTTTGAATCAGACGCTTCAAAGGCCTCGCGCCATATTGCGGGTTATAACCTTCCTTGGCGAGATAATCGAGAACTTCCGGAGCGAGAATAAGCTCAATACTTTTATCCGTAAGCCTTTTTGAAACTTCACCGACTTGAATATTCACGATTTGCCTGATGGCTTCCGGAGAAAGAATATCGAATATTATCGTATCATCCACGCGATTCAAGAATTCCGGGCGGAAATATTCCTTGAGAGAAGACATGACTTTTTCCTTGGCGGCGGAATAATTCTCGCGGTCATGATTATCGTTATCCCGAGCAAAGCCAAGCCGTTCCATTTTCTCAATATGTTGCGCGCCGATATTCGATGTCATGATTATGACTGTATTCCTGAAATTGACCGCTCTTCCTTTCGAATCGGTCAACCGTCCATTGTCGAGAACTTGCAGAAGGATATTAAATACTTCCGGATGCGCTTTTTCTATTTCATCGAAGAGGACAACGGAATATTGGCGATGACGAATCATTTCCGTCAGATTGCCGCCCTCTTCGTATCCGACATAACCCGGCGGCGAGCCGATGAGTTTTGAAATAGAATGTTTCTCCATGAATTCGGACATGTCCACGCGGATTAGGGCTTTATCGTCATTGAAGAGGAATTCCGCCAAAGCTTTCGTAAGTTCGGTTTTCCCCACGCCAGTTGGGCCAAGGAAAATGAATGAACCAATGGGACGATTGGGGTCGGCGATACCGGCGCGCGAACGGCGAATAGTATCCGAGATTTTCGTAACGGCTTCATTCTGGCCGACAATCCTCTTTGTCAGCTGTTCCTCCATTCTCGTAAGTTTGGAAGCTTCCGATTCCAACATTCTAGAGACGGGAATGCCAGTCCAGCGAGAAACCACGCCAGCGATATCCTCCGCAGTTATTTCTTCCTTTAATATTCGACGAGAAGATTGTAATTTCTTCAATCGCTTATTTTTCAATTCAAGTTCTTTCTCAAGAGCCGGTAATTTTCCATAGCGAATCTCCGCGGCCTTCGCCAGGTCGGCTCGCGCCTCGGCCATTTCGGCCTCAATACGCAAAGTTTCCAGTTCCTTCTTAATTCGCTTCAAATCGGTAATAGTTTCTTTCTCATTTTTCCATTTGAGTTCAAGTTCGGAAGTGCCTTCCTTCAGATCGGCAATCTCACGCTCAATCGTCGCCATCCGCGCTTTGGCTACCTTCTCCGTTTCTTTCTTCAAGGCTTCGCGCTCTATTTCCAAACGCATTATCTTTATCCTAGTTTCTTCCAATTGCGGCGGCATATTTTCCAAAGAGATTCTAAGCGAAGAAGACGCTTCATCTATCAGGTCAACTACCTTATCAGGCAAGAATCTGTCGCTAATATAACGGCTGGATAAATTCACGGCCGCGACAATCGCGTCGTCGGTAATACGAACGCCGTGGAATAGCTCATATTTCTCCTTGAGTCCGCGAAGAATGGAAATGGCGTCATCGATCGACGGCTCCTGAACATTGATTGGCTGGAATCTGCGGGTTAAAGCCGGGTCTTTTTCTATATATTTCTGATATTCTTTTATTGTCGTCGCCCCGATCGCTCGGATTTCCCCGCGAGACAAAGCCGGCTTCAACATATTCGACGCGTCCATGGAACCTTCGGCGGCGCCGGCGCCAACCAGCGTGTGTATTTCATCAATAAACAAAATAATCTTGCCATCGGAACGCTCAACTTCTTTCAAAATATTTTTTAGTCTTTCCTCGAATTCACCGCGATATTTCGTGCCGGCGATAAGAGAGCCTAGGTCAAGTGAAACCAATTCCTTATCTTTCAATGATTCAGGGACATCGCCTTGGGCCAGACGAAGCGCTAAACCCTCGACAATGGCAGTTTTACCGACTCCCGCCTCCCCTATCAAAATAGGATTATTCTTTGTTCGTCTTGAAAGTATTTGGATGATGCGCATTATTTCGGCGTCACGGCCGATAACCGGGTCGAGTTTATTTTCATGGGCGAGCCTAGTCAAGCTTCTGGCATATTTGTAAAGCGTGCGAAATTTCTTCGGCTGAGTGTCTTTTGTCGGCGGATTGGCTTTCAATTCTCCGATAACTTTCGAAATCGCGTCTCTCTCTATTTTGAATCTGGCTAGAATGTCTCGCGCGACGCATGGCACATCGAATATTGATAGGAACAAATGTTCGGTTGAAATGAACTCGTCTTTCATGCCCGCGGCGACTTTTACGGAATTATCCAAAATTTGCGCCAGGTCTGGCGTCAGATAAATCTGATATGAAGGTGAAAGGACATTGGAACCCTCGCTGGATTCTATATGTTCTAGGGAAATGTCGATGAGCATTGGCGAGTCCGCGTCCATTTTATCCAGAATAGAGGCCACCATGCTTTCTTCTTGTAAGAGCAAGGCAATCAATAAATGCACTGGATTTACATGGTTTTGTCCTCGCTCAATAGCGAGTTCGTGGGCTCTACGCAAAGCTTCGCGAGATTTTGTCGTAAGTTTGTTGATTGGAGGCATGTGGTAATAATACTACATAAAAGGCGCATTGACAATGTGCTTAGACAATTCACAACATATCCCCTTTCTTTATTCTAAATTCATAGTTCACAATTATTAATTCATGTTAAACTGTATCTCATGCAAACCGCTTCCCCTTATTTCAAAGCCAAAGACCTAAAAATTCCCCCGCACAATATTGACGCCGAAAAATCTCTATTAGGTTCCGTCATCATGAGTCCGGAAGTCATGCATGATGTCGTGGATATTGTGAAAGAACATTCTTTCTACTCCAACCAAAATCGCGCCGTTTGGATAGTTCTCTTCGAACTTCATAGCAAAAATATTCCTATCGACCTACTTTCTGTTTCGTCTCGTCTCAAAGAAAAAGGCTTGCTGGAAGATTCCGGCGGTATGGCATATCTCACGGAATTAGTGAATATTGTTCCCTCTTCGAGTAACGCGCATTACTACGCGGAAATCGTGGAAAACAAATATGTAATGCGGGAACTATTGAAAGCCGGCGAACAGATAAATAGCTTGGGTTACGATGAAGATTCGGAATTGCACGATATTTTGGAAAAAGCCGAGAAAGCGCTGTATGCCGTCACGAATAAGACCGGCTCGCACAAATATATTGCTTTGAAGGACACACTCGACGAAGCTTGGGAACGCCTCGACCGTTTGCACAAGACCAAAAATGAATTGCGTGGCGTGCCGACCGGGTTCGTCGAACTTGATAATAAATTATCCGGTTTTCAGAAATCTGACTTAATCATTCTAGCCGCCCGGCCTTCTATGGGAAAAACATCGCTCGCGCTCGATATCGCGCGAAAAGCTGCTATCAATCACAAAGTTCCGACGGCAATATTTTCTTTGGAAATGAGTTCCCAACAGCTCGTTGACCGCATGCTCGCCGCCGAATCCCAAGTCGATTCTTGGAAGATTCGCACGGGACACAATCTTTCCGTCGAAAATGATTTCAAGGCTATCGGCGAAGCTATTTCTCGGCTTTCCGAAGCGCCTATTTACATTGACGACGCCCCCGGCAATAATATTCTGAAGATGAGAGCTGTCGCCAGGCGACTCAAGAATGAAAAAGGGCTTGGACTTGTCGTTGTTGACTATCTCCAGCTCATGGTTCCGGCCCAAACAAAGTACAATGACAATCTCGTGCAACAAGTCACCGAAATTTCGCGTTCTCTGAAAAATCTAGCCCGCGAACTCGAAGTGCCAGTCCTCGCCCTGTCCCAACTCTCGCGCGCCGTGGAACAGCGCGGAGGCAAGCCTCGTCTTTCTGACTTGCGCGATTCCGGCTCCATCGAACAAGATGCGGATGTCGTCATGTTTATCCACCGCGAAGCCGACGCCGACCAAGGCGGAAAGAGAGAAGAGGCGGAAATACTCATCGAAAAACATAGGAATGGTCCGACGGGCTCCGTCAAACTATTCTTTGACAGCAAGAAAACATCATTCATCAGTATGGATAAAGGCGAATTCAGGGATTTTGATGCGCCGGAGAATTAATATGGACTCGCCGCGAAGACTCGAAGAAATATTCGCTCATTTCCCCGGCATTGGTCCGCGCCAAGCGCGGCGTTTTGTCTATTATCTCATGAATAAGCCGCCGGCTTTCATAAAAGAGTTTGTTCAACTAATAGAAGAGGTAAAGAAATCAACAAGCGAATGTGAGATGTGCCACAAGTTTTTTACCAATACTTCCGGCTCATCGCGCGATAAATCGAAAACTCTCATTTGCGGAATATGTTCAGACCAAAATCGCGACCAAACAATCCTCATGATAGTCGCCAGAGATTCCGACTTTGAATCAATAGAAAAAAGTGGCGCGTACAAAGGACTCTATTTCATCCTAGGGGGTTCTGTTCCAGTACTCGACAAAGAACCGGAAAAGAGAATCCGTTTGAAGTCTTTACTGGAAAGAATCTCATCCGACATATCTAAAAACTCGAAATCTATTTCGGCGGCTGACGGACAAAGTCCAAGATTCCAAGAAATAATCCTGTCGTTAAACACAACCCCCGACGGCGAACACACCGCGACAATCGTGAGAGACGCTATTTCTAATATCACAGCTGGCAAGCAAATAAAAATAACTATATTAGGCCGCGGGCTTTCGACGGGCGCCGAGCTTGAATACGCGGACAGTGACACCATCCGGAACGCCCTCAAAAACCGCGCGTAGTAATTAAAAAGCAAGAGGGGGCGGCGTGTTCTTGGGGATTACAAATTATTCTAGCGCGTCAATCTTCACCTTGAAGAACGGTTGTCTATGGCCGTTTTTCTTGAAATATCTGCTCTTTTGTCTATAATGAACAACGGTAATCTTCGGCGCTCGCCCGATCTTCACGATAGTGGCCTTTACGGATGCCTTCGGAATGAAGGGCGTGCCAATAGTTGTGTTCTTGCCATCATCAACCAAGAGGACTTTATCGAAAATAATAGAATCACCTTCTTTGTAAGTTCCTATAATCTTCTCAATAATAATTTCATCGCCCTTTGAGACGCTGTATTGCTTGCCCCCGGTTTGAATAATGGCGAATTCCATAATGGAAGTCATTATACATGGTTTTATGAGATACGCAAATTCCTTGAAATATTCAAACCGGCTTAGATAATAACAACTTTTTGATAATCTTGAGTGTTTTCTTGAGATGCCGCTCTTTCGTCCATCTGCCGAATGAAAACCGAATCGATGTTTTACTGTCGGCACCCATCGCTTTTAGGGCATAACTTTCGTCTGTATCGCGCAAACAGGAGCTTTTCGTGGAGCAAGCGATACCGCTTGCGTCCAATTGAAGTAGAAGGAATTCATTATCAATTCCAGGAATGGAAATATTGGCAATATGCGACGATACTTCCGTACTTTCACCGTGAATGACGATATTAGACCTGATTGATTTCAAACCATTGATAAAATACTGTTTCAATTCTTTTAATTTCGCGCTGTCTTTGATTTGTTCCACGCGAATAATATCTAATGCCTTCGCGAATCCCATTATTGCCGGAATGTTTTCCGTGCCGGACATCATTCCTTTTTCTTGTCCCCCGCCGAAAATTATCGGTTCAATGGGAGTATTTCTGCGAATGTATAACGCGCCAATTCCACGAGGCCCATAAGCCTTGCTTCCATCAAGAGTAAGCAAATCGACACCGAGTCGTTCGACATTCAATTCTTGGAAACAAGCGGCTTGCGCGGCATCAGTGTGAAAGAGCGGATTTTTTGCATGTCTTACGATTTTCGCAATCTCCCTAATCGGCTGAACGACGCCCGTTTCATTATTCACGGTCATAACGGAAACGATGATAGTGTTCGCTTTAATCTTATTCTTCAAATCGTCCAACCTCACAACACCTGAAGAATCAACGCCTATAAAATCAACCTGCACTCCTCTTCGCTTTAATTCCGTCGCGCATTCAAGAACAGAAGAATGCTCGATTTCGCTTACGAGAACATGCATATCTTTGTATTCAATTCCTTTTGAATGTAAATAGTCAATCGGCCCTAAAAGCGCCAGATTATTTGCTTCCGTGCCGCCTCCTGTAAAAATGATTTCATCTATATGCGCGTGAATAAAATCTGCAACTCTTTTCCTGCTATCATTCATCGCGCTCTTGGCGAAAACGCCTTCTTTGTGCCAAGAAGACGGATTCGCGTATTTTATGGATGAATATTTTTTCAGCTCGCGTAAAACACGCCTATCAATAGGAGTAAGCGACGCATAATCAAGATATATGCGATTGTGGAACATACTCTATAACTTACACTATTCACTTTTCACTGTAAACCGCAAACTTTGCTATAATAAGCGCATGATATATCTAAACAATCTTATCGCCAACCCTCTTCTCCTTGGTTTCATCATCCTCACCCTCGCGACTTTGATCTTACTTGGCCTGGTTCTTTGGATGTTTTTAAAAATGCGCAAATTTTTGGTCGGTATTGATTCAAAACATATTGGAGATTCTTTGACGGTAGTTTCTTCAGGTCTCAAGGATATGCAAGAATTCAGAAGCGATTTGGAGAAATATCTAACTGATGTTGAGAAGCGCCTGCGAAGAAGCGTACAATCAGTTCATACTGTCCGCTTCAATCCATTCAAAGGCACCGGTGGCGGAAGTAATCAGAGTTTCGCGACGGCATTTATTAACGAAGAAGGTGACGGCGTTGTTATTTCTAGTCTGTATTCACGCGACCATGTAAGCATATTCGCCAAACCCGTGAAAAAACATGTTTCGGAATATGAATTGTCAGGCGAGGAAAAAGAGGCGTTGGAA
>ERZ1292632.1174-Hain-H43-01um-R2-1174-length-26629-cov-6_pt1 | contig 26629 bp, 26 predicted proteins | sample MGYA00564407_ERZ1292632 | MGnify/ENA primary metagenome ERZ1292632 (study PRJEB36523, sample SAMEA6512637) | groundwater metagenome | collected 2019-01-08 | study: AquaDiva: Metagenomics assemblies of 32 groundwater samples | reverse complement strand
CGGAAAATTTTGAGTTCGCGTCGTTAAATACTGCTGCGGGGCTTGGACTCGAACCAAGATACTGGGCTTCAAAGGCCCATGTCCTACCGTTAGACGACCCCGCAAAATAACAAACAACCGTACAACTCACAACTTACAACAAAAGATGGTTAACTACAAACTTAAAACACTTTTTATTTTGTAGGTTGTTGGTCGTCGGTTGTAAGTTTAATTAACGCAAGTTCCAACGGCAGTTCCGGAATAAATGAGCGCCCGATATCGGTATAACTTTGGAGAAGCTCGCGCAAAATAATGGACGTGATGCGCTGGGAATAATTTTTCATTGATTTTTCTATAAACTCCCTATCGCTCTCCGGAAGCTCTTCTGCCGCCTTTCCCCCGACGAGCGGCGCATATTTTATAAGAAGCAAAAGCCGGAACTTGTAAAGAATTAATTTAAGGTAAACTTTCATATCGATATCTCTCTCAACCGCCCTCCCTATCGTCTTCATTCCAAGTTCGGCGTTTTTGGAAATGATGGCCGTAATGAAATCATTGACCAATGTATCACTTGGCGCGCCGGTAATTGCTTCAATTTCCTCCCGCGAAATTTTTTTATCTCTTGAAAAACCGGCAACCTTCTGAAGAATCCCTAGGGTGTCGCGGAAAGAACCGTCGCCCAAAAGAGCTATAAGCTCCGCTCCCGACGGCTCGAGCGAAATCCCTTCTTTCTTGGCAACATCCAAAACGATACGTTTTAAAATTTCTTCCGACGGTTTCTTGAAAGAAAACGTTTGGCAACGCGATACGACCGTTTCGGGAAGTTTATCAAGCTCGGTCGTGGCGAGAATAAAAATCACGTGCTTGGGCGGTTCTTCAAGAGTTTTAAGAAGCGCGTTAAACGCTTCTTTGGTAAGCATGTGCACTTCGTCTATTATGTAAACTTTGTACGCCGAATCAAAGGGATTGATGCGCACGGCGTCGCGGAGTTCCCTGATATCGTCAATCCCGCGGGTTGACGCCGCGTCTATTTCAATCATGTCGTTGTTCGACACGCCGAGTTCGCGGGCGAGAATGCGCGCCACGGAAGTCTTCCCCGTTCCGCGGCTGCCGGAAAAGAGGTAAGCATGCACCGGGTTTTTTTCCTTAACTGCCACTTTTAAAACATTGACGATGCTGTCCTGACCGACGACATCGGAAAATTTGGAAGGGCGATATTTACGGTATAAAGCAATCTGCGACATGGCTCTAGTATGCCAAAAACTTCTTAAAACAAAAAGGCGCGCTTGTGCGGATTACATCATAGCGCGTCTCGAACGAAAACGGTTAAGTTGTTCTAATGGAACACAAGGGGCGAATCGACCGGGAACCAGTGCGGCAAGGATGTCGGGGCGCATGCCACATTGTGAAGCCACGGCAATCTGCCTGGAATTGGCATCCATTCGCATTGCGGACGCATTTTCCCCGTGCCGAAAGGCGGACAATTCAGAGCTTCTTCTTTTTCGTGCGCCCTGTAAATGAGAATTTTGGTTAAAGCGCCGCCGTTCCCCGGTTCGCAGCGAAAATAGTAGGCGAAAAAACAAACCCCCTCGCTACCGGTTTTTTCCGCAATCTCAATGAGAGAAATGAATGAATTGCGGCTTAAAATATTTTGCCTGATTCTTCTTGCAAAATATCTCATAGCGATCGCCTGAAATACTTACGGGAGAAAAAGGAAATCGCAAAAACCAGAACCGCGCCGATTGCAATATCTATCATAGGAAATCCCCCTTCAGTTGGTTATTTAGAACTCTCCCAAAATGAAACCAAAAGAAATGGTGATTGTCAATAAACTAACAAAAAGGCGCTATATTTCAAGCGCCCTTCCTAATACATCCTGTTTCGGGATCTCTCGGGAAATATCGTCTCCCCATTTTTCGCGCGAGCACAAAACGGAGCTCGTCCTTTATGTTCAAAATCCTTCTGGAAGACAAGTCTATTTCTTCTTCAATCTTGGCGATTTCCAGCTCAATCGCCTCGTAAGCTCTGAAATTTTCGGGGGGTACGAAATTTGCGTCGCTTACATCGTCGTAAGATTCGAGACACGACTGTTCGGAAAAAAAACTCTCTTTCATTTCTTTGAGAGAGCGCCAGCGTTCTTGCTCGACAAGTAAGAGATGACTCGCACTGCCGACAATCAACCGTTTCTTTTTACGGCGCTTTGACCACGGAGCGGGCCTCGCAACGCGAACCCAAGTTCCATCTCTATGCTGTTGGTATCCACCCCCGACAGCAACGGCATAAAGCCACTTAGAAGTTTTCCTCCAGAGAATGCTCCTGTGCCCCGGAAATTTATTGCTCCCCCCGAAAATGAAAAACTCCTTTGCCTCTTCGGAGTTCTTCGGCTTAAGCAAATTAATCATCTCAAACACTGGCAGGGTTTTGCCGTCGTACTGGATAGTGCATCGGTAAAGCAGGAACCCTTTCGGCGTTCCGCCCTTTCTCCCCGCAAGTTCTATCAAAGCCATGAAGCTGGCCCCTGTTTCTCCATCATGAGCCGCGTACGCAATTTTATGTGCAAAAAGAGACATGAGTATCCCTTCAAAGAATTGTCTGTTGCGATTCTACAACTTCAAAAACATATTTACAATATCTTCTACTTCGTCGGCATTCCCCGCTTCCATGAGCTTCGTCCTCAACTCTTTGGCACCGTTAAACCCGTTGGCATACGCCTTATAGTGTTTTTTCATTATTGAAAAATTTTTCTTTCCGCCGAGCAATTTTTCAAAGAGATTGGTGTGCTCAACCATCACTTCCAGCTTTTCCTTTGTTTTTATATTTTGATATCCGGCTTTTTTATCGAACAGCCACGGGTTGCCGAATATCGCCCTGCCGAGCATTACGCCGTCGGCGCCGGTTTCGCGCGCCTTTGTCTCGGCATCCGCCAAATCCTTGACGTCGCCATTTCCTATTATTAGCATCCTTTCCGCCAAGGACTCCCCTTGGAGAAAATCGCGGAGTTTTACCGCCCTCTCCACCGCCTCCCAGCGCGCCGGCACTTTGGACATTTCTTTGCGCGTCCGCGCGTGCACCGTAAGCGCGGCCGGTTTTTCTTCCAAAATCGCGCCAAGCCATTCCTCCAAAATGTCCTGGTTGTATCCGACGCGTGTTTTTACCGACACAGGAATTTTATCCTCCACGCCCTCCTTGGCCGCCCGGATTATTTCCCGCGCCAGTTTTTCGCTTTTTATCAAAGCCGCGCCCGCGCCCTGCTTTTCAATCGTCCGGTCAGGACAGCCCATGTTGATATCAAGCCCGTCAAAACCTAGTTCAAGAATGATTTTCGCCGCCTTGCGCATATTCTCCGGTTTAGAAGTAAAAAGCTGGGCGACAATCGGCCGCTCGCTTTCGGTATAAGCCAAGTCAATCATCAAATGCTCGCGGCCTTCTTTGGACACGAGCCCGTCGGCGGAAACAAACTCCGTCCACATTACGTCCGGTTTGCCGTATTTCGCGATGATTCCCCTAAAAGCTACATCGGTCACATCCGCAAGCGGAGCTAGTACAAAAAATGGTTTGGGTAATGTATTCCAAAAATTTTTCATGTCATTTTGATCCCATGGTAATATAGCGCACCCGCCTAAATTTTCTGCGAAAATTTAGGCGGGCAAGTCGGCGCCAAAACAAAAAACGGCCTCTTAAGTTTTTGCCAAAAGCCCAAATTCATAACGGCCATACTAGCACATGAAAATAGAAAGCGGCGAATTGCTCCGCCGCCGTGGGGACTGGCTATTCCCTTGGCTTATACCACCGGATGCGTCAAATACTTTTCCGCCTCGGCATACCATGCCCTGAAAAATGCCTTACCCTTATTCAATTCTTCGGGAGACACCCGAACGAACGGCTTGAATCCGCATGCTTCGCAAAGCGCGGCGTGCATAGCGCCTTCTTTTGCTCCCTTCAGGCTAAATTCGCTGAATGTCAACTTGAACGCTTTCGAGGTGAGCTCGGCTGCCTCCTTTTTCCTTTCATATACCTCGCCGCGCATGGCTGCCGCGGCCCCATGATTGGGAACATCAAAATTCAGATGTTCCCATATTTCAAGAAGCCGCCAGATATTCTGCGCGATAATCTCGTCGCATTTGAATTTTTCTCCCTGCAATGGCTCGAGCAATGTTGCAATCTGTTTGGGCATATCTACCCGCCTTGGACCAATTTCGTAAAGCGTCATCTTGCTCCTCCAAAAAATGAACTTACTCTAGGAGTATATTTGGTAGCCAAAAATAATCAAGAGCTCTATTTAAACTTGAAGAAAACCTTATTCCCGAACCGAAGGTCTACGTATAAAAGCTTTTCCGGATTTTTCTTAATAGCTGATTTAAGCGACTGGGATTCGAGCGCCGATTCAAGATTGCTTATTGCAAAATCAGAGTCCCCGGCGATTTCAGAAAGGGAAAAAATAATTTTGCCGCCCGGAGCAAGCAAGAGCTCGGCGTCGCCGTCAATCTTTTTTATGAGAGACACCGGCAAAAGGCCGTTTTCCGAAGCAGAAATAATAAAACTAGAAAGCTGTAGGAAGTCATCCTCGCTCAGAAAAGCCCCCTTGGCGACATTGCCGGAAAGACTCCCGTAAAGAACAACAAATTTGCTTTTTTCTTTTTCCGGAACCGAATCGTAAACCACTCCCGTATTGTCGGTAAAAAAACACCCCCCGTTCTCTTCGGCAGGTAAATTCCCGCACCAAATATACGCCGGGGAACGTTCGGAAACGTGAATCCCGAGAGCCCGCGGGGAACTCAGGCTTTCCCATGACGCGGCGGCCTGAGAAACTCCGGGGAATTTCTCCTTTATGGATTTCTCAATTCCTCGCCGCGGATAGAAAAAAATGCTTTTCTTCGGAAGAATGCGGAAATAATCTCCCAAAAGATTGTCCTCAATGAGAGTTTGTATCTCCAAACTACTAATTGAGGAATTACCGGAAATTTTTACTTCATCAACGAGGAGATTTTCATTCCGCAATAAGAATAATGAGCCGCCCGAAACAGCAAGCATGAATGCCAGAAACCACGCGGCTTTTTTGGCATAAGCTATTTTTCTTTTTCTTTTCGCCGGAGAAGAAAATTTAATTTGTGGAGCCATTGTTCCTCCTTGTTTTCATTTTTTCTTAATGGAATTTTTACTCATATAAGGGACAAGAACTTCCGGAATGCGGATGGAGCCGTCTTTTTCCTGAAAATTTTCCACTATAGAAACCAGGATGCGCGGTGTCGGTATCGCCGTAGAGTTCAAGGAATGAACGAAACGCATTTTACCGACGTCGTCCTTGTAGCGGATATTCAGGCGCCTGGTCTGAAAATCGTGAAAATATGAAGCCGAACTTATTTCCCGATATTTTTCTTCGGCGGGAACCCAGAGTTCTATGTCGTATTTTTTTACCTGCCCTTGGCCCAAGTCCCCGCCGCAAATTGCGACGGTACGATATGGAATACCGAGAGATTCAATGAATTCTTCGGTATTGCGGTTAAGCCATTCATGCCATTTTACGGATTCCTGATGGTCGGCTTCGCAAAGTATTACTTGTTCGAGCTTGTAGAATTCGTGGACTCTTATAAGACCCTTTGTGTCTTTGCCGTGGCTCCCGGCTTCGCGCCTGAAACAAGGAGAAAACGAAAGATATTTTATTGGAAGATTTTTTGATTCCAAAATTTCGTCCATGTGATATCCCATTGTTGCAACCTCGGCTGTTCCGGCAAGATAATCGTTGTCTTGAGTGTGGTACAAGTCCTCTTCTCCTTGTGGCAAATATCCGGTACCGAACATCTGGTCGCGGCGTACGAGCGACGGGACAATCATCGGACTTAATCCTTTTGACATAAAAAATTTCATCCCGTATTGCCAAACGGCGTGGGAAAGAAGAGCGCCGTCATTTTTCAAAAAATATCCTCGGAATCCGGCCACTTTGGCCCCGCGGTCAAGGTCGGCCATATCAAGTTCCGACATAAGTTCAACATGCCCTTTTGGGGTGAAAGTAAACGAAGGAATGTCACCCCAGCGTTTTATTTCCTGATTTTCCGTTTCGTCCTTACCCTCCGGCACCGACATATCGGGAATGTTTGGAACCTGGAGCATCAGCAGCTGCCATTTTTTCAAAATTTCTTTCAGGTCTTCTTCTTTTTGTTTCAGATGTTCTTTTAAAGAACGCATTTCTTTTATAAGCTTCTCGCGTTCTCCGGCGTTTTTTTCTTTAGCGACGTTATCCGAAACAGAGTTTTGTTCCGCACGAAGTTTCTCAACCAAAGAAAGAACTTCCAGCCGTTTAGTGTCGGCGGCAATTAGTTCGTCAATATCAAAATTAAGGTGCTTTTTCCGGGCGGCGTCTTTAATCAGGTCGGCATTCTCGCGGATGAATTTAATATCTAGCATGGTTTATAACAAACAGTATAACCTAAAAAGAAAGTGTGAAAAAGAACGAGGGGCGAGCACGTAGCCCGCCCCTTTTTAAGCGTTACCCCTACTATTGGTAAGGGTAATACCACTGAACAGCCAATTCCTGCTCGCTTGAATCTTCCTGAAGCGGCTCTATCCCCTTCAGCTTTTCAATAAAAGCGTCGGGAGATTCATTTTCGTCGTTGATTAATGAGTCCTCGATTTCTTGTTCAAGGCGCTCACGGGAAACTTTTTTGAGACGAGTTATTCTTTCCCCATCTTTCTGCCCCGCCCGAGAATACTGCTCCATGAATTCGTCGGAAAGTATTCTCAAAATATACATCGGCGGGAGAGACCAATTCTTGATAATCTTGGAACGAATCTCTTCACTGACTATCATTAGCCCTCCTTCGGAGTATGTCCAAGATTAATATAGGGTTAACGGTTAAAGGTGTCAACGTGTTATATTTTCCTTAAGATGCCGGATATTCGGTATATTAAAAAAGAGAATTTCCCAGAGTCGCTGTCGGCTCTTCTTGAAATCCCGGAGCCGCCGGAAAAATTGTATTGGCGAGGGACTCTCCCCGACAAAAAGACGGTTCTTCTCTCCGTCGTCGGCTCGCGCAAATACTCTGAATACGGCCGCGGCGCCTGCGAGCACATTATAAGAGGCCTTTCCGGCGCCGATATCATTATCGTTTCCGGTCTCGCCCTGGGGATAGATTCTATCGCCCACCGCGCCGCGCTTGATGCAGGGCTTAAAACAATTGCCGTACCCGGCTCGGGACTGTCAGACGAAGTCATTTATCCGCGCGAGCATTTTTTTCTGGCACAGGAAATTATAAAAAAAGGCGGCGCGTTGATATCCGAATTTGAACCAGACTTCAGAGCGACTCAATATTCTTTCCCGAAACGAAACAGAATCATGGCGGGACTTTCAAGCGCGGTATTGGTCGTGGAAGCGGAAATGCGCTCGGGAACCCTGATTACCGCTCGCCTGGCGCTTGATTACGGGCGCAATGTTTACGCGATTCCCGGTTCCATATTTTCAGAAAACGCCAAGGGAACAAATTGGCTTATAAAACAAGGGGCAACTCCCGTCACAAGCGCCGATGAACTTCTTGAAGAACTCGGCCTGGAAAAGAAAAACAATGAAGCAGAAATAGATACCGGTGATTTTTCTCCGGAAGAAAAAATTATATTTGAAATAATTTCGGAGCCCGCCACGCGCGACACTCTTTTTGAACTCTCCGGTCTGCCACCGGAAAAATTAACAAGCGCCATGTCTCTTCTTGAAATAAAGGGGGCTATCAAAGAAGAAGGCGGTTTTATCAGGAGATGTTGATAATTAACAATTACGATTTAAATAATGGTGTTAAGGTTATAATAAAGAATCATATGTACATTCCGCTACGAATTAAAACGGCCGGGTTTTCCATTATTGAACTTATCGTTGTCCTTTCTATAATTATTTTTATTCTCTCCGCAGCGACATATAGCTTTACTTCAATTAATACGCGAGCACGCGACTCCGCGCGAGTTGGAGACATAAACCAGCTAAAAAGCGCTCTTCAGCTTTATTACAACGACAACAATCGTTATCCTGCCACTCTTGCCGGAACCGGACTTGTTCCGAATTACATTAAAGCAATGCCGATTGACCCAAAAAGCAGACAGGAATACTCGTATGCCGCGCTTATTGAAGGGGACAACTGTTCTAATTACCACCTCGGCGCTTTGCTTGAAAATGTCTCGCCCGGAACAGAACAACTTGCAAGCGATTTTGACGCCACAGCATCTTTAAACGCGTGCGTGGGGAGCGCTCCTGATTTTAATGGCACTGACCCTATTTACGATATAAGGCCGTAAATTTTAATACAAATAATTTGCAAAAAAGAAGTTATTGTATTACTAATGATGGTCATGGCTAGCAAAAAAGAAGGGATGAAACTCATGATAGTTGAGTCTCCGTCCAAAGCAAAAACAATTTCCAAATATCTTGGCGGCGCGTATGAGGTACGCGCCTCCGTCGGCCATATCCGCGATTTGCCGAAGTCAAACAAAAAAGCCATCGATATCGCTGGCGGTTTTGTGCCGCATTATGAAATATCCAAAGGAAAAGAGCACGTGGTCGCGGAGCTTTCGCGGCTTTCAAAAAACGCTTCGGAAATACTTCTGGCGACCGACCCGGACCGCGAAGGCGAAGCCATTGCTTGGCATATTGAAGAAGCTTGCGGGCTTAAAAAAGCCAAGCGGGTTGTTTTCCATGAAATTACCGAAGAGGCGATACGGGAAGCAATCGCCCACCCGCGCAAAATCGACGAAAATTTAAGAAAGGCTCAGGAAGCCCGACGGGTGCTCGACCGGCTGGTCGGATACGACCTTTCCGGGCTTATCTGGAAAAAAGTGCGCTACGGCCTTTCCGCCGGACGCGTTCAGTCGCCTGCACTGCGCATAATAATGGAACGCGAGCGCGAAATCCGGGCTTTTGTACCCGAAAAATTCTGGCGGATAAAAGGTTCGTTTAAGACGCGGTTGGATGAAAAACTTGAGCTTACCTGCAAAGAGGAGCCGCGTGACGAAAAAGAAGTCACACGAATTTTAAAAATAGGACAAGGCGAAAAATGGGCTATAAAGGACATCAAGGAAACCGAGATGGCGCGCACGCCCAGGGCGCCTTTTATCACTTCCACGCTTCAGCAAACGGCGAGCTCACGGCTCGGCTTCGCGCCGGCGCGGACGATGTCTTTAGCCCAAAAGCTTTACGAAAAAGGTTTTATCACCTATATGCGCACGGACTCAACCAGTCTTTCAAAAGGAGCTCAGGCGGAAATCGCGCGCGAGATTGAAAAAAAATTCGGACAGGAATATGTAATGGTGCGCAATTTCAAGACAAAAAGCAAAAATGCCCAGGAAGCCCATGAAGCGATACGCCCGACAAAAATAAGCACCGGAAGCGCCGGAGCGAGCGAGGACGAGAAAAAACTCTACCGCCTGATTTGGGCGCGTACCATAGCTTCGCAGATGTCCGACGCGCGGGTGATAAGCACGAAAGTACGGGCGAATGTTTTGGGAGATAAACTTCCGGATTTTTCGGCTAACGGCAGCCGCACTCTTTTTGACGGTTGGTTTAAAGGAGACCCGGACGCGCGCGGCGAGGACGTAGAATTGCCAAAAATGGCGGCTGGGGAAGAACTGCGCCTTATCGAAATCGTTTCGGAAGAAAAAGAAACCGAACCGCCGGGAAGGTATACGGAGGCCGGACTCATTAAAGAGCTTGAAAAACGCGGAATCGGCCGCCCTTCAACTTATGCTTCCATAATCAAAACCATTGTTGACCGCGGTTACGTGGAAAAAGTGCAAAGAGCGCTTGTCCCCACCGACACTGGCGACGTAGTCAGCACGTTTTTGGAGAAAAACTTCGGCAATTACATCAGCGACACTTTCACCGCCGAGATGGAAGACGAACTGGACGATATCGCGGAAGGAAAACGCGATTACGTTAAAACGCTGAAAGATTTTTACGGACCGTTTACCAAAGACGTAAAGTCAAAAGAAAAAATCGAAAAATTGACGACGCTTGGCGATGCTCCGAAAAATATAAAATGCCCGGTATGCGGAAGTGGAATGATAATAAAATTGGGCCGCAGTGGTAAGTTTTTGTCCTGCTCCAAATATCCGGATTGCATCGGAGCCAGAACAATCGACGGCAAGGAGCTGGAAGGCCCGAAAGAAACCGGGGAATCTTGCCCCGATTGCAAAGACGGAAAACTAATGGAACGCGACGGAAAATTCGGGAGATTCGTGGCCTGCTCAAATTACCCAAAATGCAAATTCATCAAAAAAAGCAAAGAAGAGGAGGAGCGTTCCAACACCGGAGTAGAATGCCCGGTCTGCAAAAAAGGAACGATGGTGGAAAGGCGCGGGCGTTTCGGGATTTTTTATTCCTGTTCCAATTATCCGGCATGCAAAAACGCCATCAAGGCGAAACCTACTGGGGAAATTTGCAAACTCTGCGGCTCTCTCATGATGGAGGGAACCAAAACCATTCCTGAGCGCTGTAGTAATAAAACTTGCCTAAACCATAATCCGCATAAAATCTCTGAAAAGAAAAAATAATCATTATGCACTTATTGACACTCTCTACAAAGTAGGAGTAGTCTTACCGTAGCAGTACTATAATAAATGACAGAAGGGGGCTAAATGGATCTCAAGGTCGTTGTTTCTTTGGCAATTATTCTCGCTTTTGTTTTACCAATAGGTTTTTATCTCCTGATAATTATCTCCAGGGATACAAAAAAGGTTGAATACCAGTGCTACCCTGACGAGATGGGTGTTGTAAAAGAAACGTCTCCAACATTACTCAAAGAAAGGGCGAAGTCATGGACAAGATTGTCCTGGTGGCGTTTTTCTTAGCACTCGTTCTCGGCGCGCCGTATGCATGGCCGTATATTGTCGAGTTTCTCGGTAAATTCGACCGGTGCGACAAGTGCGGAGAAAACGAGTGGCGGGAAGTTCCGGTTGAGCACATACCGGAAGAAATGCGCTTGCCGGAACCACCGCAAATAACGATGGTCGCCGCTTACCAGCGCTGTGTTTGCGGAAATACGCAATCGTTTTATCAAAACTGCGACTGGGAAACGAAAGATGATGCCTGAACTGCACCTCCCATCGCAATTACACCCGCCTCGGCATAGGCGGGTGTTTTTAATGCATTGCGTTCCTTATATATTTTCCATACTATTGAAATAATGGATCCCGTAGTAGAAAATGGCATAGCGGGATTATGATGGTAGTGTTGTAGTAAATACTCCATGTTTATTCAAATCTTACTTAATTAAATGGACGTCTCGCTAGAGACAATGCCATTTTTCACTACAGGATGGACTATTTGAAAGAAATTATTTCATCGTTGAAAAACCCAAACGATGCCGACAAAAAGCTCATAACCCACGCTTACGAATTTGCCAAAAAAGCGCATGAGGGACAAAAGCGTTATTCCGGAGAACCGTATTTTGAAACGCACGTCGTTCCTGTAGCGATAATAATAGGCGGTCTTGGCATGGACGGAAAAACTGTTGCCGCGGGACTTCTTCATGACGTACTTGAAGACGCCCATTCATCCGAAGAAACAATCGGAAAAGAATTCGGCGAAGAAATTTTATTCTTGGTGAAAGGGGTAACGAAACTCGGCAAACTTAAATACCGCGTTATAGAACGTCACGTGGAGAGCTTGCGCAAATTTTTCGTGGCAATGGCGCAAGACATGCGCGTGCTTATAATCAAGCTCGCCGACCGGCTTCACAACATCCGCACGCTTGAACACGTGCCAAAAGAAAAACGCCGCCGCATCGCGCTTGAAACACTTGAAATCCACGCTCGCTTGGCCGACCGGCTCGGAATGGGAAAATTAAGAAGTGAGCTTGAAGACCGAGCTTTTTATTACGCCTACCCGGAAAAATACGAAAATGTAAAAGCACTCCTTAAAGAGCGGGTCAAGATAAACGAAAAAGATGTTGAAAAAATACATCGCGATTTGCAAAAAGAACTGGCGGCGGAAAATATGAGAGGAGTAAAAACCGAACACCGTGTTAAGCATATTTACAGCCTTTATAAAAAACTGGAGAAAAAAGGCGCGGATATAAATAAAGTTTACGACATTGTGGCTCTTAGGGTTGTAGTCAAAAACGTTGAGGATTGCTATCGAGCCCTGGGTATAATTCACCGTATTTGGCGCCCTCTTCCCGGGCGGATAAAAGATTATATTGCCTTGCCGAAGCCAAACGGATATCAGAGCCTGCACACAACCATATTCACCGGCGACGGCGGCATAGTTGAAATACAAATTCGCACGGAAGAAATGCACCGTGACGCCGAATACGGCGTGGCATCTCACATTTTCTACAAAGAGAAGAAAGGAGAAGCGGGGAACGGTGGCGGGCACGGCATAGGCTGGGTTAATGATCTTTTGGAATGGCAAAAAAATGTTTCTCACTCCGGTGAATTTTTGGACCACCTGAAAATGGATTTTTTCAAATATCGGGTATTCGTTTTTACGCCGGAAGGCGATGTTATAGATTTGCCGGATGAATCAAGCCCGGTTGATTTTGCTTACGCCATTCATTCCGATATCGGCGACCACATCGCCGGCGCGCGCGTAAACGGCAAACTTGTTCCATTGGATACGCGGCTTAAAAACGGAGATATAGTGGAAATCGAAACAAAAAAAAGCGCGGCGCCGAAATCAAAATGGCTTGATTACGCAAAAACATCGGTGGCGCGGAGGCACATCAAAAATTATCTTGAAAAAAATAACCCGATTAAAAATTTCCTCGCGAGAAAATTCAAATAATGGTTCCTAGATGGAAAAATTCTTTACGTTATAAATGTCTTCGTTTTCTTCTTTTTTTATTTCTTCTTCCGGCCGGTCGTCCATTGGTGGCTCACTTATGAGAGCCTCTGACACTTCTTCATTGAAAACAGCCGGTGCGGGAGAAACCGCCGCGGCGGCTTCTCGCGCCCTTATTGTGTTCACAATCGTTTCCAAATCTCCGTCTGAGAAAAAATCTATAGTGATTTTTCCTCCTTTTTCATTTTTCTCAATTTGAACTCTTGTGCCGAGCGTTTCGGCTAAATTTTTCTCCATATTAAGAATTGCCGGGTCAAACATTCGCTCTTTTTTGCGCGCGCGATCCTGAGCAATGCGTCTGGCAATCCCCTCCGCCTCTCGCACAGTCATTTTTCTGCCTAAAATTTCCTGATAAAGCTTTTCCTGCTCTTCCAGGCGGTCGACAAGCATCATAAGCGGGCGGGTATGCCCTTCGGAAATTTTCCCCTCTGAAAGAGACGTCAACATTCGTTCAGGCAAAGTTAGAAGGCGCATTGTGTTTGAAACATACTCACGGCTCTTCCCTACCTTTCTTCCTATTTCGGCATGCTTGAAGCCGAATTCTTTGGCCAGGCGGTCAAAGGCTTTGGCGCGGTCAACGGGATTCAAATCTTCGCGCTGAAGGTTTTCTATGATAGCGAGTTCAAGTTTCATCTTCGCGTCGTCCCCAACGCGGATTAAAACAGGCACCTGGGCAATCCCGGCGAGCTTGGACGCGCGCAATCGCCTTTCTCCGGCTATAAGTTCGTATTCAACAGCAAGACCGCCTTCGGATTTTTCTATCTCGCGGCGCGTTACCACCAACGGCTGAAGAATCCCGTACTGGCGTATGGAATCCGCAAGCTCTTTTAATTTTTCCGGGTCGAATTCGCGCCTGGGTTGGTACGGATTTGGCTTAATTTTCTCGACATCTATCCAAAAGATGGAGTTTGAATATGGCTGAGACATATTTATATACAACTTATTTTACCACAACAAATATAACCGCAAAATTGCTTTTTCTCTGCTTGTTCATTAGAATTTCCCTATTGCCCGCCTGCCCTGTCTGCTTGAGAACACGCACAGGCAGGCGGCAGACAGGCCGGAGTGGTGGAATGTAGGATAAAATGTACGGGGGTACATTTTATCCACGACTTCCCGTAGCAAAATAATGTCGCGGTGGCGGAATGGTAGACGCTATGGACTCAAAATCCATTGATGGCAACATCGTGAGAGTTCAAGTCTCTCCCGCGACACTATAAAATTATAAACGCGAGGCGAAGCGGGCGCGGCAAAATCGTGTGTCGCAAGACATGAGGGTTCGATTCTCTAGCGAAAGCCAACTGCTTGGCTTTCGCTAGAGAATCGAAAAGCGGAGCGATGTTTTGCGAACACGCAAAACCGCGAGCTGGGGCTGCGACCGAGGCGAGTGACGACGAGCCGAGAGTTGTAGCCAAGTCTCTCCCGCAGTACAAAATTAGTCAGGTTAAAAAATAGGCAAAAAATAAAAGCGGCTTTCGTCGCTTTTAGTAGAGAAACCCCGAAGGGGGTTTGGCGTTTAGTCATAGATGCTAGCGCACCACCGGCCACAGAAAAAGGAAAGGGGGCGGGTACGGTCATTCAAGCGGTGACCGCTACGCATGTTCAACCCTTGGATACCTAGGTGGTTAAACTGACTTTTCCTCATTCCCCCTCCGAGGAGATTCTCTCAGTCAGGGTATTCTCTCAAGTCGCTAGTTTAAAAGAGAGCGAGAAATCGCGGTTGCTTTCTTCTTACCCCCTGCAGAGGGCTATCCCAATACTGCCAGAAAAGGACCAAACCGTCGTTAGTATAACCCCGTAAAAATATAGCGTCAATTATCTTGATTTTAAATATTGGAGCATAGTCCCCGCGTCGGAAACTTCAAACGGGTCGTCTTTACAGTTGTCGGAAAAACCGGGTTCTGCGAATATTTTTTTTACGACTCCGTCTTCAACGTACATGCTATAGCGCCAGGAACGCTCACCGAATCCGAGGTTGTCTTTTTTCACCATCATTCCCATTCCTCTCGTAAAATCACCGGAACCGTCCGGAAGAAGCTTAACTTTTGAAACATTCTGGTGCTTCCCCCACTGGAACATGACGAAGGCGTCGTTCACCGAAAGGCAATATACTTCATCAACTCCAAGAGATTTTATTTCGTCATAAGCGGCTTCGTAGCCGGGCAAATGCGTAGATGAACATGTGGGCGTAAACGCACCCGGCAGAGAGAAAATTACGATTTTTTTGTTTTTGAAAATATCATCCGAGGAAACGTCCTGCCAGCGGTAAGGATTCTCTCCGCCGACGCTTTCATCTCGCACGCGAGTCTTGAAAATTATACTTGGGACATGCTTGCCTTCCATTGATAGTTTTTCCATAATTTTTTGATTAAGCTTTAACTTGAATATGCTAACATGTGCCGCATGAGCAAGCAAAAAGTAGTCGTAATATTGGGGCAAACAGCCACCGGGAAAAGCGGCTTGGCAGTAAAAATCGCCAAGAAATTCGACGGTGAAATTATTTCCGCCGATTCCAGACAGGTTTACCGCGGACTCAACATAGGCACCGGTAAAATTACGAAAAAAGAAATGCGCGGTATAAGGCACCACATGATTGATGTCGCCTCGCCGAAAAACCAGTACAGCGTTGCGCGTTTCGCGCGCGAGGCCGGTCGTGCTGTACGAGATATCGTACAAAGGGGAAAACTGCCGATCGTTTGCGGCGGTACTGGGTTATACATTGATGCCATTGTAAACAGAAAAATATTCCCAGAGGTATGCCCCGATGAAAAATTAAGAGGAAAATTGGGCAAAAAAACAACAGGGCAACTTTTTGAAATGCTTAAAAAGCTTGACCCGCGCCGAGCGGAAAAAATTGATAAAAACAATCCGCGGCGGCTTATACGCGCCATTGAAATCGCAAAGGTGCTTGGGAAAGTGCCGACCAACAATTTACAACCAACAATTTATAACGCGCTCAAAATCGGACTGAAACTGTCTGACGGCGAGCTGAAGAAAAAAATCCGCGGCCGCTTGCTTTCACGAATGAAAAAAGGGATGGTTGCGGAAATAAGACGATTACACAAGAACGGCCTTTCGTGGAAACGCATGGAAGAGCTTGGGCTTGAATATAGATATTTGGCAAAATACTTGAACAAAGAAACAACAAAAGAGCAAATGATTGCCAAGTTGGAAACCAAAATCTGGCGCTATGCCAAGCGCCAAAAAACGTGGTTTAAGCGGGATAAGAATATTATTTGGCTAAATGCTTCCGATAAGATGTTGGGGCGAGAAGCGGAAATAACTATGCATAATTTTTTAACGGATTAAAGTATTGACTTATATACGACAAAGGTATAGAAAAAGAAAGGTTGTACATCCGATAAACAGAAAAGGAGGTCCAACATGGGAGCTCTAAGAAACAGGGTTATCACGATATTTTCCGCGTTCATGATGGGGCTGTTGTCGATACCCGCACCCGCGCTTGCTGGTGAAAAAGAACTTTCCGCCGACACAAAAGACGACGATGAAAAGCTGTGCCAGCAAATCGGGGTGAATTTCTGGGGCGCGAGTTGGCACACACAGCGTCCAAACAGGTACAACGAGTCCGGGAACTGGGGGCTCGGTGTCAGGTGTTATACCGAGAACCCCTGGTTCGGCAACGGGGAAAAAAGTAGGTCGTTCGCCCAGATTGACGCATTCAGAAACAGCAACTGGGGAATCGCCGTCCCAATATCCGTAGGAACGGAATATGAAATCATGGGGATCGCTGGCGGCGATTGCCAAATATCCGCCGTAGGTGCCGTTGGTTTGGCTTTCTACGAAAGCCGGGTCAATAGAAAAAATTCAATAATGATTGGCCCTATACCGGGGATATCGTTCGGCTGTCGGAGGGTCAAGTTTAATGTAACGGCAGTCCCAAAGGTCAAAGTCGACAAAGACCTTATCGTGGTAGCCGCGGTGTCAATGACCTTCATGTTGGAAGACAATTCGAGGTCCGCGAAAAGCAGTTTTTTGCAGGTGAGACTGAACAAGGAAAAAGAAGAAGTACTGGTGCATATGATTGTTCCTTTCTGAGATTTAATTCATCAAGAATTTTTAGAGTCGGGCCGTATGGCCCGATTTTGTTTTGGGGAAATTTTGAATAATGTTTCGTATTACGGGCCATTTCTAGTTAAAATCTTTGGGGGGTTGCCCTGCGAGGCGGACAGCTCGCATTTGTAAAATCATTATCGGCGGGTCCACGAGGATTCGAACCTCGGTCAACGGTTTTGGAGACCGTCATTCTACCACTGAACTATGGACCCTAACGATATAAATCTAGCACAAAAAACCGCGCTTTTTAAGCGCGGTTTTTTGTATGGTTTATTTATTTCTTAGATTCCTTATGAGATGTTTTAGCTCTGCACCAATTGCAATATTTTTTGAGCTCAATTTTACGCTCTACTTTTTTCTTGTTTTTGCGGCTCCAGTAATTCACCTTCTTGCATTTTGAGCAGGCGAGTTTTATTAATTGCGGTTGAGGCATGATGAATCAGTTGTTAGTTGGCTTGCCTGCCGCGCTTCGCTTGGCGCAGGCAGGTAGTTTTTAGTAATACAAAGTACACGCTACTATAAGACGGTTTAAAAATCAAATTGTGCGCCGGGGAGGATTCGAACCTCCGTAGCCCGAAGGCGATAGATTTACAGTCTATTGCAATTGACCGCTCTGCCACCGACGCATTTTGTATTAGCAAACCCCGCCAACGGCGGGGCAAGCCGACGCAATGGGAAAATAATGACATAAAATCACTCATTTTCCAAGCATGAATTATTTTACCTAGCCAGACTTTTTTCCCGCCTTACTATAATTTTTTTTCTACCTGAGGGTTTCTTTGCTTCTATGTGGAGTTTCCCGTCCTTTACCGAGACGTGAATGCTGTCCCCCGCTGAAACCCCGCGCGAGACAATCAAAGTAGCAATCGGGTTCAAAACCGCTGTTTGAATGAGCCTCTTGAGTGGCCTTGCGCCGTAACTTGGGTTGTATCCTTCCTTGCCAAGATATTCCAGCGCGTCATCGTTTAAAGTTATTTTAATTTCTTTTCCCGTAAGCCGTTCGGTGATTTGCTTTATTTGGATTGAAACAATATTGCGTATTGTTTCTCTGGAAAGAACATCAAAGACAATAATTTCGTCCAGGCGATTCAAAAATTCAGGACGGAAATAATCTTTCAGGGCTTCCACCACCTTGTCTTTAACCTCGCGATAATCCTGCTTGGTTGAATTTGCGGTAAAACCCATTGATTCCATTTTTTCAATGAATTGCGAGCCGATATTTGAAGTAAGAATAATAATTGAATTTTTGAAATTAACCGCGCGCCCCTTGGCATCCGTAAGGCGCCCTTCGTCGAGGACCTGCAAAAGAACGTTGAACACTTCCGGATGGGCTTTTTCTATTTCGTCAAAAAGAATCACAGAATAAGGCCTGTGGCGCACCGCTTCGGTGAGCTGTCCTGATTCCTCATACCCGACATAGCCCGGCGGCGAACCGATAAGCTTGGAAACTGAATGTTTTTCCATGTATTCCGACATGTCCACCTTAATGAGAGCTTTTTCGTCGTTAAATATAAATTCCGCGAGAGCTTTGGTTAATTCCGTCTTGCCAACTCCCGTAGGCCCCAAAAACATAAATGAGCCGATTGGACGGTTCGGGTCGCCTATACCGGCGCGGCTTCGACGAACGGAATCAGCAATCTTCTGGATAGCTTCCTCTTGCCCGATAACGCGCTTCCTGAGCTCGTCTTCCATGCGCCCGAGCTTCTCGGACTCTTCCTCAATCATTCTTGAAAGAGGAATTCCCGTCCAGCGCGAAACGACATCCGCGATGTCTTCGGCGGTAATCTCTTCTTTCAGAATCCGGCGGGATTTTTGTAATTTTTTCAGGCGCGCGCTTTTTTGCTCAAGTTCTTTTTTAAGCGCGGGAATTTTGCCATAGCGGATTTCCGCAACCTTACCTAAATCCCCTTTCATTTCCGCGGTTTCCCCTTCAAGGCGCAGGACGTCTAGGTCTTTTTTGATTTTTCTTATATCAGTCAAGCTTCCTTTTTCATTCGTCCATTTCAGCTCAAGCTCGCGCGTTTTTTCTTTTAGATTGGCGATTTCTTTATCTATGTCGCGAATGCGGATTTTCGCCTTTTTCCCTTCTTCATCCCCTTCTCCAAGGTCTCTTTTTAACGCCTCTTTCTCTATTTCAAGGCGTATAATTTTCCTGTGTGTTTCCTCCAGTACGGCAGGTTTGTTTTCAAGCGCGATGCGCAAAGAAGAAGCCGCTTCGTCTATCAAATCAACCGCCTTGTCCGGCAAAAATCTGCTTGTTATGTAGCGGGAAGAAAAATTTACCGCGGCCAATATGGCGTCGTCGGTAATGCGCACGCCGTGATAAAGTTCGTATTTTTCTTTCAATCCGCGCAAAATCGCAACCGTGTCCTCAACGGACGGCTCGTCGATGTAAACCGGCTGGAAACGCCGCGCGAGCGCCGGGTCTTTTTCTATGTATTTTTGGTATTCCTTAAGAGTGGTGGCGCCGATAGCGCGAAGTTCGCCGCGCGAGAGCGCCGGCTTTAACATATTGGAAGCGTCAATTGTGCCCTCGGCAGAACCCGCGCCAACGATAGTGTGTATCTCATCAATAAAAAGGACAATGTTGCCGCTCGCGCGCTCTATTTCGCGCATTATTGATTTCAAACGCTCCTCAAATTCTCCGCGGTACTTGGTGCCGGCGATAAGAAGGCCGAGGTCAAGAGAAACGAGCTCTTTGCCCTTGAGAGATTCGGGAACGTCTCCTTTCGCCATGCGTATGGCAAGCCCTTCAACAACAGCCGTCTTCCCCGTCCCCGCCTCGCCTATCAAAATCGGATTATTTTTTGTTCTGCGCGAAAGTATCTGAATAATGCGCATTATTTCTCCGTCGCGCCCGATAACCGGGTCGAGCTTATCCGCCGCCGCGAGGTCGGTCAGATTGCGCGTGTATTTGGAAAGCGTGCGGGTTTTTTTCGGCCCCTCCGGAGCGCCGTCTCCTTGGCTCCTTAATTCTTCCAAAACTGAAATTGCCTGTTCGCGCGAAATTTTAAAGCGCGAAAGAAGCGCGCGCACCTGCGGTGACACGTCCATCAAAGCGATAAAAATGTGCTCGGTAGAAATAAATTCGTCTTTAAGCTCTTGCGCGACTTTGCGCGAAACTTCAAGAGAAGAAGCGAGTTCCGGCGTTAGATACAGTTGATATGAGGGGGAAGCCACCGAGCCGGACTCCGGCGATTCAATCGCTTCAAGAATAGAGTCAGTAAGAAGAACCGTGTCAATGTCCAGCTTTTCAAGTATGGAGATAACTATGCTTTCCTCCTGAAGAAGAAGCGCCGCCATAAGATGGAACGGGTTGACGTGGTTCTGCCCGCGCTCAATGGCGAGCTCGTGGGATTTGCGTATCGCTTCTTTGGCTTTGGTTGTGAAATCGTTGAACGGTGGCATGACAATTTTTTATAAGACCTTAATACATAACAACTAATCACTCTTAATGTCAAGAAATTACATTCCGCTAGCGCGCGGCAGAGGCGTTATCGGCGCCTTCCTTAATAAGATTTGCCGGGATTACCGCCTTGTTTCCGTTTCTGTATATAGCGATACCAATAACCCTCCCGCCCAAGTCTATAATCGGACTTCCGGAGTTCGCTAGAGAAATCGGGGTGTTTATTTTAATGAGTTTTATGGTTTTTTTCTCTGCCGCGGGCGCATTCTCCGGAGTGCTGGAAGCCGCGCCTTCGGTGGTAATGTCCCGGACAAGCCCGGAGATTATTCCTTTTTCCAATTCCGAAGAATAAGTGAGAAAAAGTATGGTTTGGCCGACTTTAAGCGAATTTGAGTCCCCGAGAATTACGGGATTAAATTGGACTTTTTTATCAGGTGTTTCCATTACGGAGAAAAGGGAGAACCCTGAATCGTCCATTTTTAAAAACTTTATTTCTTTTTCAGCGCCGTCCGGGAATATGGCATAATAAGAAGCTTCTGGGGCAAAATCGGAAGGGTTAACGTCGCTTACCATTATTCCGCCCTGCGTTATGATAAACCCCGCGCCAACTTTTTCGCCTCCTTTGGTTAATTTAACTTTGATTAAACTTCCGGAATTTTTTTCAACGGCGGAAGAAATCTTGTCTTCTTCGGGAATGGTCTCAATAACAGCCGCCGGCGCCTTTTCGGTAACAACCTTTTCTATAGTCTGGGTAACAACTTTATTGATAGTCTGGGTAACGCTCTGCGGCGCTTGTTCCATAAGCGAAACTGTAACGATTCCGGTTGCAATCGAAGTAACGAAACTGACGAGGAGGGCGAGGAGCACAAGTTGGTTTTTATTTAAATCCTCCATTACCTTGCATAATAAATGTTATTTTCAATTTGAGCAAGAAAAAAGGCGAGCATGCGCTCGCCTCAAAGTGCAAAATCGGAGGTTAAACCAATTACCGCACGAGAATGGAGGGGCCTTCTCTGTCGCCGGGGAACTCGGGCATATCCGAAGCGGGTTGTATTCTTTGATTGGGATACTCCTCGGCCCGCGCCGGCGCCGAGCCGATCATCTCGTTCAGGAGTTCCTGAACGGTAACGCCGATCACTTTCGTGGAGCAATCCCTGCAAATATGGCCGTCAACGATACGCTCCGCGTCTTCGTACCTGTATAACTCCAGACTGAACGCCGAATGCGCCTTCATACCGTCTTTGTAACACATCTGCTTTTTGCAGAGGACACATTTTCCGAGATACTGTGATTCATCCCCGCAAAAATCGCAGTACTTCACCACGACCTTGCGGTTTTCCGTCTTTTCCATGTCCACTCCTTCTTCGGGAAACATTCCCGTCTTCCACAGTATTGCCATATAAATATAAAAAGTCAACATTTTTCCAAGGGGAGTCCTTGGAAAATTTTGAGAACCGTCCTTGAGGGCAAAGCAAAACCCGCCGGAAGCGGGTTTAGGCTGTCTCTCTGGCCGTCTCCTCCAAAAGTGCGGAAATAGACGGCGGAAAAAACTTGATAATCGCGGGATTGTTGTAGCTGCACTTATCCCAATTTTCCTTTTCACCTTCTTCTTCCATGTGGCAAGGAGAAGAGGGGCGCGAACTTACCGGAAAGTTGAGAGGGCATTTTCTTCCGCCAATCGCTGATACTGGTGTACTGATGGAATAAAAAGGGCACGGCATGAAAATCCTCCGTAAAAATCATTCTCTCGGCGCATGATAGCGCGCCACGGTCTTACCCGCAACGCTTCTCTGCCGATTCCCAATCAATCGCTTTCATAAATGCCTCAATATAATCGGCGCGTTTGAGGCCGTAATCGGAAATGTAGGCGTGCTCAAAAACATCCATGACTAAAAGCGGGACTGCGCCAGCTAAATGACCAGCGTCATGTTCGTTGACCCATACGTTGAAAAACCTTCCTGCCGCCTTATCTTGATAAAGCACAATCCATCCTATGCCGCGCATAGCTCCCATTGATTTGAAGTCTTTCTCCCACATTCCAAACGACCCCCATTCTTTTTCAATATTTTTTGATAGTTCAGATTCTTTGCCGAGTTGCGTCGGAGTTTTGGACATATTACCGAAATAAAGTTCGTGCAAGCGCATACCGTTCCATTCCCAGCCGAATCTTCTTTGAAGCTCCGCATACTCGAGCGTTCCCGCTTCTTTTGAGCTCAAAAATTCAAGCAACTTGTTGGTGTTAGCAACGTATCCTTGATAAAGGGTGAAATGGTTTTTAAGAAGCGCGTCGGAAAATCCGGGCGTACCCAAAAGATGGTCGAAGTTTCTTGGTTGATACATAAGTTTGGTTTTTAGTTACTGGTTTTCAGCTTTTAGTAAATTGTTTATTGTTTTTAACGTGTAATCAATTTCTTTTTTTGTAGTTGAGCGGCCAAGCGAAAAACGAATGCTTTCTTTGGCTTCTTTTTCGGTTTTGCCTAAGGAAAGTATAACATGCGAGCCCTGCCCGCTTGCCGAGATACAGGCGCTTTGCGTAGAAGCAGAAATTCCGTTTTCATCAAGCTGTATGACAAAAAATTCATTGTCTATGCCGTCTATGCGGATATTTATATTATTAGGTAGCCGGCGGCGAGCATCGCCGTTTAACGATATGTGCGGACTTAAAGACAGTAATTCAGTAATGAAATAATCGCGAAGACCGATAAGCCTTTTTGATTCCTTGTCTTTCATTGCCTGCGCGATGGAAAATGCTTTTGCCAATCCAGCTATAAGCGGGACATTCTCCGTGCCCGCCCTTAATCCCCGCTCTTGACCTCCACCGTAAATAATAGGCTCCAATTCCACTCCTTTTTTTACGTATAAAACGGCAATCCCCTTCGGGCCATAAATTTTAGCCGAATTCAAAGTCAAAAGCTGGACCCCCAGACTGTTCACGTCCAGATTCAAATAATTTGAGGCCTGAACCGCATCGGTATGAAATAAGGGGTAGTTATCAGTTTTTAGTTTTAAGTTTTTAGTTTGGGAAATTTTCCAGAGCTTTACGGCTCGGCCTATTTCTTTTATCGGCTGTATCGTGCCGATTTCGTTGTTGGCATACATTATTGAAACAAGAACCGTATTTTTATTCAGATATTTTGTTATTTCGCCAGTTTTGATTATTCCGTTTTCTTCGGGCTTTATGTAATGAACTTTCACTCCGTATTTTTCGAAAGACCGGCAGGCGCCCAAAACCGCCTCATGTTCAATCGCGCTGGTGATTATTTCGGGATTTTTTATTTTGTGCTTCCCCCGGGCAAGTATCGCTCCCCTGATTGCAAAATTTAAAGATTCGGTAGCCCCGTTCGTGAAAACTATTTCGTTGGCGCCGGATTTTAAAATTCCGGCTATATCTTTACGCGCGTTTTCGATTACTTTCTTGGCCGAAACCCCCTCTTTGTGAATGGCGGAAGGGTTGCCGAAATCGCGCGAAAAATACGGCGCCATCGCCGCCATAACGCGCTTATCAACCGGAGTAGCGGAGGCATTGTCCATATAAATTCTCTTCTTTGACATAGAGCGATTCTAGTACGCAGTAAAAGAAAGGGCAACAAATTGGTAAGACCGTTCAAATCCTGTATAATCTCCGTTAATTATCATGATTGTGGATACCAACACCATTCTCTATATTTTAGGCGCTATAGTTCTCGTTATCGTAGCTGCGGCAATTTACCAGGAAGTCCGCCTGCGCCGGCTTCTTCGCGGCAAAAACGCCGCCACGCTTGAAGACACCATGCTTGAGCTGATGAAAGAAATTGAGGCGCTTAAAACCGCCCGCCGTGATATTGAAAGTTATTTGAAAATCGCGGAAAAGCGTTTGCGCCGCGCCATCTCGGGAGTCGGAATGATTCGTTTCAATCCTTTCAAGGGAACATCCGGCAGCAATCAAAGTTTCTCCGCGGCGTTTTTAAGCGAGGAAGGCAACGGGGTTGTCCTATCTTCAATTTATTCCCGCGAGCGAGTTAGCGTCTTTGCCAAACCGGTAAAAGAACGTTCTTCCGAATACGAACTGACCGAGGAAGAAAAAGAAGCGATTGCTAAGACGAGCAATGGGAGGTAGTCTATGGTTCAACGGACTCACCACAAGATGCCGATAGCAAACTGTCGGATTAAATATGAAAGAGACAAAAAAACAAGGGAATATCGCCCGTCCGCCTGTAATCGTAGTTACCGGGCATATTGACCACGGCAAATCCACTCTCCTTGATTACATCAGAAAAACCAATGTCGTAGAAGGCGAAGCCGGCGGTATAACCCAGCATCTCTCCGCTTACGAAATAGAGCACAAGAAAGAAGGCGGTAAAATCCAGAAAATCACCTTCCTGGATACGCCGGGGCACGCGGCGTTTTCCGGAATGCGTGAACGCGGCGTGATCGCGGCCGATATTGCCATTCTCGTAGTCTCCGCCGAAGACAGCGTCAAAGCCCAGACGATTGAAGCGCTAAACGCGATTCGCGCGGGCGGAATTCCTTTCATAGTCGCCATAAACAAAATTGACAAACCAGCCGCCAACATTGAGAAAACAAAAAACGATCTTCTTGAAAAAGAAGTTTATTTGGAAGGATACGGGGGTGGAGTTCCCTATGTCCCCGTTTCGGCAAAAACCGGCGCCGGGGTTCCTGAGCTTATAGACATGATTGCGCTCATCGCGGAGATGGGAGAATTTTCATACGATCCGGGCAAAGCTGGAGAAGGCATCGTCATAGAATCTCACATGGACCAAAAGCGGGGAATTTCGGCAACCCTTGTCGTCAAAAACGGAACGCTCAAAAAGGGAACGTTTATCGTTATTGACGGAGATGTTTCTCCGGTGCGCATCATGGAAAATTTTCTCGGTAAGACTATTGATGAAGCCGGTGCCGGAAGCGCGGCGTACATGGCCGGACTTTCCGGAATGCCGCGCGTCGGAGCGGCATTAAAGTCGTTTGAAAATAAAAAAGAAGCGGAAAAATACGCGGGAAATTTCACGGCGGAAATACGAAAGAAAAAAATCTCTCCCGAAAGGGCGACGCCGGAGGAAGGAGTCATCACCGCGACCATTCCCCTGACTCTTAAGGCCGATACGCAAGGAACGCTTGAAGCACTGGAGAAAGAAATAGAAAAAGTAAGCGTTGAAAATATAATCCTAAAAGTAACTCAAAAAGGAATCGGCAATGTGAGCGAATCCGACGTAAGACTGGCCCTAGGCGTCCCGGGAGCGATAATTTTGGGCTTTAACGTAAAAACGGAGCCGCGTGGCAAAGACTTAGCCGAACGCGAAGGCGTTACAATCGCGCTTTTTGACATTATTTACAAATTGACCGAATGGCTTTTGGAAGAATCAACGCGGCGCAAGCCAAAAGTGAAAATAGAGGAAACCACCGGCAAGGCAAAAATAATCCGCTGTTTCAGTAAAGATAAAGACAAACAGGTGATAGGAGGAAAAGTAACGGAAGGGATAATCCCCCTTAACGCCACGGTAAAAATTTTACGCCGCAATTTTGAAATCGGTCGCGGAAAAATAATTGAATTGCAACAGCAAAAAATAAAAGCGAAAGAGGTCGCGGAAGGAAACGAGTTCGGAATGATGATAGATTCCAAAATGGACGTGGCGGAAGGAGACGCGCTAGAAGCGTTCCGCGTTGTTGAGAAATAAAAACTAAAAATAAACATGGAACCGATTTCTAATGGGATGGAAGAAAATTTTCCCGTGAAAACGCCTTCCGAAAGGCAAGAAAAAGTGAACGAAAGATTGCGCCGCTTGGCCGCTGATTTTCTTGAAATAGAGTCCAATAAGACATCTCTCATTACCGTTACCCGTGCCGATGCTTCAAAAGACTTAAAACGCGCGACTCTTTTTATCACCGTCCTGCCGGAATCGCGCGAAGAGCAAGCTATTCTTTTCGCGCGGCGTAAAAGCGGTGAATTCCGCGATTACGTAAAATCAAAAATGAAAATGCGCATTATCCCCTTTTTTACTTTTGAAATAGACAAAGGCGAAAAAACTCGCCGCAAAATTGACGAGTTGTAAAAAAATAATGTGGGCGGGAGTAAGGGACTTGTCCCGCAGTTACTAACTCGCTTGTTCGCACTCTGTGCTCCAAGCTCATAAGTACTGCTGGACGCGGCTCGGCGACCCGTTTATAAACGGGTGCCCGCCTCCGCCGTTCAAGTCCTCTTTGCCCCTACAAAAACAAAGTCGCCCGATACTAATCGCATCGGGCTTCTTGTTTTTTGTGTGTATTCGTGTCTCTGCTCGAACATATTTTACCAGAAATTGCTGATGTTTACCCCTTCAACCACCCCTTCAATCCGGCATACCTCGTTTGAAGGGGTACGT